>VFSW01008528.1_pt1 | contig 14710 bp, 16 predicted proteins | sample 5358111 | NCBI WGS metagenome assembly VFSW01 (sample SAMN11554181, study PRJNA540505) | mine drainage metagenome | isolation source: sediment from site ElyBrook_90M | place: USA: Ely Copper Mine, Vershire, VT | collected 2017 | reverse complement strand
ATGGTGGGCCCGGGAGGACTCGAACCTCCAACCAAGCGGTTATGAGCCGCTGGCTCTGACCATTGAGCTACGGGCCCTGCCAATAACGACGTTACCCTCGGCGACTGAGCAAAAAAACCGCCTGCTCGCCGAACAGGTTCCAGAACCACCACGGCATCTTCAGCCGCATCCGGCTGCCCCAGGCGTTGAGCGCTACCGCTTCTTCAATCTTGGCGCCGGCGACACGGCACAGTTGGCGGAAGTCTTTGATGCTGCAGAAGTGGATGTTGGGCGTCTCATACCAGGCATACGGCAGATTGTCGGTGTGCGGCATGTGACCGCCGAGGGCGACTTGCAACCGGATTCGCCAGTGCCCGAAATTCGGAAACGAGACGATGCCGTAACGGCCGATGCGGAGCATATGTTCGAGTACGACGCGCGGCTGACGGGTCGCCTGCAAGGTCTGCGACAGGATGACGAAGTCGAAGGCGTCGTCCGGATAGTCTACAAGATCCGTGTCGGCGTCGCCCTGCACCACCGCGAGGCCCTTGGCGACGCATTCGTTCACGCCCTCACGCGACAATTCGATGCCACGGCCGTCCACGCCGCGCGTCTCCAGAAGGCGCAACAGCTCGCCATCGCCACAGCCGACGTCGAGCACCCGCGCACCGGGCTCCACCATGTCGGCGACGACCAAGAGGTCGACGCGCGAGCCACCCGGGCCGCGCGCGGCTTCGGCCATGGTAAGGTCGTGCGTAAGCCGCGTAAGCATCGCTATCTCCGCACCGGCGGCAAGCCGCGCGCTGTCGCCGCGCCTTCGAGGAAGCCGCGGACGATTGTAAACAGTTCCGGCTCGTCCAGCAGGAAGGCGTCGTGGCCCTTATCGGTCGTGATCTCGGCGAACGAGACCCGGGCGCCGGCTGCATTGAGCGCATGCACGGTGGCGCGCGATTCCGGTGTCGGAAACAGCCAGTCGCTGGTGAACGAAATGACGCAGAACCGCGTCGGCGCGCCGCGGAAGGCGTTGGCGGCGACGCCGTCGTAATCGGCGGCGAGATCGAAGTAATCCATCGCCCTGGTAAGATAGAGATAGGAATTGGCATCGAAACGTTCGACGAAAGTGATCCCCTGGTGGCGCAGGTAGGACTCGACCTGAAAGTCGGCATCAAACGAGAATGTCGGATTCTCGCGGTCCTGAAAGCGCCGGCCGAACTTTCGGTGCAAGGCGGCGTCGGACAGATAGGTAATGTGTGCGCCCATGCGCGCAACCGCGAGCCCGCGCCGCGGATTGGTGCTTTCGGCAAAATAGCGGCCCCCGCGCCATTCGGGATCCGCCATCACCGCCTGACGTCCGACTTCGTGGAAGGCGATGTTTTGCGCCGAATGGCGCATCGATGCGGCGATCGGAAGCGCAGCGAACACGCGGTGCGGGTAGCTTGCCGCCCATTGCAGCACCTGCATGCCGCCCATCGAGCCGCCGGCTACCGCAAACAGCGATTCAATGCCGAGATAATCCAGCAGCATCGCCTGGGCACGCACCATATCGCGCACGGTGATGACGGGAAAGTCGAGGCCCCACGGCATGCCGGTCGCGGGATTGGTCGAGGCCGGCCCGGAGGTCCCCATGCAGCCGCCGACGACATTCGGGCAAATGATGAAATAGCGATCCGTGTTGATCGGACGGCCCGGCCCGACCATGGTTTCCCACCAGCCTGGCTTGCCGGTCACCGGATGATCGTTGACGGCATGCTGATCGCCGGTCAGCGCGTGGCAGACCAGAATGGCATTGTTGCGCTCGGCGTTGAGCGTGCCGTAAGTCTGGTAGGCGATCTGCAGCGGACTGAAATCAATCCCGGCATCAAGCCGCAACGGATTGTTTGCAGAAAAGCGCACGACCAGCGAGTGCGGGTGATCCGCCTCGCGCGCACGGTCGGCCCGATCGAGCGTGGCGCTGGCCTCGGCCATAAGCTAAGTCCCGGATTATAATTTAACGTTGTTGCCCCCGTATCAAGGGCGGTCAAAGTCGCGTAAATAGGCCGCTGGCCAAAGGAGTCAATGTTTTCTTAGCTTGGTGTTTGATTTTTCTTTGCTTTCAGCCCCGGCGGCACCTATCAATTCCAGCGTTATTCCGGGCAGAGCATGAAATCGCCGCGTCAACCAGAGCCTTCGCTCGCCGAGCTACGCCGCGAGATCGATCGCATTGACGAGGCCATGCACGCGCTTCTGATCGAGCGCGGCGAGATCATTGACCGGCTCATCGCGGTAAAAAAGACCGAAGAATCCGGCTCGGCGTTCCGCCCCGCGCGCGAGGCCGACATGATGCGCCGGCTTGTCAAGCGTCATCACGGCAATCTCCCGCTGGATACCGCAGAGAGCATCTGGCGCGTTATCATTTCGACCTTCACTTACGTGCAGGCGCCGTTCGCCGTACACGCCGATCTCTCCGCGGGCGACGCGCTGATGCGCGATTCCGCGCGTTTCCATTTCGGCTTCACGGTGCCGTTCGTGCCGCATATGGGAGCGGCGAATGTGGTGCAAGCGGTCACCGCGTCGAAAGGCGATCTCGGCCTGGTGCCCGCCTTCGCCACCGCGGGCGCCGGTCCATGGTGGACGGCGCTCGAATTCGAAGCGGCTCCGAAGATCATCGCGCGGCTGCCGTTTGTTGAGCGCGCCGATCATCCCGCCGGCATGCCTGTTTTCGTCGTCTCGCGAGTGGCGGCGGACGCCATGGTGACGGAAACTGAAGTTTGGAGCCTGCGGGTGTCCGGATGGAGCGCGACACACGTGGACAAGCTCGCCGGGCTTGCCGAAGCCATCGCCGTCCCCGATAGCGCCTTCGATGGCGCCGCCCTGCTTATTTCCGTTGAGCGCGACCGCATCGGCGCAGTGGCCGACGCCTTGCTGGGGGTCGGCGCCTCGATCCGCTCGAAGGCCCTCGTCGGCAGCCATGCGACCCGCTATACGGTTCCGCGCAAGAGCTAACCGCCCTCGGGCGAGCGAGATACCACTGAGTAAGCAATGACAGTCATGCAGCCCCAGCCGCGGGCCGGCGTGCTCGATATCGAGGCCTATGTGCCCGGCAAGAGCACGGCACCCGGTGTCGCCAAGGTGTTCAAGCTATCGTCGAACGAAACGCCGCTCGGGCCGAGCCCGCGCGCGATCGCGGCGTATCAATCGGTCGCCACGCATTTGCAGGATTATCCTGACGGCTCCGCCAGCGAATTGCGCGAGGCAATCGGACGCACCTTTGGACTTGATCCAGACCGTATTGTCTGCGGCGCCGGCTCCGACGATTTGTTGAACCTCTTGGCGCGCGCCTATCTCGCCGACGGCGACGAAGCGATCCACACCACGCACGGCTTCGTTGTCTATCCGATCGCCACGCTGGGCACCGGCGCGCGGCCGGTGGTCGCGGCGGAGACCAACCACACCGCCGACGTGGATTCGATCCTGGCAGCGGTGACGAAGAAGACCAAAATGGTCTTCCTCGCCAATCCGAACAATCCGACCGGAACCTACATTTCTTTCGACGAAGTCAAGCGGCTCCACCGCGGGCTGCCGCCGCAGGTGCTGCTCGTGCTCGACGCCGCTTACGCAGAATACGTGCAGCGGAACGATTACGAGTCCGGCATCGAGTTGGTCGCCACCAGCGACAATGTCGTCATGACTCGCACTTTCTCCAAAATTCACGGACTGGCGGCGGTGCGTCTAGGTTGGATGTTCGGCCCCGCCCACGTGATCGCCGCGATCAATCGCATCCGCGGGCCTTTCAACGTCAACGCCCCGGCGATCGCCGCGGGTGTTGCTGCGATCGAAGATTTGGAACATCAGCAACGTGCGCGAGAACACAATGTGCGCTGGCTCGCATGGCTGACTCGGGAAATCGAGAAACTCGGCCTTAAAGTGACGCCGAGCGTGGCAAATTTTTTGCTGATTAATTTTTCCGAAGCCAGGGGGCGTTCCGCCAAGGAAGCCGACGCCTTCCTCACCGCGCGCGGGCTCGTCCTGCGGCAGGTTGGCGTCTACAAGCTGCCAAACGCGCTGCGAATGACCGTCGGCACCGAGGAAGCCAATCGGCTCGTTGTCGCCGCGCTCGGCGAATTTTTGGCTAAAGCGGCGTGACGTTGTGGCGCAATCGGCACCTTTGTTTGATCGCCTCGCGCTGATTGGCGCCGGTCTGATCGGCTCCTCGATCGCTCGCGCCGCGCGTGCCCAGAACGCCGTGCGCGAGATCGTGGCTACCGCCCAGTCGGCCGCGACCCGCCGGCGCGTCGCCGAACTTGGGCTCGCCGATCAGGTGGTTGAAGGCAACGCCGCCGCAGTCGCCGGCGCGGATCTGGTCATTGTCTGCGTTCCGGTCGGTGTTTGCGGCGCAGTGGCCGCTGAAATCGGCCCGCACCTATCGCGCGGAGCGATTGTCTCCGACGTCGGCTCGGTGAAGGAAGCCGTGGTGCGCGAGATGGGTCCGCATTTGCCCAAGGGGGTCCACTTCGTGCCGGCGCATCCGGTCGCCGGCACCGAGCATTCCGGCCCCGATGCGGGCTTTGCAACTTTGTTCGTCGGCCGCTGGTGCATCCTGACACCGCCTGAAGGCACCGATAGCGCTGCGGTAGAACGGCTCGCCGCGTTCTGGAGTTCGCTCGGCGCCAACGTTGAGACCATGCCGGCAACGCATCACGACCTCGTGCTGGCGATCACGAGCCATCTGCCGCACCTCATTGCCTATACCATCGTCGGCACCGCCGACGAGCTCGCCGAAGTGACCCGCTCCGAAGTGCTCAAGTTCTCCGCCGGCGGCTTCCGCGATTTCACCCGCATCGCCGCGTCCGATCCGACCATGTGGCGTGACGTCTTCCTCGCCAACAGGGACGCGGTGTTGGAAATGTTGGGCACCTTCAACGAAGACCTCTCGCAACTGACCCGCGCTATTCGCCGCGGCGACGGGGAAGCCCTGTTCGCGCATTTTACGCGCACGCGCGCCATTCGCCGCGGCATTGTGCAGATCGGTCAGGATTCGCCGGCGCCCGATTTCGGCCGGCCGCATCCCGATCTCCCGGTCGAGCCGCGACCGCGGGCCGAAGCCGGGGCCGGGGGCGGGGGAACTGCGCGCCCAGTGAGCGGGGAGCGGCCCGCCGCGCGCCGCGCCCCCCCCGGGAACGGCTTGGAGATAACGTCATGAATGATGGCGTCGAGACCGTGGGCGCGTTCCCGCTGATCGGCGTAACCGGTCATCAGCAAAATCGTGACGCCGGGATAATCGCGTGCAACGGCGAGCGCGAGCGCGATGCCATCCATCATCGGCATGCGGATGTCGGTCAGCAAGAGGTCGAAGCGCCCATTGTCGCGCCCCAGCAGGTCGATCGCATCGGTGCCGTCGCAAGCGGTCTTGACCTCGTGACCATCGGTCATGAGCGCACGCGCACACAGCGCTCGCAGCGCTTCCTCATCTTCGGCAATGAGAATTCGCGCCATGGCGTTATCGCGCTCCGGCGACGATGTCGCGGCGGTTGACGAAACGGACGATGACGTCGCGTGCGTCGGGGGGCGGCGATGCAAGGCGAGTACGGAAAGGCAGGGCATCGCCCGGCGGCAGCGAGGTGTGTGACGGAACCGCGGTCCAGGAATAGATCTCCTGCCCGGCGGCGTTGCGAACGATGAACTTGAGCCGCGGTACGTCTACGGCCTTGCGAGCCGTGTTGATGACGTTCCCCTCGACCACGAGGATCGGCACGCCCTCGTGCTGCTCCGCCGACGTGGCAATGCCATCAAAGGTGAGACCGCGCACGTTCACCGGCATGCCGAGCGAAGCGTAGAACGAGGCGGTTTGCGGCAGCAGGCGCACAACGTCGTGGCGCCAACCAATGACAATGGCGTCGGCCAGGACCAGCGCCAGGATTCCGGTGTGCAAGAGCGACAGCGGCCAACGCGGCACCGTACGCGCTGCGCTGCGCCGCTCCCGCCGCGCGGCGACAGTTTCGATGTCTTCCCGCGGCGCCGTACGGTGGTCAGGATGATCATCGTGGTCAACGTCGATTGGGGGTCGGCCCTCGAAATCGTTCGGTGCGATTGGTGGTGCCTGCACTTCCGCTGCATCGTCCGGCTCATCTGGAAACCCTTCAGGGCCGGCCTCGCCAGTCGTTACCGAAGCGGGCGGTTGGTCTTCTGCCGGTTGCGTGTCGTCACCCGCGGCTAACGCAAGTGAATCCGAGGCGACCTGAGACGCCGCCCGCTCGGCAACGGGACCGGAGGCCTCCCCGGCGACGCCACCGTCTGGGCCGATGGCCGCGGCAGCAGCAAGAACCCGATCCGCGCGGCTCGGCTCCGCATGCCAAACCGTGCGGCAACGCAAGCAGCGAACCTGCCGCCCAGCCGGCGGCATGCTTGCCGACTTCACGTCGTAGGACGTACCGCAAGATGGGCAAACAATAAGCATAATACGAATCAGGAGGCGCGCTTCACCGCTTCGATCCTAGCCCTCGATCCGTTAACGCATTGGAAACCATACCGGCCGCCCCTCGGCATCGTGCTATGAGGCAGACTGGACGGCGGCGAATCAGGGCAACTGACCGGTGCCAGGAAGCTCAGACGATAAGCTCACATCAAAAAACCACACTAGATCATAGATTTGCCAGTATCCCGGGACTTTCGGAGGATGGCGTGATCCGGTTTGAGAATGTCGGCTTGCGCTACGGGCTTGGCTCGGAGGTGTTGCGCGACCTCAACTTCGGCATCGACTGGCACTCGTTTCAGTTCCTGACCGGACCGTCGGGTGCCGGCAAGACCTCGCTGTTGCGTTTGATGCTGTTGTCGCTGCGGCCGACGCGCGGCCTCATCAGCATGTTCGACCAGGCTACCGCGACGCTAAGCAAAGATGACCGCGCCAACCTGCGCCGGCGTATCGGAATCGTGTTCCAGGATTTTCGACTCCTCGATCACATGACCACGTATGAAAACGTGGCCTTGCCGCTTCGTGTCCTTGGCAAGGATGAGGCCGACTATCGGGCGGAAGTCGTCGAACTGCTGCAATGGGTGGGGCTCGGCGAGCGGTTGGAAGCCTTGCCGCCCATCCTGTCAGGCGGTGAAAAGCAGCGCGCTGCCATCGCGCGCGCCGTGATCGCACGTCCTCAGCTTTTGCTTGCCGACGAGCCAACCGGCAATGTCGATCCCAATCTCGGCCAGCGGTTGCTCCGGCTGTTCATCGAACTCAACAAGTCCGGCACCGCAGTCGTCATCGCCACCCACGACATCGGTTTGATGGACGAGTACGATGCGCGCCGGCTGGTTCTGCACGAGGGACGCCTGCATGTCTATGATTGAGCCAGTCGAAACCATGGCGGAGCCGTGGGACGACCTGGACGCGTCTCCGGCGCTTGTGCGCTCCATGCCGGCGGTAGCGCCGATCGTGCCCAAAAAGTCGATCGCCGGGCGGTCTCTGACCGCCGTTGTCGCCATTATGACCTTCCTCGCCGCGCTGACGACTGGCGCCGCGATGGTTGTGCTCAACGCGGCGAGCGACTGGCAGTCTGAAGTGGGGCGCGAGGTCACTATTCAGGTGCGCCCTATCCCCGGGCGCGACGTCGAGGCGGATTTGCGCAAGGCGGTTGACCTTGCTCGCGCGACAGTCGGCACCGCCGACGTGCGGGTTTACACCAAGGAGGAATCCGCACGGCTGGTCGAACCCTGGCTTGGTTCGGGTTTTGCGCTGGAGGATCTCCCGATTCCGCGCCTGATTGTCATCAAGCTGGGCACCGGCGCCCGACCCGATTTGGCGGCGTTGCGCCAGCTCCTTGCCGCCCAAGTCGTAACCGCGAGCCTCGACGATCATCGCCGCTGGATCAATCGCATGCGCACCATGGCCGGAACAGCCGCCGCCGGCGGCCTCGCAGTCTTTGCGCTGGTGCTGGCGGCAACCGTCCTCTCGGTTACGTTCGCCACCCGCGGCACGATGGCGGCCAACCGCCCGATCGTCGAAGTGCTGCATTACGTGGGCGCGACGGACGCGTTCATTGCCGACCAATTCCAGCGCCATTTTCTGGTGCTGGGCTTCAAGGGCGGCGCCATCGGGGGTGGGGCGGCGATCCTGTTGTTCGCTATCGTCGAGGCGGCGAATTCGTGGCTCTCGGGAACCGCCGGGGGGGACGAAGTGGCCGCGTTATTCGGCAGTCTCACCACCGGCGTTTCCGGCTATCTGGCTATCCTGCTATTGATCGTGTTCATGGCGCTGGTTACGGCGTTCGCCTCGCGCCACACTGTCAACCGCACATTGCAGGCCATCGACTGAAACACAGATCAATTTGCCGCCGGGAATTGTTATGATACGGGCCGATGGGGGTCGGCAAAACGAAACTTGGCGCAGGGGGCGTGCGCGGCGATGCTCAGCCTTAAGGCCGCGGTCGCAACGCGGCGGATCAGATATTTTGCACTCAGGTTTGCCGCCCTCGCCGGCATCGCAATCGTTATTGGCTTCGGGTTCTTCCTCCGTTTGTTGCCGAGCGAGGAAGTCGCACTTAGCCGCAGCGCCGACGGCATCGTGGTGCTGACGGGCGGCACCTCGCGGGTTACCGATGCGCTCGAGCTTCTTGCCGCCCATCGCGGCAAACGGCTCCTCATCACCGGCGTCAATCCCGGCACCACGACCAACGATATCGCGCGCCAAGTCACCGGTTACGGCCGCATCCTCGGCTGCTGCGTCGACCTCGATTATTCGGCGATCAATACGCTCGGCAATGCGGTCCAAACACGCCGCTGGGCGATTGATCGCGGCTTCCATTCGCTCATCATCGTGACGTCCGCCTATCATATGCCGCGTGCGATGGCCGAGATCGGGCACCAGCTTCCGGATGTCACACTCATTCCGTTCCCCGTTGTCTCGGATCGCTTGCGGGTCGAGCCGTGGTGGGCGAATGGCACCACCACCAGACTGGTGCTGTCGGAATATTTCAAATACCTTTTCGCCCGGCTGCGCATGCGCTTTGACCCGGTGACGGCTGAAGCCGGCATCACGCAAATTTCAGAAGCCGTTCCGCTTGACCGATTGCACTGAGCCAGGCCGCTTTGTCTCACTCTTCTGCAGTATTTGCCCGCTCGCTCCTCTTCAATGCGCTGTTTTATGTGAACATCGTTGTGCGGATGATCGTTGCGCTGCCGACCATAGCGCTGCCGCGCCGCTACATGCTGGGCGTCCTGCAGGGCTATAGCCGCAGCACGCTCTGGCTGCTGCGGGTCGTCTGCAACGTCGACGTCGAGTGGCGCGGTCGCGAAAAGCTTCCCCAAGGCGCTTATCTCGTCGCCTGCAAGCACCAATCGCTGTGGGAGACATTCGCACTGTTCATGCTGCTTCCTGATCCAACCTACATACTCAAGCGCGAATTGATGTGGATCCCGTTGTTCGGCTGGCTCGCTGCCAAAGCACGGATGATTCCCATCGATCGCGGTGCGCGCGCCGCAGCGCTTGCGCGCATGGCGGCGCGGGCGCGTGATGAGATTCCGCAAGCGCGCCAGATCGTCATTTTTCCCGAAGGCACGCGGCGTGCCCCGGGTGCCGAGCCGCGTTATCTGCCCGGCGTCGCCTATCTCTATGATGAGACCGGTCTGCCCTGCGTGCCGGTTGCGCTCAATTCCGGACTGTTCTGGCCGCGCCGGACGCTGCGGCGTTATCCCGGCACGGTGTTGGTTGAAGTCCTTGACCCGATCGAGCCGGGTCTCGACAAGCGCGCATTCCTGGCACGCCTGCAAGCCGCTTTGGAGGAGGCAACCGCGCGGCTCGTTGCGGAAGGGTTGGAATCAAGAATCGAGAGGCACTGATGTTTGCCGTCCGATACCGGATATAGGTTTACCCGCAACCGGACCGCCAAGCCGCTCGGCGATGAGGTGCAGATCGGTTTCACGATAGCCCAACGCTTCCAGCGCGCGGACAGTCTCGATGACGTAGTCGCGATTGGGGCCGGAACTGCCGTGACCAAGGCGAACGTGATGCAGGCAGGCATCCACCGTCAGCCGTCCGGCATATTGGACATGACTGCGGTCGACGATGAAACAGAGCGCCCTTACCTGCCGCCGTACTTTTTCCTCAAGCTCGATGCGCCGCTCAACTTCCAGATAGACGGTGGTAACCTGCTCGCGTGCCCGCAAATAAGCTACCGTTGCGGCGCGTGCCGCCGCGTCGACCCGAAACGCGATGCCGCGGCACATTCCGCCGCGGTCAAGCCCGAGCACCAGCCCCGGCCGTTCCGGAGTACCGCGATGAACAAACGAATAGACGCAGAGCGCGCGGTGCAGTCCGATCAGCCGCGCCGGCACTCGCTCGGCGAAATCGAAGCCGGGACGCCACATCAGGGAGCCGTAACCAAACACCCAAAGGTCTTCGGCGTTGTTTTTGTCGACCGCTTGCATTGCCCTCGTTGACTCCGCCCGCAAGTTCCGCTCGCCTGATGTTGCGATTGCGCATAACAATCCATTCGCGGCGGCGCAATGCTCGGTCTTTGAAAGGCCGCACTCGGCAGGCGAAGAGGAACAATGCCAGGTGAATCTCCGCTCAGCATGATGCACTCGGTGGAACGGCGGGCCGGAAAGCCCGCCATGCGCCGGGTCCGGCGTCGGTGGTGGCCAATTCTGGCGCCCATCGCGATTGCCATTGCGCTGGCGTTCTTATGGGTCTGGCTCTGGTACTATGCCTCCTCCGTAGCCGATCGTACCCTGGCCGGCTGGGTGGAACGCGAGGCTGCGGCCGGCCGCGTCTACGCCTGCGGTTCACAATCCATCGGCGGATTTCCATTCCGTATCGAAGCGAATTGCGTGGACGCCGCCGCGCAGATCGGAACCAAACAGCCGCTGTACGCCGTAAAGGCGAAGGTCATCAGCTTTGCGGCGGCGGTCTGGCACCCAACTCGGCTGGTCGGCGAAATCACCGGCCCGGCGACAGTGGCAATTCCAGGCCAGCGGCCGAATTGGATCGCGGACTGGGGGCTGGCGCGGCTAACGGTACATGGGCTGCCACGAGATCCCGAAGGCGTCTCAATTCGGCTGGACGGATCGCATGTCGAGCGCACCGGGGCTGGCGCCGGTACGCTATTCGGCGCCAAAACGGTGGACTTCCAAGGCCGTGTCATCGGCGGCTCGCCGCACGACCATCCGGTGATTGCAATCACCTTGCGTATCGTCGGTGCGACCGCGCCCATGCTCCATCCCTTGCTGGCCGAGCCTATCGAGGGTGAGATCGACGCCGTGCTGCGCGGCTTTAAGGATTTATCGCCCAAACCGTGGGCCGAGCGGTTCCGCGAGATGCAGGCTGCGGCGGATGGCGGGATCGAAATCAAGTCGCTGCGGCTGGCGAAGACCAACATCATCATCGTCGGTGCTGGAAAGCTCAGCCTGAATGCCCAGGGTAAGCTCGACGGTCTCGTGCGCGTGGCCATTGTCGGTATCGAATATCTCGTACCCCTGCTCGGCGTCGATCGTTTGATCGGCCAAGGAATAGACCGCCTGGCCGGCACGAACGGCGCCGCCGCGCAAGGAGCCACTGCGCTCGATCGCCTGATGCCAGGATTGGGCGGGGCTCTTCGCCAAACCGCAAATGCCAGCGTGGTCGAGAACCTCAAAAAGATGGGGCAGCCATCATCGATCGACCAACAGCCCGCGATCGTTCTGCCGCTGCGGTTCGCCGACGGGTCAATTTATCTCGGCATGCTGCGCGTCGGCGAGGTGCCACCGCTGTTTTGAGGCTAATCTTTTCGTTCTGCGTGCCAGCCGACGGAAGCATTGGGCACGGAGTCCGTCGAGGCGAAATACGGCTTCAGATCAAGCAGCGGTGTGCCGTCGACACAATCCAGACCGACCACTGTGAGCCTGTTGCCTTCGGTCCGAACCAATCGCGCGACCGATACGGCAATCGGATTCGGACGCACCGGCGAGCGTAGCGCGAACGTACCGCGCCGCTCGGCGTAGTGGCGGGGCGCCTGCAAGACAATATCCCGCCGCGCGTGGTCCATCCAGTAGAGCACGACCACGTGGCTGACGGTTTCCAGGCCACAAAGCCCCTCGATCCAGCGCGGATCGAGCACGATTGTGCATTCGGCGTCGGTTTCTCGGGGATTCTTCGGGCAGTCTTCGCGCCTTTTCCACGGCGTGCGAATGCGCCCGATGTAATAAAGCGACGCATCAAACCGGTCCGGCAGTTGGACTGCGATTTCGCCCTCGCGCAAGTCGTTTTCGTTGCTAGCTTCGATTTCAGACATGAGCGGAGATTCGCACGCGGCTTGCGGGTGCGCCAAGGCACTTCGCAAACTGACCGCCCTTCGGCTGTGGGATATTTCCCAACACCACTTGCCAGTTTGGCCGCATAAAGATATCTTTATGTCGGCGGGGAATGCGCTATAAGGCTCCCTAGATGGACGCTGCCCAACTTGATTTTTCAGCCCTCACAACAACGCTTAAGGCGGCGGCGGAAGCGACCCGGCTGCGACTTCTTATGCTGATTGCCGAGGCTGAACTGACCGTCACCGATCTCACCGCCATCCTGCGCCAATCGCAGCCGCGGCTTTCCCGCCATCTGCGGCTGCTCGCAGAAGCGGGACTGGTGCAGCGGCATCGCGAAGGATCATGGGCGTTCTTTCGCCTCGGTGAACGCGGTGGCGCTGCCGACATCGCCCGCGCTCTGATCGGGCGGCTCGACCCGAACGATCCGATTATCGCGCGGGACCGCGAACGGCTCGCCGCCGTGCGCGCTGCCCGTTCCGCGGCGGCGCAAAGCTATTTCCGCCGCCACGCCGCGGAGTGGGATCGCATCCGCAAACTGCATGTCGCCGAGGCCGCAGTCGAGGAAGCAATTTGCACGGCGCTCGACGGTGCGCCGATCCGTTCGCTGCTCGATCTTGGCACCGGCACCGGGCGCATGCTTGAGCTTTTCGCCGCCAAAATCGAGCGCGGCCTCGGCCTCGATCTGTCGTTGGACATGCTGGCGCTGGCCCGCGAGCATCTCGACCGGGCCGGCCTCAAGAACTGCAGCGTGCGCTACGGCGACATTTACGATCTCGCCTTGCCGCAAGATTCATTCGACGTCGTTATCATCCATCAGGTCCTGCACTTCCTCGACGATAGCGGTCGTGCGATCTGTGAAGCGGCGCGTGTGCTGCGTCCGGGCGGACGCCTGCTGGTAATTGATTTCGCGCCGCACGATCTCGAATTCCTGCGCGATGTGCACGCACATCGCCGGCTCGGCTTCGCCGCCGAGACAGTGTCGCAATGGCTCGAAGCCGCCCGGCTCGATTTCGTCCGCCAGCAAACGCTGCCGCCGGGACCGGAGGGCAAGATCGCGGTTTCGCTCTGGCTGGGGCGTGATCCGCGCATTGCAATCGCCGCACAAGAGTCGCTCGAGGTGGCTTGATGGATGGCCGATTGAGCCGCTTCACCCACGCCAGCGCGGAGCGCGCCATCCGTGTCTCGTTTGAATTCTTTCCGCCCAAGACCGCGGATATGGAGCGCAGTCTTTGGGAGGCGATCGAGCGCCTGGCGCCGCTCCTGCCGCATTTTGTGTCCGTCACTTACGGCGCCGGGGGCTCGACGCGCGAGCGCACCCACGCGACGGTCAAGCGCATTCTCACTGAGACAATGTTGACGCCGGCGGCCCATCTGACCTGTGTCGCCGCCACCCGCGCCGAAGTCGGCGAGGTCATTGAGGCGTACGCGCAAGCAGGCGTACGCCACATCGTCGCGCTGCGCGGCGATCCGCTCGGCGGCGTTGGCGAAAGCTATGCACCGCATCCGGGCGGCTATCGCAACGCGGCCGATCTCGTCGCCGGGATCAAGCGCATCGCCGATATCGAGGTTTCGGTTTCCGCCTATCCGGAAAAACATCCTGACAGCACCAGCATCGCCGCCGACATCGACATGCTCAAGGCCAAAGTGGATGCCGGCGCGACCCGCGCGATCACCCAGTTCTTTTTCGAGAACGGCCTTTACCTCCGCTATCTCGATCGCGTGCGGGCGGCCGGCATCGACATCCCGATCGTCCCGGGCATTCTTCGGGTGCAGAATTTCAAGCAAACCAAGAGTTTCGCCGCGCGCTCCGGTGCTTCGGTCCCCGACTGGCTCGCTGCGCGTTTCGACGGCATTGATGACGATGCGGCGACACGCAAGCTGATCGCCGCCGCGGTCGCCGCCGAACAGGTGCTCGATCTGGTCGACCACGGGGTCACCGACTTCCATTTCTACACCATGAATCGGGCCGATCTGGTGTACGCGATCTGTCATTTGCTCGGCCTGCGCCCCGGCAAGGAGCAATTCACGCGCGCACTTTCCGATGTCGAAAACGAACGAGCTTGAAGTTGATGGTGAACCCGTCGGTAACCGAACTGCCAAGAGAAACGAAGCTTCGGCGGCTCGCGGCTGAGCGAATTCTCGTCCTTGACGGTGCGATGGGCACCATGATCCAGGCGCTCGGGCTTGATGAAGAAGGGTATCGCGGCGCCCGTTTCGACGCCTGGAACCGCGAAGTCCGCGGCAACAACGATCTCCTCAATCTAAGCCGCCCCGATGCTGTGCGCGCGATCCACCTCGCCTACTTCCGCGCCGGCGCCGATATCGTCTCCACCAACACGTTCTCGTCGACCCGCATTGCACAAAACGACTACGGCATGGCGGAGATCGCTCACGAACTGAACGTCGAAGGCGCACGGCTGGCGCGCGAAGCCGCCGGCATCGCGCAGGATGAGGACGGCCGGCCGCGCTTTGTCGC
>VFSW01008527.1_pt1 | contig 14711 bp, 11 predicted proteins | sample 5358111 | NCBI WGS metagenome assembly VFSW01 (sample SAMN11554181, study PRJNA540505) | mine drainage metagenome | isolation source: sediment from site ElyBrook_90M | place: USA: Ely Copper Mine, Vershire, VT | collected 2017 | reverse complement strand
TGGATCGTGGTCGGCGATGTGGCCGGGCACGGATTGCAGGCCGCCATGCTGGTGTCCTTGCTGGTCGGCGCCATTCGCAACCAAGCGGAGACAAGTTTTGATCCCTTGAGCATGTTGCAGTCGTTAAACCGCCGTTTGCTCGGCCGCGGTCACGCCAATGCGACGTGCCTGGCGTTGCGCATTGCACCCGACGGATCCGCAACTCTTGCCAACGCCGGACATTTGCCGCCGTATCTGAATGGCAAAGAGATTTCGATGGAGGGCGCGCTGCCCTTGGGAACTGCAGAGGGGACGGAATTTGCGGTGATCCACTTCCAATTGGAACCTGGCGATCGGCTGACGTTTGTTTCCGACGGCGTGGTCGAAGCCACCAATGAGAAGAGGGAACTCTTCGGCTTCGCCCGCACGCAGCAGATCAGCAATCAACCCGCGTCAACCATCGCCGAGACCGCACAGAGGTTTGGCCAGGAGGACGACATTACCGTTGTCAGTGTTGTGCGAGCGGCGTCGGCAATGGTTGCGGTGTAGAGTCGCACAGCATCACGCGACGAATCGGGTTAGGCACTTTGCCTGGTTGATCCAGGCAGCTCAAACATCGCCAGCAATATCTGGGCCGCTTCATGGGCATGATGACTCTTGAAGTCGGCGCCCAGTTGCAGCGTTTTGATGTTCGGAGCGACCGCACCCAGCGATTGCGCCACCGTCTCCGAGGAAAGCTGGGGCGTGCTGGGTCCAATCAGGATCACGTCGATGTCTCCTACCTGCAGCATCGTTTTGGCGTCGCGAACCAGGTTCGTCGACTTTACATCGAACCCATGTTGCGCCAGGACGCTTCGGATGAAGACGCAAAGATCTGCAGATGAGTCCACCACCAGCACCCGCGGCCCTCGACAATCCTGCGGATTCTGGGCGGCCATCTTGCTTCGGAACGACGAAATTGCTTCTTGCTCGGACGGGTAGGTCTGGATCACTTCCATCAGCATCGTCAACTCCAGCAGTCGGACTACAAAGGCGGGCGGAGCGGCTAGCCGCAGGTCGCCGCCGCGCTTGCGAAGGTTGGTTACATATCGCACCACCAACCCGAGCCCGATGCTATCGAGGCGAGTGACTTCGCCCAGGTTCAGGACTACCTGGCCGCATTCGCGCACGCTCTGCCCCAACGCTGCCTCGAGCGTCTTGACTTCTTCGCCGAGGACAATGCGACCGTTGCAGTGAATAACGTAGACATTCTCACAAAACCTCTTTGTCAGGTTCAGTGGCATGATTCCCTCCGGCGTAATACGAAGTCTTTTCAGGGAACTGGCGGGGGGGATTTCAGGGTACATCACATCGGCACCAATTGCACGGTGGATCAGGTGAGGGCGAGGTTCAGACCGCTGGATGACATCGGCGTCGCCGGAGCCGCCGCCGCGGGATGCGTTTCGTGGTACAGCGCTACCGCAGCAGGTCTTCCAGTTCCAGCGACAGTTCGGTCTTCTCGTCTCGATACTTTACGATCACGGGGGTATACAGGCTCAGTCCCCACTCCGCAGCTTTGCCGCGAGAGATGGCTCGCGCCCCCGCAACGACCACCGCGTCCTCCGGAATCACCAGGGGGCTGTTCTCGGTGGCCCGCAGAATTTCCCCACGCACAATGTCATACACCGGGGTCGAGCGCGTCAGAATGACACCAGCGCCCAGCACGGCTCGCTTCCGTACCAGGGTGCCTTCATACACACCGCAATTGCCGCCGACCAACACCCCGTCCTCCAGGATCACTGGACTGGCATTCACCGGCTCCAAAACACCGCCAATCTGAGCCGCCGCGCTTAGATGCACATTGCGTCCAACCTGCGCGCAGGAACCGACCAAGGCGTGAGAGTCGATCATGGTCCCCTCATCGACATAGGCACCCACGTTGACATACATGGGCGGCATGCAGACCACACCGGGCGCAAGGTAAGCGCCGCTCCGCACCGCAGAGCCCCCGGGGACAATGCGGACTTTCTCTTCGGTCGTAAAACGCTGTGCGGGAAAGGTGTGCTTGTCGACGAAAGACAAGTCTGTCCCGGTTTCAACCAACTGGCCGATACGAAATCCCAGCAGAATACCGCGCTTCACCCACGCGTTCACGCGCCAACCCTGGGGTTGCGTCGGGTCCGGCTCGGCCGCGCGAATCGCTCCACTCGTTAGTGCATCGCGCAGCTCGTAAAATGCCGACTCGCTTTCGGCTGCATCACCGGTCTGCGCGCTTTGCTGGAAGGCTGCATCGATGCGGGATGCGAGCGAGGCTTGAGACACAGTTCGACTTCCTCTGGTTCGTTTTTTGATGAATTGTAACGATGACTTGGAATCGCTGACCTAGTGATGCAGAGTGGCTGCCGCAGCGACGGCCGCCGCTGGCTGCTTTCCTGCCGCAACTGGCTCCAGCAATCCCAGTTCGTGAACCAGCTTTTCCAGGTGCGCGCGCGTCTTCGGCACCACCGGCATCATAGGCAGGCGATACTTTTCCTGAATGCGCCCCATCAGCGCCAGAACGCACTTGACCGGCTGAGGGTTCGGCTCAATGAAGTTGCCAATGATCAATGGATAGTATTTGCGGTACAGCTCCCGCGCCAGCGTCCAGTCATGGTTGAGCGCTGCGTCCGTCATGCGCGTCATCTGCACGGGGATGGCATTCGCTGCCACAGAAATGACACCCACGCCACCGACGGAAAGGATGGGCAGCGCCAGGTTGTCGTCGCCTGCGAACACCTTGAAATGGTCGGGCACAGCGTGGACGACTTCTGTAATCTGCTGCAGATTTCCGCTGGATTCCTTGATCCCGACCACGTTGGGAATTTCCGCGAGGCGGGCCGTGGTCTCCGGCAGCAGGTTGCTTCCGGTGCGGCTGGGGAGGGTATAGAGCAGGACCTGCAGATGCGTATTCTCCGCTATGGCGCGGAAGTGGAGGTATTGGCCTTCCTGCGTCGGCTTGGTGTAATAGGGATTGGCCGTTAACACTCCGTCAACACCGGGGATGGCCTGCAGCTTCTTGACGCGATCAATGGCCTGACGAGACGTATTGTGGCTGCAGCCGACGAAAATGGGCACGCGACCTTCCGCCGCCTCGACAACCACGCTAACCAGGCGGAGCCATTCCGACTCCAGCAAGGCGCAGGCTTCCCCCGTCGATCCGGTGGGAACCAGAAAATGAATGCCGCTTTCAATTTGCCAGCGAACCAGACTTTTCAGGGCTTGCCAATCCACATCGCCGTTAGAAAGAAACGGCGTGACCAGTGCGGTACCGCATCCAGAGATCTCCATATCTTCGCAGTCTACAACGAAGACGCGATCGGATACATCGTTCTCAAGAAAACGCTGTGAATAAATGGGGACGCTACTGCGGCTTAACGCGCGGGGAAGAATCTTCAGGCAAGAATCTGGGGAAATACATCTCGAAAATCGAAGCAGCCGGAACGTGTGGCCAGCCATTCCGCGCCGCGAACCGCACCATAAGCAAAGCTGCGCCGCGACAACGATTGATGCTCCACGACAATTCGCTCATTGTCGGAGCCGACTTCCAGTCGGTGCGTTCCGATCGCATCTTTTACGCGGTGCGCATCGATCGTGGCCGACGCTCCATACGTCGTTGTCGCCAGAACCTTTTGCAGGGTCAGTGCAGTGCCGGAGGGAGAATCGAGTTTCTCCGTGTGATGGGTCTCGTCAATCTTGAATTGATAACCACCTGCCTGATTGCCCAGCAATTTTGCCATTTGATATAGCAACTGAACGCCGAAAGAAAAGTTTGTTGAGTAGAGTAGGCCTGCATTCTTGCGCGCAGCCAGGGCCCGCATGTCCTCTAGGTGCTGGTACCAGCCCGTCGTGCCGACCACGACTTTAGCGCCATTCGCCAGGCAGGCGCGAAGATTCTGGACGACCGCCTCCGGTGTAGTGAAATCGATCACGACATCGAACGAGGCCAGGTTGGGCGCGGTGAGCGAGCCGGCGTCCTTGGTTTCTCTTTCTTCCAGCGGCTGCACGCTGTGGCAGCGCTCGCGTGCGATCTCCGTGCCCACCCGCCCCGTTTTCCCTTGACCAATGATCAGGATGCGCATGACGCTAGCTCCTTTTCGCGGCAACAGCCGGCGACTCCGAGACGTCCGCCAATGGTTGCCTTGCTTCCACGTCGAAAATCTCCGGGTCAGGATCCTGGAAAAAGTGTCGATGCAGGGATCGAACCGCTTCTTCCACGTCGTCTTCTTCGATCATAAAACTCATGTTGATCTCCGACGCGCCCTGGGAAATCATCCGCACGTTGACGTGGCGAATGGCAGTAAACACTTGCGCGGCAATCCCTCGCTGACCGCGAATATTCTCGCCGACCATGCAGATCAGCGCCTTGCGGCCTTCGTACTTTACATCCGCCTATTGACTCAGGTCGGCGGCAATGGCAGGCAGGCGATCGTTCGAATCCACGGAAAGGGAGACGCTCACCTCCGAGGTCGAAACCATATCGACGGCGCATTTATGCTTGTCAAACACATCGAAGATCGCTTTCAGATAACCGTGCGTCATCAACATGCGACTGGCGACAACGTCAATGATGGTGAGCTTGCGCTTGATCGCGATCGATTTAAACGGCGTGCGCGAGTGTCGCGCGATGGCAGTGATCTGCGTGCCTTGATTGCTGGGATCTCTCGAATTCAGCACCCACACCGGAATATTTTTTTGTACTGCGGGAAGGATCGTGGCCGGATGCAGCACCTTGGCGCCAAAATAGGCGAGCTCGGAAGCCTCTTCGAAGCTGATGGTCTTCACCCGCAGTGCGTCGGAGCAGACTCGCGGATCGGCGGTCATAATGCCGTTGACGTCCGTCCAGATTTCAATGGAGTGCGCGTTCAGTCCGCGTCCGATCAATGCTCCGGTAAAGTCCGATCCTCCGCGGCCCAGCGTCGTTGTTACGCCTTTCTCAGTAGCGCCAATAAATCCGCCGAGTACCGGGACATGTCCCTTTTCCAGCAGGGGTAGAACATGCTGCCGAAGTTGGTGCTCAATCTTTTCTTCCAGCGGCGTTGCCTTGCCGTAGTCGCCATTGGTCACGATGCAGGTGCGCGCGTCGACGTGAATGCCGTTCAGGCTGGATTGTGCGTAGAGCGCCCCGATCATGTGACTCGACAACCGTTCACCGTAGGAGGCGACCAGGTCAGTGGTGCGCGGTGTCAACTCCTGCACCGCTGCCAGTCCGCGAAGCAAATCGTCGAGCGCCTCAAATTGCTCCTCCATCCAGCTGTGGGTTGAGGCGATGGCAGTTCCCGTCAATAGTGCAGAGACGGCATCCAGATGGCGATTTCGCAGGCGGGAACTGATGGCCAGCGCGCCGGTGCGGTCGCCTCGTTCGGCAGCCGCAGCGGCGGCCAGCAATTGATCGGTCACCTTGGCCATGGCACTGACAACGACAACCGGTGTGAGTCCGCGGGCGCGGCGGCTTTCGACAATTTCAGCGGTGCGCGCAATCGCTGCCGCATTCTCTACCGACGTGCCGCCGAACTTCATCACAACAATTTTCATCGCGCCGCTCATGGCTTCCATCCAGACGGCAGTAGTTTGCCCTGCGACGCCAGCAGCTCCGCATTCAGCAGCGCCGCTCCTGCCGCTCCGCGAATCGTGTTGTGCGACAACACCGTAAATTTCCAATCCAGAAGGGAACAGGGGCGCAACCGCCCGACCGTGGCCGTCATTCCGCGTCCGCGCATGCGATCCAGCCGAGGCTGCGGACGATCTTCCGCCGGGTTATATTCCACCGGTCGCAGCGGAGCGGTGGGAAGCTCCTGCCCAAGCAGCGGTTGAAACTCGCGCCATGCTGGAAGCACCTGCTCGCGGGTCGGCTTGCTTTTGAGGCCAACGCTCACGCTTTCCGTGTGGCCATCTTCCACCGCGACGCGATTGCAGTGCGCGCTCACTTTTGCGTCCAGCAGCGTCACTTGAGAATTTTCCAGTTTGCCAAGCAACCGCCGCGTCTCAGCTTCCAGCTTCTCCTCTTCATTCTTGATAAATGGGACTACGTTGCCGAGGATATCGAGCGATGGAACGCCCGGATAACCGGCGCCACTGATCGCTTGCATGGTGCTGACAAACACGGAACGGAGACCGAACCGCTCCGCCAACGGCTTCAATGCCATCACCAGACCAATCGCGGAACAATTGGGATTAGTCACAATGTACCCGCGCTTCTGGCCACCAGTATTCGCGCCATTCCAGTTTTGCTGCGGAATCAGCGCCAGATGGTCGGCATTCACTTCCGGAATCACCAGGGGAACATCCGCCTGCATGCGAAACGCGCTGGAGTTCGAAATCACAGCACATCCCGCGGCCGCAAATTTTGGCTCCAGCTCGAGCGCGATGTCAGTATCGAGTGCGGCAAAAATAATCTCAGGAATCCCGTCCGGGTTCTGCTCCGGCGTTGCCGGCGAAACCGCCAGCTTCGCTACCGAGGCTGGGATCGGTGTGTCCAGCTTCCAGCGCACGGCCTCTTCGTATGCTTTGCCGCTGGAGCGATCGCTGGCCGCCAGCCAGGTCACCTGAAACCACGGATGATTCTCCAGGAGCTGGATGAAACGTTGGCCGACCATCCCGGTCGCGCCCAGAATGCCTATTTTGTATGGAGTCTGCATGGAGAAATAATTATTTCATTTATAGCAGCCAAGTGCGCGTTGATGCATCACTTGCTAAAGACAAAATTGGCGGTCGAGGCTCTATGGCTCTGTACAGTGATCTGCTGCGATTTTGTTCCCAGCTTCTCGTGCACGGCGACTAGCGTGTAGGTTCCAGGCGGCAGGCCTTGAATTTCATACGTTCCTTCCGCGTTCGAAACCGCGAAAAATGGACTCTTGACGACGTTCAGGAACGCTTCCATCCAGGGATGATTGTTGCAGCGGACGGGAATCATCAGGCCGGCATTGCGAAAGATATGTTGCTCGGTGCCTGCCATTGGCGCCTGAGAAATGTCGAATCCGGTGTTGTCGTCGCTTCCCGGTGGAACGATGTGGATGTTGTGCATGGTTCGATCGCTGTTGCGAAACTCGACCGGTTGTCCAACCATCGCGCCGATGACGTGCGGAATATAGCGGCAGCCTTTCTGGTCCAGCACCACCGGCGCTTTCGCAGGCATGTAAATCCGGTTGCCCAGGCCGTCTTTGACATACACAAAAACATTGGCGAGCCGCCCGTCGTGGACGATGTACTGCTCCGTCATATTTGGAGTCTTCGAGCCTTCACCGCAGGCCGGATCCTGGGCCATGTCAATCACAATCGGAGTGGGTGTTTTACCTTCGAATCGGATTGTGCCCGACACCGAGCCCGCTGTTGCCGGGTCGATTTGCGAATTGGCGGTCGATGTCGCGGGTGAGTTGGTGTTTCCAGCCGCAGTCAAACTCGGCGCGGTCTGCTTATTGCAACCGGCAAGTGCCAGTGCGACCAGTGGAATGGCCCAGAGTCCCCCCCGCGCATAGTGTTTTCCCAGCATGCTGAATGTCCTCATCCTCGCTTGCCGAACGAAGAATGGTTCTGCAGATTAGTTGGCCAGCGCCGCAATGACCGCATCGCCAAATTCATTCGTTCCCGCCGTGCCACCCACATCGCGCGTCAGCGATTGCTTGGATTCATAGACCTTCTCGATCGCTCGATGCACACGGTCCGCGGCATCCGCCTCGTCGATGTGGCGCAGCATCAGTACTGCGGATTGCAGCAGTGCAGTGGGGTTGGCGATGTTCTTGCCGGCGATGTCTGGGGCGGATCCATGAACCGCCTCGAAAATCGCGCAGTCCGTGCCCAGGTTGGCTCCTGGAACCAAGCCCAGGCCGCCAACAAATGCAGCGCACAAATCGCTGATGATGTCTCCATACAGATTTTCCAGCAGCAGCATGTCGTACTGGTAGGGATTGGTCACCAGCTGCATGCAGGTGTTGTCGACTAGGTGCTCTCCGTAGATCACGTCGGCATAGCTCTTTGCGACATTGCGCGCGCAGCGAAGGAAAAGGCCGTCCGACATCTTCATGATGTTGGCCTTGTGCACGGCGTGAATTTTCTTGCGGTGATGCTTGCGAGCGTACGCAAAGGCGAACTCCGCAATGCGTGTGGAAGCCTTCTCCGTGATGATTTTGATGGACTCGACCACGCCGGGCACCACTTCGTGCTCAATGCCGACATACTCGCCCTCAGTATTTTCCCGGAGGATGATCAGGTCGATGCCGGGGTAGTGCGTCGGCAGGCCGGGAAGATTCTGAATGGGCCGAAAATTCGCGTATAGCTCAAAATGCTTGCGCAAAATTACGTTGATCGACGAGAAGCCACCGCCGATCGGCGTCGTCACCGGTCCCTTCAATGCAACCCGGTTGTGCTCGATGGATTGATAGAGTTCGCTAGGAATGTACTCCTGGTACCGCTCGTATGCCTCCGCCCCCGCCAAATGCTCTTCCCAGATGAATTTCACTCCGGTGGCTTCCAGAATTCGAACCACGACACGAGTAATCTCCGGTCCAATTCCATCGCCGGGAATCAGCGTAATCCTGTGCTCGGGTGCGGTCGATTGTGCAGTCATGAAATTTCTTCTCCCAGATATTTCGGCTCGAGCAACGGTACGCGCGCGATTCGCTTACAGCGATTCCAGTTCGGACTTGAATTCGTTGACGTCTTTAAAGTCGCGATGCACAGAGGCATAGCGGATATACGCAACGGTGTCGAGGGCCTTCAATTCGCGCATAATCAACTCGCCCACTTCCACCGTGCTGCGCTCGCGTTCGGCGGAGTCCATTACGTAGCCTTCCGCCTGGTTCACGATGGATTCCAGCTGCGCCGCCGGTACCGGACGTTTTTCGCAGGCGCGCAGCAGCCCGCTCAGAACTTTCTGCCGGTCGAACTTCTCGCGGCGGCCATCCTTCTTGATGACCATGTAGGGAATTTCATCCAGCCGCTCATAGGTCGTGAACCGCTTTTCGCAACGCTCACATTCGCGGCGCCGCCGGATGGAATCGGCTTCCTTGCTTTCGCGCGAATCGACAACTCGGTCTTGCGTAAATCCACAATAAGGGCACTTCATCGGTATAGTTTGATTCTACCAATCGCAGCGCTCTTCGGAGAATTAGCGGTCAGCCGAGTTTGACGCTCCGCAGCCGCAGTGCATTGGAGATCACTGATACCGAGCTCATGGTCATTGCGGCGCTGGCAATCATTGGACTCAGCAGCAGCCCAAAAAAAGGATAGAGAATTCCAGCCGCGATGGGCACGCCCAGGGAGTTGTAGAGGAAGGCAAACCACAAATTCTGGCGGATATTTCGCATGGTCGCACGGCTTAGATTGCGAGCCCTCAGAATGCCGTGCAGGTCACCTTTGACCAGCACAATCCCCGCGCTTTCGATGGCGACATCCGTGCCGGTCCCCATGGCAATGCCAACATCCGCCTGCGCCAGTGCTGGAGCATCGTTGATGCCATCGCCGGCCATCGCGACTTTACCCTCGGCCTGCAGCCGCTGAATAATGTGCGCTTTTTGCTGCGGCCACACGCCTGCTTCTACCTGATCGATGCCGAGTTGGCGAGCCACCGCTTCCGCCGTGGTCCGCGTATCGCCAGTCAACATCACCACCCGCAGGCCATCGCGGTGCAGTTGCCGCATCGCCTCTACGGCGGAGAGCTTGATTGGATCCGAAACTCCCAGCAGCGCCGCCAGCGTGCCATCAACCGCGGCGAACAACACGGTTGTCCCCTCGTGTTGCATTGCTTCGGCGAGCTCTTTGGCGGCTCCAAGCGGGATATTTGCCGCTTCCATTTGCGCTGCATTGCCAATCACAACGGATTTGCCGTCCACCTCGGCACGAGCGCCTTTACCCGTGGTCGACTGAAACGCGGTCGCGGATGCCAGCCAAACATTACGCTCCTTCGCCGCGCGAAGAATCGCTCCCGCCAGCGGATGTTCGCTCGCCTGCTCCAAACTGGCCACCAGCCGCAGAACTTCGTTCTCCGCGAGATTGCCCACCGTCTCAATCTGCGTCAGCCGCGGTTTTCCCTCGGTCAGTGTGCCGGTTTTATCCACTACCAGGATGGTGACCTCGGAGAGCCTTTCCAGCGCCTCCGCATTGCGCACCAGCACGCCCGACTGGGCGCCGCGCCCGGTCCCCACCATGATGGACCTCGGTGTGGCCCGTCCCCGCGCGCAGGGGCAGGCGATAATCAACACTGCGACACCGTTGACCAGCGCATGCGCCAGATGCGGCTCTGGACCCCAGAGCGCCCAGATGATCGCTGTCAGCACGGCGATCGCGACCACCGTGGGTACAAACCATCCCGCTGCTCGATCCGCCAGCCGCTGGATGGGCGCACGGGTCCGCTGCGCGGCGCTCAGCATCTGCACAATCTGGCTGAGCAGGGTTTCGCTGCCCACACGTTCGGCGCGCATACGGAAACTTCCCGTCGCATTGACGGTTCCACCCGTGACTGGGCTGCCTGCTGTTTTCTCCACCGGCAACGGCTCGCCGGTCACCATCGATTCGTCCACACTGCTGGCGCCGTCAAGCACCACGCCGTCCACTGGGATTTTTTCGCCCGGCCTCACTCGTAGTGTGTCGCCCACGGCAACGGCTTCCAGCGGCCGATCTTCTTCACGCCCGTCGGGAAGCACCATCCGTGCCGTCTTGGGAGCCAGACCCAGCAACGCCTTTAACGCGCTCGATGTGCGGCTGCGCGCTTTTAACTCCAGCACCTGTCCTAGCAGAACTAGCGTTGTGATCACTGCGGCGGGTTCGAAGTAGAGATTTACGCCGCCGCCTGGGGCTTGCAGCGTCGCGGGAATATCATTCGCTAAAGCTACCGAAGCGATCAGCGCGCCCAGGCTATAAAGGTAGCTAACGCCGACGCCCAGCCCGATCAGCGTAAACTTGTCCAGGTTCCAGCTGTGCCGGGAATTCCATCCCCGAACCAGAAACGGCCAGCCGCACCACAGCACCACTGGAGTCGCCAGCACAAACTCCACCCATCCCAGCTCGGTCTGTCCCAGCAGGCTCGCGATTGGATGGGCCGCGAGGAATCCATCGACCATGATCGCCAGCAGTGGAATCGTCAGTGCGGTCGCGATCCAGAAGCGTCGCCGCATGTCATCCAGTTCTGGATTCTCATCTTCCACGGTCACTGTGCGAGGTTCCAGAGCCATGCCGCAGATAGGGCAGCTACCTGGCTCCGGACGCACAATCTCCGGATGCATCGGGCACGTGTACTCGGTGCGTGTGTTGCTCAGAGATATCTGCGCGGGTTCCAATGCCATACCGCAAATCCGACACGCGCCAGGCTTGCTCTCGTGGACCTCGGGGTCCATCGGGCAGACATATTCCACTGCCCGGCTTGCTTCCGTTTTTGCCGCTGGAGTGGCGATCTTAGGTGTGATTTTGGGAGCCCCCGTCAGCGTCACCAGGTTCGCCGAAGGCGGCTGTAAATATTTGTCCGGCGCCTGCACAAATTTGTCGTGACACCCCGGGCAGCAAAAATAGTATGTCGTCCCGTTATGCGTAGTGTTCGCTTTGGCCGTGGCGGGGTCTACTTTCATGTGGCAGACCGGGGCGTTCGCCAGCGCAGGTTTCAAATATTCGTCAGGGTCGGCGGTAAACTTTGCCGCGCACGATTTCCCGCAGAAGAAATACGGCGTGCCGTTGTGTTCGACCCGCGCAGCGGCGCGCGCCGGGGCCACCTTCATCCCGCAGACCGGATCCGTCTCCGTTGGCATGTATTGCTCGGGATGCAAACGGAATTTATCGGCGCAGGCGTCGCAGCAAAAGAAGTATTTTTTCCCGGCGTGCTCCGCCGATGCCGCCGGATTATCGGGAGAAACCTGCATCCCACAGACAGGGTCTTTCACCGTTCCCAATTTTGTCAGCTCAGGCATTTGCACTCGTTCCGCATTCGCTCCATCGTGAAAGCAGGCCACGTGATCTGCGCAGGGCATCATCTCGCAGCCCGATCTCAGTCAATTTGCACTCCGCGCGTTGTTCCGGACCCGCTATCCATTGGATAAGCCACTACTGTTGTGGTTGCTGATTTGTTGGCTGGTTCTGATTCTGGTTCTTGTTCTTATCGTCATCCTTAAAGGCGCCAAAAATCTTGCCAAAAAATCCCTTTTTCTTTTTTGCCGGTTCAGCCTGATTCTGTTGCCCATTCTGCGCATTCGCGGGGTTGTTTCCCTGCGGAGCTTTTGGCTGTACCACGTTCGCCGGCGGCGGAGAGATCAACGGCGGATTGGTCCCTTTCTCTCCTAGACCGAACATCTTTTGAAAAATGTTTCGCTGGTCGCCGTTGGGATGGTCGCAGGTTCCAGTGGGCTGCGTTCCATCCAGAAATGCCGCGGTATAGTCATCAGGGCACGACGCGTCCGCAATCAGGTTGGTCGCTTTATCGAGCGTCACCTCGGTGATGCCGGCGGGTGGATCAAACAGTTGGGTGTCGGAATACTGCGGCAGTTTCACCGCGTTCTTCATGAACTCCGCCCACATCGGAACCGCCGCCTGCGCGCCCTCCAGTTTTAAATCAGTGTAGTCGTCATTGCCGATCCAGATGACGCACAGCAAATTGCTAGTGAAGCCGGCAAACCACGCGTCGTGCTCGGTCCCGGTTTTACCGGCGGCAGGCGAGCTGAATCCCAGCCCACGCACCCGCTCGGCGGTGCCATGATTGATGACGTCCTCCATCAGGCTCAAGGTCAAATAGGCTACCCGCGGATCCAGCACCGGTTTCGATATCGGAGCAAAATCGTCCACCACATCTCCGTCGGCTGTACGAACCGAAGAAATCATGTTGGGTTCAATCCTCACGCCATTGTTGGCGAAGACGGTGTAAGCCCCCGCCACCTGAAACGGAGTAGCGCCGTAGGTGCCAATCGCCATCGACGGTGTTGCCTCGACCGAGGTGATGCCGGCCTGATGCGCCAATGTTGCCACATTGTCGAAGCCGACCATTTCGCCTAGCGCTACTGTGGCGACGTTCTGCGACAGCATCAGCGCCGTTCGCGCCGTGATCATGCCCATCTGTTCGTGTTTGTAGTTATGCAGCGAGTACTGCACGTTGCCGTTGTCAAAAGCGAACGTAGTGTCGGCATCGTTCAACATGGTCACCGCCGTAAAGACACCCTGCTGGCCCGGCAGCGCAACTCCCGTCAGGCTGCTGTTGAATGCGGTTGCGTAGACGAACGGCTTGAACGACGATCCCATCGGCCGCTGAACAACGGCATGATTCAATTGACTGGCGCCGTAATTGCGCCCACCCACCAGCGCCAGCACCTGGCCTGTATGGGGATTGAGTGCGATCATCGCCACCTGCGGGTAGGTGATGTGCGCATTGGGGTCGATCACGACTCCCTTGCGAGTGCGATGCTCGTAGCGGCGGCGCACCATTTCGTCCACGCTCTTCATACCGTCTTCAACGGCTACGGTTGCAATGCTCTGCAGGTCTGGATCAAGCGAGGTGTAGATGTGCAGCCCCTCACCGTTAATGTCGCGATCCCCGTACCGCTCTGTCAGGCGCTTGCGCACCAGGTCGACAAAATAGGGTGCCTCCCGCTCATCGACGCTAAACGGAGTCAGACTCAGAGGCGCTGCTTTGGCCAGGTTCGCTTGCTGGCGCGTAATCGAATGGGTCTCCACCATGGAGTCCAGCACAATGTTTCGTCGCGCAATGGCGCGTTGCGGATAGCGGTAGGGCGACAGTCGGCTGGGTCCCTGAATCATACCCGCCAGCAGCGCGCACTCCGGCAGCGTAAGATCGCGAATATTCTTTCCGAAATAGGCCTGGGCCGCTTCTCCAAAGCCGTCAATCGCAAAACTTCCGCGCTGGCCCAACGGAATTTCATTGGCATAGATGGTAAAGATCTGCTTCTTGGTGTAGTGATTCTCCAACTGAAATGCGATTGCGGTTTGAATGATTTTTCTCTTGAATCGCTTTTCAGGTGAGAGGAAAAACAGCCGCGCCACCTGCATCGTCAGCGTGGAACTGCCCTCACTGTACCGGTGCGACCGCAGGTCGGCGAAGGCTGCGCCGAAGACACGAACATAATCCACGGCGCCATGTTCAAAAAAGCGCCGGTCTTCAATCGACGTCACTGCAGGAACAAGATATTTTGGCAGTTCGTCATACGTCACCAGGCGTCGCTTGCCGCGATCTTTATCCGAGAGTCCGGTAATCAATTGCGGTTCCAGTTCGTACGCGCTCAACTGCTCGCCGTCATCCGCCTTGATCGTTTTCACCACGCCCTTGGCGGTGAAGACGGTCGCGCCATCCGGAGCATGATAAGACTGCGGACCGGGTTGAATGTGGATGCTATTGTCAGTGAGTGAGTAGGTTCCCAATTGAGAGGGATGGGATTGGCCCACCGGACTGTAGCCCGCCTGATTCAGCTCGTGCGCAATTTCCTGCACGCTGTATTTCTGATCTGGGCGAATCTCTGCCGGAGCCGCATAGATCTTCGCCGTATTGGCAAATAGCGGCTGACGCAGGCGCTGTTCCACGACATGTTCGTAGGCGTGATAGTAGTAGGCGAAAACGATGCCGCCCACCGCGCAGACCAATAAAACGCATGCCGCCAGCGCCAGCGCCACTCTGATTTTCCAATCGGAGTGCCATTGTTTGCCGCCCCCGCGACCGCCGGATCGCGTGCGTGGACGACTGGCACCTCCGCTTGCGGCTCGAACTCTGCCAGCGCCACTCGTTGGATTGGGCCGCG
>VFSW01008525.1_pt1 | contig 14712 bp, 15 predicted proteins | sample 5358111 | NCBI WGS metagenome assembly VFSW01 (sample SAMN11554181, study PRJNA540505) | mine drainage metagenome | isolation source: sediment from site ElyBrook_90M | place: USA: Ely Copper Mine, Vershire, VT | collected 2017 | reverse complement strand
CCCCTGACGTGGCAGGCCGATGCTGACATGATCTTTGCGATCGCCTCCTCGATCAACACAACCGTCCGGATCGTCGAGGTCTGGTAGATGGCATCGACGATCGGGGCCTATGCGACGCTGGCGGACGTCAAGGTTCGTCTCGGTATCACTTCGTCCGACACGGCCGCCGACGTCCAGCTCCAGTCCATGTGCAACCAGGCGAACCAGTTCATCGAGACGCGGACCGGCCGGGTGTTTGTCGCCATCGGCAGCAATGCGCCCGTGGTGCGGACCTTCGATGGCTTCGATCTCTCGCAGGGCGGCGCGTCGACCGAGTTCGGGAAGGTCCTGATCGTCGACACGGGCATCGTCTCGCTCACGACCGTCGAGGTCGCGACCTATACCGGCGACATCTACATGACCACGCCGACGTCCGACTGGTTCCTGCGCCCGTCCGCGCAGCTCATCCAGCCCGGCTGGCCCTACACCGAGCTCGTGATGACCAACGTCCCGACGGTCGGCAATGCGCGCCCCGCTTTCTACCCCGGCTATGACACGGTGCGCCTGACCGGCGTGTTCGGCTGGCCGGCGACGCCGGATGATATCACCGAGGTCGCCCAGAACATCACCGTCCAGCTCTGGCGTGCCAAAGGCGCCGGGGGAGGCGGCGAGACCACGACGATCGGCATGGATGGCGAGCGGATCATCACCCGCCTGCTCTCATCGCAGGACTGGGACATCCTCTGGCGCTACACGCGCCGCGACGTCTACATCGTATGAGCGACGAGGTCACGATCTCCAACCTTCAATCGGCGCTTCACGCGTTGACCACCGCGCCCGAGGTGATCGGCCAAGAGGTCCACGGCATCGTGGAATGGGCCGGGAACCTCGCCGAGTCCGCCGCTCGGGCGCAAGCCTACAAAGTGCCGCCCACGGCCCGGCAGGGGGCGCATCTCCCGAAGGGCCGCAGGGTCGGGATGCTCGCTAAGGCCGTCAGCCTCAAGGTCGCCGGAGAGGGCCTGGACACGACGGCAACCGTCCGGGCTGATGGGCTGGGGCCGGTGATCCTACACGGCGCCAAGGCACATGAGATCCCGCGTCCCGGCGGCACGCCGATCCACCATCCCGGTATTCATCCGCTCGGCTGGTCATATATCGATGAGGGCATGAAGGAATCCAAGCCCGAGATCGACCGGCTCATGGCAACCACCGGCGAACGGATCGTTTCCACACTGGCCAAGGCAATCGGGGGCGGTCCCTAGATGGACATCGTCGGAATCCAGAACGCGGTCTACGCGACCCTCCAGACCGGCATGGCCTCCGTCGTTAATGAGTTCTATGCCCAGCACCAGGACATGATCGCCAACACGCCGGCGCTCGTCATGGGCCAACCCAAGCTCTCGGTCACGCTCGGTCAGCGGCAGGACACCGACTGCCTCATGCCGTTGCGCTTCTATGTCGCGCGCGTGGCCGATGATGCCCGGACGGCGGTGATCGTCAACGACCTCGTGAACTCATTCCTCGTGGCGATGCAGCCCATCGCGTCCTACACGAACCTCTGGCGCGTCATCACGAGAATCGACATCGACACGGACAAGTACTACCAGGTCGGCGATACCCAGTACCACACCATCGACGTCGTGCTCCACATGGAGCTGATCGAGACCGCCAACTGGGCGTCCACCTGATCCCATCCCCCATAGCGCAGCAACAGAACCCCGCCCGACCGGCGGGGTTCTCGATTCCAAGGAGACCCGGCCATGGCCAACGCGCCCGTCATCGTCCTCGAGGCCGTCCAGGCCGGCTTCGAGTCCCCCGCAGGGACCGCTGTCGCGGCTACCCGCCGCGTCGACTTCGACGCGGGCAAGGCGTTGCTCAAGCGGACCATCACCAGCATCAACGTGCCGCGCGCGGGCAGCCGCGCCGGGACGTTCCAGACGTATGCCGGCGTCGAGGACGTCACGATCGAGGTTCCGTTCTACGTCTCGACCGACGACTGGCCATGGTGGGGGAACCTGTTCTTCCAGCCCCTGACGGTTGGGGCCGGGGCGTCCGCAGCCAAGCTCTACGCGCAGGCCCCGCCCGATCTCGTCACCGCGCTCGGCTCCAACGCCCTGACCGCGGCGATCCAGTCCGCCACCTTCGAGGTCGGCGGCCTCGACACGGTCAACACCTGGCCGACCAACTTCAGGGTCGCCGGATGCGTCGGCGAGACGCTTGACCTCCAGATCCGGCCGAACACGGCGTGGACCGCGAAGGCCGTCGTCCGCGGCATGGTCACGACCAACCTCGCCACCCTGACATCGCTGACAAACCGGGCCGTTGCCCAGTACGCCACGGGGCCACAGACGAAGGTCTTCCTCGACACCACGTCGAGCGCCTTCGGCACCACACAGCTCGTCGGGCGCCTCGTGTCCGCCGACATCAAGTTCAACGTCAAGCCTCAGGCCCGCCACACGCTGGACGGGACGACGACGGCCTACCGGATCGCCCTGCCGGATGCCTACGAAGTGATGGCGACCGTCACGGCCGAGTTCTCCAGCCTGACCGAGCTCACCGCCTGGACCGCCCGTACCTCGCAGCGCCTCCAGCTCGCCTACACCGGGCCGCTCATCGCGGGCGCCTCGAACCACTTCATCGGCCTCAACCTCCCCGGCACCTGGGACACGTTCGACATCGTATCCGACAAGGGTGTCTTCGTGGCGACCATGAAGCTCCAGCAGATCTATGACGCATCCTTCGGTGCCGGCTTCCAGTCGCTCACCGTCAACGCGCTCACCCAGTTGGTCTGATCGTGAGCCTGAAGGAAGTCGCGCTTCCCGGCGGCGGGCGGGTCTGGACACGGACCCGCCTGTCGCATGAACGGGCGGTCGGCAAGGCCGCTGCCGCCGCCGGGATGCTCTCCACCAAGTCCGTCATCAAGCTTCGCACGGCATACGACGCCGTCGGCGAAGACCGCGAAAAGCTCCAACTCGAGGCCCTCGATGACCTTGACCTCGCCGAAGCCCTGCGCCAGCAGGGAGCGATGCGCACCGAGGTCATCCGCATCTGTGTCCACCACTGGTCCGGCGTCTACGGCCCAGACAGCGATACCGAGCTCGTCTTCCCCGACGATGTTCCGCAGTTGGATGAGGACGAGTTCGACGCGCTCTACATCGCGGTCGAATCCGCCCTGACCGAAGGGCGGGCCGACCCAAATCGTGGCGGGGCTCCGTCCAGGTCTGGTTCAACACCGAATACGGACGCTGGCCAGACGACGCCCCCGCCGACCTCCTCCTTGCCCGAGAGCTCTTCGTCGCCGGAGGGGTAAGCGCCCTCACGTGGACTGAGCGCATGGCAATGCCGGAGCCGGTCCTCGAGTATCTCCCGCTCTTCTATGAGGGCCATGCCCGATATGAACAGCTCCGTGCTGGAACTGATAATCCGGGCGAAGGATGAGGCCGCGCAGGCCATTGCCTCAGTCCATCAGCAACTCTCGACCCTCGCCGACAAGGCCAACGTCGGCGGCCGGGCGATGGGCGCCTTCGGCGACATCCTCAAGGGTGTCGCCATGGGCATCGGGATCCAGGCGTTCATGGACCTCCAGAACGTCTTTGACAAGCTCGCCGGCTCCATCCCGGACCTGATCTCCAAAGGCCTCTCTTTCGCCGATACCACGCACCAGCTCTCCCTCGATACGGGTGCATCCGCCGAGCAGTCGTCAAGGCTGCTCGGCATCTTCGACTTTCTCGGGGTCTCGACTGACGGTCTCTCGATGCGGATCGGCATGTTCTCCAAGAACGTGGTCGCCCACGCCGCGTATATGTCCCAGTTGGGCATCGCCACGACCGATGCGAACGGGCACATGCTCGACACGATCACGATCCTCGATAACGCCCGGCAGGCATTCCAGGCGCACTCCGATGGCGTGAACAAGGCCGCCGATGCCATGAAGCTCTTCGGGCGCGCCGGCCTCGAGATGCTGCCCTACCTGTCGCTGACCAACGAGCAGGTCGCCGCCCTGAATACCGAGATGGACACGCTCGGCGTCACGATGAACCAGAGCGGAGTCATCCAGGCCAAGGCCGTCTCGCAGGAATTCAACCTCTTCGGCTTGTCGGTTCAGGGTGTGGCCAACAAGCTCCTGAACGACGTTGGCCCGGCGCTCATGCAGGGCGTCCAGATGATCGCCGACTGGGTGTCCAAGAACGGGACAGCAATCGCGAACTTTGCCTCGAACGTCGTAAACTTCGTCATGGGCATGATCTCGGCCCTGACGGGGGCGTCCTTCTCGGCCGTCTCCTTCGCGGGGTCGCTCGGTGCTCTCGGTGGGACGGCCAGCACGACGGCCGACCAGATGGGCAACCTCGGCGGTGCCACGAAGGCCAATACGAAGGCCATCGATGAGCAGACGAAGGCCGTCGACGCCCAGATCGCGTCGCTCAAATCCCTAGAGACCGAACAGGACAAGCAATTCGCCAAGCAGATGAGCGCACTGGACGCCGGGCTCTCGGCGCAGGCCAAGGCCATCGACGCCAAGGCGGCGGCTCACCGGCTTGATGAGCAGACGGTCTCGCTCGCCAACCAGCTGGCCGACGCGCAGGCGAACCTCGCGGCGGCCCAGGCGGGTAAGGCGGGGGTCGTCGACCCGAAAGCCGTGGAGGCCGCCGCCGACCAAGTGACCCAGATCCAGCAGCAGCAGGCCGACCTCCAGACCACCATCGCCGACGATGCCCGCAAGGCCCAGCTCACGACGCTCTCTGACTTCATCAAGGCCACTCAGCAGGCCGAGACCGATGCCGTCGACAAGAAGAAGTGGGCTGAGACCGAAAAGAAACAGGTCACCGTCCTCCAGTCCCAGATCGCCGCTGCCCAGGCGAGCGGCGATACCCAGTCCGTCAGCGACCTGACGGTCCAGCTCGAGGCCGTCCAGACGGCCGTCAAGAAGGCCGAGCTCGACAAGCGCAACGCCGACCGGATGAGTGACCTCGACAAGCAGAAGGCGCAGCTCGCGGATCTCAAGGCGGCGGCATCGGCGGCCGGTTCGGCGGTCGGATCCTCCATTGCCTCTGGCGCCGCCACGGGCGGGGCAGCCATTTCCAAGATGTCCGGCGACGCCAAGGTACAGCTCGGCGGCGTGGGCGGCGCGTTCTCCACTGCCCTCGCGGCGGGCCAGGACTTCGGGGCGAAGATGCGCGCCATCTTCGGCGACATCGCGACCACGATCGGGAACGTCACGACCGGCGTCCTCGGCGTTGCATCCGCCATCAGCGGGCTCCACATCAGCTCGGGCGAAATCACCATGATCGGCATGGGACTGGCGGGCCTCGCGGTGGCGACCGCCAACCTTCCGCTGGCCCTCGCCGCCATCGGCCTTATCAGCATGGGCAGTTCGATGGGCGCGACCCCGAGCAACCAGTACTTCGCCGGAGTTGGGGTCGGCCCGGGTGTCTCAAGGGGCTTTGGCACCGCAGGTGGTCCGGGCTCGACCGGCAATCGCGATGCGCAAGGTCACTATATCGGGCCGGGAATCTCCAACGTCCCGGGGGCCGCCACGGGTGGCTACGTCGGCCAGACGGGCGTGGCGATCATCCACAAGGGCGAGACGATCACCCCAGCCGGCCAGGGGGGCGGCAGCATCAACTTCGGGCCCGGTTCAATCGTCGTCCACGGGATCCTCGATGCCACACTCGCCGACCAGCTGGCGCTTCAGATCAAGCGGTCCCTGACCCGCGAGTCCACATCATTCTCTTCGGGATACTGACGTGGCCGTTCCCGTCCCGACCCTGCGGGTCGACTGGAACAACGACGGCAACTTCGGGGAGGCAATCAACACCGTCCACCCGCTCGACACGCCGCCCCTGCAATACACCCGTGGCCGCTCCGGGGACTTCACGACCGACGCCACGGGGCAGATGACGTTCACGCTCGACAACACGGACAACGCCTACAGCTTCGATCGAAACTGGTGCGACAACCCGAGCTTCGAGGTGAACACGTCGGGCTGGGCGACGGCAGCCCTCGCGGGCGCCACATCTGCCGCCACGTCGATCACGAAGGTCACCGACAACGCGCCGTCCGCCGGCACCTCGGCGGGCGAGGTGGTCCTGCCGGCGACCTCCGGCGCGGGCGTCTCCTATCCGCTTCCCTACCGCTTCCGACACGGCGTCCAGCATTCCGTGGCCGTCTCGCTGAAGTCCGTGTCCGGCAGCACGAGCATCGCCGCTGGGATCGGCGCCTCCTATGCCGCTGCCTGCCTCGCCACTGGCCCCGTCGCCTACTGGCGGCTGGGCGAGGCGTCCGGCACGTCTGCGGCCGACGCCACGGGCAACGGGCACACCGGCACCTACGTCGCCTCCCCGACGCTCGGCGTTGCGGGCGCCCTGACGGGGGACAGCGACACGGCTGTCACGCTGAACGGATCGACGCAGTACGTCAGCGTTCCAACCTCCACGGCACTCAACTTCACTGGTCCCTTCACGTTGGCCTGCTGGTTGAAGACCACGGCCGCGACTTCGATGCTGATGACCAAGGGGACCACATCGCAGTTCTCCTATGCCATGTGGATCAACGGCGACCATCACGCGCGGTTGACTCTGTGGCACGCGACGAACGAGCTGGCCTACGAGGGGGTCGGGACCGCGGTTGTGGACGACGGTGCGTGGCACTTCGTCGTCGCCGTGAATGACGGCGCGAACATGCTGATCTACGTGGACGGCGTGCTCGGGGTCGGCTCAACTACGGTTGGCGGCTACACCTGGTACACGTCCAGCACGGCCGAGTTCGAGATCGGGCGTCGCGCAGACGGCTATGGCCCGCTGGCCGGGTCCGTGGACGAGCCCGCCGCATGGAACCGCGCGCTGTCGGCGGCCGAGGTTTTGGGACTCTGGTCCGCGGGGCAGGATGGCGTGACGACCGGCGCCGGGACGATCACGGGGGCCTGGGCCGCCTATACGTTCAACTGGACGCCGACGGTCGACACGACGGCCGTGAGCTTCTTCCTTCGCTCGACCGCGGCCTCTGCCGCGACGTTCCGCGTCGATGCCGTACAGGTGAACCCCGGCCCCGCACCGAACGCCTATATCGAGGCGCCGACCAAGGGCCAGCTCGTGCCCGGGCGCCCCGTCCACCTGTACGCGACCTACAACGCGGTCCAGTACCCGCTCTTCTTCGGCTACATCGAGCGGATCACGCCCGACCTCCAGAAGCGCACGGTCACGATCACGGTATATGACGTGCTGCGCAAGTTCGGCGAGATCCTGACCGTCGTCCCGGCCAATGCCTACATCCAGCGCTCGGCCCGGGACATGCGGATCGAGGTCCTCAGCGACTATGAGCGCGGGACCATAAACCTCTGCAACAACGGGTCGGTGGAGTCGGCGATCACCGGGTGGAGCACCGGCGGGTCGGGCGGCAGCATCGCGCGGATCACGACCGACGCCGCGCCCGGACTCGGTACGGCCTGCGCGCAGCTCACCGCCACCACGAACGTCCGCGCCGAGTTCGCGCTTCGACTCGTCCCCGTCGTCTTCGCCGGGCAGCCGTACCGCATCTCCGTGTGGCTGAAGAGCGTGTCCGGCGGCACTTCCTGGACCGCTGGCATCTACGCCGGGACTTGGACCGGAGCCGGGATCTCTGACCGCATCCTGACGACCACGGGCGCATGGGCGCGCTACACGTTCACCGTCACGACGACGGCAGCGGGCAGCGCATCCGCGGGCTTCACGTTCTTCCTGCTCGCCTCGGGCACGGGCGTCTTGAACATCGACGGGCTCATGGTCTCGCGCGGGTACGCCGACCCCGCCTATACCACGACCGTCTCGGGGCGGTGGCCGAACTTCTGCGGGAACGGCAGCTTCGACGGCGGGGCGCTGAATGGGTGGTACGACTCTACCGCGAACTTCTGTACGAACGGGAACTTCGAGACGAACACCTCCGGCTGGTCTGGGGCGGGGGATTCCTTTGTTGCCGCGAGCACAATCGCTCGCTCCACGGCGCAGCACTACATAGGCGCCGCGAGCATGAGCGTCACGTCCGCCGTCGTGACCAACAACGGCGGGTACTACGCGTTGACGGGGACGTTCAAGTCGGGTCAGGTCTACCAGGTCTCCGCCTATTGCTACTGCGGCGGGAACGGGCTATTCGGGATCGGATCGAACGGGACACCCTCCGATAAGGCGCAGGTTTCAACATCGGCCCTCGCCTCATGGGTGCTCTACACCACCACGTGGACCCCGTCCTCTGATCGCTCGGACGTTCACGTCTACTTCTCCACGGCCGTCAACACGACCAGCTACATCGACGCCGTGAACGTCGTCAAATACGACACGGCCTTCGGCTCGCAGGTCTGGCCCTACATGGCGACCGGACCCGGGGCCGGCGCCTCGTCCAATCCTGCGGGCATCATCGGGCAGGCGAACCGGGGTACGTCCTCCACCGCGAAGTACGGCTCCCTGAGCCACTACGTCACGACGCCGGCCGTGGCGGGCGCCGGGCGGGTCTATGACTTCAACCACATCGGGCCGTACTTCCTGTCCGGCCAGCCGTACACCGTCTCGATGTGGGTCAATCCGACGGTCGGGGGAACGATCCGCGTCGGCATGGGGGCCGTCGCGGCCGACGGGACGATGGACGAGGCATACACGACTCCTACCCTTACCGCGGGTGTCTGGACGCAGGCGACGGCGACCTGGACGCCGAGCGCCGACCGGAGCTCCGCTGCCGCCCTGACGGTGATCGCCTACGTCATGCAGACTGACGCCAACCTCCGGACGATCTACATCGACTGGGTGCGGGTCATCCCCGGTTCATCGGCGGACAACTTCGAGCAGCCCTATTGGAACATCCCGGCGGCCGCCGAGTCGGATCAATACGGCGCGAGCGCCTCGCTGAGCGGGACGGCGCTTGCGGGGCTCCAACAGCTCAACAATCTGGCGCTGAGCCGGCATTGGATCAGCGCGACGATGAGCTCGCCGTATTGGCAGTACAACCTGCAGGATCGCAACGCCTATGCCGCGGCGACGTCGGTCGAGTCATATACGGATGGTGTCGGGACCGCCGCCCAGACCGTTGCCCCCCCAGAGCTCGACCGGCAGGCGATCCTCAACGCCATCGCCATTACCACAACGGCCGGCCCGGCTGAATATTATCCGAGCGAGGCGAGCGTCGAGCAGTACGGCTACCGGCCAGCTTCCGCGCTCAGCGGCAACCCCTTCTTCGCGAACTACACGGTCCCGGCGCTGGTCGGCGCGGCCCTGGCGTCGCGGGTGGCGCAGCCGATCCGCCGGCCGACGTTCACCGTGGAGAACCGCTGGCCCTCGCAACTCCAGCGCGACGTCAACGACATGGTGTTCCTGACCGTCGCCGCGTGGCTCTTGTGGAACCTGTACGGCAACATCGCGCGGCTCACCACCACCGTCGACTCATCCGGCCAGCACTGGAAGACGGAATACCAGCTGGAAGAGAGCTTCGGGGCCGGTTGACGATGCACTGCCGCCCTCGCCGCCCCTGCCGTCATGGTGGGGGCGGCTTTGCTGCGTTCTATCTCTCGTCCTCGTCGTCTGGCAGCGGGTTGTAGCCGAGGTGCGCCAGCCGTGTGAGGAGTGAGGCGCGGGCTGGGTTCGGCTTCCAATAGCCGGGGCCGGCATATTCGCTCTCGGGCTCGGGCTCGGGGCGGCCCCGACGGATGATGGGAGTGGGTCCTGGCGCGACGAGCACGAGGACGCCGAGGATGATGAGGCCGACGATCCACGGCCCGAACAGCGCACCGGCCACAATCAGCGATGCCAGGCCGCCGACGGCAACCCCACCCGCGCCGTCCCCTCCGGTCGAGAGCAGGGGGAGGATCGAGATGATGGGATAGCCGATCGCCCAGACGCCCAGGAGCTGCTTGATGACTCTGCGAGCGGTCCCGCCCTCCATCTCGACCTGGAGATCATTGTCGAGGATCGCCGTTCGTCTCATTCCGCTGTGACCTCTTACCGTTGCCACCCAGACACCAATTGTCTACCGAAAGTCAAGCATGTGTTGTCAATCTAGGTGACACTACGCCGAACCACTCTAGGTGTCGATTGTGACGGTCTTCGCGGGGAGGTTCAGGTGCGACGGTCAGAGCCGGTCATTCCCCTGTCGTCCGAGGAGCGCGTGGCGCTTGGGACCCTCCAGTTGCTGGTCCGGGCAGGAGTGATCCGGCGAGCAGTTCCACCGTCCGCTCCAATACGGCCAGCCGATTCCGGTCCCTGGTTCTCAGAGCGTGAAGCTCAACAGCGAGGGCTTTGATCGCGACGGCGACTGACGGCTCCGGCCTCGGGGGCTCGCGCCCCGCCCCCGCATTCAGCCGAACGGACCGCGGCGGGTCGGGCACTCCCGCGCCCGCGGCCCGGGTCCCCCGCGCCCGCCCCGGGGCGGGCCCCCCGTTGCGCAGCGTGTTCGCGTTGATCCCAGCGGCCTCAGCAAGCGCCTCGTCCGTGTGATAGCCAAGCGTGTTTGCCTTGGACTGGACCACGCGCTTGAACCGCTCGCCGCGCTGCATCGCCGCGTCTCCCGGGATCTGGTGGTGCTTGGGCGCACCGCTTTGTTGCATTCTCCCAACCTCGCGTTGACGCGTCAAGAGGAGTTATCCACAAAACGGTAGTTGACACGGCTATGGCGTGAGTCCACAATCCGCTTGTGGAAACCACCAAAGCGCTGAGGCGCAAGCTGCAACTGCCTCGCTTCCTTACCGACGCGCAGGTCCAGGAGGTGCGGGCGCGGGCTGCCGCGGGAGAGCCGCAGGCCGCCCTCGCTCGTGAGTTCCGGGTCCACAAGTCAACCGTCAGCCGGATCGTCAATGCACTGCGCCGGGTAGATCCCTTCGAGGAAGGACCGGTCACATGAGCGGCTACTTTCTCTGGGTCGCCATCGCCATCCCCGTCGCGTTCCTCCTGGCCGCGGGCGTGAGCATGTTCCTCGCCCATCGCCTCGGCCGGTGGCCGCGACGATGAAGTGCCTGACCCCCGACTGCAAGCGGGCGCCCCGGCCCGACTCCGCGTACTGCGCCGAGTGCTTCGATCAGCTCCTCGACAGGTTCCTTAGCGGACCCGTTCGCCCCCCAGACGTGAGCGCCCTATCCGGTCCTTTCTCCCCGGTCGGCGCTCACGTCCGGGCGGCGAACGCGATGGACGAGTTGGAGCTTCGGTACGCGTGGGGGGATCGATGAGCGCGGCAGGCGCGAGCGAGATGCGCCCCGGGGAGGTCGCGAAGATCCGGCGGGCCGCCCAGCACGTCCACGAGGCCGTAGCCATTTTCACGCCGGCCTGACGGATGCCGACGGCCATGACCGCCCGCATCTGCCGCGATTGCCTCGACCGGATCGTCGCCGGGTTCCGGCCGGTGGCGAAGTGACCACAGATGCCGCTTCCAGCCATATCGCGGCGCCTTGGGCATCCACGGGCCACACAGAGGGAGAGAGCCGAATGACCATCCGTTGCGGGGACTGCCCGGCACCAGCGACGCACGAGATCCTGCCACGCACTCGACGCGGCCCGCGCTACGTCTGCGACCAGGGGGCTCGAGTTCTCGACGCGGACCAGCGCCGGCGGCTGACACGCGCGGAGCTGGACTCTCCCGACCTGACGAGCTGGGCGCCGGGCGAGCTGGTCGAGGTTTTCGGGAAGTGAATCGCGCCGACTGGCACGCCCACCCCGGTCCTTATCTGCCACCAGCCCGCCAGCGCCTCTCACGCGGCGCCCTGAGCGGCGCGGCCGGCCTGTTGCTCGTGGCTCTCGCGGCGGTGGCGTCGCTGGTGGCGCGGTGAGCGCCGTCAACTCTCGGTACGTCGCCTACGCCCGCGCCCACGGCATGACGCCCGACGCGATGCTCGCGGCCGATCGCGTGACCTGGCCCGGCGGGGGCATGGCGGGCTTCTCCATCTGGATCGACGGCAAGTGGCGCGGGTGGTGCGCGATGACGCACCGACCGCGGAGCGCCTTGACTCCAGCGGACCATGCGGCGTTCGATGCGTGGTTGGCGTCATGAGCGCCCGTATCCGCTGGCGCGCCACCGACCCATCGGGCATCGCCCACGTCTTCCACGGCCACGACCGTGCCCTGTGCGGGATGCCCAACACCCCTGAGATCCATGACTGGCCGGCGCGGCTTCGGTGCGCGCTGTGCCAGGTGCGGGAAGTCCAGCGCGAGGAGGTGGCGAAGCGAACTGTCGCGAGTTGAAAAGAAGTCAGTAGCAGAAGACGTAGGAGACCAACGTGCCTTTCGTGACAGTGAAACAAGGTGGGATTGACATCCCCGACGGCGTGTACCCGGTGATCCTGACGACCATCAGCGACCCAAAGACCGTCCAGGTGACGCGCGGCCCGAAGGCCGGCACCGACATGGACCTCATCGACTGGACGTTCGCTATCGACGGCGGTCAGTTCGAAGGGACCGAGATCCAGACCTCGACCTCGATGGCGTCGGGGCCCAAGTCGAAGATGTTCGGCTACCTCACGGCGCTCATGGGCGGCAAGCCCCCCACGGTCGGCCAGGGATTCGAGAAGACCGATCTCGTTGGGCGCGTCGCGCTCGCGACGATCCGACGTGACGAGGGCGGCTGGCCGCGGATCGAGAATCTGTCGGCCGTCCCCGTGACGATGCCGAAGGCGCGACCGACCCCGACGGAGCCGGTTGCTTCAGCGGCAACCGTGCCCACGCCAGCCGTCGCGGCATCTTCCGAACAGCTCCCGTTCTGACGTGGCCGCGATCAGGTCGGGGATCCCGACCATGTACCGAGGGACGCAGTTCCGCAGCCGTCTCGAAGCGCGATGGGCGGCGTTCTTCGACCTGATCGGCTGGCGGTGGGTCTACGAACCATTCGATGCCGGGGGCTACATCCCGGACTTTCTGATCGCCGGTCGGACGCCTCTGCTCGTCGAGGTTGGCCCGTGCATGGTCGTGGACGACTACAGGGAAAAGGCGGCAAAGCCTGATCGAGCCGTAGCCAGTCTGAGTCGCGACCTGTTGGTGGTCGGAGTTTCGCCTACCCCGGGAAGAGACGAAGAGAACTGCGCTGCGGGCCTGCTTGGTGAACTCGTCGCCGAACCGGAGGGGGCAGCATTCGCCTGGGCGGTCGGCGCGTGGGGACGTTGCTTTACCTGTGGGTCGTTCGGAGTAGTTCACGGAGAACTGTCCTTCCACCTGCGCCCATGCGGTCACCACCAGAGTGGGTCATTCGGGGAAGGGATCGAACGCCTCGAGCTCGAACAACTCTGGCGTCGGGCTGGCAATGACGTCCAGTGGCAGGCGAGCGGTCCCCAACGGGTCGGTGACGTCCTGCGGGCGCTTCGGTGAACCTCACCGTCCCCGCTCCCGAACGCCTCGAGGGGCACACGCTCGCCGAGGCGTCCCTGACGTGGGCTTCGATGGGATGGACGGTCTTCCCGATCGTCCCCCGCGGGAAGACGCCCTACGGTTCGGGGGAGTTCTGCCAACGCACCGACGAGCACGCCTGCGGGTTCCACTGCGCGACCAGTGACCAGGGCCAGATCGCCGCCTGGTGGGCCGCGCACCCGGACTCCAACATCGGGCTCACGTCGCCCGAAGCCGTGTTCGTTGACGAGGACCGGATCGGCGCGCTGATGGAGAACAGCGTCCACCTCCCGAAGTGCCCGTGGGAGATCACGGGGCGGGCCGGTGGCGGCCGGCACTTCTTCCTGAAGGCGCCCGCGACGTGGCCGGGCCTCGCCGGCGACAGCGTGAAGGTCAACTACCGGCTCGCCGGGATCGAACTCAAGGGCTATAGCAAGGGCTACGTCGTGGCCGCGCCATCGGTTCACGCGAGCGGCACCGCCTACCAAGTGAAGCTCGGTGGCTACGTCCCCGAGTGCCCCGCCAAGGTTCTCGACCAGATCGTCGAGGTCACGAATGTCGGCATCCCCGCGGTGGGTCGGCCGTTCGTCACGGTCGGCGGTTACCAGCTCCCCGCGAGCGTCGGCGTGGGGGAACGGTACAAGGCGATGCTCGCCTACGTCGCCCATCTCTACAACCGCGAGTTCTCAATCGACGAGATGCGGATCCTCGTCCAGACACGACTGGCACCGCGGTTCGTCGAACAGCTCACCGAGCGAGAGTTCCGCGGACATTTCGAGCGGACGATCAAGGACCTCGAGAAGAACCTCGGTCCTCGCCGCGCCGTCGTCGTAGCGACCACGGGCCCGCTCGAGGACTCACCCCTGACCGAGTTCGACTCGCGCCCGATCTCATGGCTCTGGCCGTCTTGGCTGCCCCGCGGCGTGGTGACGCTGATGGACGGCAACCCCGGCGTCAGCAAGAGCACGCTCGTCGCCGACCTGGTGGCACGGATCACGACAGGCCGCGCTTGGCCCGACGGCGCGCCGGGGGCGGCATCGGGGCGCGTCCTGTGGATCACGACCGAGGATGACCCCGGGCGCGTCCTGCGACCGAGGATCGAGGCCGCCGGCGGCGATGCGTCGCTGGTCCGGTTCGTCACCTCCGAGGTCGTGTTCCCCGGATCCGCGTCCGCCTTCCAGGAACTCCTGGTACGCCGCGCGACCGAACCGCTCGGGCTCTCGTTCGTCGTGCTCGACCCGCTCTTCTCCCACATGGACGCCAAGGTCAAGTCGATCGCCGACGCAGACATGCGGCAGAACGTCATGAACCCGCTGGGGTCGGCAGCCGAGGCCGCGGACGTCTCGATCCTCGTCGTGCGCCACTTCAACAAGGACACGACGGCGGGACCGCTGAACCGTGGCGCGGGCTCGCT
>VFSW01008524.1_pt1 | contig 14714 bp, 13 predicted proteins | sample 5358111 | NCBI WGS metagenome assembly VFSW01 (sample SAMN11554181, study PRJNA540505) | mine drainage metagenome | isolation source: sediment from site ElyBrook_90M | place: USA: Ely Copper Mine, Vershire, VT | collected 2017 | reverse complement strand
GGTGGCGACATAGAGGTTGCCAACGGCATCGCGGATGACGCCTGTGGGATAGTAACCCGTGGCCGGACGAAAGCTGAATATCACCTTTTCCGAGGATGTGTTTTGGGCGCGGACGGTAGTATGCAGCGTGGCGAGAGATGAAATTACGAGCGCGGCGGATGCAAGTCCGAGGAACGTTGCGGCGACGCAATACGTGAGTTTTTTCCTGCCGGTCATGGTCCTGTTCCTCCGTCACTTATGCATGTGGGGCACGCGATGCCCGATATTCCGTAGGCCCGATGGTACCCCCTTCGCTCCGGGGAGGCAATGAGCGGGTGCGGGCCGCTTTTGCGGGATCGATGCGCAGCCGCGGCACATCCTCCCTCCCGCGGCGGCCATCCATTACTTTTCCTTTATTCTCGATGTTGACGCAACGCGGAGAGTCCCGTAGGCTGGCATCTTGCCCATGGCTAAAACCGCAATCCCACAAGCAACGCTGGAGGGGAAACTGGTGCGCGCGGCGCGTGCCCTGCGGCGCGCCGACCCTCACCTTGGCCGTCTGATTGCCCGCGTGGGGGCATGCCGCATGGAGCTGCAATCGCAGATGAGTCCCTTCGAGGCGCTGGTCCGCGCGATCTGCCATCAGCAGCTTCACGGCAAAGCGGCTCAAACAATTCACGCCCGCGTGCACACTGCGTTTTCCGAGCGGGGAGCTCTGCGTGCGGAGAAAATCCTGGCGGCGGAGGAGGCGCAGCTCCGCGCCACCGGGCTATCGAGGCAAAAGAGCGCGGCAATTCGCGATCTGGCCGCGCGCACCAGCGACGGCACCGTGCCTCCGCTCGAGGTGATTCGCCTGCTGCCCAACGAGGAAATCATCGCGCGGCTCACCACCGTCCGCGGCGTCGGCCTATGGACCGCGCAAATGTTCCTGATGTTTGCTCTCGGGCGCCCAGACGTGCTGCCCGCCGGAGATTATGGAGTACGAAAAGGCTTCGCGCGGGCCTTCCGTATGAAGCGGTTCCCCACGCCCCTGCAGGTTCTCGAGCGCGGCCGAAGGTGGGAACCCTGGCGGACGGTGGCGAGCTGGTATTTGTGGCGTGCGTCGGAGTTTCCAGGGCGGCCCATCGCGGCCGCAAAAGCCGGCCGAAAGGCTTCGCGCAGTGCCAAGCCGCCAAAGCAGCAAACCGCCGCGAAGCGTGCGGCCCGGGCGAAGCGGTCAGCGCCGGGGCGGCGGCAAAAGGGAACGAGGAAATCGAGGGCTGCGGCGCCTCGAAAATCGGGCGGGCGCTAATCCAAAGGCTCGGAGTCTATACCGATATTTTTTTCGCCGCGGGCTTTCTTCTCGTTATATTTCCTCACCCAGGCTTCGAAGCTTTTGCCCGCGGCGGTGTCGCGGCCATCGAAAGCCAGGCCGGCAATCTCGCTATAGCGGATGGAAATTTTTCCCGGCTGGTCCTTGGGCATCACCCGCACCGTACATTCCTCGAGCGTGGCGCCTGTGGCACGCCGGTCGAAAAGGTAGCCGGCGATTTTGCGGCCGTCTTTGAGCGTGATGGTCAGATCGCCGCGGTAATCAAATGCCTTTTCCAGCGCCTCGCGGATTTCGACTTCAGAGGCCAGTCGCGGTATCCATCCCTGTAGATTTTCACGCGCCGTGCCCAGTTGCTCATCTTCAGGTGCGCTGGCGGCGGAGGGAATCTTGTGCGGGGAATCGGCGGACACGCGCGCTGGACCGGTTACGGCTTTGGAGTATCGAGAATTTGCACCAGCTGACCGGAGTCTCGCGTGGGGCGGCCCGAGGGACCATCCATCGCGCCGGGATCCTTGTATTTGTGAAAGAGCGTGGCGCGCACGGTGCTCAGAAATCCCCCGAGCGTGCCAAACGTGTCGTTCACCGCGCTGGCCTCATACCCGCTGTGCACCATGCAATTCGCGCACTTGGGATTCCCGCTGGCGCCCCCATAGCGCTCCCACGCCGTCTCCTCGAGCAGCTCGGCAAAGGTATCCGTATAGCCATCCTGCAGCAGATAGCACGGCTTCTGCCATCCAAAAATATTGTAGGTCGGCATGCCCCAGGGTGTGCACTCATATTCCCGCCGGCCCATCAGATATTCCAGAAAAAGCGGACTCATGTTGAATTTCCATTTCTCGGCACGGTTGCTCAGCACCCGGCGAAAGAGCTGCCGCGTTTTCTTCTTGCTCAGGAAGTGCTCCTGGTCGGGAGCTTTATCGTAGGTGTAGCCGGGGGAAAGCATCATGCCCTCCACTCCCACCGACATCATCTCGTCAAAGAACGCGCGTACGCCCGCCGCGTCGGCGCCTTCGAAAAGCGTGGTGTTCGTGGTCACCCGGAATCCTCGCGCCAGCGCCGCGCGTATGCCCTTCACCGCAATGTCGTAGGTCCCTTCGCGGCACACCGCAAAATCGTGGTGCTCCCTCTGGCCATCCATGTGGACCACAAACGAAAAATATTTGCTTGGCGTGAAGGCCGCAAGCTTTTCCTCGAGCAGAAGACCGTTCGTGCAGAGATACACGTACTTCTTGCGGGCCACCAGTCCATCCACTATCTCGCTGATCTTCGGGTGCATCAGCGGCTCGCCCCCGGGGATGCTCACCATCGGCGCGCCACATTCCTCGGCCGCGCGGAAGCATTCCTCGGGCGTCAGATCGGTCTTCAGCACGTGCGCCGGATACTGGATCTTTCCGCAGCCCGCGCAGGCAAGATTGCAGCGCAGCAGCGGCTCGAGCATCAGCACCATCGGATAGCGTTTCCGCCCCCTCGCCCTCTGCCCGAGCACGTAGCTCGCAACCGTCCACATCTGTGATATGGGAACTGCCATGCCCTCTGGATTCCCCCTGTGGCGGCCCGGCCCCACTCCTTCTTCCGGCGCAACTCCGCACTTCTATGCTACTGGATTCGCGGCCGTTTAGGAACATCAATCGCCGGCGCGTGCCTGATAGCACCCTACCCAGGCTTGGATGCCGGATGGTCCCCTGGCGATTCCCTGGGCCTAGCCTCCGTTCCGCCGCGCCGTTAGGTAGAGCGCCACAAACCCCGCCAGCATCACCGTCCCCTCCAGCCGCACAGAGGCCTTATGCAGGCGGTCAAACTGCTGCCGGAGTGGATTCGACGCCGGTGTGGCATCCACCGAACCCATTTGCATCCGCAGGCCGTGCATCTTGCCGGTAACGCCAAATTGCGATGCGGCGGTGACCACGATCATCAGCGTGACGGCCAGCATCGCCGCCTTCCCCGCTCCGCTGGCCGCCCCGTGGCGCAAACCGGCCGCCGCCAAATAAAGCACGCCCAGCACCATTCCGATCATGTGCAGCCGCCCCAGCGCGAAGCCGACAAAAGCTCCCGCCTGGTCGCGGCTGCCCAGCACCGCAAACGCCCCCGGAGCAACCACAAAACTCAAATAAAGAATTCCGCCCAGCCATGTGCCCAGTGCGAAGATTTCAATGAATCGCAGGAAATTATTCATAGAGGCTCCGCGGGACATGCTAGCACGCCGCGGCCCTCCACGGAACCGCCGGCGCGGCGGCTCGCGCTAGGATGCTTTTTCCGCTTTTTCAGCCGCGAAGGCGAGGTAATCGGCGTAGGGACCCTTGAAGTCTTCCACGTGTCCTTTTTCCACGTGCCAGATCCGCGACGCTACTTCGTCCAGCAGATCGTGATCATGCGTCACAAGCAACACGGTGCCATCGTAGCGCTGCAGCGCGATATTCAGCGCATTGATGCACTCGAGATCCAGATGATTGGTCGGCTCGTCCAGCACCAGCACGTTCGGCTTCAGCAGCATCAGCCGGCAGAAGATCAGCCGCGCCGCTTCGCCCCCGGAAAGCGCACGCGTGGGTTTGGTCGCATCCTCGCCGCTGAATAGCATCTGGCCCAGCAGGCCGCGCAGCTCTTCCTGTGTGGCCCCGGGATGAAACTGGTGCAGCCAGTCGATCACCGTCTTGCCGTGCACGATCGATTCGGCGTGGTCCTGCGCGAAATAGCCCACCGAAACCTCATAGCCCCACTGTGCCGTGCCGTGGTCTATCGGAAACTGGCCGTCTTCTGTGGCCGAAAATTCCGGCGCGGTGCGCAGCAGTGATCGCAGCAGCGTGGTCTTCCCCGCTCCGTTGCGCCCAATCAGGGCTATCTTTTCCCCCCGATCCACGCTGGCGGAAAACCCCTTGATGATCCGCGGCCCATCGTAGGATTTCGCCAGCCCCTTCACCTCCAGCGGATGGCGCCCCGAGGCCCGCTTCATCTCAAACCGGATGTACGGCCGCTGAATATTTGATTTGGCGAGCACCGTCGTCCTGATGCGCTCCACTTCCTTCTTGCGGGAGGTCACCTGCGACGAGCGCGTGCCGGCCGCAAAGCGGGCGATGAATTCATTGAGCTGCTCGATCTTCTTTTCGCGCACCGCATTCTGCGCCTCAAGGCTCGCGCGAATCTGCGTCTTGGCCATCACCATATCGTCGTAGCCGCCGTTGTACATGATGATCGTCTGGTAATCAATGTCCGCTGTGTGCGTGCACACGCTGTTTAGAAAATGCCGGTCGTGGGATATCACGATCAGCACCCCTTCATAGCCACACAGGTAATCCTGCAGCCAGTGCACGGAATCGAGGTCCAGATGGTTGGTGGGCTCGTCAAGCAGCAGCGCCGGAGGGTTCCCGAATAGCGCCTGCGCCAGCAGCACCCGCACCTTCTGCCCTCCCTGCAGCTCACCCATCTTCCGCCCGTGCAGCGTTGCGTCCAGATCCAGCCCGTCCAGCAGCACCGCGGCATCCGATTCCGCCGTGTAGCCTCCGTTTTCCCCGATCGTGCCCTCCAGCTCCCCCAGCCGCATCCCATCGCCATCGGTCAGCTCTTCATGGGGCTTGGCATAAAGCGCATCCCGCTCCTCCAGCGCCTTCCACAGCGGCGCATTCCCCATGATCACCGCGTCAATCACTCGGTGCTTGTCGAAGGCGAACTGGTCCTGGCTGAGCACACCCAGCTTCTTCGGCCGCCCCACCGAACCCTTCGTCGGCTCGATTTCTCCCGTCAGAATTTTCATCAATGTGGATTTTCCCGCGCCGTTCGGGCCCGTGATGGCGTAGCGCCGCCCCGCGAAAAACGTGGCGTTCACGTCCTCGAAGAGAATCTTGGCGCCAAAGCGCACCGACAGATTGGTCACGGAAAGCATGGTGGATTATCCAGTATACCCTGTCCCGGTCCCGGCCGCATCCCGCGCCAGGCGGCCCTCTATTTTGCGCCCTTCTTTTGCCTTTGCGGGCGTCGCAGCCGCTCGCCTCTCAGGCCTTCTCCCGCTGCTTCGGCCAGCGGAAAATCACCTGTTGAACACACGCCGCCCATCATTCCTTGCACGCCGCGCCCGCCTTAATGGGAGAATCTATGTGTATGGTGGGCGATCAAGGACTTGAACCTTGGACCTCTCCCGTGTGAGGGGAGCGCTCTAACCACTGAGCTAATCGCCCGCAGCCGCTGTATTGATTCTAAGCAGAAGGGCAGCCGAATTGCAATCCGACACAGCCACGCTACGCCAGCGCCTTCGCGAACTTGCCGACTCCATTGCCCGCGTCATCCGCGGCAAGGACGACGTCATCCGCCTCGCCCTCATCACCCTCATCGCGCGCGGACACCTGCTCATCGAAGATGTCCCCGGCGTCGGCAAGACCACCCTCGCCCACACTCTCGCCCGCTGCATCCATGCCTCCTTCCAGCGCATCCAGTTCACCGCCGATATGCTGCCGAGCGACGTCATCGGCACCAGCATCTTCCATCCCGATCGCCGCGAATTCGAGTTCCGCCCAGGCCCCATTTTCGCCAATATCGTCCTCGCCGACGAAATCAACCGCACCACCCCCAAAACGCAATCGGCGCTGCTCGAGGTCATGAACGAGGCCCAGGTCACCGTCGATGGCCACACCCATCCTATGCCCCACCCCTTTTTCGTCATTGCCACACAGAATCCCATCGAACACCACGGCACCTATCCGCTTCCGGAATCCCAGCTCGATCGTTTCCTCATGCGCGTGCGCATGGGCTACCCTTCCCGCGAAGCCGAAAAGCAGGTCCTCCGCAATCATAGCGCGCCGCTGCTCGCCGATTTTCCCCCCGTCGCCGAGGCATCCGACATCCTCTCCCTTCAGCAGGCCGCTGAATCCGTCCTCGTGGATGATGCACTGCTCGATTACACCCTGGAGATTGTCCAGCGCACCCGCCAGTCCGAGCAGCTCAGCCTCGGCGTCAGCCCCCGCGGCGCCGCCATGCTTCGCCGCGCCGCACAGGCTCGCGCCCTGCTCGAACAGCGCGATTTCTGCCTCCCCGACGATTTCAAGCTCCTCGCCCTTCCCGTCCTCGCCCATCGCGTCGTGGTCAGCTCGCGCTACGTCTCCACAATGAAAAAAGCCCAGCAGGCCGAAACCATCCTCTCCGAAATTCTCGATTCCACCCCTGTCCCCCTCTGATGTCCTCCGGCCGTTTGCTTTCCCGCCTGCGCCCTTCCCAGGAAATGCCTCCCTGGCGCGTCTTCGCCATTTCCCTCATCACCCTCGGCGTGGCCTTCGTTCTCGCCCTGTTATCGGCCGCCGCTTCGGAGATGGGCAGCATGTGGCTCACGGCCAGCTCCGCCCTGCTGGCCCTGCTGCTCGCCGCATGGGTGGGTCTGGCGATGGTTCCGCGCCTGGCGCGGCGCACCAGCCTGCGCTGGCTTGCCTGGCAGGTGGATTACCGCTTGACTCGCACCGGCATCGCTTTCATCATCGTCCTCGTCCTTCTGGCCCTCGCCTCCGTCAATACCGGCAACAATCTCCTCTTCATGATTCTGGCCTGCTTCCTGGCCGCGCTGCTGGTCTCCGGCATCGTCTCCCGCATCGTGCTTTCCGGCGTCACCCTCAAGTTCATCCTGCCGGAGCACATTTTCGCCCGCCAGCCCCTGCTCGCCACGCTCGAGCTCTCCAATCAAAAGGAATTTTCTCCCTCCTTCTCTCTTCTCGTGCGCGGCCGCCCCTCCGGCCAGCATCCCGGCATACTTTCCCAGCCCGTCTATTTCCCTTTCCTCCCGCGGCGCTCCTCTCTCCGGCAGAAGGTGGAGCTTCTCTTTCCCCGCCGCGGCGTCTATGCGCAGGATGTGCTTTCGCTCTCCACGCGCTCCCCCTTCGGCTTCCTCGAAAAAACCCGGCGCTTCCCCTCGCCCCTCGAAATCCTGGTCTATCCCACCGTCGAGCCCGCCGCTGAGTTCTACGAGGTGCTTCCTCTGCTCTCCGGTGAGATGGCCACCTTCTACCGCGGCCGGGGCTTCGAGCTTCATTCCCTGCGTGCTTACAATCCCTCCGATTCAGTCCGCATCGTGGATTGGAAAACTTCGGCGCGTTCCGCTTCCCTCATGGTCCGCGAGTTCACCCGCGAAGACGAACGCCGCGTCTTGCTGGTCTTCGATTCCTTCTTCCCGGAGCATTCTTCCGCCGCGGCAGCCCGCTTCGAGCACGCCATCGAGCTGGCCGCTTCTCTCGCCTGGCACTTCCACGAAGCCGGAGCCGTGCTCGGCTATCTCTCTCCCTCCCTTGCCGTCCCGCTCTCTCCCGCCACCGCCATCATTTACGATGTGCTCGGCGATCTTGCCCTGCTCGCTCCCCATTCACTCGCTCCGCAGAGCGATCTCTTCGCCTCCCTCACGGCCGAATCCGGCGTTTTCAAGATTGTCTTCACGGGCCGGCCACGCGGCTCAATCCCCACCTCGCTTTGGACCTCATCCTACTTCATTTTCTACGATGCTTTGCCGCCTCCAGCGCCCCCTCACGCCTGACCCCTGCCGCCGTGCGATTATTGCACCGCCGTGTGTCCCGCCGATTCCACCGCCCCGCGCAATGCCACCCGCCTTCCCGCGCTCTCCCGCTCGAGCCTCAGCTCGCCTCTGCTTCGCTGGTATCGCTCCCATGCCCGCGCGCTGCCCTGGCGGCGCGACCACCATCCCTACCGCGTCTGGGTGGCCGAGATCATGCTCCAGCAGACTCGCATCGCCGCCGTCATTCCCTATTACCAGCGTTTCCTCGAGCGCTTCCCTTCCGTAACCATCCTGGCGAACGCCCCGGAATCCGCCGTCCTCAGGCTATGGTCCGGCCTGGGCTATTACAGCCGTGCCCGCAATCTCCGCCGGGCCGCCAAAATCATTCTCGCCCGTCATCAGGGAAACTTTCCCTCGGATCGCGATGCCGCTCTCGCACTGCCCGGCGTCGGTCCGTACACCGCCGCGGCCGTCCTCAGCATCGCCTGGAATATTCCGCTGGTCTCTCTCGATGGCAATGTCGCACGGGTGCTCGCCCGCCTGCTGGCTCTTCGCGGAGATCTCCGCCATTCCTCCCGCTGGCGCGCCCTCGAGCGCACTGCCAATTCCCTGCTCGATCACCATCACCCCGGTGATTGGAATCAGGCACTCATGGAGCTGGGCGAGACGCTCTGCACCCCCCGCGCCCCGCTCTGCAACCGCTGTCCCCTCGCAAGCCTCTGCAAAGCACATCACCGCGGACTCACCTCTCGTATTCCTGCCCCTCGCATCCGCCGCGCCACGCTGAAGGTCTTCCTGGCCGCCGCGGTCCTTCTCGATCCCCGTGGCAGGACACTGCTGGTCCGCCAGCACGGCCGGCACGATCCCGCCCTGTTTTCCCGCCTCTGGCAATTCCCCTCCGTGGAATTTCAAGCGCCCGCCGCCCGCGGAAAGGCTTCCTCCGCGGCGGCCCGTCGCCTCGCACACCACCTTTCCGCCGACCTTCACTTGTCTGCCGCCCGCCTTCGCGCCCTGCCCGCGGCACGTCATGCCGTCACCTTTCGTAGCGTCACTCTGGTCCCGTTTCTTGCGCGAATCTCCGCCATAAAAATCCCTTCCGGGGCCGGAATGCGAAGTGTCCCTCTGCGTTCGATCCACTCTCTGCCGGTCTCTTCGGCCACACGAAAGATCGCCGTCGCGGCCCTGGCCGCTCTCGGCCGCGCCGCCCACCCATAGCTCGCCCTCCCTAAGCACCCGGTGCCGGCGCGGCGCGGAGGCAATCCAACCGGCTTCGTTTGGTATTCAACGTGCTCACCTCGCTCCCGGGGGGAAGCCGAATTGGCCACGAGCTTCACAAATTCGCTTGCGCAGACTCGCGATACATTCCTCGAAAAAACTGCTCGAGAGCCTGCCGCATTGCCTCTGTGTGCCCGGTCAGGACACTTTGCAGCGCCTCGCGCTCCCCGCGCCTTTGCTCCGCCGTGCCCGTCCCTCGGCCATAAAATCGTTCGGGAAGTGATTCTCAGGTGTAACCATTTGAGGACTCTTCCGCATGCTCTCGCGGCCGCCGGCGGAAAAAGTGCGCCGCTTCGGCTGGATAATCTCCACCGCCTCCCTGAGGAATCCACCACATGGTGAATGAGGCCACAAGCCGCTCCACGCCCGGGATCCATCCGGCTCCCGCCACCGAGCTCTTTCGCGCCGCCCTCGAGCATCTTCCTCAAGGCGTGGTCCTCTGGGGGCTTGAGGGCCAACTTGTCCAATGCAATAGCGCCGCAAGAAATCTTCTTGGCGCCCCCGGGCCTATCGATTCCACCGAAGCGCCGCCAGCCTATGAGCTGTTTCTCTCGAGTGCCCTGGTGCCCTATCCTCCCCTCGAGCGCCCCGAAGCGCGCGCCTTCCGCGGAGAAAGCGTCCTGGATGCGGCCGGTTATACGCGCCACCCCTCCAGGAAAATCACCACTCCCGTCTCCGTCTCGGCCATGCCGCTCCGCGATGCTCTTGGCCAATTTCGCGGTGTGGTTGCCACCTTCCAGAGGCGTCCTGAGGATTCTCTGGCCTCCCTGGCTCTCGAGGACGAGTCCAGCATCCTCGAATCCATCCTCGAAAATATCGGCGACGCGGGCATCGTGGCCGGCCAGGATGAACGCTTCCTGATTTTCAATTCGGCGGCCAGAAAATTGTTGGGCGCCCCGTCCGACCTGCCATCCAGCCAGTGGCCGGAGCGCTATGGCGTCTTCCTCCCGGACCAAAAGACCGCTGTGAATGCCGATAATCTGCCGCTGGTCCGCGCCTTGCGCGGAGAAGAGGTGGACGATATGGAGCTTTACCTGATGCCGCCGGGGACCGCAAGGGGCCATTGGACACGCGCCACGGGGCGCCCCATCCGCGATAAGCACGGCGCCATCAAGGCCAGCGTGGTGGTCCACCGCGACATCACCGAACGGAAGCGCAGCGAAGAAAAACTCGCGCAGCGCACCCTCGATCTGGAGCGCTCCAATCAGGACCTCGAGCAATTCGCCTACGTCGCTTCCCACGACCTCCAGGAACCCCTTCGCATGGTCACTGGCTTCAGCCGCCTGCTTGCACGCGAATATCAGGAGAAGCTGGGCGCCGACGCCGCCGAATACATCGCCAATATCACCGACGGCGCGGCCCGCATGCGCTGCCTCATCGAAGACCTGCTGGCCTATGCGCGCGTCGGCAGCCGGGGCATCCGGCTCCAGCACACCGATGGCGAGGCCGCCTTTCAATCCGCTCTGGAAAATCTTGCCCTCGTCGTGCTCGAAAGCCGCGCCGCCATCACACACGATCCCATCCCCGCTCTCCATGCCGACCCCACTCAATTGGTCCAGCTCTTTCAGAATCTGGTGGGCAATGCCATCAAGTTCCGCAGTGAACGGCCGCTCCGGATTCACCTCTCGATGGCCGCTCACGAAGCGGAATGGCTGTTCTGCCTTCGCGATAATGGCCTCGGTTTCGACCCTCGCCATGCCGAACGCATTTTCCTCGCCTTCCAGCGCCTCAATAGCCGCAGAAATTTCTCAGGCTCCGGCATCGGCCTGGCGGTCTGCAAAAAAGTGGTCGAGCGCCACGGCGGCAGGATCTGGGCCACTTCGCAGCCCGGCATCGGCTCTGAATTCCATTTCACCCTGCCCATGGCTCCGCCATTTCAGGCCCCCGGGCGCGGCGATGTTTCCGAGGACCTTTCATCATGACGCCACAGCCCATCGAGATACTCCTGGTGGAAGACAATCCGGGCGACATCACCATGACCGCACGTAACCTCAAAAACGCGAAGGTGCTCAACCACCTTTCGGTCGTCGAGGATGGCGAGGAAGCGCTCGCCTATCTCCACCGCCGCGGCCCTTTTGCCAATGCCATCCGGCCAGACCTGATCCTTCTCGACCTGAATCTCCCCAAAACCAGCGGGGCCGAAGTCCTGGCGGACATTAAAGCCGACGCCGACCTGCGCCTGATTCCGGTCGTCGTGCTCACCAGTTCCGCCGCGGAGGAGGATATCGTCCGCGCCTACGGCCTGCACGCCAATTGCTACATCACCAAACCGGTGGACTTCGAGGAATTCAATAAAGTGGTGAAAAGCATAGACGATTTCTGGTTCAGCGTGGTCAAACTTACCCCAAGGCGGTTCCTCTCATGATTCGTGTTCTGCTGATCGAAGATAATCCTGGTGACATCACTCTGGTCTCAAAGATGCTCGCGGCCCCGGGCCCTCCCGCTTTTCATTTGGAATCGGCCGAGCATCTCGCCGAAGGCGTCCGGCGCTTGAGCCGCGGCGGCATCGACGTGCTCCTGCTCGATCTCTCGCTCCCCGATAGCACCGCGGCCTCCACTTTCGACCTGGTCCGCAAGCACGCCTTCGCGCTTCCCATCGTCCTCCTCACCGGCCTCGCCGATGAGCGCGTGGCCCTCGAGCTGATGCAGGCCGGCGCCCAGGACTACCTCAATAAGGGTGACATCGATTCCCGCACGCTTTCCCGCGCCCTGCGCTATGCCGTCGAGCGTCACCGCCAGTCCGCGGCGGAGCCCGCCCGCGGCGCCCCGCGCAAATCGGGAAAAATCATTTCCTTCCTCGGCGCCAAGGGCGGTGTGGGCGTCACCACCCTCGCCCTCAACGTGGCCGCATCCCTCGCCCAAAAAGGGTGCAGCACCATCGCTCTCGAATTGCGTCCTAATCGCGGCACCTTCGGCGACTTGCTCAAACATTCCGCCGTGGTGAATCTGGCTTCCCTGCTCCACGCTTCCACCGAAGATCCCGCGGAAAAGGATGTCTCGGCCTCCCTGGTGCGTTTCCCCACGGGATTGAAGGTCCTCTTCGGGCCGCAGGCCGTCGAGGAGTACGGAGATCCGGAAATCCCGCGCGTGCAGGCCATCCTTCACCATTTGACTTCTCTTGCCGATTACCTCCTGATCGATCTGCCCTGCAGCGCCTTCGCCCCCAGCCGCGTCGCAGCCAGCCAATCTGATCTTGTCTGCCTGGTCACAGACCGCGACCCCGTTACCGTGGAATGTGCCGCGGCTCTGGCACTCGAGCTGCGTGCCTGGGGCGTGGCCGGCACTTCCACCGGCCTGATCCTCGTCAATCGCTCCGCTTCCACCCTCGCCCTCAGCGCCGATCAGATCGGCTCGCGCCTGGGCTTCGCCATCCTCGGCGGCCTCACCTCCGCTCCGGAGATCTGCGGTCGCGCCGCGCACCTCGGCCTTCCCTTCGTCCTCTCCGATCCTGATAGCTCCGTGGGTTCCGCGGCCGCTTACATCGCTTCGAAAATCCACTCCACCTTCCAGGGCCAGATGCTGGCAGCAGCTCCCGCGGCAAGATAGCGGAGCCCGGTCCGCCCACGCTCGGCGCAGCTCTGCTTGCGCGCCGGCGCAGGCTTCCGCCCGGCCCTCTCGCGCTTCCTCGCTCCGCCCGCCTCGCCTCCGCTCCTGCTTATTTCACGCTCCTGCCCAGCCCTGGCCTGTGATACAAACGGTCTCGCATGCTTTCGCTCCATCTTGATACGCGTCCGGACTGGCGCGGCGGCCAACAGCAGATTCTTCTTCTCATGGAGGAACTGCGCCGGCGAGGCCACGCCGCCCAATTGCTCGCGCCTGGCGGAGCACCCCTCGCGCGGCGCGCGGAGGCTGCCGGCTTCACCGTTCATGCCATTCCCCCCCGCTTCCTTCGTCCTGCCGCCTCCCTCGCGATTCGCCGCATCCTCCGCTCCACGCCCTGCGACGTCGTCCATGCCCACGATCCTCACGCCCTCACCGCCGCTTGGCTTGCCGGCGCCCATCGCCTCTCCGCTCTGGTGGCCGCGCGCCGCGTGGCTTTTCCCCTCGCCTCCAGCCGCATCGGCCTCGCGCGCTACCGCGCCACGCGCCTCATCCTCGCCGTCTCTCAGTTTGTTGCGGAGAGCCTCATCCCCTCCGGCATCCCGCGGGAAAAAATCGAAGTGGTTCCAGACGGGGTCGAACTGCCCGCTTTATCGCAGGCCGGCGCGCGCGCCGCTGCACGCGCCCGCTTCGCCGTCGATTCTGATGCGCTCTTCCTCGGCTGCGTGGGTTACCTGCTGCCGGAAAAGGGGCAGCAGACTCTCGTTCGCGCCATGCCCGCCGTCCTCGCCGCGCATCCCGGCGCCCGGCTGCTGCTCGCCGGGGATGGTCCGCTCCGCGCTTCGCTCGAGGCTCTCGCGCGAAAGCTCGGCGTCGCCGGCGCCATTCTCTTCGCCGGTTTCCTCGCGGAGGTCGAGCCCGTCTATCGCGCTCTCGATATCTTTCTGTTTCCCTCGCTTGCCGAGCCGCTTGGCTCGTCCCTTCTTGCCGCCATGTCCTATTCCCTCCCCTGCATCGCCACGGCCTCCGGCGGAGTTCTTGAGGTCCTGCAATCGCAGCGCAATGGCATCCTCGTTCCGCCCGGTGAGCCGGAGGCATTTGCCCAGGCCATCCTCGCTCTTGCCGCTCAGCCGGCGCGCGCAGCCGCCCTCGCCGCCGCTGCGCGTGAGTCCATTTCCGCTCAATTCTCCGCCAGCCTCCTGGCTTCGCGCACGCTCGCCGCCTATGCCAAAGCGCTGATTCCCTAGCCCCGCGCCCCCGCCGCCTCCCGGCTTGTCCCTATTTCTTCTCCGACGTGTGATCGTTGGTGATCTTCCATCCATCCGGAAAGCGCCGGAAAATCAGCGTGAACGTCCCTCCCGGCTGGTCCTTCGCCCGCTGCAGTTTCCATTCTCCGGTCACCAGCGCCGCGGTCGGCGATACCAGCTCAATCTCCAAATCGGAAAATGCAAGCGTCCCCATCGCCGCGCGCCCCGGGTACGTCTTATGGTAGCGATCAAGCACTCCTTGCCATCCGTGCACCACTTGCTCCGCGGTCACAAACTCCGTTCGCGGCGAATTCCAGTAGCCGCGCATAAACGCGTCTATATCCCCGCGATTCCATGCCGCCTGCTGCGCTTCCAGCACTCCCCGTATCCGCTTTTCTTCCGCTCCCGGCTCCGGTGCCGCTAGTGTGCTCATCTCAAATACCAGCAGCCACTTCCCTCCTTTCCGCCTCCATGTATCGGCCACCGTCCTCGGCCCCGCCGGCTCCTCGTTCGCCGCGCCACCGCCGCCTGCCGCCTCTCTGTAGACCACCATCCCCGCATCGGGGCCGAGCGCCTTCGCCTCCATTTGCAACCTCGCCACGCCGCGCTCTGCCGCTGCCCCGCTCCCGGCCCAATCGCCGCCCGTGCTCCTCGCTCCATCCTTGTAGATCATCACATCCGCGGCCACCAGCGCCCGCCACCTCGTCTCATCTCCCGATTTCCGCGCCGCCCACAACATCTGCTCCCGCTCCAGCAGTTCCTTCCGCACGTCCTCCGTTCTTGCCCCTCCTTCCGCCCTGGCCCTCACCGCAAAGCCGGCCGCCAGCATGCCCAGCAACAGATACCCCGCCCATCGGCTCATCGCCCCGGCCCTCCCCCTTTTCAT
>VFSW01008523.1_pt1 | contig 14714 bp, 15 predicted proteins | sample 5358111 | NCBI WGS metagenome assembly VFSW01 (sample SAMN11554181, study PRJNA540505) | mine drainage metagenome | isolation source: sediment from site ElyBrook_90M | place: USA: Ely Copper Mine, Vershire, VT | collected 2017 | reverse complement strand
CCCCCCCGCCCGCCCCGCCCGCCCCCCGCCGCCCGCGCGCCCCCCCGCCCCGCCGCCGCGCCCCCCCGGGCGCCGCCGCGCCGCGCCCGCCGGCCCCCCCCCCCCCGCGGCGATGGGCGCGGTGCTCGACGGCGCGGCGACCGACGCCCAGGTCGGCGCGTTCCTGGCGGCCCTGCGCGTGCGCGGGGAGACCGTGCCCGAGATCGTCGGCTTCGCCGAGGCCCTGCGCGCGCGGGCCGAGCGCGTGCGCGTCAAGCGCGCGCCGCTGCTCGACACCTGCGGCACGGGCGGCGACGGCGCGGGGACGTTCAACATCTCGACGACCGTCGCCTTCATCGCGGCCGGGGCGGGCGCCTCGGTGGCCAAGCACGGCAACCGCGCGGTCTCGAGCCGCTCGGGCTCGGCCGACGTGCTGGAGGCGCTCGGCGTGCGCACGGACCTGACGCCCGCGCGCGCGGCGCTGTGCGTCGAGACGCTCGGCATCGGCTTCCTGTTCGCGCCCCGCCACCATCCGGGCGTGGCGCGCGTGGGCCCGGTGCGGCGCCAGCTGGGCTCGCGCACGGTGTTCAACCTGCTCGGCCCGCTGGCCAACCCCGCGGGCGCGACGCGCCAGCTCGTGGGCGTGTACTCGCATTCTCTCGTGCGCCCCGTCGCCGAGGCCCTGCGCGCCTTGGGCGCCGAGCGCGCGCTCGTCGTCGCCTCGCGCGACGGCCTCGACGAGATGTCGCTGTCGGAAGCGACCGTCGTCGCCCGCCTTTCCGGCGGCCGCGTCGCCGTCGAGGAGACGACGCCGGAGTCCGCGGGCCTCAAGCGCCGGCCGCTCTCGGCCCTGGCCGGCGGCGACGCCGAGTTCAACGCGGCCATCCTGCGCGCGGTCCTGTCGGGCAAGCCCGGCCCCGCGCGCGAGTCGTGCCTGTTCAACGCCTCGGCCGCGCTTCAGGCCGCGGGGCTGGCCAAGAGCTGGCGCGAAGGCGTCGCGCTGGCGGCCGAGTCGATCGACTCGGGCCGCGCGCTGGCGGCCCTCGAGGCGCGCGCGAGGAGGACCTCCCGGGGCGGAGCTGAACCTCCTGGGCCATATCGGCGCGCGGGCGGCGGAGCGCGTCGCGAAGTGGAAGGCCGAGCGCCCCGGGGCCGCCTTCGCCCGCGAGCCGCTGTACGCGCGCAAGCCGGCCTCCTTGGCGCGCGCGCTCCAGGGCGCCGGTCCGCGCGTGATCGCCGAGGTGAAGTTCGCCTCGCCGTCCGAGGGCTTCCTGCGCGCGCCCGGCAGCGCCTCTCCGGCCGAAGCCGCGCGCATCGCCGCGTCGTACGCGAAGTCCGGGGCCGCCGCGATCTCGATCCTGACCGAGCCCGAGTACTTCTCGGGCGACCCGTCCCACCTGACGGCGGCGCGCGCGGCCCTGCCCGACGCGGTCCTGCTGATGAAGGATTTCCTGATCGACGCCTACCAGCTGGAGCTCGCGCGCGCCTGCGGCGCGGACGCGGTCCTGCTGATCGCGGCGCTGCTCGGGCCGCGCCTGCACGAGATGCTGTTCGCCGCGCGCGCGCGCGGCCTGTCGACGCTCGTCGAGGTCCACGACGAAAAAGAGGCCGAGGCCGCGCTCGAATGCGCGGCCGACGTGATCGGCGTCAACAACCGCGACCTGCGCTCGCTCAAGACCGACCTCGGAATCTCCCGCCGTCTCGCGCCGCTCGCGACGAGGGCCGCGGCGGCCGTGGCCGAGAGCGGCCTGCGCTCGCGGGCCGAGATCGACGAGCTCTCGGCCTTGGGGTATAAAGGATTCCTGATCGGCGGCTCCTTCATGAAGTCCCCGGAGCCGGGATCGTCGCTGGCGTCGCTTCTCGCCTCGTGAGGGTCAAGGTCTGCGGCGTGACGCGCGCCCGCGACGCGCGGCTGGCGGCCGAGCTCGGCGCGTGGGCGGTCGGCATGATCTTCGTGCCGAAGACGCCGCGCTTCCTGACGACGGCGCGCGCCCGGCGCGTGCGCGCCGCCATCCCCAAGGGCGTGCTCGCCGTCGGCGTGTTCCGCGAGCCTTCGCGCGCGGCGCTGCTGCGCGCCGTGCGCGAGCTGAGGCTCGACGCGGTCCAGATCTACGGCCGGGTCCCGACGGGCCTGCGCGTCCCCGCCTTCGTCGCCGGAGCCGCGAAGCTCGGCCCGTGCGACTTCGCCTTCGTGGAGCCCGAGCGCACCGACGCCGACCGCCGCGCGCTCCGCGGCCCGTCGGCGCGCGCGCGCCGCGCCGCCGGGCGCGCGGCGGCCGCGAAGGGGCGCCGCGGCCTGCGCGTGATCCTCGCCGGCGGCCTCGCGCCGGAGAACGCCGCCGCGGCCGCGGCCGCCGCCAAGCCTTGGGCGCTGGACGTCAGCTCCGGCGTCGAGAGCCGTCCCGGCGCGAAGGACCCGGCGCTCCTGCGCGCCTTCTTCGCCGCCCTCGCCCCCGAGCCGGCCCGATAGGCCCATGAAATAATGGGCCGGAAGGCCTATTTCCTCTTGCCAGATTTCGGGGCGAATGGCATAATCTCAGAATATGAAAACCCCCCTCCTCCCGCTTCTCGCCGCCGCGCTCGTCTTCGCGCCGTCCGCCTTCGCCGCGCCTCACGGAATCTACTGGGCGCAGGGCAAGCGCCCGGCCATCATGAGGGCGCAGGCCGCGAGCGGCCTCCAGTACTACGGCGGGCCCGTGATCTCGCACCCGAAGGTCTACGCGGTGTTCTGGGGCTCGGGCGTCGACGCCGAGACGCAGTCCAAGATCGGGCCGTTCTTCGCGAACATGCTCGACAGCACGTACATGGACTGGCTGACGGAGTACAACACCGGCATCAAGGCCGTCGACGGGCGCCAGGGCACGGGCCAGACGCTCAACCGCGGCTCGTACGCGGGCAGCCTCACGATCCAGCCCGTCAACGCGTCCACGACTCTCAGCGACGCGGACATCCAGACCGAGCTCGACGGGCAGATCGCGGCGGGCAAGCTGCCGGCGCCCAGCGACGACAGCCTGTACATGATCTACTTCCCGGCGGGCGTCTCGATCTCCGTCGACGGCCAGGGCTCCTGCTCCAGCTTCTGCGCCTACCACGAGGGCTTCAAGTCGCCCAAGACCGGCGCGTCGATCTATTACGGGGTGATGCCCGTGTGCGGCTTCGGCTGCGGCACCGCGGACACGACCTTCAATAGCCTGACCGCGGTCTCGTCGCACGAGTGCATGGAGGCGGTGACCGACCCCTTCCCGACCGCCGGCGACACTCCCGCCTACCCGCAGGCCTGGAACGACGCGGGCGGCCAGGAGATCGGCGACCTCTGCACCTCGGGCAACTCCACCGTCACCGGCCACGGCCTCGTCAGCACCGTGCAGTGGGAGTACGACGATTCCGTCTCGGCCTGCAACCAAGGCCCCTGGACGCAGAACCCGAGCCTGGCCCCGTCGGCCGTCGCGTCCGCGCCGCTCGCGCCGCGCTCGACGCCCCTGCTCGACGCCGTCCGCTCCGCTCCGGCCCGCGTCTTCTCCGGCCGCTAGGCTTTGGCCGTTCGCCGCGCTTCGATTCTGCTGGCCGCCCTCGTCCTCGCTTCGGCGGGGGCGGGGGCGGCCGATTTCGGCGGCTCCTACCCGTATCCCGTCCCGCTCGGGCTCCAGGCGCCGGACGTCCCCGACGACAATCCCGTCACCGACGCGAAGGTCGCGCTGGGCAAGGTCCTTTTTTTCGACAAGCGCCTCTCGCGCGACTCCACGGTCTCCTGTTCGACCTGCCACGACCCCGCCAAAGGCTGGACCGACCAGGCGCCGGTGTCCACCGGCATCCGCGGCCGGAAAGGGACGCGCTCGGCGCCGACCGTGCTCAACGCGGCGTACATGGAGACCCTGTTTTGGGACGGCCGCGCCAAAAGCCTCGAGGAGCAGGCGAAGGGCCCCATCGAGAATCCCGTCGAGATGGGCTTCACGCTTCCCGAGGCGGCCGCGCGCCTGGCGGGAATCAAGGGCTACGCCCCGCTGTTCAAGGCCGCGTTCGGCGACGGGTCGGTCGACATCGACCGCGTCGCGATGGCGATCGCCTCCTTCGAGCGCACGGTGCTGACCGGAAACTCCCCGTACGACCGCTGGCGGGCCGGCGACAAGACCGCGATGAGCCCGGCCGCCGTCGCCGGCTACCGCCTGTTCAACGACGCGAAGCGGGCGAACTGCGTCGCCTGCCACAGCGGCTTCAACTTCTCCGACTCGGACTTTCATGACACGGGGATCGGCGCGGACGAGCCCGGCCGGGGCGCGATCACGCACCAGGGCAAGGACATGGGCGCCTTCAAGACGCCGACCCTGCGCAACCTCAAGTACACCGGGCCGTACATGCACGACGGCTCGCGCAAAACCCTCGTCGAGGCCATCGACCTCTACGACGGCGGCGGCGTTCCGAACCCCAACCTCGACGCGCGCATCAAGCCCCTCCACCTGACCGAGATCGAGGAGGGCGACCTGGCCTACTTCCTGGACGCGCTGAACGGCGACCCGGTCCAGATCGCGCCGCCGGCGATGCCGCAGTAGGACCGGGGGCGGCCGGCCGGGCGCATGGACAAGCCGGAGCCCCTCTGCTATCCTTGCTCCGCCATGGGAAAATCCTCTCGCGGAGCGCGCCGTACGCCCGGCTGGTTCGGGCCTTACGGCGGCCGCTTCGTGCCCGAGACTTTGATCGAGCCCCTCCGCGAGCTCGAGGCGGCCTATGAAGAGGCCCGCCGCGACCGGAAATTCCAAGCGCTCCTGGCCCGGGAGCTGTCGACCTACGTCGGCCGCCCCACGCCGCTGACCTTCGCCGGGCGCCTGTCCGCCGAGACCGGCCTGCGCGTCTGGCTCAAGCGCGAGGACCTGACCCACACCGGCGCGCACAAGATCAACAACACCGTCGGCCAGGTCCTGCTCGCCGCGCGCCTGGGCAAGAAGCGCGTGATCGCCGAGACCGGCGCGGGCCAGCACGGCGTGGCGACCGCGGCGGCGGCGGCGCGCTTCGGCCTGCCGTGCGCGGTGTACATGGGCGTCGACGACATGGCGCGGCAGGCGCCCAACGTCGGGCGCATGAAGTTCCTCGGCGCGGAGGTGATCCCGGTGACGTCGGGCTCGCGCACGCTCAAGGACGCGACGAGCGAGGCCCTGCGCGCGTGGTCGGCGGAGAGCAAAAACACGTTCTATGTCCTGGGCTCCGCGCTCGGTCCGCATCCGTATCCGACGATGGTGCGCGATTTCCAAGCCGTCATCGGCCGCGAGGCCCGCGCCCAAATCCTCAAGGAGGAAGGCCGCCTCCCGCGCGAGGTCGTGGCCTGCGTCGGCGGCGGCTCCAACTCGATCGGCATCTTCACGGCCTTCCTGAAGGATCAAAACGTGAGATTGACGGGAGTCGAGGCCGGCGGCGAGGGCGTGCGCAGCGGCCGCCACGCCGCGCGCTTCTCGGGCGGCAGCCCCGGCGTCCTTCACGGCACCTACACCTATCTTCTCCAGGACGACGCGGGACAGGTCCTGCCCACCCACTCGATCTCGGCGGGCCTCGACTATCCCGCGGTCGGCCCCGAGCACGCGGAGCTGCGCCGCACCGGCCGCGCGCGCTACGTGTCCGCCACCGACGGCGAGGCCCTGCGCGCGGCGCGCCTCCTCGGCCGGCTGGAGGGCATACTGCCCGCGCTCGAGAGCTCGCACGCCGTCGCCTACGTCCTGCGCGAGCGGAAGAAGATCGGCCGGGGCGCGATCGTCGTCGTCAATCTCTCGGGGCGCGGGGACAAGGATCTCGCGGCCTTGATCCGATGAGCGCGGACCTCGCCGCCGTCCTGCGCGCGCGCCGCGCCGCCGGGCGCGCGGGCTTCGTGCCGTTCCTCGTCGCGGGCGACCCGTCGGCCGAGGCCACGAAAAAGGCCGCGAGAGCGCTCGCCGACGCGGGGGCCGACATCCTCGAGGTCGGCGTGCCGTTCTCCGACCCCGTCGCCGACGGCCCGGTGATCCAGGCCGCGGGCCAGCGCGCGCTCGCGAAGGGCATGACGCTGACGCGCGCCGCGAAGATCGTCGCGGACCTCCGCCGCGGCGGCGTGACGACGCCGGCGATCCTGTTCACCTATCTCAACCCGGTCCTGCGCCTGGGAGCCTCGGCGTTCGCGCGGCTGTGCGCCGACTCGGGCGTGGCCGCCGCGCTGATCGTGGACCTGCCCGCCGAGGACGCGGGCCCGCTGACCCAGGCGCTCGCCGCGCGCGGCGTGGAGATCGTCCTGCTCGCCTCGCCGACCACCACCGACGCGCGCCTGCGCGCGATCGGCCGCGCGTCGGGCAGCCTCGTCTACTACGTGAGCCGCGAGGGCGTCACCGGCGTGCGCGCCGGCCTGGCGCCGGGGCTTTCCGCGCGGCTCGCGCGCGTGCGCGCCCTGACCGGCAAGTCGCTCATCGTCGGCTTCGGCGTGGCCGAGCCGGCCCAGGCGAAGGCCCTCGCCCCGCACGCCGACGGAGTCGTGGTGGGCAGCGCGCTGGTCGCCGCGTCGGCCTCGGGCGGCGCCGCCGCCGTCGGGCGCCTGGCGCGCCGCCTCGTTTCCGCCTTGGAGGCCTCATGCTGATCCTGATGCAGTCGGACCATACGAAAGCCGAGCTCGCCGGCGTGCTCAAGCGCGTGCGCGCGCTCAAGCTCACGCCCCACGTCATTCCGGGCAAGCTCAGCGTCGCCGTGGGCATCACGGGCAACGCGGGCGCCCTCGACCCGCACCTCTTCGACGTCCTTCCCGGCGTGCGCGAGGCCGTGCGCGTGTCGCGCCCGTACAAGCTCTCGGGCCGCGACTTCCGGCACGAGGACACCGTCATCCCGATCGGCCCCTACCGCCTCGGCGGGCCGGACCTGATCGTGATCGCCGGCCCCTGCGCCGTCGAGAGCGAGGAGCAGATGATGCGCATCGCCCACGCGGTCAAGAAGGCCGGCGCGCAGATGCTCCGCGGAGGAGCGTTCAAGCCCCGCACCTCGCCTTACGCCTTCCAGGGACTCGGCAAGAAGGGGCTTCAGCTCCTGGCCAAGGCGCGGAAAGAGACCGGCATGCCCATCGTCACCGAAGTCCTCGACCAGCGCTCGCTCGACGACGTCGCCGAGTACGCGGACGTGCTTCAAGTCGGCGCGCGCAACATGCAGAACTTCGCCCTGCTCAAGGACCTCGCGAAGCTGCGCAAGCCGGTCATGCTCAAGCGCGGCCTGTCGGCCACGCTCGACGAGTGGCTGATGTCGGCCGAGTACCTGCTCAGCGAGGGCAACAAGGACGTCTTCCTGTGCGAACGCGGCATCCGCGCCTTCTCCGACCACGCGCGCAACACGCTCGACCTCAACGTGGTGCCGGCGGTCAAGGAGCTGAGCCACCTGCCCATCATCGTCGACCCGAGCCACGCCACCGGCGTGCGCGCGCGCGTGGCTCCCATGGCGCGCGCGGCCGTCGCCGCGGGCGCGCACGGCTTGATGATCGAGGTCCACGACCGTCCCGACCAGGCGCTGTGCGACGGCCCCCAGGCGCTTCATCCCGACGATTTCGCGGTCCTCATGCGCGACATCACGGCCATCGGCGCCGCGCTGGGCAAGACGCTCGCCGCGCCGCGGTACGGGAAAAAATGAGCGACCGGACCGTCTCCGGCGGCGGGCGCCTGGAAGGCGAGCTCCGCGCGCCGGGGGACAAGTCGGTGTCGCACCGCGCGCTGATCTTCGGGGCGCTGGCCGAGGGGACGACCGAGGCCGCGGGCCTGGCGCCCGGCGCCGACGTGCGCTCGACGCGCGGCGTTCTTCGGGCCCTCGGCGCGAGGATCGAGGCGTCGGGCGACGGCGCGCGCGTGACGGGCCGCGGGCTGGGCGGACTTTCCGCGGCCCCGGGCGACCTCGACGCGGGCAACTCGGGCACGACCATGCGGCTGATGGCGGGCGTGCTCGCGGGCCATCCGTTCGCCTCGCGGCTCGTCGGCGACGAGTCCTTGAGCCGCCGGCCGATGGCGCGCGCGGCCGAGCCGCTGCGCGCGCTGGGCGCGGCGATCGAGCTGTCGCCGAAGGGCACGGCGCCGATGACCGTGCGCGGCGGCGGCTTGCGCGGAGCGGAGATCGCGCTGAAGGTCGCCAGCGCCCAGGTGAAGTCCGCGGTCCTGCTTGCGGGGCTCCACGCCTCGGGGACCACGGCCGTCGTCGAGCCCGCGCCGACGCGCGACCACACCGAGAAGATGCTCGCGCTCTTCGGCGTGAAGGTCCAGCGCGACGGACGGCGCGCGGCGGTGTCCGGCGGCTCGCGCCTGCGCGCGGCGCGCGTCGAGGTCCCCGGCGACCCCTCGTCGGCCGCCTTCTGGATCGTCGCGGCGGCGCTGGCCGCCGGCAGCGAGCTGGTCGTCCGGGGCGTCATGGCGAACCCGACCCGCACGGGATTTCTCGACGTGCTCAAGCGCATGGGCGCCCGCGTGACGCGCGAGAAATCCGCCGAGCGCGCGGGCGAGGCCTGCGTGGATCTCGTCGTGCGCGGAGGAAAACTGCGCGCGACCGATATCTCCGCGGCCGAGGTTCCCGGCCTCGTCGACGAGGTGCCGATCCTCGCTTTGGCGGCCGCGCGGGCCGAGGGCGTCAGCCGTTTTCGCGGCCTCGACGAGCTTCGCCACAAAGAAAGCGACCGGCTGGCCGGCATCGCGGACCTGCTGACGCGCTTCGGCGCGAAAGTCCGGGTCGACGGCGACGATCTGATCGTGGAAGGCTCCGCCCGGCTGAAGGGGGCGGACGTGGACTCGCTCGACGACCATCGCCTGGCGATGACGGGCTTCGTCGCGGGCTTCCTCGCCGACGGCGAAACGACGGTGCGCCGCGCGGGCTGCGCCGAGATCTCCTACCCGTCGTTCTACGACGATTTCCTCGCGCGGAGGAGCGCGTGAAGCTGGGCTTGTTCGGCTTCCCGGTCGCGCAGTCGCGCTCGCCGCGGCTTTTCGCCGAGCTGGGGCGCCTTTTGAAGCGCCCGATCGACTACGCGGCCCATGAAGTCCGGCCCGGCGACCTCGCCGTCGCGGCCGTCGCCGTGGCGGCCGCGGGCTGGCGGGGCGCGAACGTGACGGCGCCGCTCAAAGAAGAGGCGGCGCGCGCGGCGTCGCGCCTCACGCCGGCCGCGCGGGCGCTGGGCGCGGCGAACGTCCTGCGCTTCGGCCGCGCGCTCGTCGCGCACAACACCGACGCCGACGGCCTGCGCGACGCGCTCAAGCGCGCGGGCGTGAAGGTCCGCGGCCGAAGCGCCCTCGTCTTCGGCGCGGGGGGCGCCGCGCGGGCCGCGGGCTGGGCGCTGGCGAAGGAAGGCGCGAGCAGCATCCGCTTCACGGCGCGCACGGCCCCAAGGGCCGCGCGCTCGGCGCGGGCTCTCCGATCGCATTTTCCGAGAACGAATTTCTCGTCGGGCGCCCCGACGGCCGCCGACATCTGGGTGAACGCGACGCCTCTCGGGATGAAAGGCTTCCCCGACCGCTCGCCCGCGTCGAAAAGACTTCCGTCGCCCGAAAGCGCCATTGATTTAGTCTACGGACGCCGCACGGCGTTCCAGCGCGACGCGGCCGCGCGGGGCGCGTTCGTGACCGACGGGGCCGCGATGCTCGTCTTCCAAGCCCTGCGCGCGTGGGAGTTCTGGGACGAGCCGCTGGGCGCGCGCCGCCGCGAGGCGCTGTTCGTCCCGCTTTTCAAGGAGGTCCTCCAATGACGCTCCGCTTTCTGACGGCCGGCGAATCCCACGGCCAGGCCTTGGTCGGGATACTCGAAGGCCTGCCCGCGGGCCTGGCGCTGACGGCGGCCGACGTCCAGCGCGACCTGCTGCGGCGCAAGAAGGGCCACGGCCGCGGCAACCGCCAGAAGATCGAGGGCGACGCGGTGCAGATCCTCGCGGGCGTGCGGCGCGGCAAGACCTTGGGCTCGCCGCTGGCGCTGCTCGTGCCCAACCAGGACTTCAAGAACTGGGAAAACATCATGGGCGCGGAGCCCAGCGACGCGCCGTCGGCGCGCCGCGTCGAGATTCCGCGTCCGGGGCACGCCGACCTCGTCGGAAAAATCAAATACGGCTTCGACGACATGCGCGACGTCTTGGAAAGGGCGTCGGCGCGCGAGACGGCCATGCGGGTGGCGCTGGGCGCGGCCGCCCGCAAGTTCCTCTCCGAGTGCGGGATCGCGGTGGCCAGCCGCGTGACCATGATCGGCGGCGAGGCCGACGAGACCGAGCCGCCCTTCGGGGCGGCCAAGCTCAACGCTCACGCGGACATGGATCCGGTGCGCTGCTCGAACCTGGAGGCGTCGCTGAGGATGGTGGCGCGCATCGACGCGGCCAAGGAGGCGGGCGACACGGTGGGCGGCGTGTTCGAAGTCTTGGCCGACGGCCTGCCCGTGGGCCTGGGCAGCTACGCGCAGTGGGACCGGCGCCTGGAAGGACCGCTGAGCGCGGCGCTCATGTCGCTCAACGCGATCAAGGGCGTGGAGGTCGGCCACGGCTTCCGCGGCGCGCGGGTCTTCGGCTCCGAGGCGCACGACGCCTACGAGCCGCGCGGCCGGAAGGTGGGCTATCGCAGCAACCGCTCGGGCGGGCTCGACGGGGGCATGACGACGGGGCAGACGCTCGTCCTGCGCGCGGCGATGAAGCCGATCGCGACCTTGATGAAGCCGCTCGACTCGGTGGACCTGCGCACGATGAAGCCGGCGAAGGCGCACGTCGAGCGCTCCGACGCCTGCGCGGTGCCGGCGGCGGCGGTGATCGGGGAGTCCTTGGTCTGCCTCGTGCTGGCGAACGCCGTGCTCGATAAATTCGGCGGCGACTCGATGGGCGAGATCCTGCCGCGGCTGAAGGCGTGGGGGAAATGAAGGCGACGGTCTATCTGACGGGCTTCATGGGAACGGGGAAGACCGCCGTGGGGCGGGCGCTGGCGAAAAGGCTCGGGCGGCCGTTCGTGGATCTCGACGCGCGCGTCGAGCGGGCGGCGGGGACGAGCGTGGCGAGACTCTTCGAAAAGCGCGGGGAGAAGGCGTTCCGGCGGCTCGAGAGAAGCGCGCTCGTCGAAACGGCGGGGCGCGGCGGGCTCGTGGTGGCTTTGGGCGGCGGAGCGTTGCTCGACAAGCGCAATTTGGCGCTCGTCGAGAAGACCGGCGTGCTGGTCAGGCTTTCTTGTTCGCGACGGGAACTGGTTCGACGACTGAGGCCGTCGCGTTTCACACGGCCGCTATTAGCAGGTGGATCGCTCGACAAAAGGGTGGAGAGACTCCTGGCGGCGCGACGAAATGCGCACGGCGACGCCAAGATTATTATTTCGACGACGCATCGTTCGACCTCGGCGGCAGCGGCGTTGATTCAGCGGAGGATTTCGTGAGCGACGAAAAACTATTTGTCGGGACGGGCGCGCGCCTTCGGGCTCGCGCTTGGACGCTGGGGTTGGCTCCGTCGAAGCGCGTGGCGCTCGTGTCCGAGGCCGGAGCTTGGCGGCGCTTCGGCCCCGGGGTGGAGCGGGCGCTCAAGACAGCGGGGCTGAAAGTCCGCCGCCACCTCCTGCCTCCGGGCGAGGCGGCCAAATCCTGGGACGCGGTCGAGGCCTTGATGTCGTCGATGATCGCGGCGGGGCTGGGGCGCGACTCGGCGATCGTGGCGCTCGGCGGGGGCTCGGTGACGGACGCGGCGGGATTCGCGGCGGCGATCTATCAGCGCGGCATCCCCTGGGTCAGCGTGCCGACGACCTTGCTGGGCCAGCTCGACAGCGGGCTGGGCGGCAAGACGGGGATCAATCTCGCGGGCGGCAAGAACCTGGCGGGGGCTTTCCACCGGGCGTCCGCGGTGGTCTGCGATCCCGGCGTGCTCAAGAGCCTGCCGGCGCGCGAGCGGGTGTCGGGCTTCGCGGAGGCGCTGAAGTACGGCCTCGTCTTCGATCCGGCGCTGTGGCGGCTCATCACGGAGAACTGGGACGCGCTGATGGCGGGCGACGCGTCTCTCACGGCGCGCGTGGTGCGCGCGGGCGCGGGGTGGAAGCGCAAGATCGTGGCCGAGGACGAGTTCGAGACGAAGGGGCCGCGCGAGCTCCTCAATTTCGGCCACACGCTCGGCCACGCGCTCGAGTCGGCGTCGGGCCTGGGCGTCCTGCGCCACGGCGAGGCGGTGATCTGGGGGATGCGCGCGGCGCTGCGCCTGTCGGTGAGCCGGGCGGGGCTGTCGCCGTCGGCGGCGCTCGAGGCGGACCGCTTCCTCGCCATGCTTCCCGTGCCCGTGCCGCGGCGCATCGAGCCGAGGCGTCTCGTGGAGCTGGCGCGGCGCGACAAGAAGGCGCGCGGGGGCAAGGCTCGCTTCGTCCTGCTCAAGGCGCTCGGGCGGCCGACGACGATGGTCGTCGACGACGAGCTCGTGCTGCGCGTGGTGCGGGAGCTGCTATGAACATCCTCGTGCTCAACGGCCCGAACCTGAACCTGCTGGGCGAGCGGGAGCCGGAGGTGTACGGCACGATGACGCTCTCCCAGCTCAACGCGAAGGTCGCGGCGCACGCGCGACGGCGCGGGGCGTCCCTGCGGGCGCGGCAGTCCAACTCCGAGGGCAAGCTCATCGACATCCTCCACGCGCACCGGCGCTGGGCCGACGGGATCGTCTTCAACCCCGGGGCGTACACGCACTACAGCTACGCCCTGCGCGACGCGGTGGCCGGCATCCGCGTGCCGACCATCGAGGTGCACCTCTCCGACGTGACCAAGCGCGAGCCTTTCCGCCGCGTCTCGGTGATCGAGCCCGTGTGCGCGGGACGGCGCTACGGGCGCGGCCTGCAGTCGTACCTCGAGGCGATCGACGACTTGGTCGAGCGCGGGCGCTTCAACCGATAATCTTCGATCCTGGCTTCCAGACAATCATGAAGCGTGAAAATATTGTGGTCATGTTCGGATGGGTGCTGCTGTTAACATCATGCGCCCTTCCTTCCTGGAGGATTTTACCGGAAGTCAATCTTCCTGGTGCGAAAATATTTAAAGAGGTGTTGGCAGCGGGTGACTGGAAAGGCTTTATGTGCGCGTACGTCTATTATCCGTGTTGGGTTCCGAATGCTCTTATGGCATTTGCGCCCCTCGCACTATTGATTCGAAAGTCGCGCGCCGTGAGCATAACTGCCATCATGGCTTGGATTTCTTTCCTTGCGTCTTCCGTATTCACCATACTCGAAAGAACTGGCCATGGATTTTACTTCCAAGGGGATGTGGAGGCCCGACTTCTTATTGGTTGCTATCTTTGGCTCAGCGCATACGTCATCATTGCCGTTGGGCTTACGCTCAGGGCTCTTATCTCGCATGGCCTCGTCGAAGCATCCAAACGCTAACGACTAGCAGTTGAGGGATGCGGGCGAGCGATGATTCGTCCGAGCTCAGGACTCGATGCCCCCAACGCGAGCAGCGAGTGGATGAGCAAGTCGATCGAGACCGAGGCATCCGCCGCTTCCATCTTCGCGATACGACTCTGGCTGGATTTGACCAGCTTCGCCAGGTCGATCTGGCCGAGATGACGCTCGCGGCGTTTCTTGCGGAGGCAGTCGGCCAGCTTAAGCTTCAGCTCGATGTACTCGGACTCCTGGTCCGAGAGCCCAAGGAATTCCTTGGCGGTTCCGAACCGCCAACCTTTGGCTTCCAGGCGCCGACGCTTGAGCTCATGCATGGTCGTATCTCCCCAATCGTTCCCGGCTGATCGCGATCACGTCTTCCAGTGTCTTCCGAGTTTTCTTCTTGAAGACCTCGGCGATGACGATATGATCCGAATCCATCCGATAAATGATGCGCCAATTCGCGTCGCCGTCCGGGATTCGCAGTTCGTGGCAGCGCGGTCCGATGGAAGTCATCGGTCTCGAGCTCGGCATCCCCAGACGTTCTCCCTGTTGAAGCCGGCGCAGCATAAAGCCGGTCTTCAATCTTGCCGTCGGAGAAAATGGGGGAGTCTTGATCTCGCCGTGCAGCCAGACCAGCGTCTTGTCCGGCGGGCTCATTGAGTATATGTCGAATATGACATATTGTCAAGGGCTGTCCATATTGATTCCATGTCATCCATACGAAGAGGGGTATGGAAAAGTTCCGGAAGCCGGGAACTGTTGTTAACAACAGCTCACTTTGTGAATAGTGGGGATATCCCCCGGCTTTTCGTAGAATAGCCCCATGCCGCGCCCCCTCACCGTCGTCCGCATCGACCTCGGCCTCGCCGGCCTCGACCCCGCCACCTGTCTCGAGCGCCTCCTTCGCCCCGGCCTGCGCGGCTTTCTCATCGAGAAGACGGAAGACGGCCGCAAACGCGCCTGGCTCGGCGCCGCGCCGTTTGAAATGCTCTCCGTCCAGCACGGCCGCGCCGTCCTGGAATCCGGCAAGACCAAGAAATTCCTCCCCGGAAATCCGTTTCAAGCCCTCGGCAAGCGCCTCCAGCAGTTCCAAGCCCGAGGCGGAGAGCCCTTCGACTGCGGCGCCGTCGGCCTCCTCGGCTACGAGATGGTCCGCCACCTCGAGCGCGTCCCCGTGAAGCCCGAGCCCTACGAAGCCGTCCTGATGCTCTTCAACGAGGTCGTCGTCGTCGAGGACGGGAGAGCCAGCCTCCGCGCCCTCGTGAGAAATGGAAGCGACCGCCGCAAAGCCCAAGCCCGCGCCAGAGAATTGAAGGAGCTCCTGCGCTGGGCCGGCCCCGTCCCCGACTACCGCCAGTCGGGCAAGCTCCTCCCCGCCCACGGAAGACGCGGCCGTGCCTACTACCTCCG
>VFSW01008522.1_pt1 | contig 14715 bp, 13 predicted proteins | sample 5358111 | NCBI WGS metagenome assembly VFSW01 (sample SAMN11554181, study PRJNA540505) | mine drainage metagenome | isolation source: sediment from site ElyBrook_90M | place: USA: Ely Copper Mine, Vershire, VT | collected 2017 | reverse complement strand
CGGGTAGCCGAGCTTGAGCAGATCGTAAATCTCGCCGATCACCTTGCCCGCGAGCGCCTGCTCGGCGTGCGCGCCGGAAATTTTCAGCGAGGTTCCGGTCACGCCGATCCGGACTCCCAGCGTCGCCTCGATGGTGCGGACGTGCGCGTCGTGCTGGCCGAGCAAATCGGTGAACAGGCGGGGATCGTCGAAATGGAGTTCGAGCGAATCTTCGGTGGCTAACTGGGGAATCGCCGGGGCCTCTTGAGGTACTGATTTCGTCTCTGTCGCCCGCCGGTCCATGCAGTCGTTCAAGCGCCGGCGAAGCTAATCGTAATCATTTCGCCAGTTGTATGAAAGTGCTTCTAAAGGCTATTCAACAGCGCGGCGACTTTGGACAGGGCCTCGTCGAGCTTCGAGGGGTCGCGGCCGCCGGCCTGCGCGAGATCCGGCCGCCCGCCGCCGGTGCCGCCGACAATCGGCGCGATATGCTTGATGATGTCGCCCGCTTTGATCTTCGCCGTCAGGTCAGCGGTCACCGCGACCAGGATCGCCACCTTGCCCTCGCCCAAGTCGGAGCCGAGCGCGACCACGCAAGAGCCGTGCTTCTGACGCATCCGATCCGCCATCTCGCGCATCGTGCGCGGATCGACGCCGTCGAGCTTGCGGGTCACGACTTTGACGCCGCCGGCCTCGCGCACTTGTTCTTCGGCCTCGGCGCCGCCGGCGCCCGCGGCCAGCTTCTGCTCCATCGCGCGGAGCTTTTTCTCCAGCTCTTTTTCGCGCGCCAGAAGTTTTTCGAGCCGCTCGATCGCGGCGCCGTCGCGCGCGCCGAGCTGCGCGCCGATTTCCTCGAGGATCTTCTCGCGCTTGCGAATTGTTTCGAGCGCGCCATTCCCGGTCATCGCCTCGATTCTCCTCACTCCCGCCGCGACGCCCGACTCGGCTTCGAGTTTGAACATCCCGACGTCGCCGGTGCGCGAGATGTGCGTGCCGCCGCATAGCTCGACTGAAAAATCGCCCATCCTGACTACGCGGACGCGGTCGCCGTACTTGTCGCCAAAAAATGCGAGCGCGCCCGCCTTGATTGCGTCGTCGTAGGCCATCTCGTCGGTCGTCACTTCGGCGTTCTCGCGGATGCGCGCGTTGATCTCTTCCTCGATCGTCGCCAGCGCGTCGTCCTTGACCGGCCCGGTGTGCGCGAAGTCAAAGCGCAACTTGTCGGGATCGACCAGCGAGCCCGCCTGATGCACGGTATTGCCCAGGATGTCGCGCAACGCGTAATGCAGGATGTGGGTGGCGGAATGATTGAGCATCGCGGCGTCGCGACGGATTCGATCGATCTTGAGCTTGACGCGCGCGCCGCGTGCGAAGTCGCCGGCCTCGCCACGCAGAATCCGCCCGACATGAACGATAGAGCCTTCGGCCTTGCGTGTGTCCGACACTTCGAAAATTGCGCCTGAGGCGGTCTCGATTACGCCGCGGTCTCCGACCTGTCCGCCGCCCTCGGGATAGAAGGGCGTCTCCGCGACGACGATTGCCAGGTGCTCGCCGTCCTTGCCGCCGGCGGCAAGCACTTCGGCCTCGCCCTCGTAGCGGTGATATCCGACGAATCGCGACGCAGTGCCTGCGCCGAGACTGATCTCCGGCGTGGCGGCGTCGTCTTTGCGGGCGGCGCGCCCGCGCTCTTTCTGCTCGTCCATCAGGCGGTTGAACTCGGCCATATTGACGGTTAGCCCCTCGTCGCGGACTGTGTCTTGCGTCAGATCGACAGGAAAGCCGTAAGTGTCATGGAGCCGGAAAGCGACGTCCCCTGGGAACTGTTTACTTTTTATCGTTCGTTGCCGCTCGCACCATTCCGATAGTAGTTCGAGCCCGCGATCGAGGGTCTGTTCAAAACGAAGCGCCTCCGCAGAGCATACGGACGTGATTCGCTGCTCATTCTCGCGCAGCTCAGGATAGGCCGCGCCCATCGCGCGAACGACCGCATTGCAGACGCTGTAGAGAAATACAGAAAGAGCCCCGCCCCCAGCGGCTATGCCCAGCTTGTGAGCATGACGAATTGCGCGCCGCATCAAGCGACGTAGAACGTACTCGCGATCCGCATTTCCCGGCTCGACTCCGTCGCAGATTAGAAACGCGATCGCGCGCGAATGATCTGCTATCGCTCGGAAGGAGACATCCCATTCAGGGTTGCGACCATAATAGCGAGGCTCTCGGCTAAGCTGTCCGATGGAGCTTTCGATCCCTGTAATGATCTCCCGGAAGAGGTCAATTTCGTAATTCCCGAGCAGCTTGCCGGTCTCGATGCCCTGGAGCACGGCGGCGACGCGCTCCAGGCCCGTCCCCGTATCGACGTGCTTCTTCGCCAGCGGCATCAGCGCGCCCGACGCGTCGCGGTTGTATTGAATGAAGACGAGATTCGCCAGCTCGATGTATCGCTCGCATCCATCGACGTTCACGGCGCATTTCGTCCCCGGATGGGGCCGGCCGTCGCACGCCGCCGCGCCGCGATCGATGTGAATCTCCGAGCACGGGCCGCACGGCCCCGTGTCTCCCATCTGCCAGAAATTTTCCTTGTCGAAGCGCAGGACGGGGTTTAGGAGCACTCCGAGCTTCTTCCAAATCTGCTCGGCCTCGTCGTCGTCCTTATAAACGGTGGCATGGAGCAGCTTCGGATCGATTTCCCAAGTCGTGGTGATCAGCTCCCAATGCCACCGAATCGCTTCTTCCTTGTAATAGTCGCCGAACGACCAGTTGCCGAGCATCTCGAAAAACGTGTGATGGTAAGTGTCGCGGCCGACCGCTTCGAGATCGTTATGCTTGCCTGAGATCCGCAAGCATTTCTGACAATTCGCGACGCGCAGGTGCTGCGGCGTGCGCACGCCCAGGAAATAGTCTTTGAACTGGACCATCCCCGCGTTGGTGAACAGCAGGGTGGGGTCGCCCTTGGGAATCAGCGACGCCGACGGCACGATGGTATGGCCGCGCGCGGCGAAGAAATCGAGAAACGATTGGCGAATTTTTGCGGTAGTCCAGCGCATGAAGAATTTATTCTAGCCGGGGAAGGGTAAATCACTCAATTGATTGAATGTGAAAGCAGGGGTGACCCCTGCACCCGGTATTAAGGCCGCCCGCCGTTGGCGGGCGCGGGCCCTTGCACCCGCAGTGAGAAGACGCGAGAATCTGCGCAGCGCATCTTTTCGCGACTACGCGATGGAACAGACCGCTGCGCGCGGGGCGGTCGCTGCGGCGACGGCGCAGTGTGAATCGCGAAATCCCGTGGACGGTCTTTCGCTCTCGACCGCATGAGTGAGAAAAAGATGCGTTGCGCAGATTTTTCGATTGCCGTTTGCGACGGGCAGGGGTGACCCCTGCACCCAGTATTAAGGCCGCGCTCCGTTGTCGCGCGCGGCCCCTGCCAACGGCTTAATACTGCGCTGCCGTCGCCGCGGCCAGGGGCTGCGGCCCCTGCACCCGCAGTGAGAAGACGCGAAAATCTGCGCAGCGCATCTTTTCGCGACTACGCGATGGAAGAGCCCACGGCGCGGAACTCTCACCTACCGGCCATCGAGGAAATCGCGGACGTACTGATTCACCAGCTCGGGCTTCTCATTGTGCACCCAATGGCCGGAGTCCGCGATGTACTTGATCTCAAATGGACCGGTGAACAGCCCCTCCATCCCGTAGGTCAGTTCCTTCCCGAGTGCGAAATCCTGTTCGCCCCAGATCAAAAGCGTGGGCGCCGAGATCTTCCGGTCGATCCATGGGTTGGAGCCGGGACTGGCCATGAAGCCGGTGCGGAAGTTCGCGCGATAGTAGTTGATCGCGGCAGTCAGCGAATAGGGATTGCGAAAGGCGGCGCGGTAGTAGTCGAGATCGTTTTCGCTGAAGACGTTTTTCTGAAGCGTGCCGCCCCGGATCGCATTGACCAGCGCCGCATAATTGCGCCGGCGCAGCATCCACTCGGGAAGGCGGGGGATCTGAAAGAAAAGCATGTACCAACTGCGGAGCATCTGGCGCGGATTGCGCCGCAGCGCGCGACTCATCCGCTCGAGATGAGGGCAGTTCATGACGATGAGACGCTCGACAACGTCGGGACGCATCATCGCGGCCGCCCAGGCTACGGCGCCGCCCCAATCGTGGCCGACTACGGTGGCGCGCCGATGGCCGAGCGCCTCGATCAGATCGGCGACATCGCCGACCAGCTTGTCGAGCGTGTAGTTCGCGACCCCGACGGGCGCGTCGGATTCGCCGTAACCGCGCATCTCGGGTGCGACGCAATCGAAGCGGTCGGACAACGCGCGCATCTGATGGCGCCACGAGTACCAGCATTCCGGGAACCCGTGCATCATGACGACGGGCGGGCCTGCGCCGGCGCGGGCGATTCGCATCGCGAGTCCGCTCTTGAGAGTGATTTTTTCGAAGCGCCAGGGTTCCGGCATGGGATTGCTACCTCTGCGGAATCAGGAAATTGGACCCTCACCCGACGCTCAAGGTCTCGCGTCGGCCTCGCCCTGTCAGGGCGAGGCACATTCAGGCGGCGACTTTGGTCGTACCCTGCATCGCGGGCAACTCGGGATTGCAGATGTAGCGAATCTTCGGCAGCGTCACGTCGGCGGTCGTGAAGGTTGCGGAAATAGGATTGGCGAGGCGCAGATTGGCGCCAGCGCCGAACGCGTCGTTGTCGAGCAGGATAACCCGCGGTTTGCCGCGCTCCGCCTTCGAGAAGGTGAACTCGGGATCGACTTGCACGAGAACCAGTTTGCCGTCGTCGTGGTTGCGGGCCAGATGCATGCTCGCGATGTACTGGATATCGCCGCCGGAGATCACGTCGCGATCGAGCAGTTCGCATTCGAGCACCGGCTTGCCGCCGGCGCCGGCATGGGCAACCACCCGGTCATGGCGGATAGAGAGCTTCACCTCGCCCGCGACCGTTGGATATCCCCATCGTGCAGCCAACTCGCGGCGCGCATCTTCATTGTCGCAGAAACTGCGCAACACGAAGCCGCGCGGACGAACGCCGGTGCGGCCCGAGACGCGCAGCTCGGCAATCGAGAACGGGCCGACGGGGCTGTCGGGATAATTGGTGACGCAGAAAGTTGCGTACGCCGGAATCGACGGATGCATCGTGGCGGGCAGCAAGTTGTCCGCGGGATCGTCATCGATCTCCATATTGAGCGTGACGATTCGCGCGCCCTTGAGGATCCACGGCTCGGTTTTGTAGCCGTTGATCGCGGGCGCCGACTTGGCCCACGCAGCCAGATCGAGCTTTCCATAACGCGGTGGCATCAACGACCTCCTGCGGCGGCGGAGGCGGATTCGCTCGCACCCTGAAAATGAGGCATCACTTCTTTGGCGAACAGGCGCAAGCTGTCGAGCACCTTTTGCTGCGGCACGGTCTCGAGCGCATTGAGCAGGAAGTTGACGCGATCGCATCCGACCGCTTCCCATTTCTTCATCTCGCGCAAAATGCGCGCGGGATTTCCGATCGCGATACCCTCCGGCGCGCCGGACGCATCGCCCGGACCCGACGCCTCCTGACGAAGCGAAGGCAGCAGCCCCAGCGACGGGTACGATTTGCTTGGATACGCCTCGCGCACAGAAAGTAACTGGGCGGCGAGGTAATTGAAGGTGCCGGTAAGGCGCCGGCCTATCTTGACGCCCTCGGCTTCGTCTTCATGGCAGTAGAGAAAGTTCACCGTCGAGACGGCTTCATTGACAAACTCGCCGACCGGAGTGCAGTCGCGGATTATCTTGCGATAGCGCTTGACCTTCTCCTCTTGCTCGGCGAACCCGCCGAAGGTCAGCCCGAGGCTGCCCATCCCGCGCTCGGCCGCGTCGATCTCGGTGCCGGGACTGGTGACTGCGACCCACAGCGGCGGATGCGGCTTCTGGTAGGGCTTGGGAACGATGGTCCGCTGGGGCATCGACCACGATCGTCCCTGGTACGAGAAACGTTCCTGGGTCCACATCTTGGGCAGGCAATGGACGAACTCGTCCCAGGTTTTCTTGGTCTCGTCGGGGCTGGCGCGAAAGCCGGCCAGTTCCGTCCAGGTTGCGGAGCGGCCGGTGCCGACGTCGAGGCGGCCGCCGGAAAGAATATCGAGGACGGCGGTGCGCTCGGCGATTTTGATCGGATGATTGAACTCGGGCACGCACACGATGATGCCGTGACCGACGCGCATTTTTTTGGTCTTCATGGCGCACGCGGTCAGGAACAGCTCGGGGGCCGGGCAATGCGAATATTCTTCGAGGAAGTGATGCTCGACGGCCCACACGGAATCGAAGCCGAGTTGATCGGCCAGAGCGACCTGCTCGAGGCAGTTGTCGTAAACGGTTTTTTCGGTTTCGCGCCCCCATGGCCGCGGTACGGAGATTTCATAGAAGAGGCCAAATTTCATTGCTCCACCTCCGGCACATTGTTCGTTTATCGCAAAGCCGGGGATATCGAAAGTCCGGCGAGCGGTCGCGGCGGGTGCAGGGGTGACCCCTGGCCGTGGCGACGGCGGCGCAGTATTAAGGCCGCGCTCCGCTGTCGCGCGCGGCCCCTGCCGCGGGCGTGCGACTCATCCGCTTCATGCGGCGCCGGAATGGAGGTCACGGCCCATGCGCTCGCGGCCGAGCAGGATGACGATGGCTGCGAAGAGCATCACGATTGCGGCGATGCCCGCCAGCGTCGCGCCATAGCCGAATCGCTCGGCGAGCACGGCTTGACTGACGGCGACGCCCGACGCGAACAACACTCCGATCTGATACGCGAGGCCCGAGAACAGACCGCGAACTTCCGGCGGCGAGAGCTCGGTCAGATGCGCCGGGACGACACCCCATGCGCCCTGCACCATGAACTGCATGAGAAACGCGCCAAGCGTCAGCACCGCGAGCGTGCCCGGATAAATCCACAGCGGTATGACCGCGCCGGCGCATATCACCGCGGCCGCCATCGCGCGCCGCCGCCCAATGTGGTCGGACAAGTAGCCGAAGATCAGGCCGCCGAGCAGCGCGCCCACATTATAGATGAGCGCGATCGTCGCCACCGTGCGGGTGTCGAAGCCGCGCTGCTTTTCGAGGAAGGTCGGATACATGTCCTGGGTGCCGTGCGAGGCGAGATTCATCATCGTCATCAGCACGCATAGGTAGAGGAACAGCTTCCAGTTGGCGCGAATTGCATGGCGAATCTGCGACATGTCGGGGCGCGTGCGCTGCCATGCCTCCGACTCGGGCACGTGGGAGCGGATGTAGAGCGTCAGCAGGGCGGGCGCGCCGCCGAGAAAGAACATCGCGCGCCATCCATAGTGCGGGAAGACGAAGAAGAAGGCGGCGGCCGCGAGCAGGTAGCCGACCGCGTAACCCTCCTGCAGCAAGCCGGAAAAAAGTCCGCGCAACCGGGGCGACACCGCTTCCATCGCGAGCGACGCGCCCACGCCCCATTCGCCGCCCATCCCGATTCCGTACAGCGCGCGCATCAGCAGGAACCATCCGTAGCTCGGGGCAAAGCCGCTTAACACTTCGATGACGGAATAGAAGATGACATCGACCATCAACGGGATGCGGCGCCCGTAGCGGTCGGCGACCCAGCCGAACACGAGCGCGCCGAGCGGACGCAGTGCGAGCGTCGCGGTGATCGTAAACGCGATGTGCGAGATCGGGCGATGGAACTCCTTGGCGACGGCGGGCATCACGAAAATCAGGATGAAGAAATCGAAAGCGTCGAGCGCCCAACCAAGAAAGCTCGCGAGCACGGTGTGCGCGGCCTCGGAAGCGGTGACCGGGCGCACAGGCTCGGCGGAGACGGCGGGAGAATCCATGGCGTGCAATGATTAATCGAACTGGCGCGACGGCGAAAGGAGAGCAATCCGGATCCATCTAACTTGACTGTAATTCCCGGCACTCCCTATAGTTTATATTCGGAGTTGGGCGAGTCCTGCGGTAATGCGGAAACCTCGTTCAGGCAATGGGTTCGGGGTTGGTTTAGAGATGCAAAGAAGCGAACAAATGACCTTCTGGGAGCGGATTTACATCCCCGAAATCATAAGAGGCCTTGCGGTCACCAACTACCACCTTTTTCGCAACCTCGGGCTGCATACCGCCCATCTGTTCGGGATGAAGCGCGGCGTTAACGCGACCTCGACCACTCAATATCCGGAGGAGCGCAAGCGTTATTCCGACAATTTTCGCGGCAGCCATCGGCTGACGCTGCGCGAAGATTCCTCGGTGCGATGCACCGCGTGTTTTTTGTGCGCGACCGCGTGTCCGGCGCAATGCATCTACATAGAAGCGGGCGAGTCGCCCGATCCGCAGGTCGAAAAATTCCCGGTGCGCTACGAGATCGACACGTTGCGCTGCATCTACTGCGGGCTGTGCGTCGAGGCATGCCCGTGCGACGCGATTCGGATGGACACCTACGTTCATCCGCGCATCTGGGGTTTCGACCGCAAGGATTTCGTCGAGCCCAAGGAACTGCTGATGCATCGCTCGCGCGTGCTGGCCGAAAAAGGCCGCGACGGCAATATGGACGAGATGTTGGCGTGGTACCGCGAACAGGACGCCGCGGTTTACGATCCGCAGCGGCCGGAGATGAAGACCTACACCAATCGCGAAGCGCCCAAGCATTACGCGGAAGCGCCGGACCATATCGACGATCTCACGGTAATCGACCGGCATCCGGCGCGCGCCGGCAAGTAGCCCGATGACCCGGGTGACTATCGGCCTGACGCTGGCGGGTCTGATCGTTTTGTTCATCGCCTACGCCAACGGCGTGGGCGTAATTCACGGCGGCGACGTGGTTGGCCACATGTACTGGGCAACCGGAGCGCTGGCGCTGGTGGCGCTGTCCAACTTTATCGCGGTGGCGCACCTGGCGCGCGCGGAGCGAATGATCCGGGAACTGCGCGCGCTGTGCGAGAAGAACGGCATCGAGTACGGCAGCGATTGAGCTATACTTAACGGTCCAAGGCCGGGGCATCGCGCCGGCCGCGGAGGTGACGCGATGACGCAGATTGAAGCCGCCCGCAAGAACATAATCACCCCGCAGATGACCGAAGTCGCCGAGGACGAAGGTTTCGCCGCCGAAGACATTCGCGCGCTGGTGGCGACCGGCGAGGTGGTGATCCCGCACAATATCCATCACGATTTCAGAGCAATCGGAATCGGCAAAGGCCTGCGCACCAAGGTCAACGCCAACATCGGCGCGTCGAACTTCCATCAGCTGATCGAAGAGGAAGTCGAGAAACTTTACACCGCGATCCGCTACGGCGCCGACTCGGTGATGGATCTTTCGACCGGCACCGACCTCGACAAAATACGCGCGGAGATTCTGTCGCGATGCACCGTGATCCTGGGCACCGTGCCCATCTACCAGCTCGGCTCCGAGCGCACGATCATGGAGATGGAGGCCGAGTACTTTATCGACGTTATCGAGCGCCAGGCGCGCCAGGGCGTCGATTACATGACGCTGCATTGCGGAGTCACGCGCGAGAGCGTGAAGCGGCTGCGCGGGCATCGGCGAATCGAAGGTATCGTGTCGCGCGGCGGAGCGATGCTGGCGGCATGGATCGATCGGACCGGCAACGAAAATCCGCTATACGAGCACTTCGACGAAGTCTGCGCGGTGCTGCGCGAGCATGACGTGACGATATCGATCGGCGACGGGCTGCGGCCAGGCGCCACCGGCGACGCGACCGATCGCGGGCAAATCGCGGAGCTGCTGCTGATGGGTGAATTGACCGAGCGCGCGCGGGCGATGGGCGTGCAGGTGATGATCGAGGGTCCCGGCCATGTGCCGCTCGATCAAATCGAAGCCAACGTGAAGCTGGAGAAGCGAGTCTGCGGGGGCGCGCCGTTTTATGTGCTCGGGCCGCTGACCTGCGACGTCGCGCCCGGCTACGATCACATCACCGGCGCGATTGGCGGAGCGATCGCGTCGGCGGCGGGGACCGATTTCCTGTGCTACGTGACGCCCGCCGAGCATTTGCGGCTGCCCGATATCGACGACGTGCGCGAAGGAGTGATCGCGACGCGAATCGCGGCTCACTCGGGCGACCTGGTCAAGGGAGTGCGCGCGGCGAAAGTCTGGAACGATCAGATGTCGCGCTACCGCAAGGCGCTCAACTGGGAAGGGATGTATGCGATGGCGATGGACCCCGACAAGGCGCGCCGCTACAAGGAAGAAAGCGAGGCGGCGGGTTCCAACGTCTGCACGATGTGCGGCTCGCTGTGCTCGATCAACATCGACAATGCGGCGATTAAATTCACCAGGCGGCGCTCGCTGGCCGAGGCTCCGGCGCAAGCCGCCGGCTGAATTTATGGCGAAAACTTCGAAGAACATCCTCGACGAAGCACGCTCGACAATTAAGCAGATCGATATCGACGAAGCGCGCCGGATGATCGAAAAGTCCGGCGCCGTGCTGGTTGACGTACGCGAAAGCGACGAGTGGCGGCAGGGGCATATTGCGCAAGCGGTCGCGATTCCCCGCGGTTTCCTGGAACTCAGAATCGAGGAGCGCGTCCCCGACCGCCAGACGCCGGTCATTGTGCAGTGCGCGTCGGGCATCCGCTCGCTGCTGGCGGCGCGAACGCTCGGCGAGCTCGGTTACGAAAACGTGTACAACCTGACGGGCGGTTTCAGCGCGTGGAAGGATCGCGGCCTGCCGTGGGTGGCGGATCGCGCGTTCACGGCCGGGGAGCTGACCCGCTATTCGCGCCATTTGGCAATTCCCGAGGTCGGCGAAAAGGGACAGGCAAAACTGCTCGACGCCAGGGTGCTGCTGCTCGGCGCCGGCGCGCTCGGCTCGCCGTCGGCGCTGTACCTGGCGGCGGCGGGAGTCGGCACGATCGGCCTGGTGGATTTCGACGTGGTCGATCTGTCCAATCTTCAGCGGCAGATCATCCACACGACCGATCGCGTCGGGATGGCAAAGACCGAGTCGGCGCAAAGGCAAATCAACGCGCTGAATCCGGGCGTCAAGCTGATTCGCCACGACCTGCGGCTTACCTCCGAAAACGCGATGGACATCATCAAGGATTACGACGTGGTCGTGAACTGCGGTGATAATTTCCCGACTCGATATTTGATCAACGACGCGTGCGTATTGTCAAAGAAGCCGCTGGTGGACGGCGCGATTTTCCGCTTCGAAGGCAACGCGACGGTTTTCTACCCGGCCAAAGGCGGACCGTGCTACCGATGCCTGTATCCGGAGCCGGCGCCGCCGGGAATGGCGCCGTCGTGCGCGGAGGCCGGCGTGCTCGGCGCGCTTCCGGGATTGATCGGATCGATCGAAGCGCTCGAGGCGATCAAGTTGATAATTGGCGCCGGGTCTCCGCTCATCGGCAAGATGATTTACTTCGACACGCTGTCGGACAAGGACTACGTGCGAGTTCTGAAGATCCGCAAAGATCCGAATTGCCCCGTTTGCGGCGAGCATCCCAGCCAGACCACGCTTATCGATTATGAAGCGTTCTGCGGCCTGGGCGCGCCCGCCAACGGAGCCGCGCATGCGGAACAAACAGCGCACAGGAGCGCGGCGGCGCCGGCGCGATAACGATCAAGCGGCTGTCGGCACAGTCGAAAATCTGGTTTGATTGCGGCGGGCGCTCATCAGCGAGGTCCCGCCGCCTTTTTTTTGGGGGCTGAATTTCATCACCGAGGCGATTTCGATGGCGCTGGGACCGTTTTACGTCGCGGACAAACTAAAGGGTGCAACCGGGATGCGAGGAATCGCGCTGTTGATGCGCCATGGCGAGACCTCATGGAACCGCGAAGGCCGCGTGATGGGCCAAAATCCAGTCGAACTCGATGAGCACGGACGCGCGCAGGTGCAAGCCGCGATTCCCTTCGCTCGCCTGATAAAGCCCGAGTTGATCGTCACGAGTCCGCTGGCGCGTGCGCGGCAGTCGGCGGAGATAATCGCGGCCGGCCTCGGCGGCATCGCGGTTACCGAGGACCCGCAATTGTCCGAAGTGCTCTACGGGCGATGGGAGGGAATGGTGTTCGACGATTTGGCCGAGGATGCCGAGTACCTGAACTATCGCGACCATCCGCTGGACGCGCCGACTCCCGGTGGCGAGACGATGGCGCAGGTGCAATCGCGAGGCGTCGAGGCAGTGCGCCGTGCGGTCGGAGCGAACAGCGGCCGGCGGATCCTGTTCGTCTCGCACGGCGACATCATCCGCACCATTTTGTGTCACTTCATGCGGCTCGAACTGGCGCACTTCCGGCGGATCCGCGTGGACAACGCGGCCTTCTCGGGTTTCCAGCTGATCGGCGACTTCGCCGAAGTGAAATTCCTGAACCTGTTGGCGGATCCGAATCGCGCATTTGTCGCGCCATTCGTATCGAATCAGCGCCAGTCGCGCTGAGCGGCGGCCTGGATGGATCAGGGTCCGCCGGCGACCGACGGATCGAGGCTGGTCGGCGCCGAGCGCCCGCCGACTTCGATTCCCTTGCGCACGCGAACCTCCGCTCCTGATTTGCCGGGAACGTCCACCCTCAGGCTGCGGTATCCGCCCGCGCCGGGATCGGGCGCGAGAAATCCTATTGTGTATTGCTCACGCAACTCGAGACTGATGTTCTCGCACGCGCGACGCAGGGCCTCTCCGTCCCCGGCCTGGCGGATGATGTAGGTCTTGGCGCCGGTTTCGGTGGAAAGAGTGTGCAGGGTCTCGGCGTCAACGTGTTCGCTATCGTCGCCGCCTACCACGAATGGTCCGATCGAGATGCCAATTCCGGAACTGGACCCGTTGGGATCGCCGATTCCGATCGAGTACACGAGCACGCCCATTCGCCGCGCCTGGGCGACGACGTCATTGACCGTCGAGGCGCTGGTGTTGTCCATTCCGTCGGTGACGACGAGCAGCGCTTTTTTGTCGTAGCGCCCTCGTTGCACCATCTGCAGCCCCTGCATGATCACGTCGAACAGAGCGGTCTGTCCGTAGGCGTGCAGCAATGCGAGCCGGCGCATCACGAGATCGTGATTGATCGTGAACGGCTGGAGCAGGAACGGATGGCTGGAAAACGCGAACAGAAACACGTCGTCCTTGTCATTGAGATCGCGCAGGAACTGGGCGATCGCGGCGCGCGCCTGCGGAATCTTGGGCGTCATGCTGCCCGAAGTGTCCACCAGGATGCCGACCGAGACGGGAGTGTTCAGGTCCTGACGAAAAAATTGGATCGGGCGCTGCTGCCCGTCCATGTAGAGTTTGAAATCACCCTTTTGCAGCCCGGTGACATAGCTGCCGCTCGGATCGGTCACTGTCTCCGTGACCTGTTCGTAACCCGGCTGCTGGCGCAACTCGCGCGTCGGCAGCACCAGCTCCTGGCCGGTTTGCGGAACCTGCGGCGGGATGTTGAGCGCGTCGCCACCCTGTTTCGCCGGCATCGAGGGCAGCTCGAGCGTCGAGGTTTCCTTGCCCTGACTGCCGGGCATCACGATCGGCGGAGGAATCGACGAGCCCTGCTGCGCCGCGGCGGGCGCGAATCCGCCAATCACAATCGCCAGTCCAATCACCGCGGCCGTAAGCGCGGAAATCAAGCTGCGTCGTATGCCCGGAATTGTTGTCGTTGCCATCGCGATGCAAACGCTCGGCCAAAGCGGCGCGCGTCCGTATGTAATGATCCTATTTGCTCCTGCGTTGGGCAAGCCGGTCAGTTTTTCCGGACTGTTGATTCCCGATGCTCTCACATCTTGGACGAATTCGCGCAGGCGAAGTTTCAGGGGCCGCGCAATCCAGCCGGCGCCAGGCGCCCCCCTGGCCGATTCGGCGCGCGGCGGCGGAGTTTGGATAATCTGCGTGCTCGGTGCTACTCACAATGCTATTCAGCATCGCAAGGATATTCGGAGGCTTGCTCACATCCTGCAGGCGTCAAAAGAGGAAAGTTATGGCGGACAACGGTCGTCTCAACTATTTGCGCATCGCACTGATATTGGTTGGATTGATCTTCTTGGTCGGAGTTTACCCGCTGATGATCATTTGGCCGTCCGGCTGGGCATGGCATACGGGTCACTCGGACTATCCGCTGATGATTGTCGGAATTTACGCGACCCTCGGCGCGTTCCTTATCATGGCGGCGCGCAATCCGCTCGAACATCTCAGTCTCATCTGGTTCACAGTCTGGTCGAGCCTTGTCCATGCCGCGATCATGACGGTTCAATCTTTCGAGGCGCCCGAAAATCATGGGCACCTGCTCGGTGACGTACCTGCCCTGCTGATTGTAGCCGTATTGCTGGGGGTTTTGACTCCGCGCGGCGGCTTGGCGCAGCGCCGGGTTGGATAGTCTGAGTTTTCGGTGCTACTCAGGCTCTACTCAGCATCGAGAGGAGCATACCGATGGACGCTCACGGCGAAATCTGTCGCGCGATCGATAACTACCGCGACCAGGCGGTCGCGCTCAGCCACGAAATCCATGAGCATCCCGAGCTCAAGTTCCAGGAGCATTTCGCCACCGGCCTGCTGACCAAAGCCGCCGCCGAATTGGGTCTCGAGGTCGAGCGCGAAGCCGGTGGACTCAAGACCGCGTTTCGCGCCGAGTTCGGCGCCCGCGGTCCCGCGGTCGCAATCCTCGCCGAATACGACGCGTTGCCCAATGGTCATTCATGCGGCCACAACCTGATCGCCGGCGCCGCGCTAAGCGCCGTCGCGGGTTTGAAGAGCGTCGCGAACCAACTGCCGGGGCGAGTCGTTTTTCTCGGCGCCCCGGCCGAGGAAGGCGGCGGCGGATAAATAATTCTGATCGAGAAC
>VFSW01008521.1_pt1 | contig 14715 bp, 16 predicted proteins | sample 5358111 | NCBI WGS metagenome assembly VFSW01 (sample SAMN11554181, study PRJNA540505) | mine drainage metagenome | isolation source: sediment from site ElyBrook_90M | place: USA: Ely Copper Mine, Vershire, VT | collected 2017 | reverse complement strand
CCGTAGTCCCGTCATCCTCGTCACCTCGTCACCCCGTCATCTCGTCATCCCGTCACCCCGTCATTCTCGTCACCCCGTCACCCCGTCATCCTCGCGCATGCGAGGATCTTCTTCTCTTCCTTCCTTGCCCCTCTAACGCAAAACCACTACCTTCGGTTGTATGCGCTTAGCAGCCACCTTTCTCTTCGCCGCCGTGCTGCTAACCACCATCGCAGCCGTGCGCCCCTACGAATACGACGAAGCCTATTCCATCTTCCTCACCACCGCCCCCCCCCCCCCCCCCGGGCCCAACCGCCATATTAAACCCCCCCGGTTGCAACAATGTTTAAACCCGCCCACCCTGGCCAACCGGCATTTTTACACCCGCCGATGTGCAACATTTTTTCACCGGCTACCCCAGCTTCAGCCAAATCGCCACGGATTTACGCACCGGCGATGTCCACCCACCTCTGTATTTCTGGCTCCTCAATGAATGGCGGCACGCAACCAGCCCTAACTGGTTCGTTGCCCGCCTGCTCTCGGTACTGATCTCGCTGGCGGGCCTCGCCACCCTGGCCAGCAGCGCCCACCAGATGAAAATCCCCGTCATCCCCAGCATTCTCATCACATTGCTGGCCTACGGCTTCGCCTACACCAGCATCACCGCCCGCGGCTTCGCCCTCGCCCAATCCCTCAACCTGCTCGGCTTTGCGTTAGTCTCCCGTCATGCCGCTGAAGACAGGCATCCAAAACTGGCGTTTCTCGCCGGCCTCGCCTTCGGCGCCGCCAGCTTCACCAATTACCTTGCCATCTTCACCCCGCTCGGCCTTTTCATTGCCCAGGTTTTCACCCGCCCCCGGAAAATCTTCATCACCGCCCTCGGCATCGCCATGTTCCTGCCCGCCGATTTATATTTCTTCCTCGCCCAGCGCACGTCCCGCACCGGCCAGTTCACCCCTTTCCACCTCACCCACGCGCTCACGCTCTTGGCCAAAGACCAAGCCGCCGCCCTATTCGGCGGCCTGCCGCTCTACGCCGGAAACCTCGCCCCGCTGGTCATCATCGCTCTTGCCACTCTTAGCCTCATGTGCCTCATCGCCATCCTCAAACACCGCACGCCCGCCACCACCACCCTCGCCCTCACCGCCGCCGCCACGCCGATTGGCCTGCTCACCCTCGGCATCATCTTCAACAACACCCCCATCGAAATCCGCTATTGCGCCTTTGGCCTGCCGTTCATCGGCTTACTTTGCGCCCAGATAAAGCCAACGATGTTACGAAACACCCTAATCTTCACGGAAGCCCTCGCCAGCATCGGCCTGGCGCTCGCCCCAAGCACCGCACAGCCACAAGCCGCCGCTGCCACGCAAGCCCCACCCCGCATTTTAATTTTATTGCCCACCGGCAACGACAGCGTGGGCATCCCCGGCCCCTTCATCGCCGCCGCCCGGCCGCACCAGCGCATCATTTTAATTCACGGTGACATCTTACCAGATTTATCCGCCGATCCCCGCATCACGCTGGCCACCCTCACCATCGACAATGAGAGTAAACAAGCCATTCCAAACATCGAGGCTGCACTCGCCAAACACTGGCAGTTAGTGGGCGAGACGCCGCTAACGCGAACCTATCAGCAGCGCGGTCTTCACCAGCAGCCATAGCGCCGCCAGCAGTTCCAGCCCGTCCAACACCGTGGAGAGCATATGTCCGCGCTGAAACGCCGCCATATTCCCGGCCTCACGCAGCATATTCAAATAAGGAATCACCCAGAACCACGCAAACAACGTGGCCAGCACCACAAATGTCAGCAGCACCACCGCCATTATCTGCCCGCGCAAACCAAACCCAATCGCGGCCAGCGTCGCACTCACCACCATAAACCCATAATAACGCGGAAACGCCGCCCGGATCAGCGTCCCGGCGGCATCAGGTGGCAAAGTGGTAAAAATCAGCGGCGCCATCACCGCGCCAAAAAATAACATGCCACCGGCCAGAGCGCTCAGCCCCAGCACGGCAAGCACGTTACCGGTGGCTTGCATCAATAACGATACAGCTCATGCTTGAATGGACCCGACTGCGGCAGGCCCAAATAATCCGCCTGCTTCTTGGTCAGCGGCGTCAGTTTCGCGCCCACTTTTGCCAGATGCAGCGCCGCCACTTTTTCATCCAAATGCCGCGGCAGCACATACACCTTATTCTCATACTTGCCTGCTGGAGCCGTCCAAAGTTCAATCTGCGCCAGCACCTGGTTGGTAAAGCTCGCACTCATCACAAAGCTCGGATGCCCCGTCGCATTGCCCAAATTCACCAAGCGGCCTTCCGAGAGCACAATCAGCTTCTTGCCATCGGAAAATTCAACCTCATCCACCTGCGGCTTGATGTTGTTCCACTTGTTGTTGCGCAGCGCCTCGATCTGAATTTCAGAATCAAAATGTCCGATGTTGCATACAATCGCACGGTTCTTCATCGCCCGCATATGGTCGATGGTAATCACATCCACATTGCCAGTTGCGGTCACGAAAATATCGCCGCGTGGTGCCGCATCATCCATCGTCACCACCTCGTAACCTTCCATCGCCGCCTGCAACGCGCAGATCGGATCAATCTCAGTCACCATCACCCGGCAGCCGGCATTACGCAGTGAAGCCGCCGAACCCTTGCCCACATCGCCAAACCCCGCGACCACGGCAACCTTGCCCGACATCATCACATCAGTCCCACGGCGGATCCCATCCACCAGGCTTTCACGGCAGCCGTATAAATTATCAAACTTCGACTTCGTCACGGAGTCATTCACGTTAATCGCCGGAACCGACAATGTTCCCGCCTTCGCCATCTCCCACAGCCGATGCACGCCGGTCGTGGTCTCTTCTGAAATCCCCTTAATATCCTTCAACATTTCCGGATATTTATCATGCATCAACTTGGTCACATCGCCGCCGTCATCCAAAATCATATTCGGCGTCCAGCCATCCGGCCCGCGCAAAGTCTGCTCGATGCACCACCAGAATTCCTCCTCGCTCATGCCCTTCCAGGCAAACACCGGAATCCCCGCCGCCGCCATCGCCGCCGCCGCATGGTCCTGCGTCGAGAAAATATTGCACGACGACCAGCGCACGGTCGCACCCAGTGCCACCAATGTTTCCATCAGCACAGCGGTCTGAATCGTCATATGCAAGGAGCCCACAATCCGGGCCCCTTTCAAAATCTGCTCCGTGCCAAATTCTTCCCGCAGCGCCATCAGCCCCGGCATCTCATCCTGGGCCATTGCAATTTCCTTGCGGCCCCAGGCTGCCAGAGAAATATCCTTAACTTTATAATCCTCAGTCGCCACGTTTACATCCGGCATCTCAAAAAAACCCTCTATTAAACCACTAAAACCGCCATCCTCGCACAAGCCAGGACCTTCTTTAAGTATTCATCGCTTCAAAAAAGTCATTATTGGTTTTGCTGTATTTCAGCTTATCCAGCAAAAATTCCATCGCATCCGTCGTCCCCATCGGGTTCAATATCCGCCTGAGCACCCACATCTTGGAAAGTGTTGCCTTATCCACCAGCAACTCCTCCTTACGGGTACCTGACTTGGTAATATCAATCGCCGGGAAGGTCCGCTTATCGGAGAGCTTGCGATCCAGAATAATTTCCGAGTTACCGGTGCCCTTGAATTCCTCGAAGATCACCTCGTCCATCCGGCTGCCGGTATCAATCAGCGCCGTTGCAATAATGGTCAGGCTCCCACCTTCCTCAATATTGCGCGCCGCGCCAAAAAACCGCTTCGGCCTCTGCAACGCATTGGCATCCACACCACCGGTCAGCACCTTACCCGAGGACGGCACCACCGTATTATAAGCCCGCGCCAGACGGGTAATACTATCCAGCAAAATCACCACATCGCGCTTATGCTCAACCAGCCGCTTGGCCTTTTCCAGCACCATCTCGGTCACCTGCACATGGCGCGTCGCCGGCTCATCGAAGGTCGAGGCCACAACCTCGCCCTTCACACTGCGCGACATATCGGTCACTTCTTCGGGCCGTTCATCAATCAGCAATACGATTAAAAACACTTCCGGGTGATTATGCGAAATCGCCGCGGCGATGGTCTGCAACATCACGGTCTTGCCGGTGCGCGGCGGCGCTACAATCAACGCCCGCTGGCCCTTGCCAATCGGTGCGATCAAATCGATCACCCTGGGCGTATTATCCTTCACCTGCCCCTTGGCCGGTAATTCCGCCGTCTCATTTTCCATCTTCAAGCGTGACGTGGGGTAAAGCGGCGTTAAATTATCAAAATTAATCCGGTGCTTCACCGCATCCGGCGCCTCGAAATTGATCTTCTCAACCTTCACCAGCGCAAAATACCGCTCGCCTTCCTTGGGCGCCCGAATTTCACCATCCACCGTATCGCCGGTCCGAAGCGAAAACCTGCGCACCTGCGCCGGCGAGACATAAATATCCTCTGGCCCTGGCAGATAATTGGCTTCCGGGTTGCGCAAAAACCCAAATCCGTCCGGCAAAATCTCCAGCGTGCCGTCACCTGAAATCGTCTGCTCATTTTCGGCAAACGCCTTCAAAATGGCAAACATCATGTCCTGTTTGCGAAGGGACGAGGCGTTTTCAACCTCCAACTCCTCCGCCAGATTCAATAAATCGGTGGGAGACTTAGCCTTTAATTCGGCGAGATGCATCGTAGAGACGTCCAATTCTAGGGAATCCCACTGAAACCAGGGTGTAAAAATACCAGCCAGGGGAAAGGATACCGGACACGAACGGCCGGTGAGCGCTCAATGCCGGATGCCTGCGGTAACGTCAATACGCAGATTTTTTAATACGTCATCAACCGGCGCTGTGTCAGCACCACTTTGCCCTTCATTCCCGGCGCATTGAGGAAATACCACGCCACATATTGCTCATCATACAACAGACTCGACGACATCCCGGCCACCGGCACCACCGCCCTCAGCCCCTCACGCATCACCGCATCGGTCACGGTCTGCATCACCGCCCCTTCCGCCGCCGTGCCCGTAACCACCACCGTCTTAATCCCGTGGCTGGCCAGAATTTTCGCTAAATCCGTGCCGATGAACTTATCTGGCCCGCTTTTCACCACCGGGTCGCCCGGTTGCGGGGCAATATAATGGTCAATATCTTCCGGCCCGCCGGCGCTTGTCACGCTGTAAACCACCAGCACTCCCGCCGCCCGCGCCGCTGTCAACATCTTTTTTACCGCCGGCAACGACGACATACAGCGTGGCCGCGTGATATTGCACGGTCCCTTCTTTGGATCATCGCCGCCGGTAAAATCCAGCGCCAGAAACGCCGTAGTCTTGGGGTCCAAGGTAATCTTTTGTGCGGCCGGCGCCGGCGGCGCGGTTGCCAGTCCCCAATCTTCGAGAATGCTTTGCGCCGCCGCCCCATGCGCCAAGCCCACAACCAAACCCAAAACAGTCAGAACGCCACAACGCCGCATTTTATAATCCCCTCCGCGCGTCAGACCACCACACAAAGCACAATTATCACCATCAAAATCGTCGGTACCTCATTGGCAATCCGGTAAAACCGCTCCGGCTTCACATTGGCATCTACCAGAAAATTTTTCCGCCATTTGCCACAGGCCCCGGTAAACCCACTCATCAAAATCACGCATATAAATTTGGTCCACCACCAGGCTGCTGTCCAATCCACCGCGCCGGGCGTTAAAATCAGCAATATCCCAAACAACCAGGTCGACATCATCGCCGGAATCGTGATGTATTTCAGGAGCTTATACTCCATCACCTTGAACCGTGCGGATTCCGCCGTGCCCGGTATCACCTGGCAATGGTACACATACAGCCGGGGCAGATAGAACAGTCCGCCCATCCAGGCAGTGAACGACATAACATGAAACGCCAAATCCCAACGGTAAAATGGCAGCAACCCGGCTATCGTCATGCGGCCTCCCTGGTCAAATGCTGGAATAACTCATCCAACCCATGCAGCACCAATACGGCACCGGCTTCGCGCAGTGCTTTGCCCGGCCCATGCAAATCAAACCCATAAACCGTCATCCCAGCCGCCACCGCACCGCGAACCCCCAGTAAACTATCCTCAATCACCAAACAATTTTGCGGCGCCACTCCGGCATCCGCCGCCGCCGCCAGATACACATCCGGTGCTGGTTTTGGCCGGCCGCATTTCGCCGAGGCAAAGGTCAGGCCAGCAACCAATTGCGTCATCCCCACCCGGCTGAATTTTGCCGCCATTTCGGCGTTTGATGAGTTCGACGCCACCCGCCACGGCACCCCCATCATATTCAACCGCTCCAAGGTCTGCCGCGCCCCGGCAATCGGCTCGGCTTGCGCCGCCAATGCCACAAGCAAATCCTGCGCTAACGCATCTCGCCAACCTTGCGGCATTTTATGCCCCAGATGCGCCTCCACCATCGGCTGCATATCCGTCATCGACATACCTAAAAACAACGCCTGATTTTCCTGCGCCGTCATCGGCCAGCCATGTTGCGTGAGATTCTGCGCAATCAACCGCGCGGCGATCCCCTCGCTGTCGATCAGCACGCCATCGCAATCAAATATAATCAACTCAAGCGGCATGGCGCACCCCATAGCGCGCCCAAGGGCAATCGGCATGACTCACATCACAAGCGCGCCCGCCTTTGTGGCTGCACAGCCCATCCCCATGCGCCACCGCCCGCCGCGCCAGCCCAGCCAACGCCGCAATAAACGCCGGGTCGGAGTTTGGCACTTTAGCCCTGAAATACCCTGGCACATGCTTTTCATGGGCAAGCTCGGCATTCTCAATATCCAATTCCACCAAAGTCTCGATATGATCTGAAACAAACGCGATCGGCACCAGTATCACCGCAATCTGGTCCGCACCGGCCTGCTCAATCGCCTCAATCGTGCTGGGTGAAATCCATTTTTGGGGTGTCGCGCGTGATTGATAACAAACCAGATGCTCAACGTGCTTATCAACCAGCCGCGCCATCACCGCGGCTACACTCGCCTCAACCTCAGCCTGATAAGGGTCTCCGGCTTTCACAATAGATTCTGGCAACCCATGCGCTGAAAATAGCAGCCGTAATTTGGCGCCCGGTGCCAAAGCTGCCCGCGCTTTGGCAATTTCCTCGTCCACCAACTTGGCAATTGCCGCCGCATAATCCGCATCATCATAAAAACAACAAAGGCTGGTGGTGGGTGCCACCAACCCGCCTTTTGCCGCCTGCTCGTGCCAATCACGTATTGAACTACCAGTCGTGGTGGTTGAAAATTGCGGATACAGCGGCAGCAGTAAAATCCGGTCCGGTGCGTAGGCTTTCACCTGCTTCACCGTCTCCGCCGCAAATGGATGCCAGTAACGCATCGCGATAAAACATTTCGCCCCGATATCACCTAATGCTGCCTCCAGCGCTTGCGCCTGCTGGGTGGTCAAATCCAGCAATGGCGACCGCCCGCCCATTCGTTCATAATTGGCCACCGCCGCCTTCGATGAACTCGCCGCAATCAGCCGCGCCAGCCAGAATCTGATAAAAATCGGCGCCCGGATAATGGCAGGGTCAGAAAATAAATTAACCCGAAACGGCTTAATCGCCTCGGGTTCATCCGGCCCGCCCAAATTAAACAATATAATGGCAGTTTTCATAAGGTGGCAGATGAGGTTTGAATCACATTCATCAACTGCGCCACCGTCTCGGGCTTCACATCAGGCGTAATGCCATGGCCTAAATTAAAAATATGCCGGTGACCCCGGAACCCATTCAGCACATCATGAATCCCATTTTCCAATGCCAGACCGCCCACCCGCATCAACAACGGGTCCAAATTCCCCTGAAACACTGTTCCAGGTGGACAGGCAGCAATCGCACAAGCAGGGTCTGTCACGCTATCCAACCCCACCGCATCAACGCCGGTCCCCCTAACATACGCACCCACCAAAAGCCCGCTCAACCTCGGAAACCCTATAATCTTCACAGCCGGGTTGCTGGCCCGCAAAGCCGCCACAATCTGCCGGTTCGGCTCGATCACCAGTTTTTTAAACAACCGCGCCGGCAAAATCCCCGCCCAGCTCTCAAACAGCATCACGCAATTCGCTCCGGCAGCAAGCTGCGCTTGCAAATATAAAATCGTCGCCTGCACCAGTAATTCAATCACTTGTTCAACCAGGGCGAGGTTTTCATAGGCCAGCATCCGCGTACGTGGAAAATCCCCACCGCTACCTTTGCCATCCAGCATGTAACAAGCCACCGTAAATGGCCCGCCGGCAAAACCAATCAACGCTGTCTGATCCGATAATTCCGCCCTGGTCAGGCGAACCGTCTCAATAATCGGGGCAAAGCCAGCCACGGCTGCATCCACACGCAAGGCCGAAACATCCTCACGAGACATAATCGGCGGCAAAATCGGCCCTTCACCTTCGCCAAACCGTAAATCTTGCCCCAAAACCATCGGCAAAATCAAAATATCCGAAAATAAAATCGCCGCATCAAACCCAAATCGGCGTACCGGCTGCAATGTCACCTCGGCGGCCAATTTCGGGTTCATGCATAATTTCAAAAAATCCCCGGCCTCGGCCCGCAATTCCCGATACTCCGGTAAATACCGTCCGGCCTGACGCATCAACCACACCGGCGGCGGCCACACCGCCTGCCCATTCAGCACATCAAGTAATTTCATACACCCGGCCTACCCTTAAAAAAGTATTCTTAAAAGATTGTTGTAGTGATTGTACCCTGTGGATAACGGGGGTTAAACATTTCAAACCGCCATCCACAGCCTTATCCACACCCGTATTTCACCAACAACATGTTGATTTTACTTAGTCTATTGCAGTTACACACACCCCGCACAAAATACCACCATCTGTCATCAACCGTTCGTCAAATTGTCACTCTGTCCCCACGATTCTAAAAACATAGCGTGCCCTGGCATTTTATCCACGCTATTGTTTCTCGTATGGACAGTTCTAAGCTAAATATACATCTCATTTCCGATGCCACTGGCGACACCCTAAGCGCCATGGCGCGGGCCGCAATCGCCCAATTTGACCAACCGCAGGTGAATTATCATCGTTGGTCGCTTATCCGCACGCGGCTGCAACTGCACCGGGTTTTTGAGGGCATTCAGGCTGAACCTGGCCCGGTTTTATGTTCCTTGGTCGATGCCGCGCTGCGCACCGAGATCGACGAATTCTGTGCTCGTTCGGATACTAAAATTATCCATGTGCTCGACCCCGTAATGACGCTGTTACAGGAAGAGCTGGGCCTGCCCACGAAACACCGCCCCGGCCGGCAATATGTTCTCGATGCCGATTATTTCCGCCGCATCGATGCCATGCACTATGTCATCTCCCATGACGATGGCCAGGCTGACCGCGGCATGGCTGAAGCTGATGTCGTGTTGGTCGGGGTGTCGCGTTCCTCAAAAACCCCCACCTGCTTCTACCTCGCCAACCGCGGCATCAAAGCTGCCAATGTGCCACTTGTGCCCGGTATCGAACCACCTGAACTTCTAAAGGACCCCGGCTGCCCGGTGATCGGTCTGACCATCGACCCAAAATCTCTCATCGACATCCGCCGCCATCGTCTGCAACTCATCGGCACCGGCGCCCAGCCTGGTATCATCAAAACCGACAAAGGCGATTATGTTGATTTTGAAATGGTCGAAAAAGAATTATTATGGGCCCGCCGTTTATGCAACATGCGTGGTTGGCCCACCATCGATGTCACCCGCCGCTCGATTGAGGAAACCTCAGCCGCCGTGCTGAAACTCATGGACAACTGGCACCAGAAGCGCGAGAAAAAGCCCGCCGAGTAACCGTGCCACCTCGCCTCGTCATGCTCGCGCATGCGAGCATCTTCTTGCTGTCTTTTTCACCCCGGCAGATAAATTAAATCCTCACCCCGCCGCCGCATAATCTTGCGCCGCGCCCGCGCGGCCTCGACCATCTGTCCAAACAAATCCCTTAACTGCACCGGCTCCAAACTGCGCCGCTCCAACGAGCGCAAACAAAAATGCACCCGCGCCATCTTCTGGTAATGATCGGTAAAGGCATAATTCAACGCCCCACCTGAAATCGCCCCCACCACCGGCACCGCCTGGGTTAAAAATTTCTCCGACAAAATAATCCCAAACCGCCCCGCTGCTGATTTGATCAACAGCGACACCGCCATATGGTTCAACCCCAGTCGCGCCGCCCAATAGCCGGCCTCGGCGTCATCATCGGCTTGCCCCGGCCCGCCGAACGCCAGCACCTCCAGGCAGGCCCGCCTGGTATCCTCATCACTCAATTCCTCACCAAAATCACGCGCCACCGCGGCGATGCTGCGTAAAATTGTAGCGGTGGTAAACGGAATATCCACCAGCACCCCCGGCAGTCCCACAAATCCTGAAGCAACCCCACTGGTCGTCACCGCCAGCCGGTGCAGCCGGTTCCCACGCCCTTTATCGACGCGCATGAACTGCGGCGCCGCTTCCAACCCAAAAGTCGCAAATTCATATGAATTCCAAAGCACATCTTCCACGGCGGCCTGCGCCCGGCTGGTCAAATCCTCCCAGCCCGCGCCGCCAAACCGCGCCCCGGCCTGAAACACCCGCGCCCGCAGCGCCTCCACACGCCGGCCGAACATGCCGGTCAGACGCATCAATAACCCCCGGGAATCCGCCATCAGCACCGCCGCCTGCCAAAGCTGGGTTTGCTCATACGCGGTCAAAAACGCTGCGGCGTCAGCTAAATTTTCGGGCAACGGCGGAATTGATTTCATCATCAAAACCTGGGGTTTTTTGTGCCCATATGCAAGCCACATAAAAAAACCTCCAAGGCTGCCCCCGGAGGTTTTTACATCGTCATCGCAGGTTAATTTAACCGGCGTCTTTAACAGCCTTCACCGCCTGCACGATCTCGGCAAACGCCGCCGCATCGTCAAACGCAATGGCGGCCAGAATTTTACGGTCCATCTCAAGGCCGGTTGCCTTGAAGCCGAACATGAACTGGCTGTAGGTCAGCCCATGCTCACGCACGGCGGCGTTGATGCGCTGGATCCACAGGCTGCGGAATTCACGCTTTTTGACCCTGCGATCGCGGTACGCATAGCGCAGCGCTTTTTCCAGGCGCTCCAGCGCAATCCGGTAATTGGTGGATGACCGGCCAACGAAACCCTTGGACTGGTCAATAATCTTTTTATGACGAGCATGGGTCGTCACACCCCGTTTTACACGTGCCATTTATTTCGCTCCTCAACCAATACCATAGGGGGCCCACTGCTTGACGGTGATACCATCAGCATGGGTCAGGGTTTGGCTGCCGCGATTGCTACGCTTGGATTTTTGGCTGCGGGCCATCAGGTTATGGCGCTTCTTGCCCGGACCGGCGAGAACCTTGCCGGTGGCGGTGATCTTGAAGCGTTTTTTGACCGATGACTTGGTCTTTAGCTTTGGCATTTTGATCTCCTATACAATACACGGCGGCCGGGCATGCCTAATGGCCCGTCGCGCACGCTTCCGCCATAAATCAGCGGAACCCGCTCTTTAGGGGCAGGGCCGCCATAAAGCAAGGCGCACCCTCGCATTTTACAACCAAACTCGCTAAACCCCAGCCATGCGTTATGATGTCATCATTATTGGCGGCGGCCATGCCGGCTGTGAGGCTGCTGCTGCCTCGGCCCGCATGGGGGCGCGTACTCTGCTAATCACCCACCGGGCCGACCGGCTGGGCGAGATGTCGTGCAACCCGGCCATCGGCGGCATCGGCAAGGGGCATCTGGTGCGCGAGATCGATGCGCTCGACGGGCTGATGGGCAAAGCCGCTGACGCCGCCTGCATCCATTTCAAATTGCTGAACCGCACCAAGGGTCCGGCGGTGCGTGGCCCGCGCGCCCAGGCTGACCGCAAACTCTACCGCAACGCCATTCAGGCGCTACTGGCAGCCCAAGCCAACCTGACCATTCTGGAGGGCGAGGTGTGTGGTTTGGGGCGAGATACCACCGGCAACCTCAATGCGGTGATGACCGCCGATGGCAAAACCATAAATTGTGCTGCTGCGGTACTGACCACCGGCACGTTTTTGCGCGGTGTTCTGCATTTTGGCACGCGCACCCAGCAAGGTGGCCGCATTGGCGACGCCGCCGCCACCCGCCTGGCTGATGATCTGCTGGCTTTGGGGTTGCCATTGGGCCGCCTGAAAACCGGCACGCCCGCTCGGCTGGATAAAAACTCCATCGACTGGGAAGGCCTAGCGCCTGATGTGGGCGAAAATCCGCCCGAGCCTTTTTCGGCGATGACCGCGCGCGTCACCAACCCGCAAATCGCCTGCCGCATCACCGCCACCACCGAGGCCACGCACGCCATCATCCGCGAGAACATCCATAAATCGGCGGTGTATGGCGGCGCGATTTCCGGCCGCGGCCCGCGCTATTGCCCCTCGATCGAGGATAAAATCGTGCGCTTTGCCGAAAAGGGCGCGCACCAGATTTTCCTGGAACCCGAAGGTCTGGATGATGACACCATCTACCCGAATGGCATTTCCACCTCGCTGCCGCAGGATGTGCAGGAGGCGTTTATCCACAGCATTCCCGGCCTTGAGCATGCCAAATTGCTGAAACCCGGCTATGCGGTGGAGTATGATTATGTCGACCCGCGCGCCCTCGATCATGCACTGCAGTTGAAGGCGTTGCCGGGATTGTACCTCGCCGGCCAGATCAATGGCACCACTGGCTATGAGGAAGCCGCCGCCCAAGGCCTGATGGCCGGGTTGAACGCCGCAAGGCGGGCAGGTGGTTCGGCGCCGGTGCAGTTATCGCGCTCCCAGGCCTATATCGGCGTGCTGATCGATGATCTGGTGACGCAAGGGGTGACTGAGCCCTACCGCATGTTCACTTCTCGCGCCGAATACCGCCTGCTGCTGCGGGCCGATAATGCTGAACTCCGGCTCACCCAACTGGGCCTCGATTGGGGTTGCGTGGGCGCGGCGCGGGCAGGGGTGTTTGCGGCGCTCACCGCTGAAATCGCCGCCTTCGATGGCAAGCCCGGCGATGCCACCAGCCGCGCCGCTGAAATTCTGCGGGCCGATATCCATTATTCGGGCTATTTGCGCCGCATGAGCAGCGAAATTCATGCCCGCGAGGCTGATGAAGCGGTGCGGATTCCGGAAAACTTCGATTTTGCTACCGTCGGCGGCCTTTCCAACGAACTGCGCGAAAAGCTCAACCGCGTCCGCCCGGCGAACCTCGCGGTGGCGGGGCGCATCGAGGCGATGACGCCGGCGGCACTTGGCGCGATTTTCGGGGCGCTGAAGAAGGCCCGGCGGGCGGCTTGAGCGAGACGAGGTTACGGCAATTCGCGGCCCTGGTGGCGCGCTGGTCCGCCAAAATCAATCTGGTCAGTAAATCCGACATCGCGCATCTATGGGAGCGCCATATTCAGGATAGTCTGGCGATTGTGCCTTACATCCCTGAAAACATCCCCTTCGCCATCGATATCGGCTCAGGCGCTGGCTTTCCCGGCATGGTGCTGGCCATCGCCACCGGCATTCCCTTTACCCTGATTGAATCCGACAAGCGCAAAGCGGCGTTTTTGATGGATGCCGCCCGCGAACTAAAAGCCCCGGTGAAAGTGCTTAGCCTCCGCATCGAGGACGCCAAAACGCCGCCCGCGATGCTGCTCACCGCCCGGGCTTTGGCGCCGTTGGACAAATTATTAGGCCTCGCCGCTCCCTTATTGGCCCCTGGCGGCATTTGTTTGTTCCCCAAGGGCAGGAATCACGAACTTGAGCTAGCCCCCGCTTCAGCGCTCTGGCACATGGAGGTCGAGCGTTGCAAAAACCCGCTCGACGACCAGGCCTGCATTCTGAAAGTGAGCAATCTTCGCCATGTTGGACTCCCCGGCTGACCCGCTAAAGCGCCCTAAAATCATCGCGATTGCCAACCAGAAAGGCGGGGTCGGCAAAACCACCACGGCCATCAATCTGGCCGCGGCTCTGGCCATCGGTGGGGAAAAAATTCTCCTGATCGATTCCGACCCGCAAGGCAACGCCAGCACTGGCCTCGGCATTGCCTCCTCAATTCGCCAAGGCGGCACTTATGCTCTGCTGGCGGGTGAAGCCAGCCTGGCCGCATTAACCTTGCCGACCCAGGTGCCGAACCTGAGCATTGTGCCGGCGGTGGGGGATTTGAACGGGGCGGATTTAGAGTTCGGCCAAATGGACTCCTGGCAGTTTTTGCTGCGTCAGGCCATCGCGGAGGGCGCGCCGGATGTTGATGCGATATTTATTGATTGCCCACCCGGCCTTGGTTTGCTTACTCTCAATGCCCTGGTTGCCGCTGATTCAGTTTTGGTGCCGCTGCAAGCCGAATTTTTTGCCCTGGAGGGGATCTCGCAACTGATGCGCACGATTGAGATGGTGACCAAAAAGCTCAATACCGCGTTGACCTTGGGCGGCATCGTGCTGACCATGACCGATAAGCGCAATAACCTCTCCGAGCAGGTTTGCAACGATGTGCGGGAGCATTTCAAGGAGAAGGTGTTTGAAACCAGCATCCCCCGCAATATTCGCATTACCGAAGCGCCCAGCCATGGCATGCCGGTGCTATTGTATGATTTCCGTTCCGCCGGGGCGCAGGCGTATTTGAACCTGGCCTCGGAATTTCTAAAACGTACCCGCGTTTCCTGAGCGCGCAGCCTGAAAGATAAATCATGAGCCTGGGGGGGGGGGGGGGGGGGGGGGGGGGGGGGGGGGGGGGGGGGGGGGGGG
>VFSW01008520.1_pt1 | contig 14717 bp, 12 predicted proteins | sample 5358111 | NCBI WGS metagenome assembly VFSW01 (sample SAMN11554181, study PRJNA540505) | mine drainage metagenome | isolation source: sediment from site ElyBrook_90M | place: USA: Ely Copper Mine, Vershire, VT | collected 2017 | reverse complement strand
TCTCCAAGCCGCCAATCATTCGCGTACCCGCCATTGTTTCCGTCGCGCATGATCTTCACGTAATCGTCGATGGATCCCGCGTATTGCAAAGCTTTCCGCGAACGCACGAATTCCGGTATGCCCTTGGGATTCCAGCCGTGAAAATCAGAAATCGTCGTCTCTGTAACCATCAAGCCGTCGGAATTAATTCCAAAATCGTCGTCGCTGGTGATCACGCCGGGGAAGCCATCCATAATCATGCGATAGCCGTGCCGCGGGACGATGTCGAACATGATTCGCCAGCGCTCGCCGACCATGTAGTTCGTCCAATTATTGTGCGCGATCACGATCTGTCCGTCTTTTGTCCAGCTTCCGGTGGCCACGAACGCGCTGCAGTGCCCCTTCACTTTCAGATCCGCCATACTCTTGGCCTTCTCCGTCTTGTGATGCCTGTCATACCAAGGCACGTAATAATCAGGCAATTCCTCGAACGCGTTCAGGGCCACAACGTCGTCGAGAGTCATCTTCACGCCGTGCGCGTTCAATCCTTCCGTGATTCCTTTCAGCTCCGCTTGATACTCGGCGTCGATGTGCGGCCACAGCATGTCATGAGCGGCGCGCTGGAAAAAACTCCAATCTCTCTTCTTTGTGTGCGTGTCTTCGAGCTTCACCGCGGCGAAAGCATCCGCAATTTCCGGCGCGAGTAGATAGCCATGCTGAAAGCCGATTTCGTCGGGCGAACCTTGCAGATGCACGTACGTCCAGCCACCGCGCGTGAAACGGTACGCCCCCGTAAGTCGAGGATCGGTTCCCGCGGAGATGGAGTGAGGGACGTGGCTAGTCGACGCCGCTACGCTGAGCCGTTGACCCTGCAGCAGAAGCGAATACGACACGACAACGAGCACAGCCAGCGCCAGCAGCGCCGTGAAAAGATTCCATCGTGTCGAAGCCATCATTACCCCCGGAAAAGCCTAAAAGAGGCTTAAAAAGATGGTTGCATCTTATGCGGGGTCGCAACCCAAGTCAACGCAACTGGCGGCGGAAGGCGTCAATCGGGCAGAGAAACGCTAGGAACCGTACGCCTGCCGGCAGGTTTCGTGTTCGCGGCAGGTAGGTGGGCAATTCGTGTGGTCGATTAAAATGTAGTTGTGGCAGCCAGCACACAGCACGCCGTAGACGGTCTCAGTGAACTGTTCGTGCCCTGTTTCCTGCGTGTGCCCGGCTTTCGCCTGGCCTCGGTTCATCACCACCGTGTCCCGCCTTCCAGCCTCCAGAACTGTGCTATCTTTTCCGCTCACAGCCTCCACAAGAGGTTGCGGAAAAGTGTAACAAAAAGCTTAAGAAGCCATGCAAGTATATACGGCTGCGTAACTCGCGCCGCGCGATAGCCATGAGGTAATAAATTTATGCCATCCCAGCACTCAAGAATTTGCAGCGTCATACTTTTCGCTTTTTGTCTCGCGGCGATTCCCGCGCTCGCCCAAAAAGCGCCTCAGCAAACGTCTCCGCAAAAGCATCCATTCGGCTTCGATGATTGGGCCGCGCTGCGTTCCGCGCAGCCTGTCGCCGTGGCCCCCGACGGCAAGACGATCCTTTACGAGGTGACTTTCGGCGGTCAGAAAGGCACGACAAACACCGAGTGGCGAATCATCGACGCCTCCGGCTCCAAATCCCAAAAACTCAATCTGCCCAAGGAATTTTCGCCGCGCGGCTTCACGAAAGACGGCGCGCATTTGTACGGCACGCTCGAAGAAAAGAAGAAGCCCGCGCAATTCGCCATCGCCGGCCTGAAACATGGAAAGCCCAAGGCAATCACAAGCATTCCCGGCGGCGTGCGAGACGCGGAAATTTCTCCCGACGGCTCGCGCTTCGCCCTGATGGCCGATCCGCGCACGCCCGATCCGCACGCGGACATCCGCACGGTGGTTGAAAATGATCAAACCAGCATCTACGTTGTGAACGCAGACGACACCGGCGGCGCTTGGTGGTGCGGTTCGCTCAAGGATGTTGGCGCGATCGCTTGGTCGCCCGACGGCCAAACACTCGCCGTTCTTTCCGCGAATCCGAAAATTGGTTTTCACGACGTGCATTCGACAATCGATGTATGCAGCGCGAATGGCGCCCGCCGCCTCGCGGAAATTCACAACGCCGTGAACGGAATTGCTTGGGCGAATGCCGGCAAAGAAATTGTCTTTCTCAGCACCACCACGGAAGTGTTGACGCCCGATCACGTGTGGACGGTTCCTGCCGCAGGCGGCACGCCAATGGATCGCACGCCAGCGCTCGATGGCTCCGCGCTGGGTCTCGGCGGAGACGTGCGCGGCAAAGTGTGGGTCGCCGTCGCGCATGGCGTGCAAATGGAAGTTGATTCGTTCGAGAACAACGCACTCGCAACCGCGTTCCGCTGGCCCGATGGCATCGTCGGTGGCACGCCAATCTCTCCGCAGATTGCCGCAGCGCCAGACACTCTGGTTTTGTCCGTCGCTGATCCGGGGCACGCTAGGAATCTCGCCGTCGTCGAAAATGGTTCGCTGAAGAAACTCACGAATGAAAGCGACGACGTGCTTGCAAACGTCGCGTTAGGCGACGTGCGCGTCGTTCACTGGATATCAAAAGCAGGCATACACCTCGAAGGCATCGCGACTTTTCCGGCGGGATACGAAGCCGGCAAGAAATATCCGTTTCTCGTGCTGCCGCATGGCGGCCCGGAAGCGAATGACACACTCGACTTGGATTCGTTTTCGCGCATAATTGCCGGCCTTGGCTACGTCGTCCTGCAACCCGAGTATCGTGGTTCCACAGGATACGGCTCTGATTTTCTGAACGCGATTTATCAGCACTTCGGCGATCGCGCCTACGAAGACGTTGACAGCGCCACCGATTACGCCATCGCGCAAGGCTGGGCCGATCCGCACAAGCTTGCGATTTTCGGCTGGAGCGCCGGCGGGTTCATGACTTCGTGGACCGTCACGCAAACAAATCGCTATCGCGCCGCCATCGAAGGCGCGGGAATCACGGACTGGCTCAGCTTCATCCCCACCAGCGACATCGCGCAGGTCGATTACGACGCGCGCTGGCCGGAACGCGACCCCGAGCCATTCCTGAAATTCTCGGCCATCATGTACGCGGACAAAGTGACGACGCCGCTGCTGATCCTTCACGGCGCCGCCGATCCGCGCGTCCCCACGTTTCAAGGACGCGAGTATTTCATCCTGCTCGCGGAACGCGGCAAGACGGTGAAAATGGTCACCTACCCGGGTTCGCCGCATTTCCCGTTGCGCTGGGAGCAGCGGCGCGACATCTTCGAGCAAATCAAAGACTGGCTCGCAAAGTACAATCCCTGAACGCAGCGTGTTTGAAGTTTGGCGTTGACACCGGCGAACTCCACAGCGTACGTTCCCCGCCAAAGGAAAGGGGAATTCAGATGACGCTACTGCTGGTCATAGCATTTGTGGTGTTCGTTGGAGTAGGTCTGATTCGTGCGGTTCATTTCTTTGAGGACGCGCACGGTGACCGTTCCATTAAATTCTCGCCGCAGCGCGGGGCGCCCTGGTTGGTCCTGGCGGCCGCTACGCTCCTGTGCTTCTTATCGTTCGTAACGGTGGACGCGGGATATCGCGGCGTTGTGCTCCGCTTCGGCGCAACCACCGGACGCGTATTGAATCCCGGCTTGCATTTCATTTTTCCGCTCGTTGAAACAGTCCAGCCGATTTCCATTCAGGTGCAAATCGAAAAACTGGATTCGGAGGCCTCCAGTCACGATCTACAAGAGGTACATACGCAGGTCACGCTCGCTTACTGGCAAGACCCCTGCTGTGTCTCCGCGATTTGGTCAGAACTAAACAATGACGCAGTGGCGCGCGTGGTAGTTCCCGCAATTCAGGAAGCCGTGAAGGCAAACACCGCGCATTTCGACGCCGAGCAATTGATTGCGAACCGGCCTGTCGTTCGTGACGGCATCGAGGGATACGTGCGCCAGCGGCTCGCGGCACACCACATCAATGTCGATGCGGTAAGCATCACGGATTTCAGTTTTTCCACGCAGTTCAATACGGCGATCGAGGCCAAGGTGACCGCGGCGCAGAATGCGCTCAAAGCGGAGAACGATCTGAAACGCATTCAAGTGGAAGCCGAACAGAAAGTCACTCAGGCCAAGGCGGAAGCGGAAGCTTTGAATGTGCAGCGCACGCAGATAACACCGGAGCTTCTACAGTTGCGCACCATCGAAATGATGCAAGCTCACTGGGACGGCCATTTACCCGACGTCTACATTGGCGGCGCAAATGGAGCATTGCCCATGATCGACGTCTTGAAAGCGGCCTCAAAAGGAAAATGAATCGCGCGGCCTAATCACTGGTCTTTCGCGGGCGTGGCCGTATCCGGGCCGTCGCCGACGATTTCGAGCACAGCCTCTTCGTCCTTGGCGCCGTCATAGTGCACCTGCTTGCCAAAATGCTTGACGAAAGTGCCCGTCGGCATAGCCACGGTGGTGTCCGGATCGAATTTCGTTCCGGTGCCCACCCACCATGTGCCCGAAAGCACGGTGATGAAGCGGTCGTTCGGATGCCAGTGCGGATGGCTCATGTGATGTGGCGTCCACTTTACCAGCATGACGTATAGTCCGGGCTTCGACGGGTCGCCAGCCAGCACGGCCGTCTTCGCTCCAATTGGATCGTCGGTCCACTGAATCTGGCTGGGCAGTTTGTAAACGAGCGCCGCTGGATTGAGTTTATTTGTTTGCGCTGACGCCGATACGACACGTGATGCGTGGCCCTCTGCAAAATCAGTTCCGTCAACACGCGGCGCCGCAACTGCCAGGCCCAGCGCCGCCGCCAAGATAACCATTCCGCTCCGCACTTCGCGAAAACTCAACATCGTTTCCTCCTTCGTTGCCGCCGAGACTATCTCTCCGCGTTTCTGGCTGTAAAGCTCAAAAAATATCCCGCGCTCGCTCGAACACTCGAGCTAGATGCAGACTGCTGAGTTCTTGGCGGACGGCGAATCAGTGGATGGCACTCAGAACAGGCGGCCCAATTTGTGCCCGAAGCCGTCGAACATGTATGCCACTCCCATGCGCAGAACGAAGGGATCGCTGACGTCGGAGAGTCCGAAGGCCGGCTCAAGGCGCACGGACCAGTGCGGGGTGACGTCATAGGTGAGCACCGGCCCGAGGTATTGCTGCTGCCTGTGCCAGTAGAAGCCGAAATGGTCCGTGTCCCCCAGCGCACCAATCATCTCGACGCCGTAGCCCAATCGCCGGAGAGAAAGAGCGGGAGGAGGTTGCGTTTTGGCCATGCCGGGCATCGTCGACATAACCGCCGAGGCTGACTCGCGGAACAAGCCCAGGGCGTAGCCGAAATTGTTGTCGTGCGGCGCTTCGAGGCCGGTTTCGTTGATGAAATTGAACGTCGCGTTCAGCCGGCCCCAATTATGATAGACAATCAGGCGCTGTTCGAAGGTGCGCGCCGGTGTATTGCGCGCGATCCCCAGCGGCCCGGACAGATCTTCGGGGCCAAAACCGCTGACTTCCATCTTGTACAGTCCCGCTTCATTCAAGTCCTCGAATTCACCGTAGAGGGTCAAATTCAACAGGTGGTCGCGCTGCAGGAGATGGAAGTACGTGTTGACGCGCAAGCCGCCATAAGTGACCGGCATGCCAAAAATTTTCTGACCCTCGACCATGAAGCCGGCGGTCCAGCGCGGCGTGATGCCGTACTCCGCCATGAGCATTCCGGTGAAGAAATTGTTTCCCTGCCGCGCTCGCTGGAAATCCGGCAAGACCATGAGCATCAGGCGGTCTTTCCCGACCGGGTAATTAATCGTTGTGAAGTAAGGGTTCATCTGCGCGTGCAGCGAAACCGGCATCGCGGCCCACAGCAGGCCGGCGAAAAGAACTGTTTTCCAATACTTGAAATGCGTGAACACATTGTCCTCCTGAATTCCGATCGTCTCGCGCGCCGATTTCGTTGGATACGAAGCGCGATCAGTGGTGGATCGAGACATAAAAAAAGCGACGGACTGCCTTTGCAGGAAGGGGGGACAGCTAGATACGAAGGGGAATGGCAGAAATCGCAGGCGCGAGGGTGCCGCGATTTGCCGAACCAGCAAGCTTAATAGCTTTTGAGGTTGAGTGTGAACCGCTTACCGCTACGCACGAACTGGTCGCGGCTGTGCGCGAAAACGCAGGGGCGAAAAGATTTTCCGGGGCGACCGTCGCAGAAACGGACGCCGCTTCAAAACCAAAGGCGCTGCACGAACCGGGCATGGGAGGATTCGTCATATGCCGGTGCGGTGCCGGAGTGTTGGGCATCGGCATGTTCGGCATCGGCGTGCTGCGTTGTTGGCAACAGGCGTGCAAATTTACCGCCTGGCAGTGGACGCCACACGCGGCCGCGACGGTTGGAGTTGCCGTCCACAGAACGATCATGGCGAGAGCAGCCAACGGACGGCCCGAAACGATCCCGGACTGCCACAGGCGACGTGCTGCTCGAACGCCGGGATGCGCTGACCGTTGCGAAGAAAACATAAATTCAGTGTACGTGTTCTGATCGCCGAACCGCAAGGAGTTCCGTTTGCTCGGTTCACACGCTCAGACGGAACGGCGTGGCGGTTGTCATTTGGCGGCGCCAACGGACGGAGACGCGGAGGAGGAGAGGAAATCGTTGACGACCTGGACGAATTTCGCGGGCTCTTCGAAGAAGGGCATGTGGCCGCTTTTTTCGAAGACGACGAATTTCGATCCGGGAATGGCCTGGTGAATTTTGTAGGCGATCACCGGCGCGACGTTCATGTCGAAACGCCCGCACATGACTAACGTCGGAAAGCGGAATTTTTTGATCTCGGGATTGAGGTCGAAACGAGCGACATCGCGATTTACGGCACGATTGATTTCGTAATATTCCTTGTCGTTCGCCATTTTGGCCGCGAATTCGTCGCGGTGCTCGGTCGAATAAAAGAGCATGGATTCGTAGAGTGTAGTGGCGGCTTCGCGGGCCGCGGCGGAATCTTTCTCGTCCAAGTTGGCGACGAAGGCGTGACTATCTTCACGCGCGGTCACGTCGGGATAAACGTCCTTGAAAAGGAAAAGCGTATCGCTCCAGCGCGGAGCAGCGGAGTCGGAGATGATGAGGTGGACGATGTGTTCGGAATAGCGTGCGGCGTAGGCCATGGCGAGAAAACCTCCCCAGGAATGGCCCATCAGATCGATTTTGTCGAAGCCCAGATGCGCGCGAAGGGCGTCGAGGTCATTGATCTGGTCGGCGAGAGTGCAGGACTGGCCGGGCTTGAGCGGGCCGGAGCGGCCTGTGCCGTGCTGGTCCCACATCACGATCTTGCGACTCTTCGCGAGGGTGTCCCAGGCGTCCGAGACGAGAAGGTATTGGTGGTCGAAGCCGGGGCCGCCATTGGCGACGAAGAGCGGGGTGCCGCTGCCCGAACCGAACATTTCGTAGTAGATCGTTGCGCCGGGAGCGTTGAAAGTGGTGCCATGCTCTTCATGAGCCGAGACAACAGGCACAACAAGCGCCGTACAGCAAATGGCTAACGCGGCAATGGTGAGCAGATTTTTTGACGCGGCGATTTTTTTGCGAAGGCGCGCACAAATGATATTTAGCATGGGACGCTCCAAATGGAAATTGTTCTGCGTGAGACTCAGAACGGGCGAGACTAGCACGGCTGGGCGGAACAGGCCAGAGGTGAACGCTTTGAATGCGAGGCGTAATCGGCCCGAGATTGAGCGCCGTTCCTACATATACTTGATGCGTTCGTTGCGCGCGGAGAATTCGATCAGCTTGCTCAAACGGCTGAGCCGCGTTTCTTCTTTCTTGGCGCTGGCCACCCAGCCGGACGTCATCCGGCGATAGTACGGCGGAAAATTCTGGAAGTTCTTCCAGGCTGCGGATTGCTTTCTGAATTTGGCCTCGAGCTTCTTGGGCATTTCGGTGGGCATGACCGGCGTATCGCGCCGTTTCTCAGAATGAAGAGCCGCGAGGCCCGCTGCGGCCATCTTCCCTTTGGCGATCAGCCGCTCGGCGCGTTGGATATTCGTCCGAGTCCACGAACTGCGCGGCCTTCGCGGAGTGAAGCGCTGCGCATAGCACGCTTCATCGATGCTTCGCGTTTTGCCGTCGATCCATCCGAAGCACAGTGCTTCCTCGACAGCGTCTTCATAGGGGATGCGTGGCTTGCCAGAGTCTTTTTTGTAATAGACGAGCCAGATTTCGCTGCACTTGCCGTGATTCTCCTCGAGCCATGCGCGCCACTGGCGCCGGTCTTTGGCACGCAGCGTCTTCATCAGCGATTGGTTAGTGGCAGCCGCAGGAATGGGGCGTGCAGCCGCAACCGGAAGAGGTGGAGGACGACGCGCTTGCGGAAGAACTGCGTGAAGATGATCCTCCGTTGGCCGTGTGCGCGGCGAATGTCGAAAACTGAATCGTCGAGCAGGCGCTCCCGCATTTCGGACATGCGGCTGCGGAGTTTTTCGCGGTCACGATGCGCTCGTAGCGCGATTTGCAATCGTCGCAAACATATTCGTAAATCGGCATGTGAGATTCCCTCGTTGAGCTTTCCTGATTATACCTGAAGTTGGCAGCGCACGGATGCGGCGCCCGCAGCGGCGATCCGCACGACTAGGAGCGCAGGGCGCGGCGAACCTTGGACAATTCCTTCTTCTTGGCTTTGTCGATTCTAGGGAAGGCAAGATTCAGGCCGCGAAGCGTCTCGACCGTGACCGACGACACGACCACACGCGCGAACCACTTGCTGTCGCCAGGGACTACATACCACGGTGCATGAGGCGTGGCCGTCCGGCGAATCATTTCTTCGTACGCCCTGTGATAATCCTTCCAGAAGTGGCGCTCGGCAACGTCGGACAATTGGATTTTCCAATTTTTCTTCGGATCGTCCAAGCGCTGAAGAAATCTTTTCTTCTGCTCTTTCTTCGAGACGTGCAGGAAAAATTTGCGGACTATGACGCCGTTGCGCGAGAGGTAGCGCTCGAAGGCGTTGATGTCTTCGTAGCGTTCATCCCAGATGTGTTTGGTAACGAGAGAGCCTGGCAATTTCTGCGCGGCCAGCGCGTCTGCGTGCACGCGCACAACAAGGACTTCCTCGTAATACGAGCGATTGAAAATGCCGATTTTGCCGCGTTCCGGGACACGCACGTGGGTCCGCCAGAGATAATCGTGGCCGAGTTCTTCGACGGTCGGAGCCTTGAACGAAAAAACGTCGCAGCCTTGCGGGTTGATGCCGGACATCACATGTTTGATCGCGCTGTCCTTGCCCGCAGCGTCCACGCCCTGAAAAATCAGCAGAATGGCCCAGCGATCCTGCGCGTAGAGCTTTTCCTGCAGATCGCTCAGCAATTCAATATTGCCGGCGAGAAGCTTCTCCGCGTCGTCCTTGGAGTGCATGTTACCCGTGTCCGCGGGGTCGCAATCTTTAAGGCGAAAACCATCGCCCTGAGTGATGCGATACGGTTTGATGAGACGCGAGACTTCCTTTGCGGTTTGGCGAGAACTCATGGCGCTGGCCAAAGTGTAATATAAAAATAGGATGCGGGCGCTGAGTAGCTGCGCACGGAACTATACCGCCACCCCGCAGCAGGCGCCGCTGCAAGTGAGATGACGATGGTCAGTAGATGGCGCCGGCCGGCTGGGTCGAGCGAACCGCGCCGGAATCGACGGATAGCGTGTATGTGGCGCCATCGCCGGACCATGCTTTGATGTTGAAGCGCTCGCCGGACGTCAGCTTGCGGGCAGAGATGTCCGCGAACGTGAGTGGAATACCCGCGCGGCAGATCGCCGGTTTTTTCGACGCTTCGAATAAGTGGACCGCACCCGTACCAGCCGCAACGCCTTCCCCATTTGGATCAAGCAGGAAAGCCGTGTGCTGGTCGATGCCAATGCCGCGAATACGCTCGACGTTGCTCGATTGAAGAATTCTCGCCATGAAAACCAGCAGACGGCCCAAGCGATCGCGTTCGTGGAAATGCGAGTCAGTGATCATTCCACTGAGAACGGGAATATCGAGGAAATTTCGAACGGTGACGACCTGGCGATTGAACTGGTCAGCGAGCGCCGCCGGCGAGCCGAGATTGGGGCCATTCGGAGAATCGTTTTGCGCCGAGTAGGCGAGTCCGCCGAGCACTGCGAGGCCGGCGCTGGTGCCTCCGACAGGAACGCCGCGGCGAATCGCGCGATTGATGGCGTGCTCGACCGGTGTGCCGCTCCAGAAATTGATGTAGTTCGACTGGTCTCCGCCGGCGATGAAAATTGCCGCGGCGCTATCGATGGCGCGTTCGACAAAGGGATCCGTGGCCGCCTGGCGCGTGGGAATCACCAGCGTAGCAACTGAGTTCTCGCGGCAGAGCGATTTGATGTACGGGTTATAGGCGTCCGTCCCGCTGGCGCGCAGAATCAAGAAGTCGCCGCCGCGTGAGCGTTCGCAAAGCCACTGGAAGGCGGCATCCAAATCTTCGCCTCCGCCGATAAGAGCGAAGCCGGGACGCGGCGAAACGCGCACATTTGCCGGATTCCCGACGCGAAAGTATTGATATGACTGCGGGGAAGCAACTCTCGCTTGGACTGCTGCCGAGGCCGCGAGCAGCACAGCCATCAGAATCAGGGCGAGTGTGCACGGAAGACTCATAAGTTTCCGCTCCCTATTGTATCCCGCCAAACGCGGCAATCGAGCGCGGCAAATAAAAACGGCCCCGAACGTATTCGGGGCCGTTTTTGCTTTTGAATTGAGGCTGATCCAGTTTAGTCGCCGGCGACGTGTTCTGGTTCGGTGACTTCCGGCTTAACCGCATTGGCACCGTTCCCATTAGCGTGGCCATTCGAGCCATTCCCGTTGCTGTGACCGTTGCCGTTTGGCTGTGCGTTGGCAATGTTCACCGTGGCAGTTCTGCCCGTGCCTGGGACAGCGGTCTTCATAGCTGTGAGGGAGCCAATCTGTACGACTTCCTCCTTGGGCTTCTTGAGAACCATTTCCTCGTAGATGGCGCGGACCTTGGCGGCCTCTTCCATCGCCTTGCGGCGGCGTGCGCGATCTTCCTCGGCTGCAGTGAGAGGAATATCGTGCTCGAGGTGGCGAACGCGAGCGGCGTCTGAGGCGTCAACCTTGAGCGAGTGCTCGTAGTGCTCCAGATTGACGGCCTTGCCCTTGGCATAGATTTCGTGCTTCCCGTGCTCCTTGTACCACTGCGCGACGGTCGCGTTCTTGTACATGTTCTCGATGATTTTGCGCCAGCCGATGCCCGTGTTGTACGCGCAGAAGGAAATTTCGCCCTGCTGCGTGGCGTACGGGATGATGCACATTTCGGTGCGGCGGAAATCGTAGTTGAACAAATCCTGGAACCACATGCCCGCGATGAAGAGGAAGTTCCACGGGTCCGTCTCGCGGCGCTTCATGGCATCTTCATAGGTGCGCTCCGGATTCGTTTTGCCGTACTTCTTCTCGGAATCCTTCGTAAGCGCCCAAGTCTTGTCGAATTTCGTGAACAATTGCTTGAGCGTGAGGGACGGCGGCGCGTTGAACGGGCTGTAATTCTTCAGCAGCGCCATGCCCATCATGAAGTTGGAGAATTTCTTGCCGCGGGCCGCGTCCGTGATTGCATTGACGTCCTTGACCAGTTGAGGCGCGTCGAGGAAGCGCGGAACCGGCGCCCACTCTTTCGTGTTCTTGTTGATCATCATCGCGGTGCCCACGCCGCAGTTCGGATGGCAGCCGCAGGAGAGCGAACCCCACTGCGCATCCGCGCCGTGAACCAGGTCGGAGAAGCCCGCGAACGTGCTGACGAATGACAGCGGGAACCAGTCGCGTGTCGGTTCAAGCTGGCCAACCTGATCGCTCACGTCCTTGGCCAGATGCGAAAGCGTGTAACGCTGCCGCATGCGGCGCTCAGGCGTGATGTCTTCGTCGCGGCCCGTGAAAGAAACAGGCTGGAAGGACACGAACGCGATTTTCTTCGGATTTTCCATTGCGAACTTGACGATGGGGCCGACTTGGTCATTGTTCACGTTGTTGACGATGGTCGTGACCAGAACGATTTCGATGCCCGCCTCGTGCATGTTTTCAATGGCGCGCAGCTTCACGTCGAACAGATTGCCGACTTGGCGATGGCTGTTCGCGTCGTTGCCGATGCCGTCGAATTGCAGGTAGGCGTAGCGAAGCCCGGCTTCGAATGCTTTCTTCGAGAATTCCTTGCTCTTCGCGAACTCGATGCCGTTAGTGGCCGCCTGCACGCTGTTGTAGCCCACCTTGCGGGCGTAAGCGACAGCGTCGAGGAAATAGGGACTCATGGTCGGCTCGCCGCCCGAGAATTGCACGGACATCTGGCGGCGCGGCTTAATCTTTAGAGCGTTATCGAGAATTTCCTGAATTTCTTCCCAGCTCAGCTCGTGCACGTAGCCGACCTGGTTGGCGTCCATGAAACAGGGATCGCACATCATATTGCAACGGTTGGTGAGGTCGACGGTGAGCACCGCGCCGCGGCCGTAACGTACCGTGCTCGAACCGTGGCGGTGAAGATCTTCGTCATTGTGCGCGGGAATATCGCGGCCGGGGAAATTCTTCTCGATCCATTCGAGGAATTTCGCATCGACGGCCATCAGGTCTTCGCAGACGCCGTGGATGGGGCAATCCTTCACCATCCAGACCTGCCCGTCGCGCTCGATGATCTGCGCTTTGATCTCGCCGACTTTCTCGTGGACGAGGTCAGTCCAATCTTTCTTGCCGCTGATGATGGCTTCGCGGGCTTCTTTGACACAGCCCGGACACAGAGAATCCGTTGTGCGCGGCCAGCCAAGCGTTGGCTTGCTCTTTTCCCATGACTTGAGCAATGGCTTATCCGACCACTTTGGCGTAAAGGATGGATTCGGATTGCGCTTGTTGAAATACTGAATGCCGTTAAACGTGACCGTCGCTGCTTTACAAACCGCCCAGTCAAATGATTTCCAGATGCGGTTACGAACCGTAATGGGCATGGCTCGAACCTCCGTTTCCTCAGAGTTAAGAAAATCTAACGCTTGAATTGTATGAAGCTGCCGTTCGGCCGTTTACTGAACGGAAGGTGAACGGACGGCTCCCCCTAAACTATTACCCGCCTATAGTTTGCAGTGTTCCGGAGGCCTCGTCCAGCCTAAACATCCAAACGGTTGTTTTGAGGGTTAAATGGGCCGTATCAGCCAGCGAAAGGCCCCTCAAGTGAGCAGTTTTGGACAATCTGACGCAATCATCGAGATTCGTCGAGAGATTCGTCACGATTTATTGACCCGTAACGGAACTGCGATATACCCGTAATGCGCCGCCGGAAGAATGCGTGGGCGCGAAATTCTCCGGGCGCGTTAAAAGCACGGCGAGAAATCCACAGGACGGCTTGACGCATTTCGCAACTAATAGTAAAAGCGCTAAATCTTCGGGGGGTGGGGAAACTGATGACACACAAAATTAGCCGTTCGATTTTCCTGCTGCTGATTCTTTCCGCGTGTTTGCCGCTGGTGACGAAAGCGCAGCAGACACTGGGCTCGATCAACGGAACCGTGACGGATGCCACGAACGCCGTGGTGATCAAAGCCTCGGTGCAGGTGAAAAACCTGGGCACCGGACTGACGGTCAACGCCACGACGCAGAATGACGGCTCCTACAACATCGCGAATTTGCCGATCGGGACTTATAGCGTGTCGATCTCGAAGCAAGGCTTCAAGACCGAAGTGCAGTCGAACATCCTTGTCCGCGGTAACTTGACGACCACGGTGAACGCGACGCTCCAGCCGGGCGAGGTCAGCTCCACGGTCACCGTGACCAGCACGCCGCTGATGAACCAAACGGACACAACGAACGGCTACACGCTGGGGTCGGATGTAATTCAATCGACTCCGCTGGGGACGGGTAGCTTCACGCAGTTAGCCATTTTGGCGCCCGGCGTGAATGCGGATTTGCTGAGCGGTTCGGGAACGAACGCGGGACTCGGCAATCAGGAAATTTGGGCGAACGGTCAGAGAGATACGAGCAACAGCATCAGCTTTAATTCCGTGAACGCGAATAACCTCTTCAACGGAAAATCCTCGAGCTCCGTCAGTGAAGGGCGCTTCGTTCTCAACACGAACGAAAACTTTCTGCCGGGCGGCCAAATCCAGACGAATACTTCGGTATACGATGCGATTGGTCAGGGACTGCCAACGCCGCCGCCGGAAACGATTGAAGAATTGCACGTAAACACTTCGATGTACGATGCGTCGCAGGGCGCAAATAGCGGCGCGCACATCGAATTGACTACGAAATCAGGGACGAACAATTATCACGGGCAACTGTATGAATACCATCAGACGGCTGGGTGGAATGCCAATCCGTTCTTCCTGAACGCAGCGGGCATTTCGCGGCCTCCCCTGCACCGAAACACGTTCGGAGGAATTTTTGGAGGCCCGATCGTTCGGAATAAACTGTTCTTTTTTACGTCGTACCAGGCTCAGCGAGTGACCGACGGATTCAATGGGGCGACCGATGTGGTTACGGTGCCGGATGGACTCACAAATACTCGCGATCAGGCAACCTTGGAGACGCTTGCTGGTGTTGCGCCAGGCAGTAGCGACAAAGTGGCTCTGGCTATTTTGCAAGCCAAAACTGCGAGCGGGCAATTTATCGTGCCGTCGCAGAATATCTTCGGTGCGCAAATCGCCACGCTGGGCGGAAATGCCCTGGAGCAAGGACCTCCAAGCACATTCAACGCGGTTCAAGTA
>VFSW01008519.1_pt1 | contig 14717 bp, 10 predicted proteins | sample 5358111 | NCBI WGS metagenome assembly VFSW01 (sample SAMN11554181, study PRJNA540505) | mine drainage metagenome | isolation source: sediment from site ElyBrook_90M | place: USA: Ely Copper Mine, Vershire, VT | collected 2017 | reverse complement strand
CCCTCCCCCGCCACACCCCCCCACACTCACACCCACCCCTCTTTGGCCCAACCCCCCCGCCCGCCCCCGCCGCCCCGGCCCGGCGCCGGACCGCATCGACGGTATTGTTTACGCCTTCGATACCAGGGTCGGCTGCAGCGCGCCCGAAACGTTCGGGATCACCTTGAGAGAAGATTTGTAGAGCACCGGCTGGGCGTATTGCAGCAGCGGCAACACGTAGCCCTGTTCGGCGATGTAGCGATCGACGTCTTTCCAGCCCTGAATGCGCTTCTTCTCGTCCTTCTCGCCCCAGAGCGGACCGATCTTGGCGTCGAGATCGGCGGAGTGGAATGCGCAATGCGGCGACTTCGAAAACATTGCGAAGCCGGTCGAGGTGGTAGGATCGCCGATCGCGTTGCCCCAATTGTAGAATGCGGCCGGCGCCAACTTGTGCGACATGCGCAGTTCGAAGTGCTTGGCGATTTCGTAGATTTCGATGTTGGCATCGATGCCCACATCGCGCCACATCCCGACGATCGCCTGGATCATTTCGTAATCCTTCGGCTTGAAGCCGCGCGTCGTCTGGATGGTGAACTTGACCGGCTTTTCCTTCGAGTATCCGCTGGCGGCAAGAAGCTTCTTTGCCAGCGCCGCGTCGTGCGGCACCTTGATCGAGGGGTCGAAGGCCGCATATTCCGGCGCTTCGAGCGTGTCGATGGCAACGCCGTGGCCGCGCAGCAGCCGCTTGATGATGGTCTGCTTATCGACCGCGTGACACATGGCGAGCCGGACATTCTTGTCGTCCATCACCCCGCCATTGGTGATGAAGATCATGCCGATGTCCGAAATCGGCGTGACCTCGCCTTTCAAGCCGGCCTTACCCTTGAGCCGGTCGTATTCTTCGTACGGCACTTCCAGAGTAATGTCCGATGAGCCGCTTTCGATCTCGGCGACGCGGCTGGTGGCATCGGGCACGAACTTGAACACCACGGTCTCGAAGGCGGGCTTGCCGCCCCAGTATTTCGGGTTAGCCTTGAGACGAAGATAGGCGTTGCCTTCGTAGGCATCGACCATATAGGGGCCGGTGCCGATCGGCGCTTTCTCAAAGCCTTGCGGTCCAACCTTTTCGAAGTAGGCCTTGGGCAGCACGTAACCAGTGAGGAACGCCATCCACTTGAACAGCACCGGGTCGTATTGCTTCACGTCGGCGGTGATGCGCTTGCCGTCAATCTTGAAGTTGTCGATGCCTGCCCAGATGAAGGCCACCGGGTTGCCGCCATCGGCCTTGCCCTCGCGCTGGATCGACCACACCACATCTTCCGGGGTGAACGGGCTGCCGTCGTGCCAAACGACGTTTTCCCGCACATCCATCCAGACTTTGCTCTTGTCGTCATTCCAGCCCCAGGCAGTGATCAGACCGGGCTCGAACGAGAGATTGGGCTTCTGGCCAATGTATTGATCGAAGACCGAGCGATAGATCGCCTGGATTGTCGGATTGACCGAGGACGGCCCGACTTGCGGGTCGAAGGACGGCAGGTTGACGTTGTAGGCGATGTTGAGCGTGCCGCTCGCCGCCGCAATGGCAAAGCGCTGCGGGGCAAGCAACGTTGACAGAAGGCCGCCGCTCGCCGCGAGGGCCTGACGACGCGTGACGTTGAACATGTTTGACACTCCCCATATTGACCAACACGGCGGACTCTTGCGCTCGACCCCTACGTAGCGCGGGGCGTGTCAGGCGCAGATGCCCTCTGAAGGACGAATACTTTAAACCTAAAGTAACACCCGGACAAGCTGACGCATTGGGCTTTTTTCGGCAATTTTAGGCACCATTTGCTTCGGCGCTGCATCAACCGCCCCGCGACGCCGCGGCCGGCTTGAGGCATGCGTGGTCCACTGTTGCGGCCGTTGCAAGACCAATTGGAAGGTTTCATAACTACCGCATCGGCCGGGCTCATTTGCTTGAAGATTCGGCCTGGAGGCTGTCATGGCGGAACGATCGTTTGCACGCGAAGTGCAAGACCTCAAACTGGGTGACGGCGAGGAATTCCGCGGCGAAGGCATTCTCGCCATCACCAAGGCGCTGCTGCAATCCGGCGTATCGTATGTCGGCGGTTATCAGGGCGCGCCGATTTCGCATTTGATGGATGTGCTCGCCGACGCCAAGGACGTGCTCGACGAACTCGGCGTACACTTTGAGAACTCCGCTTCGGAAGCCGCCGCAGCGGCGACGCTTGCCGCGTCAGTACATTATCCAATTCGCGGCGCGGTCACCTTCAAATCGCCGGTCGGCATCAATGTGGCTTCCGACGCCATCGCCAATCTTGCTTCGGGCGGCGTCACCGGCGGCACGCTCATCATTATCGGTGAGGATTACGGCGAAGGCTCCTCGATCATGCAGGAGCGCTCGCACCCGTTCGCCATGAAATCGCAGGTCTGGCTGCTCGACCCGCGTCCGAACCTGCCGACGATCGTCAAGGCGGTTGAAGACGGCTTCGAGCTTTCCGAAGTGTCTCATACGCCGGTGATGCTCGAAGTCCGTATCCGCGCCTGTCACGTCCACGGCCGCTTCATCACCAAGGACAACAAGAAGCCGGGCTTCACGTTGCGCGAAGCGCTGGAAAATCCGCGCCGCGATACCGAGCGCGTTGTGTTGCCGCCTGCCTCGTATTTGCACGAACGCGAAAAAGTCGAGCAGCGCTGGCCGGCCGCCGTCAAGTTCATCAAAGAACGCAAACTCAACGAGTTTTTCGGCCCCGACACCGCGGACGTCGGCATCGTCGTCCAAGGCGGCATGTACAATTCGGTCATGCGCTCGCTGCAGCAGCTCGGCCTTGCCGATGTCTACGGCGAAACCTCGGTGCCGATTTACTGCCTCAACGTCACCTACCCGCTGATCGACGACGAGGTCGCCGCCTTCGCGCTCAATAAGAAGGCGATCCTGATTGTCGAGGAGGGCCAGCCGGAGTTCATCGAGCAGGCGGTGAACACGATACTTCGCCGCCGCGACATTCAGACCAAAATTTCCGGCAAGGACGTGCTGCCGATGGCCGGCGAATACACCCCGCAGGTCGTCACCAAAGGGGTCAAGAGCTTTCTCGAATTGCACGGCAAAAATCTGCTGGGCAATTCGCCGCCGCCGCCGGACGCTTCGAGCGTTCTCGCCGATCCGAAAGTCAAGGAGCTCGCTAAATCGCTGCCGCCGCGACCGCCCAGCTTCTGCGTCGGCTGCCCGGAGCGGCCGATCTTCGCCGCGATGAAGCTCATCCAGCAGGAACTTGGCCCGCATCAGATCGCCGGCGACATCGGCTGCCATTTATTCGCCAGCCTGCCGCCGTTCAACGTCGGCGCGACGACCATGGGCTACGGACTCGGCCCGGCGTCATCCTCCGCCTTCAATGTCAAAGCCGGCAAGAAGCCGATTTCGGTGATCGGCGACGGCGGCTTTTGGCACAACGGCCTGTCCACCAGCATTGCCAACGCCGTCTACAACAAACAGAACGGCGTGATCATGGTCGTCGACAATTTCTACTCGGCGGCGACCGGCGGCCAGGACATCCCCTCCTCGCGTGCGCTCAATCCGGCGCGCGCGACCAACAACACCATCGTCGATGCGGTCAAGGGGGTCGGCGCCAAATGGGTTCGCCACACCGACCGCACCTACGACGTCGCCTGGATGCGCGAAACGCTGCACGACGCGCTGACGTCGGAAGAAGTCGGGCCGAAAGTCATTGTCGCATCCTCGGAATGCATGCTCAACAAGCAGCGCCGGGTGAAACCGCTGTTCAACAAATCAGTGCGCGACGGCGAACGCATGGTGCGCGAGCGGTTCGGCGTCGATGAGGACGTGTGCACCGGCGATCACGCCTGCATCAGGCTCTCCGGCTGTCCGTCGCTGTCGGTCAAGCACACCGATAATCCGCTCAAGGACGATCCGGTCGCAGCGATCGACAATAATTGCGTCGGCTGCGGCAATTGCGGCGAGGTGTCGGAGGCGGCCGTGCTCTGTCCTTCGTTCTACCGCGCCGACATCATCCATAATCCGACCTGGTGGGATCGGTTTGTCTCCGGACTGCGCCGCGCGGTGATCGGCTTCCTGCAAGAGCGGCGCGAGGCCCGCCGTGTTGTGTTCGCGGATTGACGCAAGGACGCGTGCGTCATGAACGATCTATCGCGTACACCGACGAGATTTACGACCGAGCGGCCGATCTGCGTCGCGGTCATGGCGTTGGGCGGTCAAGGCGGCGGCGTCCTGTCCGACTGGATCGTGGAACTGGCCGAGTCTCAAGGCTGGCACGCCCAGTCGACTTCGGTTCCGGGCGTCGCCCAGCGCACCGGCGCGACCATTTATTACGTCGAGATGCTGCCGCCGAAGGACGGCCGCGCCCCGATTCTGTCGCTGATGCCGGCGCAGGGCGAAGTCGACGTGGTGCTTGCGTCGGAACTGATGGAGGCCGGCCGGTCCATCCTCCGCGGACTGGTGACGCCCGACCGTACCACCCTGATCGCCTCGACCCACCGCATGTACGCGGTCGCCGAAAAGGAGAAACCCGGCGACGCCATCGCCGATCCCAATATTGTCGTCGACGCTGCCGGCGTCGCCGCCAAGCGCACCATCGCGTTCGACATGGAGTCGCTGGCAAACATGAACAACAGCCACATCTCGGCCTGTCTGTTCGGAACGCTGGCCGCATCCGGCACCTTGCCGTTCGGCCGCGAGAGCTTCGAAGCCATCATTAAAGCCGGCGGCAGAGGGATCGAGCCGAGCCTTAATGCCTTTCGCGCCGCCTATGACCAAGCCGCGCAGCCGCCGGCCGCGGCACGGCCCGTCCTCAAAAAATCCGTCAAGCGTTTTTCGCCGTTACCAGCCTCGGCCGGGCGCTCCGATCTCGACAAGCTGCTGGCGCGTATCCGAGAGTTCCCTGAGCCGCTGCACAACATGCTGTTCGCCGGCGTCAAGCAGCTCACCGATTTCCAGGACCCGGCCTACGCCGGCGAGTATCTCGATCGCGTCGCCAAGATCTATGAACTTGACCGCAGCAACGGCGGCGCCGCCAAGTCGTTCGCGCTTAGTGCCGCCGCCGCCAAGTACGTTGCGATCGCGATGAGCTATGACGACGTGATCCGGGTCGCCGATCTGAAGACCCGACCCACCCGTTACGACCGCGTGCTTCGCGATAATTCCGTGGGCGACGGGCAGATCGTCTACACCACCGAATACATGCATCCGCGGCTTGAAGAAGTTGCCGGCACCATGCCGGCCGGGCTTGGCCGTTTCCTCGAAGCGCATCCGGGCTTGTTCGGTTGGGCGTTCCGCAACGGCCGGCGCGTGCGCTCGGGGACGATCCGCTGGTTCCTGATGCTTTACGTGCTCTCCGCGCTCAGACCGATCCGCCGCGCAACATTGCGTCACAAACGCGAAATGGCGCATGTGGACAAATGGCTGGCGCTTGCCTCCGCGCATGTCGCGCAGAACTACGATCTTGCTGTTGAGATCATTTCCGCGCGCCGCTTGATCAAGGGCTACTCCGACACGCACGCGCGCGGCGAATCGAAGTTCGACCGGGTGATTGGAGCCGTACCACTCCTGGCTACCCGCCCCGACGGTGCCGATTGGATGCGGCGGCTGCGCGACGCGGCGCTGATGGACGAGAACGGCATTGCGCTCGACGGCGCGCTCAAGACCGTCGCGTCGCTTTAAGTTCCGCTGCGGCGATCAGGGCGCTCACTCATAAAACGCGCGGGGAACGTCTGCTTCGGGTGAGCAGCAAACATCACAAATTCGATCCGTCATTTTCGGCTGTTGACCAAAGCCGCGCATGCGCGGAGCTGCCTCTGCGCGGCACCACGGTATTCGCCCTCTGGGTGTGCTAACGTGCAAGGCCGCGCTCGCTCTTGGCGGCGAAGCAGACATCGCGCGAACAGCGTTGATCGGTCGAAAAAAATGACCCATCTCGGACGTCGGCACCCGAAATGAATGACGTTGTATCTGAGTCTTCTTCGGGGCTTCTTTCAATGTGCTAGGCTGAGCGGCTACGAAGAGGCGTGTGGCAGATATGCGGCGGCGCGATTTCATAATGTTTGTCGGTGGTGCGATGTCCGCGTGGCCGCCAGCGGCGCGGGCGCAGCAGTCCGCGATGCCGACGATTGGATTTCTTGGCTCCGGTTCGCCAAAATCCGATGCTTTCCGTGTGGCGGCAGTTCGACGGGGGCTGATGGAAGCCGGCTACGTGGAGGGAAAGAACGTTGCGTTCGAGTACCGCTGGGCAGAGGATCAATATGGGCTACTGCCTGCGCTGGCGTCCGAGTTGGTCGGTCGCGAGGTCGCCTTGATCGTCTCGATAGGCGGCGTTAATTCGGCCACAGCGGCCAAGTCGGCAACCGCTACGATCCCTATCGTCTTCGAAGTTGGAGGCGATCCGATCGGCGTCGGGCTCGTCGCCAGTCTCAACCGGCCAGGCGGCAACATAACCGGCGTGAGCTACTTGATCGGTACGCTGGTCGCGAAACAGTTTGAGGCCTTGCACGAGACGGTTCCAAATGCAGCGTTGATCGGCTTCCTCGTAAATCCAACGCTCGCGGATGCCGGAACTCAGACTAAAAATGCGTTGGCAGCAGCGGAAACTGTTGGACGGGAAATTGTGGTCCTTCAGGCGAGCACCGACGACGAGTTGGACGCGGCCTTTGTCACGCTGGTTCAACGGCGCGCAGGCGCACTCGTTGTCGGCGCTGATCCTTTCTTCGGCAGGCGGATCAACAAGCTCGTTGAACTGGCAGCAAGTCAAAAAATGCCAACGATGTACTGGCTTCGAGAGTTTGCCGAGGCCGGCGGCCTGATGAGTTATGGCACCAGCATCACCGAAGCGCATCACATAGTTGGTCTTTACGCTGGCCGCATCCTAAAAGGCGAAAAGCCGGCCGATCTGCCGGTCCAGCAGGCCACGAAAGTCGAGATGGTCCTCAATCTCAAGACCGCGAAAGCCCTCGGTCTCACCGTGCCACTGCCATTGATCGGCCGCGCCGACGAAGTGATCGAGTAGCCGTCCCCTTGCTGCAGGTCTTCGCTCATTTTCCCACGGCATTTTGCTCGTGCGGCCGGTGAGACAGCGCCACGCCCAACTAAAGTCTCGTTAGTTATAGAGCTTTCGCGTCGTCGCGCTGCGAGACACATCGCGCGCGGCCTTGTAGGTGCGGCCGATAAAATCCATCGACGGGTTGGATACGCCGAACCAGAATTTCTCGCTGATGAAGTGGTGGCGCAGGTGATATTGCTTGAGCCAGCGTCCTGCGCGCGTGCGCGGCTGATAGGGCACGTGGGCGACATAGTGCACCCATTCGTACTGAAAGATCGCCAGCGTCACGCCGAACATCGCCGAAGCGACGGTGACCCATCCGAAGATCAGTGCGTAGCCGAGCGCGGTTGTTGCGAGGTTGGGTACAAGAAACCAGACCGGCAAGAACAAAAGATCAAGCCGATCGGGCTCGACATGATGATCGTAGTGCAGCCGATGCTGCAACTTGCGCACAAACGGAAAACGCGACGGCTCGGCGTGGAAAGCAAAGCGGTGGAAGCCGTATTCGCTGACGTAAAACGTCAGCGCGCCGATCACGACCCACAACGGCGAAAATGAGAACACGCCGGCAACGAATCCTCCGGCCAGCACCGCGAGCAAAAGCGCGAGCCAAATGTTGGAGCCATGCCGCAAAAACGTGAGGACCACCCGGTCGCCCTCCGCAGCCGCGTTCCCTTTGAAAGCTATCACATCGGCGTCCGATGTCGAAACCTGCGGCGTTCAGCCCAGAGCCTTGGCCAACAGAAATCCCGAGCTGCCCGCCAGCCCCGGACCCGGGTGAGTCGAAGCGCCGATGTGGTAGAGGCGCGCGACCGGGGTGCGGTGGTTGATCGAATTGTGAAACGGCCGCCAGAGAAAGAACTGGTCGATCCCGCAGAACCCGCCGTAGGGATCGCCGCCGACAAGATTGATGTTGAGCGCTTCGAGATCGGTCGGCGAGTAGGCTCTGCGGGCGATGACGGTATCGCGAAAGCCTTCGAGGTGCGCCGCGAGAATGGCTTCAACCCGGTCGGCGTATTTTTCCCGCACGTCTTCCGTCCACTTGCCGTCCGCCGGCACCGCGATTTCGCCGCCGGCGTCGCCCTTCAAGATTCGCGGCGCCTCGGGCAATTGCAGCCACAGAATCGACGCCCCCGCCGGACAGCGCGAAGGATCAAACGAAGCCGGCTGCCCGACACAGATGGTCGGCAGGGCCGGGAGCATGCCCCGCTCGGCTTCGTTGACCGCCTTCGACACCCCGTCGAGACCCGGCGTCAAATGCGTGAGCGCGACCGTGCCCAGTTCCGGCGCCTTCCATTTCGGCGGCGATTTAAGCGCGTAATGAATCTGCATATTGCCTTTGCCGTAGCGAAATTGCGCCACGGCATCGGTGACCTCGGTCGGCAATACGGCACCCGTAAGCAGGCGTCCGTAAAGTTGAGTGGGAGTGACCGAGCAGATTACCCCTTTGCCGGCCTCGATCTCGCGGCCGCCGGCCAGACGCACGCCACGCGCGCTGCCGCCGGTATCGAGCAGCACACGGTCCACATCCGCACCGACGAGAATGTCTCCGCCTTGATCGCGGATCAGACGTTCGAATGCCGTGAGCGCGTTTTTGGCGCCGCCCTTGACGATGGGCGAGCCGGCCACTTCGATGGCAAACGCAATGACCTTGGCCATTTGGCCCGAATAGGCGCTTTCCGGACCGAGCCCGGTGTGGAGCACCCACGGCGCGAACAAGGCGCGGACCAGATCGGAATGAAAGCGGGTCTCGAGCCAGGCACGCGCCGTGCCGAGCGCCTCGCCAAAAAAGTTCACCAGCCCGCGCAGTCCGCGCCGCCAGGCCTCGCGCGCCACGATCTTGAGCATCGTGCGCGACCACAGCGCTCCCCCAAGCAGGGCAAAGATGAACGGAGCATCGGCGCCGACGCGGTTGATGTCGGCATCAAAGCGCGCGCCATCGCCGACCGCGAGCTTGTCGAATGCGGCAACGTTCGTCTTGCGATCCATCTGCAGGATCAGGTGCCGGCCGTCGGGCAGCAGCACCGCAGTCGCCGCCGGCGTGTGCGCGAACGCCAGGCCGCGCTTCTCCAGCTCGGGCCCCAGCTCGGTGTAGGCCGGCGAGGTGATGAAGAGGACGAACGTCGTCGCCATCACGTCGTGGACAAAACCGGGTGCAGTAATCTCCTCGGTGAGGAGGCAGCCGCCGATGCGGTCATTGCGCTCGAGCACGAGCACCTTGTGGCCCTTACGGCCCAGAAGTGCCGCCGCTACGAGCGCATTGATCCCGCTTCCGACAATGACGTAGTCGGCGTCCGCCATGGGTGTGCGACGGCCTGGTTAGCGCCGTGGCACGAGCGCCAGCACGCGCAACGGGCTGCCGGTGCCTTTAACGATCTTCAGCGGCGCCGCGATCAGGATCGCGCCCTTGGGCGGCAGCTTGTCGAGCTGGCACAGGCTGGCGAGCCCGTAGCGGTTGGCCTTATGCATGAAGGTGTGAGCCGGAAACGGCGGATCCATCCCGCCGGCCGAGCCCGCGTCGGTGCCGACGCACTCGGAGCCCCAACCGATGACGCCCTTCGCGACCAGATAGTGAATCGTTTCGGCTGTCGGGCCCGGCGAATGCGGCCCCTTGTCGTCGGCATTGAGAAATTTCGCCTCGCTCTCGTTGCGCTTGTACCAATCGGTCCGCATCAGCACCCAGCATCCGGCCGGGATATCGCCGTGGGTCTTCTCCCACGCCTTCACGCCGTCGACGGTGAGGAGAAAATCCGGGTTCTTTGCAGTTTCCGCCGAACAGTCGATCACGCAGGCCGGGGCCACGAAATTTTTCACCGGGATCGTGTCGGTACTGCCGTCTTTATAGTCGCGGCCGCTGATCCAATGCACCGGCGCATCGAAATGCGTGCCGGAATGCTCGCCGAGCTTGAGCCAGTTCCACGCCCAGTATGGCCCGGTCTTATCGTAATTCGAGATCGCGTGAACCTCGATCGGCGGGGTGTTGGCGCCGATCTGCGGCGGCAGCTTGATCAACGGCGTGTCCGGGCCGAGTGGCGCGGTCAGATCGACCACTTCGACGGCGCCGGAAGCGAGCGCCGAGGCAAAATCATTGAGAACTTGAGTGCTGGTCATGCGGTCTCTCCGTCGCGCTCTTTGATGGCAAAATGGGGTTATGTGCCGGTCGGCCGGAAGCCTAGCCTGAACATTTTAGATGTGAAATATCTGCGCTGGCAAGCGATCCGGCAAGCGCAGATCAGGAGCGAGCGGATGCCCTACGATGCGGTGGTGGTCGGCGCCGGCGTCAATGGCTTGGCGGCTGCACTGCATCTGGCCGCAAAAGGCTGGAAGGTCGCCGTCATCGAGGCGGCTGACGTCGCCGGCGGCGCGGTCAAGACCGGCGAAATCACGCTGCCCGGCTTTCGTCACGATCTCTACGCGATGAATCTGGGCATGTTTGCCGGCTCGCCGTTTTTTGCCGCACATAAGGATCGGCTCATTGCGCACGGCCTTGACTTTGTCGGTGCGGAGCGATGCTTCGCCACGCCGTTTCCCGACGGCACCTGGCTTGGCGTCGAAAAAAATCTCGACGCCAACGCTAGCCGCATCGCCGCATTGAGCCCGGCCGATGCCGAGCGCTGGCGCGCCATGACGGCGGCATTCGGAGCGGACGCACCGCACATCTTTGGCCTGCTCGCTTCTCCGCTACCTTCATGGGCGGCCCTGAAGGTCGCGTTCACGGCATGGCGCTCGCGCGGCACTGCGTGGGTCGCCGATACCGTCCGTCTCCTCGTTGCCTCGCCGCGCGAATGGCTCGACGAGAATTTCGACAACGCCAAGCTCAAGACCATGATGGCGGTCTGGGGCATGCATCTCGATTTCTCGCCCGATACCGCCGGCGGCGCGCTGTTTCCGTATCTGGAGTCGATGGCGGATCAAGCCTTCGGCATGGCGCTCGGCCGCGGCGGCGCCGACGTGATCATATCGGCGCTCACCCGCGCCATCGCCGCGGCCGGCGGCGAAGTCCGGCTCGGCGCCCCGGTGCAAAGCATCGCCGTCGAGGCCGGAGCCGCGAAAGGCGTCGTGCTGGCAAGCGGCGAACGGATCGACGCAACCCGCGCGGTGATCGCAAACCTTCATCCCCGCGTATTGTTCGGCAAACTGGTTTCGGCGCCCTCGCCGGCCATGCAGCGGCTTGCCAGGCTGCGGCCGGGCCCGGCGACGATGATGATTCATCTGGCTTTGAGCGATCTGCCGGAGTGGAGCGCCGCTGCCGAGTTGCGCCGGTTCGCCTACGTGCATCTCGCGCCCTCGCTCACCGCCATGGCGAAAACCTACACCGATGCGCTGGACGGAATGCTGCCTACCGAGCCCGCGCTGGTCGTCGGCCAGCCGACCGCCATCGATCCATCGCGGGCTCCTCCGGGACGGCATGTGCTCTGGGTGCAGGTGCGCGTCCTGCCGATACACATTCGCGGCGACGCGGCCGGCAGCATCGGCGGCAGGCAATGGGATGAAATCAAGGAAGCCTACGCGGATCGCGTGATCGGCATCATCGAACGCTATGCGCCCGGTTTCGCCGCAAAAATCCTCGCCCGCGCCGTGCATTCGCCCGACGATCTCGAACGCGACAACCCCAATCTCGTCGGCGGCGACAGTTTGAGCGGCAGTCACCACCTCGATCAGAATTTTTTGTTTCGACCGGCGTTCGACTGGTCGCGCTATCGTACGCCGATCGACCGTCTGTATATGGTCGGGGCTTCGACCTGGCCGGGCGCCGGCACCAACCCCGGCTCGGGCTTCATGCTGGCAAAATCGCTCGCCAGCGCCTGAGCATTGCCGCGGCCGGTATCAGTTCCGAGCCTTAAGCAGATCACGGCCGATGATCAGCTTTTGCACTTCGGTCGCGCCTTCATAGATGCGCAGCGGCCGGATTTCCCGATAAAGCCGCTCGACGACCGAGCCGACGCTGACGCCGAGTCCGCCGAACATTTGCAGCGCGCGATCGATCACGCGCTGCGCGCCTTCGGTCGCGGCCATCTTGGCCATCGCGGTTTCACGCGTCGTGGTCACGCCCTCGACGTCGCGCAGCCACGCGGCGCGGTAGGTCAGCAAAGCCGCTCCATCGATCTCGGTCGCCATGTCGGCGAGCGCGGCCTGGGTCAACTGAAAGTCGCCGAGCGTCTGGCCGAACATCTTTCGTGACGCCGCGCGGCCGAGCGCTTCATCAAGGGCGCGCCGCGCAAACCCGAGCGCTGCGGCCGCCACGCCAGCGCGGAAAATATCGAGACCGCGCATCGCGATCTTGAAGCCCTCGCCCGGTGTTCCGACGAGATGGGAGAGCGGCACGCGGCACGATTGAAAGCGCAGTCGCGCGAGCGGATGTGGCGCGGTGACGCCGATGCGTTTCGCGATGGCAAAGCCGGGTGTCGCGGCGTCAACTACGAACGCCGAAATGCCCCGCGCGCCGGGCGCCTCGCCGGTACGCGCGAACACCACGTAAAAATCGGCGATGCCGCCGTTGGAGATAAAGGTCTTCTCGCCGTCCAGCAGGTAATGGTCGCCGACGCGACGCGCCGCCAACGACATGGCGGCGACGTCGGAGCCGGCGTCAGGTTCGGTCAGCGCGAACGCGGCGATCGCCTCGCCCTTCGCCACCCCCGGCAGGTATCGGTTCTTCAGATCGTCCGACCCGGCGAGCGTGATCGGCACACTGCCGAGGCCCTGCATCGTGAACGCGAAATCCGCAAGCCCGCTGTGACGGGCAAGGGTCTCGCGCGCGATCACCAGATAAAGCGACTGCAGCGGATCGTGCGCGCCCCCGTAACCTGCCGGGACGCAATGCATGAGCCAGCCGGCTTGGCCGAGCGCACGGACCCAACGCCTGCACGCCGCGTCGACATCGTCATGGCCGCCCTCTACCGCTTCAATATCGGCCACCGCCTGCAAGGCCCATGCGTCGAGCTCCTCGGCAAAGGCGCGATGCTGCGCGTCGAAAAACGGAATGCGCAGGTGCGCGGTGCGGCTCATGCTGGTTCTCCTCCCGGATTAGCGCTTACTTTTGGCTCCTACCCTTGCCATGCAAGCAAGGCCATAACCATCCCAACGGCAAATCATTGCATTTTTTGCAGTTCGAGGCAGACTGGCCGTACGCCGCAAGGTGGGTTGAGCGGAGCTAAACCCGCCGTGCGGCATTGGTGGGTTACGCGGCCAGCTTGTCATCGGGCCGGCCACTTCGGGCCGGGCCCGTTGGCCGCCAATCGACCCTACATTTTGTTGCGGGAGTTTCGGTATGAAAGTGATCATCGCCGGCGGCGGCGTGGGCGGCCTGGTAACCGCCCTGATGCTGCATGCGCGCGGGATCGACTGCGAGATCTTCGAGCAGGCGGACGCCATTCGTGAACTCGGCGTCGGCATAAACACCCTGCCCCATGCCATCAAGGAATTGGCCGAGCTCGGGCTGCTCGAACGCCTCGACGCTGTCGCCATCCGCACCTACGAGTTGTTCTATACCAACCGGTTCGGGCAGGAAATCTGGCGGGAGCCGCGCGGCCTCGACGCCGGCTACGACATTCCGCAATTCTCAATTCACCGCGGCCGGCTTCAGGGCGTGATCTATCAGGCGGTGCGCGCCCGGCTTGGCGAGTCGCGCATTCATATGAACTGCCGCCTCGGCTCGTTCACGCAGGATGACGGCGGCGTCACCGCCTATTTCTTCGATCGCAACGGTTCGCACCAGCACACGGCGCGCGGCGACGTGCTGATCGGCGCCGACGGCATCCATTCGATGGTGCGCGAGAAACTGTTTCCAAACGAAGGCCCGCCGCGCTGGAACGGCGTCATCTTATGGCGCGGCGCCATTGACTGGCCGGCGTTCCTGACCGGGCGCTCGATGGTCATCGCCGGAGGGTTGACCGCAAAGATGGTGATCTACCCGATCGCCGAAGGCTCGCGGCCGGACCGGAGGCTGACCAACTGGGCGGTGAGCGGCCGTGTCGGCGACCAGTCGATGCCGACACCGCACAAGCAGGATTGGTCGCGGCCGGGCCGCTACGAAGACCTGATGCCGCACGTGCAGCGCTTCCGCATCCCCTATCTCGATGCCAGGGCGCTGATCGAGTCGACCAACGAATTCTGGGAATACCCGATGTGCGACCGCGACCCGCTGCCGCGCTGGAGCCACGGCCGCGTCACGCTGCTCGGCGACGCCGCCCACCCGATGTACCCGGTGGGCTCGAACGGCGCATCGCAGGCGATCCTCGATGCCCGATTCCTGGCCGACCGGCTCAAGGATGCCGACAATCCGGTGCACGCGTTGTGGCTTTACGAGCAAACCCGGCTGCCGGTGACGGCTGAAGTCGTGCGCATGAATCGCACCGGCGGACCGGAAGGCGTTATCGACGTGGTCGAAGCCCGCGCCCCGGAAGGCTTCGGCAATATCGACGACGTGCTGTCGTTTGAGCAGCGCAAAGCAATCGTGCGGGGCTACGCCTCAACCGCAGGCTTTGCCCGCGAGCAGGTCAATAAGGCGGCGTGAGTTTCATTCCTATTCTGCGCAGCCGGCAAGGCGTGCCGCCGCGCCGCAGTGGGTCGCTTTTTCATTGACATTGGTCCCCGCTTCTGCTACACAGTGACCTTCGAATCTCGCTCAGTGAAGGACGCCTTCGGCCGAGGGTACTCCTGAAGGTGGAG
>VFSW01008518.1_pt1 | contig 14717 bp, 15 predicted proteins | sample 5358111 | NCBI WGS metagenome assembly VFSW01 (sample SAMN11554181, study PRJNA540505) | mine drainage metagenome | isolation source: sediment from site ElyBrook_90M | place: USA: Ely Copper Mine, Vershire, VT | collected 2017 | reverse complement strand
CCGGATGGGACGAGAACTTCCTCTTCGATCTCATCCGTCATATGCGATAGCCCTGCCCTTGTGGGGAGGGTGGAATCTTTCATTCACCCGTCCAGGCTCGACGACGGATTGCCGATGACGCTGAGGAATTCGCGCCGCGTCAGCGGGTTCTTGCGGAACTCGCCCGACATGGTGGAGGTCACCATCGTCACGCCCGGCTTGTGCACGCCGCGCGTCGTCATGCACTGGTGCGCCGCCTCGATGACCACCGCCACGCCCTTCGGCTCCAGAACCTTCTGGATGCAGTTGGCGATCTGCGCGTTCATCGTCTCCTGCACCTGCAGGCGCCGGGCGAAGGTGTCCACCACGCGCGCCAGCTTGGAGATGCCGACCACCTTGTTGTTCGGCAGATAGCCGATGTGCACGCGCCCGATGATCGGCGCCAGATGATGCTCGCAGTGGGATTCGAAGCGGATGTCCTTGAGCACGACCATGTCGTCGTAGCCTTCGACCTCTTCGAAGGTGCGGGAGAGAAACTCTTCCGGATCCTCGTTGTAGCCGGAGAACCAGTCTTCGTAGGCGCGGGCGACGCGCTCGGGCGTGTCGCGCAGGCCTTCGCGCGCGGGGTTGTCCCCGGCCCACCTCAGCAGCGTGCGGATCGCTTCTTCCGCCTCCTCGCGCGACGGGCGTGCGATTTGGGGCTTCGCGCCGCAGGCGGAAATCGGCTTGGGCTGGGCATCTGACATCGGGCTACTTTCTGCAGGGGGCCGGACAATATACGTCCGGCGACGCCGTTGGATCAGCCCGCCGGGGCATTAATGTAGCTGGCGACGCTCGTACGGGCTTTCAAGGATAAAGGCCGGAATTTCCGCCTCGAAGGCCTCGCCCGAGGCCGAGCGCATCTGGTATTTGCCCGTCATATGGCCCGACGCCGTGGGGAGCGGGCAGCCGCTGGTGTACTGAAACACCTGCCCCGGCGCGAGCACGGGCTGCGCGCCGACCACACCCGGTCCGCGCACTTCCTGAACGCGGCCTTCGGCGTCCGTGATGTGCCAATAGCGCGACATCAGCTGCACCGTCTCCGGGCCCTTGTTTTCAATGACGACGGTGTACGACCACAGATACTGACTTTCGTCGGGATCGGATTGATCGTCGAGGTAGGCGGGCTTCACCGCCACCCGGATGCCGCGGGTGATACGTTCATACATAAGGCGATTATCCGACAGCGGGAACGTCCGCCGCAAGTCTTCGCCGCCGTGCGGGTTAACGACGCAATGTTATAACCATAAACATTGCGCAGGTATTGCTTCAGCTGCGCGGCTCCACCGTCACCGTCGTGGTTACCGAATTGGCGATGAAACAGTTCTCATGGGATTTGTGATGGAGGTCGGCCAGCGCCGTGGCATCGACATCGATTCCCGCGCCGAAGCGGATGCGCGGACGCAAAGTCACGTGCGACATCCACAGCTTTCCGCCCGGACCTCTGTCCAGGACTCCGACGGCGTCGTCCTCATAAGCCTCCACGGTCAGGCGCTTGCGCGCGCAGATCGCCAGGAATGTCAGCATGTGGCAGCTGGACAGCGCCGCCACGAAAGCTTCTTCCGGGTCGACCCGCTCGGCGTCGCCTTTGAACTCCGGTGCGCTGGAGGCGGGCAGGGTGATCGCGCCGTCCTTGAAGGCAACCTCGTGCGCGCGGTTGTAGCTGTCGTATGTGAAGTCGGCGGTTGTGCGTTTCCAGTTTATTTGGGCGTGATGTTCGCTCATCGTGCCTCCTACACCTTGGATAAAGCCTGCTCCAGGTCTTCGCAGAGATCGGCCGGATCTTCCAGACCGACAGAGATTCGCAGCATGCCGTCGCTGACGCCGAGCGCGGCGCGCGCCTCCGGCGACAGCCGTTGATGGGTCGTGGTGGCCGGATGGGTGATCAGGCTTTTGGTGTCGCCGAGATTGTTGGAGACATCCACAAGCTGAAGCGCATTCTCAAGACGGAACGCGCCGTCCTTGCCGCCTTCGATCTCGAAGGTCACCACGCCGCCGCCGCCGTCCATCTGGGCGCGGGCCAGGTTGTGCTGCGGGTGGTCGGCGCGGAAAGGATAGAGCACGCGCGTCACCTTCTTCTGCTCGGCCAGGAAATCGGCGATCTTTGCCGCATTCTCGCAGTGGGCGTGCATGCGCAACGACAATGTCTCCAGGCTCTTCAGGTGCAGCCAGGCGGTGAACGGGCTGATGCACGGGCCGGTGTTGCGCAGGAAAATCTGCAAATGGTCCTTGAGGAAATCCTCTTTGCAGAGAATGACGCCGCCCAGCGCGCGGCCCTGGCCGTCGATATATTTGGTCGAGGAATGCACCACGATATGCGCGCCGAATTCCATCGGCCGCTGCAGGGCGGGGCTGGCAAAGGCGTTATCGACCACCAGCCGCGCGCCGCCGGCCTCCGCGATCCTGGCGACGGCCTTCATGTCGACAATGGCGAGCGTCGGATTGGCGGGGGTCTCCAGGAACAGCATCCTGGTGGCGGGGGTCATCGCGTTCTGCCACTGATCGACGTCCGTGCCGTCTACCAGCGTATTGGTGATGCCGTAGCGGGACAGCACCTCTTCGATGACATAGCGGCAGGCCCCGAACATCGCCCTGGCGGCGACGATATGATCGCCCTGTTTGAGCCCGGCCATGAACACCGCGCTCACCGCCGCCATGCCGCTGGCCGTGGCGCGGGCGCAAGGCGCCCCTTCCAGCGCGGCCATCCGGGCCTCGAACATCGAAACCGTCGGATTGGAATAGCGGGAATAGACGAAACCGTCGGCCTCCCCCTTGAAGCGGGCTTCCGCCTCCTCGGGCGCCTCGTAAGCGTAGCCGGAGGTCAAGAACAGCGCTTCGGCCGTTTCCTGGAAGGGGGTGCGCATCTGTCCGCTGCGCACGGCCTGGGTGCGCGCACGCCATTTGCCGGGCTTTTTGTGTGTCGCCATCCTTCGAGGCTCGCTCCGCTCGCACCTCAGGATGACGCCCATTCGTCATGGTGAGGTGCCCGCCGCAGGCGGGCCGCGAACCATGGTGTGCCTTGCCGGGGTGGGTCAAGTTTCTTAAGGTTGGGGCTGCAGATATTGGCGCCGATTTCCACACATGAACACCATCAGTCATCACGCAGCGCTCGTTTACGTCATGGTCGTCGTCTCCGCCGCAGACGGCGCGATGAACGACACGGAATTGAAGGCGATCGGCGATCTGACCCGCAGCCTGCCCGTTTTCAAGGGCTTCGACCGCGACCGGCTGCTCACCCTGGCCCAGGATTGCAGCGCCATTCTCCAGGAAGGGGATGGGCTGGCCGCTGTGCTCGGTCTGGTCAAGGAAGCCTTGCCCGGGCATTTGTGCGAAACCGCCTATTGGCTGGCGCTTGAGGTTGCTCTCACCGACAGCCGGGTGGCGCTGGAGGAGATCCGGGTGATCGAGACGCTGCGCCGCACGCTCGGCATCGATCGGCTCGTCGCCGCCGCGCTGGAGCGCGGAGCGCGGGCACGGTACCAGGTCGCGTGAAACGGCTCTTCCTCCTGCGGCACGCCAAGGCGAGCCGGGAGGAACCCGGCCACGACGACAGACACCGCGAGCTTGTCGAGCGCGGCCGGGAGGATGCGGCGCGTGTCGGCCGCGTCCTGCGCGAGCAGGTCTACCTCCCGGACGTCATATTGTGCTCGACGTCGGCCAGAACCAAAGAGACGCTCGAATTGATTTTGCCGGAATTGGGCGTCGCGCCGACCGTGCAGTACCGCGCCGAACTCTATCTGGCGGCGCCCGAAACGATATTGGCCGAGGTTCGAGGCGCGCGCGACGATGTCGCGTCCCTGATGATCGTGGGCCACAATCCCGGCCTCGAGGATTGCGCCCGCGAGTTGGTGCGCGAGCCCGCCAACCGCAGGATGCGCAAGCGCTACCTGGTGATGATGGAGAAGCTTCCGACCTGCGCGCTGGTGGTGATCGATTTCGCCGTCGGGCGCTGGAGCGACATCGCCGCCGAAGGCGGCGAACTCGAATTTTTCGTCCGTCCCAAGGATTTGCGGGCGGAAAACGCGCCGGACTAGGCTACCGCGCCGGGCTGCGTTCCGCCAACGCGAGGGTCCGCCAGCCGAAAGCCGTCTCCGGAACCGTCTCACCCATCAATTTTGCGGTACGCTGCGCGATCAGCCGGCCGCCCATCGCTTCATAGAAGAAGCGTGCGTGGTTGCGCGCATGGGCCCAGATCACGCAAGACGACATGCCGCTCTTGCGCAAGGCGGAGAACGCGCCCTTCAGCAGCGCGCGGCCGGCGCCGCGGCCGTAGAACGCGGGATCGACATAGAGCGTGAAGATTTCGCCGTCGAAACCGAGGCCGTCGTCGCGCGCAGGCCCCATGCTCGCCATGCCGATGATGCCGTAGCGGCTGCTTTCCGCGACCAGCACCGCCTCGCGGCTCTGCGCGCGGATGGCTGCGCGCCAGCGCGCCGTCTGGCCTTTCGGCGTCATGGCGCGCAGGAGCGAGCTCGGCAGCACGCCGGGGTAGGTATCGTGCCAGGACTCTATATAGACGCGCGCGACTTCCGCGGCGTCTTCCGGCCGCGCAAGCCTGATCTGCAGCGCGAGATTGCTCATGCGGGAAGCTTTGCGCGAACCCGAACCTGCCGCAAGGGACCTGCGAAACAATTTTTGCCATGCGTGCGTATTCGTCGCTCCACCGGAATTGTGACGGGTCTGCCGCATCGTGAAATTCGTATCCTGCGTCCGCGATGCGGGCGCCGCACCTGCGGAACGACTCCGCCGCTCACCCGTCGATGCGTGTAATCCGATCTCCATGCGCATCGTCCGCGCGCGATGCTGACGTTAGCGTAATCGTGGCCTTTCTGTGACGCGGCATCGGGAATACCTCATCGCGCTCTTTGGATTACGGCAAAATCGGCGTACACTGATTCACAATCGACCGGGCTCTTAAGGGCCGTTGCCATAACGCTTTTGCGTGACAAGGCCGGCGAGATGATGATGGAAGACGCAACCGGGAAGGTCACGGACGCGCCGGTTGGCGCTGAATGACGGGGGTTGTGTTTTACACGTTAAGTCTCGGAAAAAGCGGAGTGGTTAACCCTTGGTTCATGCGAGGGATGAGAGGATAGTCACTAAGCGGAAGTTGATCAGTCTTGTCACGCCGCCGATTGGACACGATATGTGAATCGTGAGGGCGTGAGGACGCAACGGGAGAGTTGGTCTCGATGGGTACGCTCGATATCTTCGATGTCTTTACACGTGACTACGCGCGCGAACGCTTCGAAACGATGTCGTTGCGCGATTGGCTGCTGGCGGCCCGCGACGACAAGATGCTCTACGCGACGCCGGCCGAACGCATGGTCGCCGCGATCGGCGAGCCGGACCTGGTCGATACGGCGCAGGATCCGCGGCTCAGCCGGATGTTCTTCAACCGCACGATAAAGGTCTATCGCTCCTTCGAAGGCTTCTTCGGAATGGAAGACACGATCGAGCGGATCGTGGGCTACTTCAAGCACGCCGCCCAGGGCCTCGAAGAGAAGCGTCAGATTCTCTATCTGTTGGGTCCCGTCGGCGGCGGCAAATCCTCGCTCGCCGAACGGCTCAAGGATTTGATGGAGAAGAATCCGATCTACGTGCTCAAGGCGGGCAACGAGATCAGCCCGGTGTTCGAGTCGCCGCTGGGGCTGTTTCGCTCCGGCGAGCTGACCGATCTGCTGGAAGAGAAATACGGCATCGAGAAGCATCGCCTCGGCGGCATCATGAGCCCCTGGGCGGTGAAGCGCCTCGACGAGTTCGGCGGCGACATCTCGAAGTTCGAAGTGTCGCGGATATATCCGTCGAAGCTCCGCCAGATCGCCATCGCCAAGACCGAGCCGGGCGACGAGAACAACCAGGACATCTCGTCGCTCGCCGGCAAGGTGGACATCCGCAAGCTGGAACATTTCAGCCAGAACGATCCCGACGCCTATTCGTTCTCCGGCGGGCTGTGCCGCGCCAATCAGGGCCTGCTCGAATTCGTCGAGATGTTCAAGGCGCCGATCAAGGTCCTGCATCCCTTGCTGACCGCGACGCAGGAGGGCAACTACATCGGCACCGAGACTCTGGGGCCGATCCCGTTCTCCGGCGTTATCCTGGCCCACTCCAACGAAGCGGAATGGACGGTCTTCAAGGCCAACAAGAACAACGAGGCGTTCCTCGACCGAATCTGCGTCGTCACCGTGCCGTACTGTCTGCGCGTCACGGAAGAGACGATGATCTACAAGAAGCTGCTCAAGGCCAGCGAACTGAATGGAACGCCCTGCGCACCCGAGACTTTGGAGATGCTCTCCAAATTCTGCGTGATGACGCGCCTGAAGGAGCACGAGAACTCCAATCTGACGTCCAAGATGCGGGTTTATGACGGCGAGAAGCTGAAGGACACGGATCCCAAGGCCAAGACCCTGCAGGAGTACAAGGACCAGGCCGGCCTCGATGAAGGCATGACCGGTATCTCCACCCGCTTTGCCTACAAGGCGATGTCGGAAACCTTCAACTATGACGTCAACGAGGTGGCCGCCGATCCGGTGCATCTGATGTACGTGCTCGAACAGTCGATCAAGCGCGAGCAGTATGCCGACGAGATCGAGAAGCGGTATCTCGAATTCATCAAGGGCGAGCTGGCGCCGAGGTATGCCGAGTTCATCGGCAAGGAAATTCAGAAGGCTTATCTGGAATCCTACGGCGAATACGGCCAGAACCTGTTCGACCGCTACATCGCCTATGCCGACGCCTGGATCGAGGATCAGGACTTCAAGGACGCCGATACCGGTCAGCTGCTCGATCGTAACGCGCTCGACAACGAATTGTCGAAGATAGAGAAGCCGGCGGGGATCGCCAATCCCAAGGACTTCCGCAACGAGGTCGTGAAATTCGCGCTGCGCTATCGCGCCCAGCACGACGGCAAGAACCCGGCCTGGACGGCCTACGAGAAAATCCGCTCGGTGATCGAGAAGCGGATGTTCACCCAGGTCGAGGATCTGCTGCCGGTCATCAGCTTCGAGTCGAAGAAGGATAGCGACACCGAGACCAAGCACAACGAGTTCGTCAAGCGCATGCTGGCGCGCGGTTACACGCCGCGGCAGGTTCGCCGCCTCGTCGAGTGGTACATGCGCGTCAACAAGGCCGGTTAGGGAACGGAGCGCTAGGGCCGGGCAATGCCATATTTCATCGACCGGCGTCTGAACCCGAAGGGCAAGAGCCTCGCCAATCGCCAGCGCTTCCTGCGCCGCGCCCGCGCGCAAATCCGCGAGGCGGTGCAGAAGTCGCTCAAGGACTCCTCGGTCGCCGACATCAGCAAGGAACGCAAGGTCAAGATATCGACCAAGGGCACGCGGGAACCGCGGTTCCGGCTCGATCCCAAGGCGGCGGGCGAACGCGATTTCGTGCTGCCCGGCAACCGCGAGTTCACGCCGGGTGACGAAATCAAGAAACCCAAGAGCGGCGAGGGCGGCGGGCGCGGCAAGGAAGCGGCGGACTCCGGCGAGGGCGAGGACGATTTCGAGTTCATCATGAGCCAGGAGGAGGTGCTCGACATCTTCTTCGAGGATCTCGAACTGCCCAATCTCGTGCGCACCATGCTCAAGGAAACGCCCAACACGACGTGGAAGCGCGCGGGCATCACCACGGCGGGTTCGCCGACGCAGATCAATCTCGTCCGCACCATGCGCAATGCGCAGGGCCGCCGCCTGGCGCTGAAGCGCCCCAAGCTCGGCGATATCAAGGCGCTGGAAGAGCAACTCGACCGCCTGGAGCGCGAGGATCCCCAAACGGAGGACGCACGCGCCAGGATCGTGGCTCTCAAGGAAGAGCTGGCCAGGGCCAACGCCAAGCGCAAATGGGTCGGCTTCATCGACCCGGTGGACGTGCGCTACAATTCGTATACCGAGCAGCCGGTGCCGACCAGCCAGGCCGTGATGTTCTGCCTGATGGACGTCTCGGGCTCGATGGGCGAACGCGAAAAGGACCTGGCCAAGCGCTTCTACATGCTGCTGCACCTGTTCCTCAGGCGGCGCTACGAGCGGGTGGACATCGTCTTCATCCGCCACACCCACGACGCGCAGGAAGTCGACGAGCAGGAATTCTTCTATTCGCGCCAGTCCGGCGGCACCATCGTCTCGACCGCCTTGGACAAGATGCTGGAAATCCAGCGCGAGCGCTACACGACATCCGACTGGAACATCTACGCCGCCCAGGCCAGCGACGGCTATACGCAGTCGGGCGACGCGCGGCGCTGCGTCGAGATGCTGAACGCCGACATCATGCCGCTGTGCCAGTACTACGCCTATATCGAAATCCTGGATGAGCGCGAGATGGAGGTCTTCGCCTCCGAGGATTCCGGCGCCGAGCTGTGGCGGGCCTATCGCACGGTCGCCGAGCTGTGGCCGAACTTCGCCACCAAGCGCATCTCCAAACCGGCCGACATCTTCCCGGTGTTCCGCGAGCTGTTCAAGAAGGCGGAGGCGGGGTCGTGACTCAAACTGCCTTCATCGCTTGCCCCCAATCGTCCTGGCCGGGCTCGCCCCGGCCATCCAGCCGCCGCGTGTCCACGCGGCGAATGAACCGGCCGTCAACTGGATGGCCCGCTTTTGCGGGCCATGACAGGGGGGAATAGCGGTGGGCGGCAGCAAACTCTTGTTTAGCGAAGCCGAATGGAACTTCGAGGCGCTGGACCGCACCTACAAGGCCATCGAGGAGATCGCGCTCGGCGATCTCAAGCTCGACGTCTATCCCAACCAGGTGGAGGTGATTTCCTCCGAGCAGATGCTGGATGCCTATTCCTCGCTCGGCATGCCGCTGATGTACAACCATTGGAGCTTCGGCAAGCTGTTTGCGCGGGAAGACACGCTCTATCGCGCCGGCTACACCGCGCTCGCCTACGAGATCGTCATCAATTCGAGCCCCTGCATCTCCTACCTGCTCGAAGAAAACACGATGACCATGCAGGCGCTGGTGATGGCGCACGCCGCGTTCGGGCACAATCATTTCTTCAAGAACAACTATCTCTTCCGGCAGTGGACCAACGCCGAAGGCATCCTCGATTATCTTGCCTTCGCCAAGCGCTATATTTCGGCCTGCGAGGAGCGTCACGGGCGCGAGGAAGTGGAAGCCGTCCTCGACGCCGCGCACGCCCTGATGGACCAGGGCGTATTCCGCTATCGCCGGCCGCCCAAGCCGTCGAAGGAACGGGTTCTGGAAAAGCGCCGCCGCCGCGCGGAGTACGAAGAGGAAGCCTACAACGAATTGTGGCGCACGCTTCCGGCAGGGGTCGAGCCGCCCGCCGCGCCGCCCATACCCGAGGACGACGACGGATTCGGCGGCGACATGAAGCTGCCCGAGGAAAATCTGCTCTATTTCCTGGAAAAGCATTCGCCGACGCTCAAGGCCTGGCAGCGCGAGACCCTGCGCATCGTGCGCAATCTGGCGCAGTATTTCTATCCGCAGCGCCAGACCAAGGTGATGAACGAGGGCTGCGCCACCTTCGTCCATCACGCGATCATGAACCTGATGTACGACCGCGGGCTGATCACCGAAGGCTCGCTGCTCGAATTTCTGCACAGCCACACCTCCGTGGTGTTCCAGCCAGAGTTCAGCGACAAGCGCTATTCCGGCATCAATCCCTACGCGCTGGGTTTTGCGATGATGACGGACATCCGCCGCATCGCCGAAGCGCCGACCGGCGAGGACCGCGACTGGTTCCCCCGGCTGGCGGGCTCCGGCGACTGGGTCGGCGCTTTGAAGGACGCCTGGGCGAACTATCGCGACGAAAGTTTCATCGAGCAGTTCCTGTCGCCCAAGCTGATGCGCGACTTTCGCCTGTTCGCGCTTTACGACAAGGCCGACGACGACGCCTACGCCGTGTCGGCCATCCACAACGAGGGCGGCTATCGCAAGGTCCGCAGTCTGCTCGCGCGCCAATACGACGCTGGAGCATCAGACCCCAACATCCAGGTCGTCGGTGCGAACTTGAAGGGCGACCGCAAACTCTTCCTGGAGCACCACATGCATCGCGGCGTCCCGCTGCATCATGCGACCAAGGACCTCGTTCTCACGCATATCGAGCGCCTGTGGGGCCACGAGGTCGCGTTCGAAGAAGTCGCGGACTAAACCAGGCTTACGAAGGCTGTCTTTCGCCTTTGACCGTCACATTTTCCTGGACGGGTTGCGTGACCGTCGCTTTCGCAGTCGGATAGTACATGTCGCTCTTATCAGGCGCCGGGGCAATCAGTGAGGTGTACAGCACGAACGCCACACCCGCGAACACGAGCAAAGTGAGGACACCCGCACCGATCGATTTGGCGCACGCCATGAACGCAGTCATGATCCTCTCCTTATCGCAGCCGGTGGCAGCTAGAAGAGGCCGCCATTAACCAGCAGCTTCCCTAAACATAGGGAGGCCACATTTCAGCCACAATGCTTTTAAGCAAGTATCCTCAGTATAGGGGGCATGCACCTGCGGCATGCGAACATACTGAAGAACATATCTTATCGGGCCGGCGGACAATCCCCGCAACATTATTGCCTTCGATTTTGTCCGACATTTCGCGGTCCGCCGTCGGAGAAGTTCGGCGGGCTTACGTAGCCCGCCGATTGCCGACCACCGTCACGATCTCGTTTGCCTGGGTGACTGTGTGCACCGCAGCATATTCCGGGACGGCCTTCGACTGGGCGTCGACCAGCGACAAGGTCAGAAACCCACCCACGGTGCCGAGGACGGCAAGGGTAAGCAGACCGGCGCTGACCTTTTTAAAAGACTCTCTCATGTCCCACTCCTGTTTTCGGGGCTGGCCGCGACACCCTTGTCGCGTCTTCAGCAGCGATGCGTGTCAAATAGGATGTCCTAGGGTAACGGCAATAGTTTTATGCTGCGCTGCAGCGGATGGGAGCCATGCAGAGGAAACATGCTCCGGAACCTTGAAAAATAGCCGGCGTCCACTACTGGTCACTTATCAATAGTGCGGACCAGACGCATTCTGCCGCATGGCCTCCGGTCCGCCGCAATCCTGCCCCTACGGCAGCGGAATTCGCTATGATGCTGTCGCCGATAATTCTTGGAGGGAGCGTCATGAAACGGGGTCTTCGCATCATGCGGACTTTGGGGCTGGTGATCGGCGCGGCGGCGCTGCTGGCGCTTGCCGGATGTCAGGACCAGGCCACCTCGCCGCAGACCGTGGTGGTGCCGCCCCCGCCGCCGGCGCCGGAGGCCATGGTCGAGACCGCGACGGTCGCGGGCGCGCCCGCTTACGCGAAGATGGCGATGATGCCGCCTCCGCCGCCGACCTATTGGCAGCCGTCCAACACCTCGAAATTCCCCGACGCCAAACCCAATCCCGTCAAGGTCACCGCCGAAGAGCCGGTGTCCACCTTCTCCATCGACGTCGACACCGCCTCCTACGGCGTGGTGCGCGATGCGCTGAACAGCGGCGCGCTGCCGCCGGCCGACGCCGTGCGCATCGAGGAGATGGTCAACTATTTCGATTACGCCTATCCCGGCCCGAAGGACCGCGCGACGCCGTTCGAGGCGAGCGTGCGCGTCTATCCGACGCCGTGGAACAAGGACACCAAGATCCTGCACATCGGCATCAAGGGCTTCGATCTGCCCAAGAAGGAGCGGCCGCGCGCCAATCTCGTGTTCCTGATCGACAATTCCGGCTCGATGGCCGAGCCCAACAAACTGCCGCTGCTGCTGCGCGCCTTCCATCTCCTGGTGGACCAGCTCAAGGCCGACGACCGTGTTGCCATCGTGACCTATGGCGGCGGCGTCACCGTGCCGCTGCAGCCGACGCCGGGTTCCGACAAGGTCAAGATCATGGCGGCGCTCAGTCAGGTTCGGGCCGGCGGCTTCACGCCGGGCGGCGAGGGTATCCGCGTCGCCTACGATCTCGCGAAAGCGGGCTTCGTCAAAGGTGCGGTCAACCGCGTGATCCTGGCGACCGACGGCGACTTCAATGTCGGCATCGTCGATCCGAAAGCGCTTGAGGATTTTGTCATCCGCGAGCGCGAGACGGGCATCTATCTCACCTGCATCGGCTTCGGCAACGACAATTATCAGGACGCCACAATGCAGAAGCTGGCGCAGGCGGGCAACGGCAATGCCGCCTTCATCGACAACATGAACGAGGCGCGCAAGGTCTTCGTCGACCAGATCTCCGGCACGCTGTTCACCATCGCCAACGACGTCAAGATTCAGGTGGAGTTCAATCCCGCCCGCGTCGCCGAATACCGCCTGATCGGTTACGAGACCCGGCTGCTCGACCGCACCGACTTCAACAACGACAAGGTGGATGCCGGCGACATCGGCTCCGGCGCCACGGTGACGGCGCTCTACGAGATCACGCCGGTGGGTTCCAAGGCGCAGATGTCCGATCCGCTGCGCTACGGCAAACCGGTCAAGGGCGATCCGAACGGCGAATATGCCTTCCTCAAGATTCGCTACAAGCTGCCGGGCGAGAAGGTCTCGAAGCTGATCGAACGGCCGGTCAACGATGCCGACGAAGCGGCGACCTTCGCCCAGGTTTCCGAAGACATGCGGTTCGCGGCCTCGGTGGTGGGCGCCGCGCAGCTTTTGCGTCACGATCCCTATATCAAGGATTTCGATTACGACCGCGCCATCGACATCGCCAACGCCGCGAAGGGCGGGGACGCGTTCGGCTACCGCGCCGAGTTCGTGCAGCTTCTCCGTCTGGCGAAAGTGGCCGACAGCCAGAAGCCGCTCAGCCTGCCGGACGCGGAATAGGGCGGCAAAACCGATCGTGCCGTCCCGGACGCGCCGCGCTCCGGGAGGCGCTTTCAAAAGTTCGAATTCAAAGTAGAAGCCGGCGAGGCCTTCATCGGCATGGCTGTTTTTTGGCCTGGGCGCATACGGCCTCCGGATTGGGCGGCAGATGCGATATCCTTGGCCGATATGCAGGCGTAACATTGTCTGATTATGATGTCGGAAGGTTCTTCTGGGCGCGACATGAAATTTGACGGTTCCGGAGACATGACGGCAGAGACGCAGCCCCATGCGGGCGCGCGGATGCGCGTCGTCAGCTGGAATCTGCTGCGCCGCGTCGGAGCCGATGTGGAGGACGTCGCGGACCTTGTCCGGCGCCGCCGCCCCGACCTGCTTCTGCTGCAGGAGGCGACCGAAGACCTGACGGCCCTGCCGTCGCTCGTCGGCGGCCATTTCTTTCGCCATCCCATGCAGGGGCGCATCTACGGCTTGGCCGCCTGGAGCCCCCATCCGCTGCCGCCGACCACGGCCTTGCGTCTGCCCGCCTCCGCCTTGCCCGGCCGGGTGCCGCCGCGCGTCGCGCAGATCGTGCGGTTTCGCGGCGTCTCTTTCGCCAATGTTCATCTGTCGCACGGCCAGTTTCTGAATCGCTGGCAATTGCGTCACATCGCCGGCGCGCTTCGGGGGCCGGCCGCCATCATCGGCGATTTCAATGCCGTCGGTCCGATCCTGCTGCCGGAGTTCGAAGACGTCGGGCCGCGCCGCCGGACGCACAAGGCGCGCAACGTCATAGCGCTGCGCCTGGACCGCTGCATGGCGCGCGACCTGCGCTGCCTCCGCAAGGAGGTGCTGGAAAAAGGCCCTTCCGATCATCATCCGATCGTTCTGGATCTCGCCGTCGCCTCCGAAGCGCCGAGGCAGCAATCGCTGCAGGCGCCGCTGTCGCGCTTCGGCTTTTAATTCGGGGACATAATACTTAATTGACGCTCCGCCGCCGCGGCCCTATGCTCCCGGGATGGCAAGATTGGCGCGGGTCGTGGCGGCAGGCGTGCCGCATCATGTGACGCAGCGGGGCAACCGCCGTCAGCCTGTGTTCTTCGGCGACGAGGATTATGCGCTTTACAAGGCGCTGCTGGCGGAGGGCTGCCGCGCCGCCGGCACCGAGGTGTGGGCCTATTGCCTGATGCCCGATCACGTGCACCTCATTCTGCTGCCGGCGGACGAAGACGGGTTGCGCGCCGCGCTGGGCGAAGCGCATCGCCGCTACACGCGCGCCATCAATTCCCGCAAGGACTGGAGCGGCTATCTCTGGCAAGGCCGCTTCGCCTCGTTCCCGATGGACGAGGCTCATCTGATGGCCGCCGCGCGCTATGTCGAACTCAATCCGGTGCGGGCAAAGCGGGCGCGGCGGGCGCGCGACTGGAAGTGGTCGAGCGCGCGGGCGCATCTGGCGGGCAAGGATGACGGGCTGGTGCGCGTCAAGCCGCTGTTGGCGCTGGCGCCGGACTGGGCGGAATTCCTCGGCGAAGGTCTGGTCGAGGAATCGCTTCAGGCGATCCGCAGGAGCGAACGCACCGGCCGTCCGCTGGGCGCCGCCCCGTTTCTCAAAAAGTTGGAGAAGCGCCTCGGCCGGACGCTGGCCAAGCAGAAACCCGGACCGAAGCCGAAAACGGGCAGATCAAGCGCGCGCAAAAAATAACTATCGTGTATCTGGAATTCCGCGCTTCGCCGCGCCTCTTGTGGGGCCAAAATGCCGCGGATAGGATTCCGTTGAGTTTGGTAGATAAGGGGACATAATACTTAATTCACCGCAAGAACGCGTCCAGAGTTGTGAATTGCGTATCATGTTCCCTTATATCCTGCGGCATTCACGCTTAAGGCGCGCCGCCTTTGCCGATGGCGTTCAAGCGGGCGAGCGCCGCGTCCGGCAACGCCAGTTCCGCCGCCGCCAGATTTTCGCGCAGGTGGCCGATCGACGACG
>VFSW01008517.1_pt1 | contig 14717 bp, 14 predicted proteins | sample 5358111 | NCBI WGS metagenome assembly VFSW01 (sample SAMN11554181, study PRJNA540505) | mine drainage metagenome | isolation source: sediment from site ElyBrook_90M | place: USA: Ely Copper Mine, Vershire, VT | collected 2017 | reverse complement strand
TTGGCCTCCTGAGTGATACCCACGGACTGCTTCGTCCCGAGGCCTGTGCTGCCCTTAAAGGCTGCGAACATATTCTTCACATGGGCGATGTGGGCAGCGGCGCAATCCTGAAGGAACTCGCCCGCATCGCCCCCGTCCATGCGGTCCGCGGCAACATTGATCGTTCCGGACCGAGCAGCAATCTGCCCGAGACCGACGTAGTGCTCTTCGAGAAGCACTATCTGTACCTGGTGCATGACCGCGCGACCCTGCACCTTGATCCCGCGGCTGCCCGGTTTTCCGCTGTTCTCTTCGGACATACCCATCGGCCCTTGATCGAGTGGCACAGGAACGTGCTCTACTTCAACCCGGGATCCTGCGGCCCCCGCCGTTTCGAGCTGCCGGTCACCGTGGGATTACTTACTCTCGATCCAGATGGGCCACTGAAGCCCGAGATCGTGCACCTTGAAATCCCGTAGCGACCGCCTGACCACTCCATCCACGAACAGCCCATCCGTTATGCGCGCATGCGCGGATTGATCCAGAGATAGGCAAGATCCGTCAGCAGATTCACCAGCACATAGGTGAGTCCGATGGTCAGCAGGCAACCCTGCACGAGTGCGTAGTCGCGGTTGGCGATTGCGCTGACCACAAGCCGGCCCAGCCCGGGCCAGCTGAAGATGGTCTCCGTCACCACGGCGCCGGCCAGCAGCGCGCCAAACTGCAGGCCCACGACCGTCACAATCGGAACCAGCGCGTTCGGCAGCGCATGACGGCACACCACGGCAAGCTCTGTGAGGCCTTTTGCGCGCGCCGTGCGGATGTAATCCTGTCCCAGCTCCTCCAGCATCGCCGTCCGCACCATGCGCGTCAGAATCGCCGCCAGCGAACTGCCCATTGCAACCGCGGGCAGGATCAGGTAGCGCCAATCGATACCGCTGCCGCTGCCACTCGCCCCCGATACAGGCAGCCAGCCCAATTGAATTGAGAAGACCAGAATCAGGACCGGTCCCAGCACCAGGCCCGGCACCGACAGCCCGCCCAGGCTCGCAACCGAAAGAACCGAATCGATCCAGCGACCGCGGCCCACTGCCGCCAGCATGCCCGCAGGAAGCGCCAACGCAAGCGCCAGCAGAAGCGAAGCCAGCGTCAGCGCAATCGTATAAGGATAGCGCTGAACCACAAGCCGCAGCACCGTTTCGTGCAGCCGGATGGACGCACCCAAGTCGCCGTGCAAAACTCCGACCCAGTAGACCACGTACTGTTCGCCGAGTGGCAGGTCCAGACCCAGCTGATGGCGCAGGGCTGTCGCATCCGCAGGGGATGCTCCATCGCCCAGCATCTGCAGCACCGGATCGCCCGGCACAAGATGGATCAGCAGAAAGACGAGTGAGACCACCAGCCAGACAACACTTAGCGCCAGCAGAAGGCGGCGAACTCCACGCATCATCGTTTCACTCCCGCGGTTGCGAAGTCGGGCTCCTTTTCCGGCCTGCGAGATCTTCGCTCGCTTGTCGGGAACATGGTTGCTCGCAGTCTTTAGTGCGCCGGGGCTGCCGGAGCCTGTCCGCACCGGCCGGCATCGGCACCCGCGGGCGTGGCGCGCGCAAACAGGACAAAAGTATTCTCGCCTGTACCCTCCGTGCGCGCCAGTTTCCATCCCGGCGTGTGACTTAGCAGGTACGCCAGAGGCTGCTTCTTCCACAGAAGAACGTGATCGATACGATATTGGTCCAGCAGTTGCAGAGAGTCGCGGGAAAAGAGAATGTCGAGGAAATCTTTCAGAACTCCATGGTGCTCAAACGTGTCGAACCGCGAATCCAGAAAACTCGACTTGCCCTGGAAATCCATCATCCCGCCCACCCCGTCTGAGTTATACGTGCGCCACTGCGGCTGGATGGATGCGATGGTCTCAAGAGGAAACGCTTCTTTGAGTCCTTTGTCGAGATCGGCTTGCTTGGGAAAGAAGAACACCATGACCCAAATGGATCCGGCCACCATCAGCAGGTTCATCACCGGAATGGTTTTGGTGTCCGACTCGATAAAGAGGCTGCGCTCAAGGTCCTGAGCCAGCATCGGCGCCGTCAGCACCGCCGCCATAAACAGAAACCGCGAGTGATCAAAGGCGGCATACCAGGCAAAGAACACCAGTGCGATTTCAAACAGCCGCCACTTGCGGCCGCTCACTCCGTTGGCAATCACCATCGCCGCAATGCACCCGGCCGCAATCTTGCCGGCAAACCATTCCAGATTCAGCGGCTGCCACTCCTGCACGTTCTGGATATTCAGCTTCTGGTTCACCATCATGTCGATCGGGTTCCATATCAGCCGCCACCCGTAGGGATTCACAACCAGCACGGCCACACACGCCGCAAGCACCCACAGCAGCTTCCTGCGCGTCTCCGGCGAGAAAGCTGTCTGATCGAACACCCCGGCATGGACCGAGACCAGCCCGCCCAGCACGTACAGCACAAACAGCCCGAGTCCGATCAGCCAGCTTCCATGCGTATTGATCCAGATACAGAAGATCGGCGGCAGAAACCAGAGCCAGCGCTGATCTCCTCGATCGGCGGCCTCGAGGATGGCCATCTCCAGAGCCATCAGGATATAGGCCCATACAATGATGCGCGGTCCTGCATTGACCGTCATCAGCGTAAAGCAGATGCCCGTGGCCCAGAAGGCCGCACCGGCATGGCGCGAGCGCCAGTAACCCCGCCAGTAAAGAAGAAAAATGTTGAGCAGCAGGCCAATCTCCGTGACGACATACAGCCCGGCAAGCCCCAGAGCGCGGTAGCCGGACCAGTAAGCCAGCTCCCCTAGCCACTCCGGATTCACCCATGGCTTGCCCGCCACGGTAAAGGAATACGGCTCCTCGCGAATAAAGTGATGCGTCGTGGTCAGGATGCGCGCGTCCGCGAGGTGCCACCAGAGATCGGGATCATGCAGCAGGTTCCGCGGCTTCTGCAGCGTTCCCGAGAGAATGACAACCACCGTCGCAATCACGGCCATGCTCATCATGTGGCGGCTGAAAATTCGATTGAACAGCTCCAGCCACCGCGGCTGTTGTGCGGCCGCCGCTGCGGGTTCAGTGGCTCCTTGCGAGGCGTCGGAAATCACATCCATAGATTTACAGTAACTGCACTTGAACCCACATGAAAGAGTCCTGCAACCAAAGAGTTACCCCTAAGGTTCCTTCACTCGCAAAGCCTTCGGCCGGCGCTCACATCACCTTCCCCGAGCTCCATTCGCGCATTACCATCAGGAATAAGATGACACAACCTGATCCGCAAATTGCAGCCGCTCCACACCAATGAGCCATTCGGAATGGTGCGCGTTGCTCTGCCTCATGACGCGCCTCGATTCACCATCCTCAATCGTTCCAGGGGTTTAGAAGGTCATAGTACCAAGGTGGTATTGCTGCTGGGGTGCGTAACCTACAACAATGGCGATCGTAATCGCGGTAAAGCAATGCATCCGCTCGAAAGCAGGGACGCCACAAACCCGGCGTTCAGACTTCAGGCGAAGATTCACACAATGATCCTGGCCGGAGCCTCGCCCATGCTGTACGGGACAGGCCCCTCTGCCGACCGGAGAAAGAAGACTCTCTATGATCCGAATTGCGCTTTTGACAGATGATGGCACCCTGCAGCCTCTTCTTTCCCCTGCACTCGGAAGAGAGTTTCAGGTGCTGTTGTCGCGGGACGAAGGTGACCTGGATGTGATGATCGAACGTGCCTCCTGCGATGTGATCATCGTCGATCTCGACTCCAATCGCAGCTCGGCAAAGTCACGCATCGAGCAGGCTCGCCGCATAATTTCAAGACCGATTCCGTCCCTTATCCTAGCCGACGACGTGCTGCGCGGCACCGCTCTCGAACTGGTCCGGGTTGGCGCATTTGGGTATTGCCGCAGGCCTCCCTCCGTCCGCGAACTCAAAGCCCTCCTGTACCGCGCCTACGAGCACTCCACTCTCCGCCGCCAGTTGCAGAGCGCCCATCAGCAACTTGAAGACTCCGGAAGCTGCGACAGAATGATCGGCTCCAGTCTGCAGATGCAGCAGGTCTATCAACTGGTGCGCCGCGTTACGAGTCTCAATGCAACCGTCCTGATTAACGGCGAGAGCGGCACCGGCAAAGAACTCATCGCTCGCGCGATTCACAATCTTGGCTCGCGTGCAGACAAGCCCTTTGTTGCCGTATCCTGCGGAGCAATCCCTGAAACTCTCATCGAGGCCGAGCTCTTTGGCCACGAAAAGGGAGCATTCACCGGCACGGTAGGCGCGCGCGAGGGTTACTTTGAGCAGGCCCGAGACGGCACACTCTTCCTCGACGAGATCGGAGACCTGAGCCTGTACACCCAGGTCAAGCTGTTGCGCGTTCTTCAGCAGATGGAGTTCAGCCGCCTTGGAAGCAGCAAGCTGATTCCGCTGCGGGCCCGCCTGATCTTCGCCACCCATCAGGACCTTGCCAAGCTCGTCGAAGAAGGTAAGTTCCGTCAGGATCTCTATTACCGCATCAATGTCATGCGGATTACATCGCCTGCGCTCGCCGATCGGTCCGAGGATATTCCGCAGATTGCGATGCACTACCTCAAGCACTACGCCCGCGTCTTCCAGAAGCAGATGGAGGCCATCGAGCCGGATGCCATGAGCCTGCTCGTCAGTTACCCGTGGCCCGGCAATGTGCGTGAACTGGAAAACACCATCCAGCGCGCCATCATTCTCGCACCCGGCAACACCATTCGCGCGGAAGATCTGCCCATCCACGTACCCTCCGACAAGATCATCGACATCAGCGAGTACAACCCGGACGGGTCGTTCGAACGCCAATTGCGCGATTACAAGATCAAGCTCGCCATGGATGCCGTCAGAGAGAACAACGGCAACAAGACACTGGCCGCGCGCAGCCTGGGCATCTCCCGCGCTTATCTGCACAGGCTCATTCGCCTGTCCGAGAGCGACTCGCTCTTCGAGCAGGGCAACATCAACTCCGCTTCGGCGTGATCGCGTGTCACTGCGTCGGGACGGAGCCCGCTCTTCCAGGCTGGGCCCATCGTTCGCTTCCGCCGCTCCGCGAAACGAAACTGATATAGTGCATTCATCATGATCCAGCGCCCGGCGTGGTTCCCTGTCTCGCTTCTCGCGATCGCACTGGCCGCCGCTCCAGCAGGCGCGCAGCAGTCCGACCCAGCCGGCCACCTCGCAACTCAGCCCACAACCGCATCGCACCCGCTGCCCGCCGCCGCTTCCGCGCCTGCGTCCGTCCACTCCGCCCAGGCTGCCCCCGCGCAGCGGCAGACACCGGCCGTTGAGCCGCCCATTGCTCAGGACAGCGTATCAACCCAGCAGCCACAGATCATCGTCACCGCCCCCCCGCCGGCGACAAACACCTGGCAATGGCACGAGCGCGTCGCCTGGGCTGCGAGCGTCGTCCTCGCGGTTCTCGGCTACGTCGGCATCATCCTGGCCCTGCGGGCACTCAATGCCATCAAGCGCAGCAACGAAGCCAGCTTGGAGACGGCCCGCGCCGCACTCAGCGTCGCCGATACCCTGATCGGCCAGACCAAAGCGCTGCTGGAATTTGAACGCCCCTGGATTCTCGTCTATATCGATCCCAGCCTTACCGCGGAAAATAGTTTCAAAGTGATGGCCTCGAATCGCGGAAGGCGTCCGGCGCGCATCACGTATCTTGCCGATCAGGTCCACATTGTTCCCAACGAGTCCGAGCTTCCGGCGACTCCCGATATTGAATCCATGGAAGCCCAGGAACAGGAGGAGCCTGTCATTCTTCTCCCCGGCGAGTCCACAGCGATCGCACGTTTCACCCGAACCGACGTTGCGCAGATCTGCAAGACAGAGGAGCAGATGCGGCGTGTCGCCACCTGGCAGGAGATTATTTACCTCTCCGGCCGCGTCACCTACTGCGATGTCAGTCCCGCAAACCCCAGCACCTCGCCCTACCAGACCGATTGGTGCTGCCGCTACATCCATGGCGAAACCAAAAGCGCGCTCGTCGTTGGCGGGCCGCAGAGCTACAACCGCCATATATGATTTCGGTTCCCTTTCTGCCCGGATTCATCGGCGAACACCCGCGCAGACCGTCCGTTTGCCATCACCTGAGACTTCCTCCGTGCTTACCGTTCATTGCCTGATCATGGAGCATGTATGCCCGTCGTCGAACTTGCAGAGGTAACCAAGGCCTACGAGAGCAAGGTTGCCGTGGATCATCTCGGCTTCTCGGTCGAGGCTGGGCAGATGTTTGGTCTTCTTGGCCCCAACGGCGCAGGCAAGACCAGTTCCATCCGCATGATGATGGGAATTACGCTGCCCGACAGCGGCAGCATCCGCCTGTTTGACAAGCCTTTTGAACGCGGCAGTCTCAAGCGCGTCGGCTATCTGCCCGAAGAGCGCGGCCTGTACAAAAAGATGAAGGTGATCGATCAGCTCGTCTTCTTCGGGCAGCTTCACGGACTGCACGCCGACGATGCGCATCGACGCGCGGCGGGCTGGGCCGGCCGGCTTCAAATCGATGATGCTCTGCACAAAAAGACGGAAGAGCTCTCCAAGGGCATGCAGCAGAAGATTCAGTTCATCGGCACGCTGCTCCATGACCCCACGCTCATCATCATGGATGAGCCCTTCAGCGGTCTCGATCCCGTCAACGCCAAGCTACTGGAGCAGACTCTGCTTGCTCTGAAAGACCAGGGCAAGGCCATCATCTTCTCCACGCACCGTATGGACCAGGTCGAAAAGCTCTGCGATTCCATCTGCCTTATCCATCAGGGCCGGGCCGTGCTTTCCGGCCGCATGCGCGAAATCAAGTCCCGGTATGAACGCGACCGCATCATCGTAGAGTTCGAGGGCAGCGATTCCTTCCTGGGCAGCAGCGAAGTCGCCGAGGCAAAAAACTTCTCGGGGCACGCTGAGATTCGCCTCAAGCCCCACGGCGATGCGCAGAAGCTTCTTCGCGAGGCCTCAGCTGCCGCCACAATTTTCCGGTTTGAACTTGTTGAGCCTTCTCTCGAAGAAATCTTCATCCAGACGGTCGGAGGCAAAGTCGATGCATAACATTCTGCTCATCGCGCGCCGCGAGTACCTCGAACAGGTCCGTGGCCGCGCCTTCAAAATGACCACCATCGGCCTGCCCGCAGTCTTTGCGTTGATCGTCGGCATCAGCTATCTCTCCAGCCTCGGCCTCGGCGCCAACCGCCGCGTCGCCGTCGCTTCCAATGATCGCGCCCTTGCCGAGCAGATCCGCCATAATCTCCTCGGCGACAAGCAGGCCAAAGCCACTGTCATCGTCGCCGCACCTGCAACGCCGCAGGACCGCGCCCTGCTGCTGAGCAAAGTAGAAGACGGCACACTCGACGGCCTGCTCTCGGTCGAGACCGCACCCGGCACGCAGCCCGTCGCAACTTACACGTCGCAATCCGCGGGCGACTTCATCACCACCGCACGCATCCGCTCCGCGCTCAATCACGCATTGCTCGACGAGCGCCTCACCACCGGAGGCATGCAGCAGGTAGCTGCGGACGCGCTGGTCGATGGCACTTCGATCACCACCTATCAGGCGCACAAAGACGGCACAGTCGTCCGATCCAGCGCCGAAGCGTCGTTCTGGAAGGGCTACGTCATGGCGATTCTGCTTTCCATGACCACCATGATTTATGGCATGAACGTGGCCCGCTCCATCATTCAGGAGAAGACCTCGCGCATCTTCGAAGTCATGCTCTCCATCGCCCGCCCCGCGGATCTTCTTGCTGGCAAGCTTATCGGCGTCGGCGCCGTCGGCCTCACACAGATCGCCATCTGGCTGGTTGCCGCTGCAGCCATCCTCGTCTCGCCCTTCGCAAGCGCCGTGCTCACCGGCGAGTTCACGGTCCATATCTCATGGGCTGAGGCCGTTCTATTTCCTGTCTACTTCGTACTGGGCTACCTCCTCTATAGCTCACTCTTCGCCGGTCTTGCGGCCACCTGCGAAACCGAGCAGGAGCTGCAGATGTACATGCCGCTCGCCGCCGCTCCCACATGGCTCAGCTTCGCGCTCATCCTGGTCGTCATCAACGACTCCAACTCCATCTGGTCCGTCGCCGCCTCCCTCTTTCCGCCGACAGCGCCCGTCATCATGTTCCTGCGCATGGCTGCTGAAATTCCTCCCCTGTGGCAGTTCGCCGTCTCCATCGGCCTTCTCGCACTCAGCATCTGGGGTGTGCTCTGGTTCTCCGCGCGCCTCTACCGCATCGGCATCCTCATGTACGGCAAGCGCGCCACACTCCCTGAACTCCTCCGCTGGTTGCGCTACAGCTAGAATCAGGAGAGTGACCGCGCAGCCCAGTCGAGGATTCACCTTCTCCCAGCGCCTGATTCTGGCTCTCGCGCCGCCTCTTGTCTCGATGCTCGTCCGGATCATGGGCCTCACATGGAGATTCGAGGTCATTGCGGAGGACGGCGTAACGCCTGTGCTTTGCGGCCAGAAGCCCGGCCCGGAGATCTACTGCTTCTGGCACCAGTGCGTGCTTCCCTGCACCGTCTATTTCCGCCACTCGCACGCGGTCATCCTTATCAGCCGCAGCTTTGACGGTGAGCTGATCACGCGCATTCTGCGCAGATTCGGATACGATGCCGTACGTGGTTCCAGCTCGCGCGGCGGGCAGGAAGGCCTGCTCGGCCTGCGCCGCATCATCGAGAGCGGCGGCACGGCCATCTTCACTGCCGACGGTCCGCGCGGCCCCATCTATCGCACCAAAATGGGCCCCATCAAACTCGCACAGTTGACCGGCGCACCCATCGGCGTCTTCCACCTTGAACCGGAACGCGCATGGACGCTGAATTCCTGGGATCGCTTTCTCATCCCCAAGCCCTTCACGCGCATCTGTGTCAGTTGGGCGCAGTGGACGCATGTCCCCGAGGGTTTGCCCGCCGAGCAATTTGAATCCAAACGCGAAGATCTGAATGCCGCCCTCGAACGCGCCCGCATCTGCGCCCTCGCTCACCTTGGAAAGGCCTCCCAGTGAGCGATCTGCGCGTCTCCGATTTCGACTTTCATCTGCCCCCGGAACTCATCGCCCAGCAGCCGCCTGATGAGCGAGGCCGGAGCAGAATGCTCGTCGTCAACCGCACGAATGGCGACCTTCGGGACTCGCAGTTTGCTGACTTTCCATCCCTCCTCGCACCGGGAGATCTCCTGGTGCTCAATAACAGCCGCGTGATTCCCGCGCGCCTGTTTGCCCGCCGCACCACTGTCCGCGATCGGCAGGAGCCAACGGCGCGGATCGAAGTTCTGCTCATCGAGCCCACTACAACTCACACCTGGCGAGCGCTTGTGCGGCCCGGCAAGAAGGTTGCCGTCGGCGAGCGGCTCGTCTTCTCTTCCCCAACTGGCGAGGTCCTTCTCGAAGCCGAAGTCGTCGAACGGGGCGAGATGGGAGAACGCACGCTGCGCTTTCAGCCGGTCCTGGATTTCTACGCGGCGCTGGAACAGATCGGCCACATGCCTCTGCCGCCCTACATCCATCGCGGTGATGCGCCCGCAGACCGCGACCGCTACCAGACCGTCTTCGCGCGTGAGCGCGGCTCCGTTGCTGCGCCCACAGCGGGCCTGCACTTTACGCCTCACATACTCGAATCCCTCGCTGCACGTGGCATCGAAGTCGCCTATGTCACCCTCCACGTGGGCCTCGGCACCTTCGCTCCGCTGCGTGTAGAGCGCGTGGATCAGGTCCATCTGCACCGCGAGCGATACGAACTGAGCGCGGAGACCGCCGAAGCTATCAACCGCGCCCGCCACGAGAATCGCCGCATCGTCGCCGTCGGCACCACCGTCGTCCGCACGCTGGAGAGCGCCGCTCTCGCTGCCGGTGACGCAGATCTCGTTCCCGGCGCAAGCACCACCAATATCTTCATCGCTCCCGGATTCGAGTTTCGGCTGGTCAGCGCATTGCACACCAACTTTCATCTGCCGCAGTCCAGCCTGCTCATGCTGGTCAGCGCCTTCGCAGGTCGTGAACGCACGCTGGCTGCCTATCGTCACGCCGTCGAGCAACGCTACCGCTTCTTCAGCTACGGCGATTGCATGTTTCTGGCATGAATGCAACTGCCCGCACAACGGTCAGCGGTTACAACACGGAATCGACGCCCGTTGTTGAGACCCGCGCAGACAGGCGGCTTGATTGCCTTCGCAAAAGATTGGCTTGCACGCCCGGCATCGCGCTCTGCACACAGCCGCTGCCATCTGCTCCATCGCATTTCCGGCCGGCCTGGTTTTAAAGGACAGCGGCTGCCGATCGTAGATTGTGCGCTCGCGTAGAAGCCCGGGGCGCTGATACGGTACATGCAGAATGGAGTTGCCCTCATGAAACAACGTATCGCCGGCTCGGTCCTGCTTCTCCTTGCACTCATCGCATCTACAGCGGCGCTTGCCCAGCTTCCCGGCATGGCTCCGCCTCGGCACTTCCCGTGGTCGGACAAAAGCCTCTCGCCCGATCAGCGCGCCAACCTGGTCATCCAGCAGTTAACCCTCGACGAAAAGATTCAATTCCTCCACGGTCTCGGCTGGCAGGCCATGATGGCGCAGCCAGAGTCCGGTCCCGGAACCCGCGCGATCTCTGCCGGCGGCTTTATTCCCGGCATTCCCCGATTCGGCATCCCCGATCTCCAGATGACCGACTCCGTCGAGGGCGTCTCCGGCGCAGGCGAGAAAGGCCGCTACGCAACGGCCCTGCCCTCGGCTGAAGCCATGGCCGCCGCATGGGATCCGGCGCTCTCCTACGAGATTGGAACCATGCTCGGCCACGAGATGCGCGCCATGGGATTCAACATGTCGCTCGGCTCCGGCATCAACATGATCCGCGAACCGCGCGACGGCCGCACCTTTGAATACAAGGGTGAGGATCCGCTGCTCGCCGGCACGCTCGCAGGTCAGGAACTGAAAGCGGAGAAGGCCCTGCACATCATCACCGACGTCAAGCACTACGCCGTCAATGACCAGGACGCGGGCCGCATCGTCGTCAACTCCATCATTGGCAAGCGCGCCATGCGCGAAAGCGATCTGATGGCCTTTCAGATTGCGCTCAAAGACTCCGGCGCGGGCGCCGTCATGTGCTCCTATAACCGCATCAACGGCACCTACGCCTGCGAAAATCCCTACACGCTCTCCGATGTGCTGAAGAAGGACCTCGGCTTCAAAGGCTTCGTCGTCTCAGACTGGGGCGGCACGCAGAGCACGGTGAACGCCGCCATGGCCGGCCTCGATGTGGAAATGCCGGGCAACGATTCCTTCGGCGCGCCTCTCAAGAAAGCCGTCGAAGCCGGCGACGTCCCAATGAGTCGCCTCAACGACATGGTGCACCGTGTCCTCCGTACGGAGTTCGATGCAGGCATCGTGGACGATCCCCCGCATCCTGAGTCGCCAAACGTCATGCAGGGTTTCAATGTCGCGCAGAAGACCGAAGAAAATGGCGCAGTGCTGCTGCGGAATGAGCGCAGCACCCTTCCTCTGAACGCCGCATCCATCCGGTCGATTGCCATTATCGGTGGCCATGCCGATGTCGGTGTGCTGTCCGGAGGCGGTTCCTCGCAGGTCTCGCCCGCCGGCGGCAATCCCGTTCCGCCGCCGCCCGAGCTGCTGAAGGACCCCTTCGCCAGCTTCATGCTCGTCGAGGCCTATCACCGCTCTGCGCCGCTGAAGGCCATTATGGAAAAAGCGCCGCACGCCACGGTTCGATACGACTCCGGCGCAGATGCAGCCTCTGCAGCCGCCCTGGCCAGAGACTCACAAGTCGCCATCGTCTTCGCGGTGCAGCATGAGTCCGAGGGCATGGACCTCGCCAGCCTCTCCCTGCCCGGCAATCAGGATGTATTGATCGAAGCCGTAGCCGCTGCCAATCCGCACACCATCGTGGTGCTCGAAACCGGCGGCGCCGCCCTCATGCCGTGGGTCGACAAAGTCGCCGCCATCGTCGAAGCGTGGTATCCCGGCATTCGAGGCGGGAAGGCCATCGCCAATCTCCTCTTCGGCGACGTCAACCCCTCCGGAAAGCTCCCCATCACCTTCCCCAGGAGCGAGGCTGACCTGCCCCATCCCATGCACCTCGCCCCGCCCAAGCCCGACGCCAATCATCCGGTGCCGAAACTCGTCGGAGCGCCCGGCATCATCGGCATGGCCATGGGCATCGGCCCCTTCTTTGACGTGCACTACGACGAAGGGCTCAAAGTTGGCTACAAATGGTACGACGCCGAGAAGAAACCTGTCCTCTTTCCCTTCGGCTTCGGGCTCTCTTACACCACCTTCGCCTATTCGGGGCTCACGGTAAGCCCGGGTAACTCCACCACCGTCACCTTCACCGTGAAGAACGCCGGCCAGCGCGCCGGAGCGGAGACAGCACAGGTCTATGCGTCCTTGCCTGACGCCGCCGGGGAACCGCCCAAGCGCCTCGTCGGCTGGAGCAAGGTCGATCTGGCCCCCGGTGAGTCAAAGCAGGTCACAGTGTCCGTCAGCCGCGATCGCCTCACCGTCTTCGATGAAGCCTCGGACTCCTGGAAGCTGGTTCCCGGCCAGTACACGTTTCGCGTCGGCGGCTCGTCGCAGAATCTCCCTTTGACACAGGCAATCTCCTACTAACCTCGTTCGCAGCCTCCGCCAGAGAGCACACACCTCTGGCGGAGAGCTTGTGAATAGGCAGATCCCCCATCGCACAACGTCCTCGTATGTCTCGTCCGTCCACCGCATGTTTTTGCACGCGGAGCCAAACGTCCGCATGTTCTCGCCGCCTGGAGGACCTGATCGTAGGGTGGATTTTGCTTCAGAACCGCTCGCTGGAAACGCGAAGAGCAATTCAGCCAACCACGCTGTAGCCCAAGCGAATGAGCTTCCATCATGTCCTTGTTGCCTGAACTGGGAATTGGCTTCTGCGAGAATTGGTAGCGCTAACGGGAATCGAACCCGTGTTTTAAGATTGAGAATCTCACGTCCTAACCCCTAGACGATAGCGCCACACTTTGCGGGGATGACCGGAACCGGCCACCTCCCAAGTCTAGCAAAGAAGCGGCCCACTGCCAAAAGCACGCGGCCGGCCCGGCGGCCTAGATGCCCAGCTTCTTCACTTCATCGTTGTAGTACTTGCGATACAGAATCTCCCACTCCTGCGAGCCTTCCAGAATGATCTTCCGCTGCGAGGCAATCTTCTGCCGTGCGGCCGCGTCAATCTTCGACTCCTCAGCGAGCAGCATCTCCAGCGCCTTACGTGCCTCCTGGCGAATGGTGTTGCGGTCTTCCTGAAACCCGACCTCGTCAATCTCCGCCAGCGTATCAGCCACCGTGTGCGCAAGCTTGTTCAGTTTGTCGCGGCTGATCCTCATAGCACCGCCTTGTACTTGCGCGCCAGTTCGGTCTTCACCTTCTTAAACATCTCGGCATACTGCGCTCCGCTCTTGCGCATCTCCTCGGAGTACGCCTCCAGAATCACGCGCACTTCTTCGTTGATGCGGTCTTCGAGAGACAGCTCATCAATCAACGCCCCTGCCACCTTCGACTCCGTCCCTTTCGGGTCGTGCGTGGTAATCAGCTTGGCGTCGATCAGATGTTTGACCGTGCGGCGGGCAAGGTACCCTATGTACTCGCGGGAAAAGATCATGGGCTAAAACACGAGGATACTGCATCGGCCGCCTACCTGTACACCGCGACGGCTCCAACGTCCGCATCCGCGCCAGCGCCGGTCAGCACACCCCTACCGCTGCAGGCTCACGCGCAACGCCGAGCCCCAGGCGGGTCGGGCCGGAACGTCCTCCGCCAGGACCAGACGCATCATCTGCGGTCCCGCGGCAGAGGGCGACACCGCGTCCACCTCGACACTGAGACGCGCAACGCCGGGCGAGCGCACAGCTTGCCCCACCGGCACCTCCACCGCGCAGTCCACCTTCGCGCCGTTGTTCACACCTGCGGCGCTCGCCTCGCTGCTCTCTTCGGAGCCAATATCCCGCCCCACGCCCGGCACTATCTTCGCCCGGCACAGCAGCAGCGACCCTGGCGGCAGATTTGCAGGCAGGCTCGCCTGCCACTCCACGCGCAGCACCGGCCCCGTCTGAGCCTGCACGCCCGCGCCTGTCATCCCCAGCATCGCCGCAACCAGTAGAAAGTCCCATCGCCGCATCGTGACCCCTCCACACCGCGCCTATCGGCGGCTGGCTCTGAAAGGTTCACTCAAAATCGGCTTTCTCGTCGGCCCGGCTCCGGTACAAAGGTCACGCAGGATGGCCTTAGCCGCGGTGCGGACACTTCTCCGCGTTCAGGCAGCCTTCAGCCACGCGCAGCCGCTCCACCGGTCTGCCGCCCACCAGATGCTCCTGCACGATCTCCGCCGCATCTTCCGGGCGCACGCCCCCGTACCACACCGCCTCGGGATACACCACCATCATCGGCCCATGCTCGCACTGGTCCAGGCAGCCGGACTTGTTGATCCGCACTGTGCGGCCAAGGCCCGCTGCCTTCACCTGCTGCTGCAGCACCACGTGCAGTTCGCTCTTGCCATCGGCCGTGCAGCTCACACGCGGAGCGCCCTCCGGCCGCGTATTGTGGCAGATAAAGACGTGTCGTTCAAATCCCGGCAATGCTCTCTCCTTCTGATGGACAGCTTTGCTCCAGACTAACGCCTCGCGCGGGGCGATCGTCTTTCCACAGTCCTCCGCGCTCCCATCTGCGAAAATGGTGGTTTGAACATGAGCACGGATAACCTGCTATCGCTGA
>VFSW01008516.1_pt1 | contig 14719 bp, 17 predicted proteins | sample 5358111 | NCBI WGS metagenome assembly VFSW01 (sample SAMN11554181, study PRJNA540505) | mine drainage metagenome | isolation source: sediment from site ElyBrook_90M | place: USA: Ely Copper Mine, Vershire, VT | collected 2017 | reverse complement strand
CCCACAACGGAGGAATGACGGGTTCTCAGCTCGCACGCGAACTGGAGGTCTCAGATTCGGCGGTCTCCAGGGCGGCTGAAAAACTCGTGAACGCTGGCATCATTAGACGGGAAAGGTCAGAGATTGCAAGAAATGTCAAGGTCTATTCTTCGCTGATCAGAGTTGTAGATGAGAAGACAATCAAGGAGATCGAAAAACGCGTTCCTCCCGTGATACGCCAGGTGATAAATCAGGCATTCAAGGGTCAGGAAATACTCGGAATGATATTCGCTGACCAACTGATGGAGTACATCAGTGTGTTACCCTCGGATAAGCAAGGAAGCGTACTTCAGGAGTTCCTGCGGCGAAGGGAGAAAGATGAAGAAAACAAAAGAGCAGCCGAAGAGACTTAGGTGGCCTCAGATCAGATATGATAGGAAAGACATTCTTCAGGTCGAGCAGCAGCTGGGTTACGCTTACAGTAGCCCCTCAAGTCTCAAGAGGGCACAGCAGAAGGCGAAGTCACCGCTCTTCTACCTCGGCATTATAGGAGGATGGCAGGATGAAATCACAGCCGTCAACGCCGGACTGATTGTCGCTTTCCTGAGTCTACCGCAATACTGGTACTTTTGGTCGTTATCTCTGCTTTACATGACCTTCAGATCCTACGGAACCCGCAGAGCTCTGAAACTCTCCCTGACGCGATTCCACCTACTACGAATCTTTCGGGCGCCAAAAGCCAGTGAAGTTACGGCCCTCGTCAATCCTATAGACGCCCATTTTCGGTACCTCGTCGATTACGCGAATGACCCTATATCGGTCGCCCACTATAAGACTCGCATTGTGCCGCAAATTGATCGGCTCACCCGAACTGGAGGATTGCTTACCAATCTTGGCAAGGGACTTTACATCACCTGCATTGGCGCGTTCGTTGTTTTCGCCTTTACCTTCAACCCAGTCTTCGCCGAGGGATTCGTTTACGCTCTCTATGGCGCCATAATTTGCCTATTCGGGTCGGTCACGGTGTTCCTAAGAATCGAAGATCTGCGGGCTCTCGTGCCTCCCGCATGGTTCCTCACTGACCTCACGGATGTGGGGAACTGCAGGAACCCAACTCGAGAGTAGAGGGAACGTCGCTAATCAAGACCCCGTCAGACGAGACTTCGACTATTCTCGTGATGCGGAAGCAATCCGCTTCATCCAGGTCTAAGATTAGTCCTTTGCTCCGTGGGATTCGGACCACCAGATCCATACGCCTTTTCCCGATCCCACAGATTTTCCGCGGATTTCGCCCTCACCCCTCAAATTGTTGAGCCTGTAAACCAGCTTACTTCTCGTCAATTCCCGGCCCTCTTTGGCGCTCACCATTTCTTGTATTTCCTTGGTCTCAAGCGGCTCTCTCGACGCCTTCAGGACCCTTCGAATGACTTCCTTGATCTCGTCCGTCAATTCGATGCTGCGGTGGGGGCGTCCCCATATAAGGGTTATCCATACATGCATCGATAACGTTATAAATGCATGTATCGGTCGCTTACACCATGGCATCCAAAGTTCCCCTGATCATGCCGCCACCGATTTCGATGGCACAATTGGCGATTTTGATGGTGGACGGTTCCGGGAGCATGGCCGACCCCTTGAGTCCGAACAGTACGACATCAAAGGCAGACGCTGTGCTCCAGGCGAACAAGGAATTCGTCAATGTCCTGAAGTCCAGTAAGATAAGGGAGTCCTTCTGGTTGTCGAGTTTCGCCTTCAACGTTTCAACCACGAGCATGCTGCCTTCGACCAGGAAGGAGTTCCTCAAGGTAACGCAGATAGTCTCGGACGAGATACGGCATCCGCTCGCTGTTCTGGAGTCGAAGGGTAGAACGGACCTCGCGGTAGCCCTTGCCAAGGCGCTTGAGATCGCCCAGTCTTTCCGGCACGACACGGGAATACAGATTGATCCCAAGTACAGGCGGGCAGTCGTGATTCTGTTGAGTGATGGATTGCACAACGAGGGGGATGTCACCCGCGTCCACAAGATCGCTGGCCAAATATCGAACCTTTGGCCACTTTGCACCGTGGCTTTTGGCAACGACGCGGATAACAAACTGCTAAAAGAAATTGCCACGGAAGAGAAGTTCTTTCTCCAGACGGCTGATCCGGACAGGTTGCGCGCGTTCTTCGTCCATAGCAGCACGTTGGAGAGAAAGTGACGTGAGATGGCGTGAAGTATTGGCTCCAGATGCGCGATCATAAGGAGGAGGTCGACGCCAAGTTCTTCAAATCCGGAGGCCAGGGCGACTTGTATGTGGTCCAAATAGACGGGAAACACTGTGTTCTGAAAATCTACGCGGGACAGAAGGCCGGACAGCATCGGCTGAGGGAACTGTCTGATAAGATGGATCTCCTTCCACCGCCACCCAAGCAGGGGGAACGCGGGCGGATGAGAGACTGCGGGAACGCGCTTGATGGAGGAGGCGAGACTTGGCCGGCTGCAATTTTCGGTCGGGTTAAAGGAATTCCGCTATTCGACCCGTTAGGAACGGAGGAGTGTTCAATCTCGACGGGTCAAGCGGACGAACCGGCCAGGCTTAAGTTGGCAAAGGAACTCCTTGAGGGCATCCAGTATCTTCACACAAATGGAATTGTTCACGCCGACTTGTCACCCACCAACATCCTCGTCAATGACTCCGTCCCCGAATTGACAATAATTGATATTGACGGTGCGGGAATCCTTGAGAGTAGGGCCAAGGGATGGAAGATGGAACCTCTTGTTATTGGGCAGGCAAGGGTAACTGGATTTCCACCTCCGGCTGAGTTCTGGGACGACAAGGTCTTCCAGCAGACGGACGACTGGTGGGCTACGATGCTGACGTATTACATTTTAACTTCCAACAGCCCCTTCTTCTTTCTCGAAGAAGTGACTCCCCCCAGCCTGTATAACTTGCAGCAGTTGTTCGAGGGCAAATCAGATGAAGGATGGCCTCCAGCCTACGAGGTCGCATCCCTTCATCCTGCCTTCCGGAAGAATCTGGCTGAAAGTGACTACCTCTCAATGCTGAAATACGTTAACAATCTGCTACCTACTAACTTCTTTTTCACGACGTTCGTGCCCGGTTACACGAACGCCAAGGTCAGGACTTCGCCATACGACCTCTATTGGGAATTGAGAATGAGGAATGATTCCGATTGAATTTCGGGGGGCGGGAACTTAACAGTAGGGCTGACCAAATAAGGTCGAACATCGAGACTGTCAGACGACGACTCAGGGTTCTGCAGGACCGTCGCGATTACGTTTTGAGTAATCTCGCGAGTCAGGTTGGGGGAAGAAGTTTGGAAGACAAACTCGAGGGATACGGGAGGGATTTGGCCAAACTGGATGCCCAGCTACAGGATGCGGACAGGGGCATCGATGACGGTCTTTCTATGATGGTCAAGGGGAACCGCAAAGATGCTGAGTGGCTCATCAGCGAAATTTCCTATCGTGTAAAGGATTTCTCGGATGAAGTCGGTCGTCTTGAGAAGCGGGTTGACGAAATCCTCATCTATGCGAAGAGTCATGCAGACAAGCGACCAAGAGTCGATGCAATTGAGCCGCTGGCGCCTCCAAATCTCCGCGGAGAAGCACACCCACAAATTGCGGTAGAATTCTCAACGCGGAACGACAAGCATCATGAGGATGCCGTGCGAGTGGTGATAAACGACAGGAAGAACTTGAAAGGAATCGTGGTCTGCGACGGGATCACCAACGCAAACGGCGAGCTTGCGGCAAGCGCTACCGCCGAAACCGTGCAAACAGAATTTCGGCGAATGGAGGAAACCAGCGACGTGGGGAAAATCCGGAAGCAACTCGACTGGATTGTTGCCAAGGCAGTGGACAACATTCGCGGAAGGGGCAACTCGAAGCACCCTATTGAGACCGCGACGACCCTACTCCTCGCCTTCACAGATGGATCGGGCTTCTTCATCTATTACATAGGCGACGGAACCATCAGACAATTCACCGCGGATGCCTACAGCGTCGCGGATTACCTGCTGACTTACGACAGAGGTGGTGCTCTTCAGGGGTATGTCAGCTCGTCGGGCGTCGTGTCTTCCCCAACTTTCGTTTATGTCAATAGCAAAGTCTCGCAGGACAATATCTTGGTGCTGGCTTCCGACGGGGCAGAGCTGAACGACACGGAGAACCACCTATACTTGGCAAACAAGCTGAGAACCGGACTAAGCCCAAGAAAGGATTCGCTTCGCAAAATACTGGATGACTACTTGGAACACCTTGACCACAGAACGGACGACGCGACCATCGGGGCGATTTGGGTAACAGGTTCAAATTGAGTGCGGCGACGCACGACCTTCGCATGCGTATTTATCTCGGTCGTTATCTGGATTCTGTCAAGTTCGTTGCACTCACATTCCTCAGGAGATAGGCGTATCTTGGGCTCTTGATTACAGGCTGACGCTAGCACAGTTTGGTTCTCTGGACAAAGCGAAGGATTGGTCTCGGGGTCTTGGTTGCTTTCGTAGTCGCCCTCATAGTTCTTTTGCAGATTCCGCCAAACGCATACTACTCGCCAAAACCAGTCCAGATCGCCGTGGATGAGTCCGTTAAGGGCTCATTGCAAACGTATCCAGCTTATGACTATACTGCCTATCTTCAGTTCAAATCGAACGGAAGCTTTAGCGTGAACAATCCGATTCGTGTGAAAGTCAAGATAACCTATGCCAACATCAGCTTGCTCAGTGCGGGCTATTGTTGCATCAGTCTCGACAACGCGGTGGATAGTCCACCGAAATTCGCTACCAATGGGGCCAGTCTCGCAGACCGTATTCAATTGACGGCTTACTCCAACGGAACTTATTCGGGCGAGGGTAGTGTCCTCTTCCAAGAGGCTGGTAACAGTTCTACTGGCTTGCTTCCTCTCGCAGACCCAAACAATCCCACGCCAATAGAATCGATGCCTCACGGAGCCTCAGTCCTGACCATATCTGGGAGTGCCGACACTTTGAGCATCGACTTGAATCGAAACGCGATACGGTGGGGAGTCATGATTGGTGTGTTGTTCGGTATCATTCTCTTCCAGCCCGTTCTTGAAGCGATTCTTCTTCCTGAGAACAGTCCTCAGCCTTTAGCCCAGACGCAAACGCCCCCAATAGCGTCGCAGCCGCAGACCCAATCACAGCAACCCACGAAACTAACCCGCAAACAACGTAAGGAGTTAGGAAAGCAGATAGCAGCAGAGATGCGCAACCAAGAATCAAGAGAAAGGGAGCAACAAGAGCGAGAGTCCGAAGAATCCGGTTCGTAGTGTTGTCCGTTGGTTAGGCTTTGAGATTCTTCTTGATTTTCTGTTCCCATTCCTCTTGGGTTATCACGCCCTTCTCTTCCAAGAGGTCAACTAGGGAAGTGAGCATTGTGTCCAGCGTGTCGATTTCCTCGTCCTTACTTTTCTTTGGCGTGGCCTTTTCCTCCCTTCACTAGGTATCCGTTCTCCGAGAGCCATGCTAAGACTATTGTCCTTATCGTGTCCGAGTATCCGTGACCCATCGTGTCGCCTAGGTCTCGGTCGATAATGGCCCAAACCTCGTCCGGTAGTGCAACCAGCGCCTTTCTCATGTCGCTCATACCACCTGCACAGGAGCGATTGCGACTCGCTCTGTCTCCTGACTAGGAATCTCCAGAACCTCCGCCTTGATTGCGTTCTCCACCAATGCCTTCCAGCCCTTGAGGTCGATCCCAGCCTGTTGCGCTGAAGTCTTGCCCTTCAAGGAAAGGTGAGGCCTTGCAAAGTTGTAATTGACGACATATCTGTCTAGGATGAGCTTCGCGCTGTCTTGGTTCTTGAACCTCCGCATCGGGCGCGTCCTCTCCTTGACGGTCTCGTGAAGCCTCTCTACAAGGTTGTTAGTCTCCCTCGACCTGATTCCGATGCCCTTCACCATCTCGACCTTCTTGTTCGCGAACTGGGAGTAGAACACCTTGCGCACGGCCCTGTCGTATGTCATCGAGCCGTCTAGGTAGAGGACTGTCGGCCTGCTCTTCGCTGTCTCCAGCCCCTTGCGGAATTGGGCGATGGTGTCCTTCATGCTCCTAGTCTGCGAGACATGCGAGGCGACAATCATGCGGGCGTCCTCGTCAATCATCTCCCAGAACCATTGGTTCTGACCCTCACATCGGATGACGGTCTCGTCATGGTGCCACTTCGTTCCGACCTGCGGGGCGAGAGTCTTGGTGTATTCGCTCACAAGCTTCGAGTATTTCCTGACCCAGCTCCAAATCGTGACCTGTGAGACCTTCTCCCCGAATATCTGCTCCAGCTGGCGCGAGACCTTGCGCGTCGAGAGGCCTTTGAAATACATCGACAGGGCCGTGACTATGGCGTGCTTGTTCACGCGCATCGATGGAAGGGAGTCGTTCTCGATGAACCTCTTCCCGCAGTCTCCACACCTCAGCATCTTCTTGCCGCGCATGGAGCCGCTAGGCCTCACGCACTCGCTCTGGCAGTATTTGCAAGGCATGTTTCGACGTATATCCCTATGGATATGCCACTAAAGTATATATCCATACGGATATTAGTATTCCATGACTTCGCCGCTCCAAGCTCTCTGTATCTTGAAGAATCTGTCTAGGCTCGCATATGAGTTGGAATCGATGTCATGCTTCTCGAACAATGCTCCGAGGTTGTGGTCCTTGTCCAAATCTATGACGAATATGCAAGGAGGCGGCTCCGTAAGATTCTCGGCCGTCAGCCAGAACTTGGCGTAGACGACGAACCGAGACTTCCCCAGGTCTTCATTCCAAATTGGAGGAGAATCGGAGACTCCGACTGCAATCGTCTCCCTATTGTCATTAGAGTCGTTGAGCAGCGTTAGCTTCTTCATCTCCTGAATCGCATCATATTGGAGCTTCCAGATTGAGAATAGTTTGGCGTGAGCTTCATCGTTCTTAGGAGACAAGTCGATTTCCGGAGAAGACCCGCCCTCCCATAACTGCCACCTCAGCGGGACGGGCTTATCGGAAAAAGTGAAAGACGGGACCGCCGCACCCACCGGCGCAATGACCTTCTTTTCAAGCTCCTTTGACGCGGCATATTCCTCGTATGTCCAGATGCGACGTTTCTCACCTCCAAAAGGGTCTTTGGTCTGAGGCAAAATCACGAATCTTGCTCTTGCTCTCATCTTCCTTATCGAGGTATTTCCTCCGTTGGTCACATTGACCCAGATTTCAGTAAGCTTTGAATTTCGAAGCGGAATAAGGTGCCCGTCAATCACTGTGTTGGTATTGGGGTCTCCCCCACCGTCTCGGAGCGTCTCGAATTCTATGAGGTTGTAAAAGCCCTTGACAATGGGCTTCGGTCGCATAAAAAAGGAGAAAAGAAGTCCTCCACGATGATAAGAATCAGAATCCCGATATCCGCTGTAACGGCTACGAAATCGAGCCCGACCGCCAAGGGGTCTTGCGAGTTCGATAGAACCGCGCCTAGCTCTTTTGCACCAAGAAGGCCCACAAGTTCTAACGCGATGAGAAGGAGCATCCACGGTACGAGCCGCTTCGACAGCCGCGTCGCTTGCGTGAGAGTTACCATTCTCGCCACCTTGAAGCCCCTTGTTCGGATATAGCCATTTCCATACGGATATGCTTAGGGGGCTTGCAACGAACTCAACAGAATCAGGCATACCCATATCCGTACATACCAACTGATAGCGGTATGACCATAGGTATGTCAAAGGGAAACTCAAGCGATTATTGTAAGGAGCAACCGAGTCGCATTCGAAGCACACCTCGGAAGCCGAGGTGTGCGCCGTAGTCGCGGGAATATTTTCGAGATATGGTTGGTCGGTCGTCGGAGTCGAAATCAGAGAGCCAGTATTCTTGATGGCGAGGCGGGTTGATGGCCTCGATGGCTAACCCTTGGCCGATCCATCCGCAGCCGCTCAACGGAGAGTCCTTGACATCTTGGGCGGTTCTCCAGGAAGAGTGCTTTTCACTTGCACTTCAGAGCAACCGGAGAATGTGGCGCCCGAGGTTTCCAGACTTGGACGTGTATTTACACCAAATTGACTCCTAATCGCGATTCGGGATTGATGACCCAAGTTCCTCCAGGTGGTCATTAAAAGCACAGGCGACCTACTAACGCATGAAGTGCCGAAAAGGTGGCACAGCAGCAAGCATTGTTTTCTTCTTCGTGTTCATCCTGGTCTTTCTCACCGTGCTGGCGCACATATTCCCACTCTACATTGGTGACTCCAGCACCTCCGGGAGTAGCCCGACTAGAGGCTCCTGCACAGCAGAGCATGCCACCGGAGCCGCAGCGCCAGCAGCGCCCGGCATGGCGTCAGCTCCCAGCGTCCCGATGCTATCTTCTTACGTAATATCCCTTCCAATAACCGCGTCGGCGAGTACAGACGGAGAGCTGCTCAACGATTCATGGTGGCACGAGGTCATCGCTTCGTCCGATAAGTCATTCAAGGACATGCCCCAGGGCCTGTACTGGGGCTTCCTCAACGACAGCCAGTCCATGCATGACTGGCTCCTCCAGACTATGCCGAATCCCCCGTCATGGGCAAGTACTGGAGTGATGACCGCGGTCACCGGAGAACTCGTCACTCTCCAAACCGACGCCACTGCGTCAGGTAACTCGACACAAGCCGAAAACTCAGTGAGGGATTTCATCGCCGGACTCTCTGGCGCCGGTCTGTCCGGTCTCGACTTCCTGACCGCCGGAACTCTTTCAGCTCTGAAGACCTACGGTGAGACCCACGACCCCTACCTCGCGCTCTGTGCAACTTTTCCTGGCCAGTTGGCACAACTCTTCGCCAACTCCTTCGACCCGAGCATCCCCATCGACGAAAGGGCGCGCTTCTTTGGGGAACTGCTAGCGGCCGGCTCGCTGACCGCGGTGCTGGCGGGACACGACAACTTTGACGGGAATTTCAAGGCGGCTCTCAAGGACGTCAACCTCCTCGACGCGTGGCCCGACATCAAGTCGCAACTCTCGGACATCGCTTCCCAGGTCTCCAGCAACGCCGCGGGCCTGGCGCTTCAAGCCGTCACGAAGGTGGCGGAGAACTTCCCCAGCGTCCCCTGGGCGGCCGACTATACGGGCTTCAGGATCGATTCGATGGTAAACGTGCTCCGCAATGCGGGCGAGCCCAACCACTTCGTGGAAGGGCAGCTTTCTGGGCTGGTCCAGGCCGCCGACGGCGCGGGCGACCCGACGGCCGTCGGAGACGCGGCCGATGGAATCAGCTACGACACCGGGCGCGGGATAAGGCTCTACATCACGAGTCAGGGCAGGGGATACCTCTACAGCGACGCGAACACGATGCAACAGATGAAGGCGAGCTTCCTACAAGAGAGAGTTGCCGGCTTTCAGGTCGGTCATCCCGCTTTCCTCAAGGTGACCTACAAAGAGGCCGGCGCAACAGTCTATCACTACTACACCGGTGGTGAGTTCTGGAATCCAACCGTCCCAGACGGAATCGCAAAATCAGGTGACGTGGTCACAATCTCAGTGCAGATTCTGACGACGGACGACTTCGCCACGAGTCTACCGCCGATGGATTTTGCCAACGACCAAGCAGTGTCGTACATCGGTGATCGGACGGAAATGACAGATGCCAGCGTCTCGGGAGACCAGGTCACCCTTCGCTTCAGCGAGGACCCACCCATCGAGATGAACATGCAATTCGCCATAACGGGAACGATGTCTTCGTCGCTGGGATGGAATAGCGCCTCAGGCCCTTATCTCGACATGTCATTCAGCGACATCTTCAGCGACACCAGGATGTTGAGGATATACTATGACGGACATGACCCGCCGAGTCTTGGATTGAGCATAGGCACACAAGAATTCAGGAACGTCTATTTCGTATCGAATGATGGCGTCAGGTTGAACATAGTCTATACCTCAGGCTCCAATTTCTACACGGCAACTTTCTACCCTGTCTACGCCCCGTGGGTCCTGTACACGTTGGAGGACATGGCCCCATTCGACCTGTCCCTGCCTGATGTCACGGGCTATTCGGAAAGTCACTTGATTGACAACGTGGGGACCACGCGGACCCTTGAGCACGAAATGATATACAAAGGAAGCATGACCGACGTTGGCACAATTGGCGCAGAGATAGCCTACACTGTCGCCAGGGAGAAGCTCGGACTCGCAGACGTGACCATGAGCGACATCTCAGAGGGAGGATCGGACCTTTACACGCCAGGTCACAAGGTCGTGATTGAGGCGAGGATGCTTTCGAGAACGGCGGGTGGATCGGGCTCGGCCCTTGATGCCGACCTTACCGAACAGCTAAACGAAATGATTGGAAGAATCAAAAGCGACTTCTCTTACTACAAGGCTTCGAACCCTGAGGCCGGTTATGCGATTCTCAGTTACGTCGTAGATGAGAACACAATCAAGACCATCGTCTTGCAGGTGCTACCCGCCTAACCATGCCTTGTGTCGCTCGCGATGTCATCACATTTCTGCAATATTTTCTGATAGTGAGCCAATCGGGGAGCCGCGCACTCACCTGATAGCAGCCCTGTTGAGGCCAAATCGCTCCGAATGGATTGTATCTTGGAAAAGAAGGTGCGGCCGCCGGGATTCGAACCCGGGCAGGTGGCTGTCTCCTCTATTCGCCCTTTCGGACCTAGATTGGGAAGCCACCGTCCTAACCACTGGACCACGGCCGCGCTGCGCCACAGAACCCGAAAGCCGGTATAAATGAGGTTGGTTGGAATTCCCTTCCGATCTCGGCTGCGCGGCTGACTTCCGGTAATTTAGCGATTCTCAATATTGGACTGATGACAGAGAAAAAGGTTCGGTATTTGGAGGTCTTACCGACTTGCTCAGCTCGGTAGCTTTGCTTCCATTTCCGTGATGGCTTCGCAGCCTATCGTTGAGTGACTTATCACCCCATCGATGATGTCTCTTACTTCTTGGCTCTCACCGCAAGCATGCAACAATTCGTGGTAGATGATACATCTGAAAGGAGTCGAGGGATTGTAGAGCAGAACTAGGGTCGTTCTGACAAGGTCGAACGCATGAAGGAACACGCCGATTTTGGAGTCGGTCTTCTCCGGATTCGTGAATCGTTGCCCTGCAGGGACCGCAGCGTTACTAGGAAGCGCTGCATCCCAGACATCCAACACGACGGTTCCTGGCATATACAAAGCGAAGGGCAGGGCCAGCTGCCTAATCCCATCGGCATATGTGACTCCCGGAAGCCCAGGCATCATGTCATTCTGCTGATTTAGACTCCATTCGGCCGTTCGCCTCTGAGCAATCTGATTCAGGCGGTCTTGAATTCGCTGAATCCCAATGAAGAAGAAGATGCGGAAGGCCTCGTCAGTCTGAGATGCGGCCACAGTCCCCTTATGACCGCCCTGCACGGTGCGGATGGCTAAAGTTGGCGGGGTAAGAGTCACCACACTCCATCGTTGGGTGCCTCGGATATACTCTTCCGAATATCGCGAAGTTATCTAGTTCTTCGGGTAATATGGCATCCAGAAATGCCGCTAGTCTCGAATCGGGTCAGAATCCTCTACGTCATTTGGCGGAGAAGGGGAATCATGGCGAACTACAGCCTTCTTCGAGACGAGCTTCACATGGGCGACGAGCGTCAGCTACGAAATCTTGTCCCTCGTATGATAGCAGAGAAGTCGTTGGAGGTCAAGAAGAAGAAAGGTCAGGAGTATTGGCACGTCACACAAAAGGGCGTTAGGAAGATTAGCTTCCTTACTCTTCCAATCTTCGCATATGCCATTCTTCTAGGCATAGGCCTCGCTTTCATCGTTGGAGGGGTGTGGTTTGGATACTATGGAATACCACTTCAGCCATCTGGCCAAATCGGAGTCGGAGCCATTGCTGCAATTTTTGGAGGTTTCTTGTTTTGGAATCAGAGGAGGCTGGAAAAGGAGCTGCTCAAGCTCGAAGGTCAAGATGACTCCGACGAGAGCTGACTGGTCTCCATGAGGGGATGCCATATCCGCTATAGACATACCACACCATAGCTAATGCGAGTAGTATGCACCCAACAGTTGGGCTCTGGGTAATCGGGGTTGCCTTGATAATCGCCTCCTGGTACATCCCCAACGGCTTCGGATACGAAATGCTAGGCGTCCTAGCCATCATCGCCGGCACAGTCATGGGACTGATGTCAAGGTAGGAGATGAATGGAATGAGCGTGGAAGCTGTCTTCAAGTTCGTTGCGAATAACCCACCTTCCGCACTCATCGCTGGCGGGATCCTTTTCGCCGTCCTCTCCGTCATCACGGCTCCGTTTGACCCGTCTAGCACGGAATTCCTGAGGGGCTACGCACCTTGGATGATAGGTGGCGGATTCATCTTGCAGGTAGTCTGGCTGGTCCTGAGGGCTCTGTGACAACTCCTGGTCCGAAGCTGGAACAACAAGGAACTGACGCAAGCAGTCTATGTCTTGGTCATCATCGTCATCGGAGAAGCGGTAGGGCTAACGAGTATTTCCTCGCCTCAGGCAGTCACTTCGACTTCAACCTCAACAATGACTTCGAGCATCTTCGCCACAGTAGTAACAACGACAACCGCCAACCAAGCTGAGATTGATGCGCTCAATGCCCAAGTCTCTGGCTTTCAGGCCACCATCTCCAACCTTCAGACTACCGTCAATCAGCAATCAAGTGCAATCGACGCCCTCGAAATCCCCATCATTGTAAGAGACAATCTTGGACCTTCAGACATCATAGCTAGCTACTTCGTGACGCCGGTTATCAGTTATGTGAAGAATGCGACCCACATCGACGCCAGCTTGGCCTCCGGAGCAATCAAGACTCTCATCGAAGGGAAGCTGAAGCGACCGGAAGTGGACCTAGTCAGCGCCACCCCCATTGGAGCACACATCTACGACTGCCAGGTTCGGCTAGTAATTCCATTCAGCCTAAGCGAAGTCCCGATTGCCGCTACTGCCGTCAACATAGTGGGTGACTTCACATTCTACCCGTATGTGGTATTCTCTGCTGAGGTTGATACAACGACTTCGACTGTGACCAGCATCCGGTATGCAGGGAGTGCTGGTGTCCAATGAGCGAAGACGGCCCCCCGCTCACTCTCTTCTTCGCCCGAAGCGCCTGAAGAGGAAAGTAGGCAGCCCACAGTCGCGTCGGAATCGCTCTGACTCCAAAATCCAGAAACCCGTATAAGCCGAAGCGCGGGCTGAGGTCGACCGTGCCGAAGCGCAGGGGACGAGACCTCATGGCAAGCTCGCAGATAATTGCGCAGCTTGCCTCCCTCGACAAGGGCGGGTATGCGCGGACCCATCGGCGCAACGGGAAGGCGTACCCGACCGGCCTCCACGCGGCGGTCGCCGGGCTCCTCGACTCTCTCGAGCTGCGGTACGTCGAGGACTCCCCTGTTTCGCCAGGCTCCAGGCTGATCGCGGACTTTTTAGTCGACGGCCGCGACGCCATCTTTGTGGGGAGGCGGCTCTCCGCCGCGGAGCTGAGTATGGCCAGAGGCTCGGGATGGTGGTGCGTCGCGGTCGAGATGAGCCCTGCGAGGAGCGACTCCCTCGACCCCGGGCTCCGGGTTTCCGACATTTCGTACGCGAGAGACGGCGCCGGCTCCATCGAAGACGGCAGGCTTCAGACCATCTTCCTCGACGACCCCTCCTTCAACTTCGACTACGCGCACATCCTCCCTCAGACCGAGAAGTGCTCCGTGATGCACGGGCACACCTCGTCCGCACTCGTGGAGATAGTCGGCTCGCCGGTGGACGGGATGGTAGTCGACTTCAACGACGCGAAGCCGGTGATCAAGAAGGCGATATCTGAGCTCGACCACAAGCTCTTCATCAACGAGCGGTACGTGACAGGCAGGACGGCGACGCACGTCGACCTAAGGTTCTCGACCGTCCACGGCGATTTCAGCCTCCGCGTCCCGAAGGAGACGGCGGTCCTCTTGGACGGGGAGGCGACCGTGGAGAATCTCGCCCAGGAGCTCCTCAGGAGGATCGCGCCCAAGATGCCTGAGAACGTCGAGGCGGTCGGCGTCTACGTCTACGAGGGGCTGAACAAGGGCACGCACCTCCTTGCGCGGCTCCATGGGATGGGGGCGGAGACGAGACGGAAGCGATAGTCCTGCTCTCGGGGGGGATAGACTCCGCCACATGCCTCTGCCTCGCGAGGAGGGACGGATACTCTTCGAGGGCTCTCACGATCGAGATCCATGGGACGGCGAGGGCGGAGCTGGCGGCCGCAAGGCGCCTCGGCAAGCGCGTCGGCGTCCTCGAGCACCGGTTCATGAGGATCCCCGACCTCAAGGAGGCCGGAGACATCATGGGCTCGAGCGAGCTCTCGAGGAGGTTCGTCCCGCCGACATACATCCCCATGAAGAACGCGATCTACTACTCAATGGCCGCAGCCTACGCCGAGGAGAAGGGGTCTGACTGCATAATCGGAGGGCACAACCTGGACGACAAGCGCTGGTTCGAGGACGCCAGCGAGGAGTTCTTCGACGACCTTCAGAGCACGCTCTTGGCCGCATCCCCGAGGCTCAGGAAGCACGGCCTGAAGATACTCCGGCCGCTCCGAGAGAGGCGCAAGTCCGAGGTCGTCTCCCTGGCGGCGGAGATAGGGGTCCCCCTCGAGCTGACCTGGAGCTGCCACGGGGCGGGCGAGGAGCACTGCTGGAGATGCGCGGGCTGCAGAGGGAGGATCGAGGCGTTCGCGACGGCCGATTGGGACGCGGCGCTGGATCTGGTCGCGCAGCGCTTTCGTGGGGCCAAC
>VFSW01008515.1_pt1 | contig 14719 bp, 11 predicted proteins | sample 5358111 | NCBI WGS metagenome assembly VFSW01 (sample SAMN11554181, study PRJNA540505) | mine drainage metagenome | isolation source: sediment from site ElyBrook_90M | place: USA: Ely Copper Mine, Vershire, VT | collected 2017 | reverse complement strand
TTGTCAAAGTGCAGCACTACTTTTTTGTCGATTGATACCAAGACGTATCTGTGTGCATCTGTGGCTAAAATTCTACTCGGGGGGTCAGACCTGACCCGGATTTAGCCCCCTCAGCCACAGGCTTTGGGCTGGGCATTGGCGCCGAACTCGACGCCGGCGGCGGCGCTGATCACCTGGTCGACAGAACGGAACAGGTCTCTTACGGCAGCTTCAGCCGCCCGATAAGCCCGTACCGCTGGCAGGGTTTCCAGTTCGGCTTGTAAGGCCTCGATCGTTTTTCCCTCGCCATCCGCATACACCATCTGGCGGTTACGGATCTCCTTCGAGATGCGTTTGATCTCCGGGTCGAGATTGATCGACTGCGCCAGGCGGAAAAAATCTTGATACTCGGTCGTTTTCGCCAATAAATTAGCCAACTGCTCGGTCGATTGGTCGATTTCGGGGGCGTAATCGAACGTAGTTTCTGTATCGTTTGAAGAACAACAATCCATCGGGTTCATCCTTTATCGGAAGGGTTAGTTTTTCTGATGAAATACATTCATCTGTACGAATGTATTGTAGACAATATTCCCAAAATGCAATAGTGACAGATATACCTGTTTCGGTATTCCAGAAGCATATAATCCCGGAAAACACCCAATCATCCGTTTGACCTTTTTCGTGTTATTCGGTGGACCCGCGCAGGATCAATTCTGGCTCCAGAACGACGTCCGGTTGAGAGAGCAGATCACCATTCCCCTTGGTGATGGTGATCAACATCCCGGCCAACCGCCTGGCGATCTCGTAAGTGGGCTGGTGCAGCGTGGTTAATGGCGGGTTGGTATAGGCGGTTTCCTGAATCCCATCGTACCCGGCGATGGCCAGGTCTTTTCCTACCTGTAAACCCAATTCCTGGGCTGCCTTCAAGATTCCCATGGCGGTTGAGTCATTGCATCCGAGAATCGCCGTAGGTCGATCGGGCAAAGCGAGCAGTTTTTGGGCCGCGGCGTACCCGCCTTCTTCGGTTAAATTTCCGCGCACCACCAGTTTCCCGTCATAGGAAATCCCATTTAGTTCCAGCCCCTTTTTGTATCCGGCAAAGCGCTCGACTTGAATCATCAGAGTGGGGGATGCGCCCACATAGGCCACCCGTTTGTGCCCTTTCTGGACCAGGTAGGTTACCAGCCTTTCAAAACCTCCCCGTTCATTCACCAGGATATAGGGGTAATCCGGATGCGAAGGGAGCCGTCCTAAGGTAACAAACGGCACCTTGTTGTCCGCCAGATAACCAATCCGCCAATCCTGGGCACGGATGCGGTTCAAGATCACCCCATCCACCCGCAAACTTTGGAACCAGCGCTGGTACATGGCTTTTTCAAGGTCGCTGTCGGGTGGGCTGGAAGAGACGATCAGGTCGATCTGATGTTCGGCGGCTTCATCACATAAACCCGCCAGGAAGGTGGCAAAAAAAGGATCTGAAAAGCGCGGGGAGCTGGTAGGCAAGATATAACCGATCGCATCGGAGCGCTTGCGGCGCAGCTGGCGGGCCGCCGAGCTGGGGGAATAGCCCAGTTCTTGGGCGGCGCGGATCACCCGCTCACGCGTTTTGTCAGACACGTCGCTGTACCCATCTAAAGCACGCGAGACCGTGGTGATGGAGAGGTTTAATGTTTTAGCGAGGTCACGGATTGTAAATGGCATAGACAGACTCCAAAACGTTTTGGTGTGTGTATTATACACTGACTTATTTGGGAAACACAAATCTGGTGATGCGGGAGTTCCGCCTGAAACCAGCTTTGTTAGGTTATAATTTAAGCAATATCATCCAACACACCCGGCTAGATTTATACAGCCCTGGCACTCACTGACCACGCATGAAAAATATGCTGCCTATGTCGAAAAGAATACCGGCGTCTCTACGCATGAGCTGGATCCCAGACCCGCCTGGAGAGCTGTGGAAAAACTCAAGCAGGTTGGCTAAGGCACGCCTGCCAGAGTTTCATCCGCTTCAGCCTACCGGTACCTGCAATGGGAGGGGCGAGATTTAATCGGATCGTAACACCTCCCTGAGAGAATCGCCATGGCGAGCGGCTTCACCGTCGTTTTTTATCCAGGAGGTGTTTATGTCAAGAACTGTCGTCGCAGCAGCCCTGGGGGAATGCGTTCACGTTGCGGGACTGATCAACTTTTTACGCCTGGCCGAAGCCGCCGGCTGGCGAACGGGGGTCCTGGGCCCGGCGGTGCCCATCGAGAAGATCCTTGACGCGGCCAGGACCGAGAAAGCCGACCTGGTGGGGGTCAGTTATCGCCTGACGCCCGAAACCGGCGAACGCCTGCTGGGTGAATTTGCCGAGGCTGCCGACGAACTGCGCAGCCAGGGGGTGCGTTTTGTGTTTGGCGGCACACCGCCGGTAGCAGAAAGAGCGCAGCGCCTGCGTTTCTTCGAGCGCACCTTTGATGGCAGAGATGCCCCCGAAGAGATCCTGGCTTACCTCAAAGGCCAGGGGCTATCGGCCAAAGCTGAAACCGTTTATCCGCAAACTACCATAGAGCGCATCCAATGGAAAGCCCCTTTTCCCCTCCTGCGCCATCATTTTGGCCTGCCCACCCTGGCAGCCACGCTGGCAGGCGTTCAAGAGATTGCTGAGGCGCGGGTCCTGGACGTCATCTCCCTGGGGATCGACCAGGATGCGCAGGAAAACTTTTTCCACCCGGAACGGCAGAACCCGCGCCGCACCGGCGCCGGGGGTGTGCCCGTGCGTTCGGCGGAAGATTACCGCTCTCTGTATCAGGCCAGCCGGCGCGGGAATTTTCCTTTGCTGCGCACCTACTCAGGCACGGATGACTTTATCGCCCTGGCAGAAATGTACGTCGACACGATCCACATTGCCTGGTGCGCCATTCCCCTGTTTTGGTTCAACCAGATGGATGGACGCGGGCCCTGGGAATTAGAAAGCTCGATTGGCGAACACCAGCAGGTAATGGCCTGGTATGCCCAACGCCACATTCCGGTAGAGCTGAATGAACCCCACCATTGGGGCATGCGCGATGCCCCCGATGTGGTATTTGTCGTCTCGGCCTACCTGGCAGCCTATAATGCCAGGGCCTTTGGCGTTAAGGATTACATCGCCCAGTTGATGTTCAACAGCCCGCCGGGGCATTCAGACGCCATGGACCTGGCTAAAATGCTGGCCGTGCTGCGCCTGATCGAACCTCTGGCAGGCCCCCATTTTCGCATCTGGAAACAGACCCGCACCGGCCTGTTGAGCTACCCGCTCGACCCGGACGAAGCCCGGGCGCAACTGGCAACCAGCGTGTATCTGCAAATGGCCCTGCGTCCGCACATCGTTCACGTGGTTGGCTACACCGAAGCCGACCATGCCGCGGCGGCCGATGAGGTGATCGAATCCTGCCGGCTGGCGCGTCGAGCGGTGGTCAACTTCTTACAGGGCGCCCCGGATATGACTGCCGATCCGGCCGTCCAACGCCGGGCGGAGGAACTAGCTGCCGAGGCCCATTTCACATTGCGGGCCATCCAATCGATTGCCGCGCCGGGCGTTTCAGACCCGCTCAGCCACGCCGCTACTCTGGCAAAAGCCGTGCGGCTGGGGATTCTGGATGCGCCTCACTTACGCAATAATCCCTTTGCGAGGGGGCAAATTGCTACTTCCATTGTCAATGGCGCCTGCATGGCCATCCAACCAGATGGAAAGCCGTTGTCTGAGAAAGCCCGTCTGGAAAAAATTCTTGTTCAGGGAGGGTAACAAAATGGTTCAAAAAACAAGATACACGGTGATCGGCGCCGGGCACGGGGGCAAAGCCATGGCCGCCCACCTGGCTTTAATGGGTTTTCCAACCACGCTGTATAACCGTACCCCTGACCACATTGCAGCGATCAAGGAATTGCAGGGGATCGACCTGGAAAGCTACGAAGGCGGCCCGCGTGGATTTAGCAAGCTGGAATGCGTCACTTCATCCATGGCAGAGGCGTTGGCGCAGGCTGAGATGATTATGGTGGTGGTGCCTTCCTCGGCGCATGCCGACGTGGCTAAAATTTGTGCGCCGCACCTTCGGGATGGACAAATCGTAGTGCTGCACCCCGGGCGTACCTGTGGTGCAATTGAATTTGCTAAAGTGCTGCGGGATTTGAATTGCACTACCGACGTGACCATCTCTGAGGCAGAAACGCTCATTTACGCATCCCGCAGCGACGGCCCGGCTCAGGCGCACATCTTCCGCATCAAAGAGGCCGTGCCTCTGGCCGCCCTGCCGGCCACGCGCAATCGCCTGGTGCTGGATCGAATTCATGAAGCCTACCCGCAATACATTGATGGCGGTAACGTGCTGCAAACCGGCCTTAACAACATGGGCGCCATCTTCCACCCGGCTTTGACCATGCTCAATGTAGGCTGGATTGAATCGACCCACGGCGATTACCAGTTCTACATCGACGGCGTTACCCCTTCTGTGGCGCGGGTGCTCGAAGCGCTCGATCGCGAGCGTGTGACCGTGGCTTCTTCACTCGGTATTCGCGGCCGTACGGGACTCGAATGGCTCAAAATGGCTTACGACACCAACGGCGAAGACCTCTACGAGGCCATCCACAACCAGCCCGGCTACTATGGCATCAAAGCCCCACCCACCCTCAACCACCGCTACATTTTTGAGGACGTGCCCATGAGCCTGGTGCCCATCGCTGCCCTGGGCGAACGCTACGGCGTTTCAGTGCGGGGTATGGATGCCATGATCCGCCTGGCCTGCATCATCCACCGCACCGATTACTGGAGGCGCGGCCGTACCCTTGAAAAACTGGGCATCAACAACCTGAGTGTGAGCGAACTCACCCGTTACGTTAATGAAGGTGTGTTTGATTAAATGCCTGAATAAGAAAGTGGTAAGGCATCTCAACTGAAAGGAGAAAGACCATGTCTGGAATTGCAGGAATTGCGCAACCGGGTAAACAAAGCGAAGTAAACAGGATGCTTGGGAAGATTGGACATCGCGGCGCCACGATCGAGATCATTGAAACTGCTTCAGCCACATTGGGGGTGGCGTGGCCGGATTACCAGTCCGCAGCCTCTAAACAACTGCAAAACTCGCACATTGCCTGGGATGATGCCGGGGATGGGCATTTCGCCCTCGCACAGGGTGACGATTTTTTGCTGAAACGCGATCCTGTCGGCGTAGCTCCGCTGTACTATGGGTGGACCAGCGAGGGCCGGCTTTGTTTTGCTTCCGAGGTAAAAGGATTGCTGGAAATTACTCACGATGTGCATGAGCTGCTGCCCGGAAATACATTTAATGGCCAGCACATGGAAGTCTATTTTCGGCTGGGTAAGTTACCCATCCTCGAAGATTCACCTGAAAAAGTGGCGCTTAAACTGCACCGCAAGCTGGAAGCGGCGGTGGAGAAACGGGATGGCACAGGCAATGTGGGCGCCTGGCTGTCGGGTGGATTGGATTCCAGCGCCCTGGCCGCCCTGGCCAGCCACTGCTTTCATCCCTTTCATACTTTCACCGCCGGAGTGCCTGGCTCTGCGGATGTAATCTATGCCCAGATTGTGGCGGATTTTATCGGGTCGGAACATCACGTTCGCACTGTGCAGCTCGAGGGCCTGTTGGCTGCCCTGCCAGAAGTCATTTATCACCTGGAGTCGTTTGATGCCTGGCTGGTGCGTTCCAGCATTATGAATTACCTGGTGGCTGAAATTGCCGCCGATTACGTGCCGGCCGTGTTTTCGGGCGAAGGCGGCGACGAATTGTTTGCCGGGTATGATTATCTAAAAGGACTGCCTCCCTCTGACCTGCCTGATGAACTGATTGATATCACTGCGCGCCTGCATAACACGGCCTTGCAGCGGGTGGACCGCTGCGCTTCAGCGCATGGCACAGTTGCCCACGTGGTTTTTCTTGATCCTGAGGTACTCGATTTTGCCTTGCGGATCCCCATGCAGTACAAATTACAAAACGGTGTGGAAAAGTGGATCCTACGCAAGGCCATGGCCAGCACGCTGCCCGAAGTGGTGTTGAATCGGCCTAAGGCCAAATTCTGGCAGGGGGCGGGGGTAGGAGACGTGTTGGCAGTGTATGCTGATCAGAAGATCAGCGATGCTGATTTTACCCAGGAACGAAACCTGCCTGATCATTGGACGTTAAACACGAAAGAGGAACTGCTATACTATCGTATCTTCCGCGAACACTTTGGCATGTTTGATGACCTGAGTTGGATGGGGAGGACAAAAGGCTCTCCCACCAGCTAGCGCGGTGGGGAACCAATCATTGTTCGCCCTTCTGGCATAGCCGCCGGGCCTCGCGCAGGGCAGCCGCTTCCCCGACCACGGTCAGAACATCGCCTTCGCACAGAACGGTATCCCCCTTGGGAATTAATATCTGGGTACCCCGCCGTAAACTGGCGATCACGAAATGGTCCGGCCAGGTCACGTCCTTTACCTGCATCCCATTAATAGGCGCTCCAGCCTCGACCCGCATATCTTCGACTTCTGCGTTTCCGGTAAGCCCATCTTTTAACCGGTGCGGGAGTGATTCCTGGGGTACGAACCAGAAGGGCCCCCCGCCGCCTTCCAGGGCGCCATCCACCTCGGCGGACAGGTTTTCGTATACTTCTTCAGAAATGACCCCATCTCCGCGCATCCCCAGGTAGGCCGAGCGCTGAGCGCGTAAAATCTCGCGCCGGGTGGTCTCTAATTCTTCAGACTCTAAGCCGGGTTCTACCCGCAGCAGTTCGCGCACGGCATCCGCCAGCAGTGCAGTTTGTTCCTGCAATATCGGCTTGAGCTTTTCCCACACCGGGGCGGATACCAATCCTTCTCGGTAACGGCGTTCGATGTGCGTTTCGGCAGAACGCAGCGCCATTAAGCGGGCGTGGCGCTGTTTGTAATCCACCTGGGTTGCGTTGGTCGTGATGATCCCCAACCTGCGCACCAGCGCAGCCATGGTCGGGGCCTGAACCAGCAGGGTGAACAAAGCTACCCCAAAGGCCATCGTCCGCAGCAACAACCGGTCCGGGCCGACGGCGACCGGCAGGCTGAGCGCCAGCGCCAGGCTCAGCGCCCCGCGCAGGCCGCCCCAGGCCAGTACATTGCGCCAGCGCCAGGAGACCGGCTCGGACAGGCGCCCGGTGATCCAGCCCAACCCATACACCACCCCCGCACGCGCCAGCAGGACTGCCCCAATCGCCCACAGGATGGGCTGCCAGGCGCCCAGCAAGGCCGGGATATCGACCTGCATGCCGATCAATAAGAAGACCAGCGAATTGACCAGGAAGGTAACGTATTCCCAGAAGTTATATAACACGATGCGCGTGGTCGGGCTCATGCCCTGCGGCCCCAGGCTGCCGGTGACCAGTCCGGCCGCCACCACCGCCAGCACGCCGCTAAATTGAAGCTGGTCAGCTACCAGGTAGGACCCATAGGCCAGTACGGTGGTCAGGGTAATTTCGATGAGGTAATCGTCGATGCGGGCGATCAGGCGCGAGATTATCCAGCCCAGCACCAGCCCGATAACGATTCCGCCGGCGGATACCCTGGCGAAGTCGGCCAGGCCGTTAAACAGGTTGAACTGGCCGGTAACCACCACAGCCAGCATCAAGTTGAACAGCACAATCGCTGTCCCGTCATTGAGGAGACTTTCTCCCTCCATCAGGACTGACAGGCGTTTGGGCACCCCCAACAGGCGAAACAAGGCTACCACGGCTACCGGGTCGGTGGCGGCAATCAGCGCCCCAAAGACCATCGCAGGCAGCAGGCCGAGCGAAGTGCCAAACGATAACACCCCGCCTACGATCAGCATCGTAATGAGTACACCCGGGACAGCCAATACCAGGATGATGGTCAGATTGCGGCGTAACTCGGTGAAATTGAGGTGGAAGGCCGCTTCAAAAATCAGCGGCGGGACAAATAACCCCAGGATCAATTCGGGGGTCAGCTCCAAATTGAGCGGTGATAAATTGGTCAGCAGCAGCCCGACCACCACCAGCGCCACGGTATACGGCACACGCAGCCGCCGGACGACAATGGCAACCAGCGAGGCAACCAGTAGAAGCTCGATAATCAGGGTCTCGGTAGTCAGAAATTGCTGCATATAGGTGTTATTTTACGTAGATGAATGCCTGGTGTAAAGGAAAAACACATCGATTTCCAGGTTGTCATGCCGGTATGCCTGTGCTACATTTGAGGTAATAACTCAGCCATTATGGGAAAGCCCCCGAATTTTGATGATTTGCCGGGGTTACGATCCAGGCAAATTATCAAAATTCGGGGATTTACACCCATAACCTGAAAAGAGGAAGATATGAATATAAATCATGAAAATACCCGGCCATCAAGTTCCTCCAAAGATGATTCAGGGAACCTGAGCGGTTCTGCAAACCATCGCCCGGTAAGATTTCGTTTCATCCGTGCCTTTGGGGTGACTTTCGGAATCGTCATCAACTTAGGTCTCTTCCATTTGTGGGGCAAATTCTTAGGGAAAGAATGGGAAAACAATCGGATGCCTGCCGTTTACGGCAGGAATGCCCGAAGATTAAAGAAATTACTGCTTTCGTTACAAGGCATATTTATCAAAGCCGGCCAGTTGATCAGTATTTTAAGCAATTTCCTGCCAGATTACTTTCGGAAGGAATTAGAAGAACTACAAGACAAAATCCCTGCGCGGCCGCTAAGCGAAATTTACGAACGTATCCACACAGAGTTTGGCAAAGATCCGAACCTGTTATTTGAAGAATTCGATCAGAATCCGATTGCCAGCGCCTCCCTGGCCCAGGTGCATACGGCCCGGCTCCAGGATGGCCGCCGGGTTGCGGTAAAAGTTCAGTATTTGGATATCGAGGCCAATACAAAAAAAGATTTACAGACGATCAAACAATTACTTTCTTTTTACGGATTTTTCCTGAGAATAAAAGGTCTTGGATATTTTCATAGTCAGTTCAGCCAAATGATTAAAGAAGAACTGGATTTTCGCCTGGAAGCCCAGAATATCGAAACCATTGCAGCCAATTTTACAGGGAATCCGCAAGTCCTTTTCCCGAAAGTCATCCATGAACTATCATCGGAAAGGGTGTTGACCACAGAATTTATGGAAGGGGTCAAAATATCGGATCTGGAGAACCTGGCAGAGCGAAACATTGACAGGCAGGCCCTGGCAGAACGCGTATTAACCGCCTATTGCCAGATGATTTTCAGCGACGGTATCTATCATGCAGATCCTCACCCCGGAAATATTCTCGTGCAGCCGGATGGGAGGATTGTTTTTGTAGATTTTGGGGCGGTCGCAAAATTATCCGATGAGATGAAAAAAGGCATCCTCCAATTTTTTGAGGGGGTCTTAAAACGAGATAACGATCAGATTTCCGCCGCCCTGCAACAAATGGGGTTGATCGCTCTGCACGAAGATAATCAGCACGTCGAACGGCTGGTTGACTATATCTACAGTCGTTTCTTGAAACAGATGACCGTTGAATCATGGAATTTGTCGGATATTAACGTTTCGGTGCAAGATAAATTGGACATGATGGTAGATTTTTCGAAAATGGACATCTCTCTTCGAGAGCTTATGGCCACCTTCCAGATCCCAAAAGACCTGGTGCTGTTGACCCGTACCATTTTACTGCTGCTGGGCTTATGCACCCACCTCAGCCCTAGCATGAATCCGATGAAGACCATTCGACCTTATTTAGAAACGTTTGTTTTGGGGCATGATAAGAATTGGGTCAAATTAATCGAAACAGCCATTAAAGATATCGTTCTTTCGGCAATCACCATTCCGGCAGAACTTCAGAATTTTCTGATTAAAGCGAACCATGGCGGATTAGAAGTAAAAGGGCTGTCTGAAAGTGCTAACCTGGTTTACGCTTTAGGACACCAATTGCTGTATGGCTTATTCGTCATGTTTTTTGGCGGTTTGGGATATTTCGCGCATCGCAGTGGTGAAATTGTGCTTTCGGATGGAATGTTTGTGATCAGCGCCTTTTTCTTGTTAAGTTTAGGATCCTCTTTCTTGCGTGCTCGTAAATGGCAAAAATAAAAGAAGGATAAAAAAGGATTGAGATGTCGCCGATAACGGAAATAATGGGGTCTTGCCGGGCGATAACTATTACCCCAAAAACAGTCTAATTTGGTCGTTACCTGAATCTTGACATTTATATTATAATGTTGACAGGTTTCCTACTTTCATACCTGCCAACGCTACTACCCCATCCCTGCAAGGCCGGTATTTTTATGCCAGGTTGCTGATAATTCATTTCTCTTTGCTTAAAAATTGAATACCTTTGGAGGTGAGCCATGGTGGATATGGTTGCGCTGAATGCTACCGACAGGATCCAGGACGATCTGCTCCTGCGGAGCTGCATCCAGTGCGGGGACTGCAGTGGTGTTTGCCCGCTTGGTTACCTGATGGATTTTCCCCCCAGCAAGATTATCGCCGATATTCGCTCGGAGACCTACGCGCGCGTCACCAAGGGTGATTCGGTGTGGATGTGCATCGCCTGTTCGGCCTGCACGACCGTCTGCCCGATGCAGATCCCGGTCACGCTGTACGTGATGAGCCGCACCAAGGAAGAGTTGGTGATGGCAGGCAACGTGCCGCCCGAGCTGCAGGCCGCCCTGGAAAACAGCCAGCGCTATGGCAACCCGGAAGGCGAGAGCCCGCGCAAACGCGCCGATTGGATCAAGGGCATCGACCCGGCTATCCCGGTATTCGGAAAAGAAAAACGCTCCGCCGACGTGTTGTGGTTCGTCGGTGATTATGCTTCCTTCCACCCACGCGTGCAGCAGGTGACGCGCGCCTTTGCGCGTTTGCTGCAACTGCTCAAGGTGGACTTTGCCATCCTGGGGGTTGACGAGGTCAGTGATGGCGATTCGCAGCGCCTGGCGGGCGAGCGCGGCCTGTTCGAGTACCTGGCCGAGAAAAACGGCCGCTCGTTCAGCAAATACAGCTTCAATAAAATTCTCACCACCGACCCGCACGCTTTTAACGGCATCAAGACCGAATACCCCAAATTGGGCATCAGCTACCCGGTGCAGCATTACACCGAGTTCCTGGTGGAACACCTCGACCAGCTCAAGCCGATGCTGTGCAAAGAGGTCAAGGCCAAAGTTACTTACCACGATGCGTGTTACCTGGGGCGCGTGAATAAGATTTACGAGGCCCCGCGCATGCTGCTGGCAGCCATTCCCGGGTTGACCATGGTGGAAATGCCGCACACGCGCCAGAACAGCCTGTGCTGCGGCGGCGGAGGGGGTGGGATGTGGCTGGACGGTTTCCAGTGGAACAAAGGCCACGCACGCGTGTCGGAATGGCGCGTGGGCGAAGCGGCCCGCTCCGGCGCCAGCGTGTTGGTGGTGGCCTGTCCTTACGAGACGCCGCGCTTCGAAGATGCGGTGAAGACTACCGGTAGAGTGGAGCAGTTAGCGGTAAAGGATATTATCGAACTGTTGGTAGACGCGATCTAATCCTTTTCGTCTTTTCGGGAGGAATCCATGAAAATTGTAGTGCCGACTCAGCTTGTACCTGATCTTGTTGAAGAACTGGTTATTGACGCCAGCGGTTCTTACCTGGACCCGAGCGCCGTACGCTGGGTCCTCAACGAATTCGATGATTACGCCATCGAACAGGCCATCCTGCTCAAGGAGCGTAAGGGTGGGCAGGTGACCGTGCTCACTCAGGGCCTGGAGGGCGCCGACGACGCCCTGTTCGCTGCAGCGGCCAAGGGAGCTGACCGTTTGATCAAGTTGAACGGGGATTTCGAGACCGGGGTCAAGATTCACGCCCTGGCGCGGCTTTACCTGGGCGCACTGCAGGCGCTTACCCCGGACCTGATCCTGACCGGCGTGCAGACCCATTTGAACCTGGACGGCACGCTCGGCCCGATCCTGGCCGAGAGCCTGAGCATACCCTACGTTGGCTACGTCTCGGGGGTTACCCTGGCCGATGGCAAGGCCATCGTGATCAAAGAGTACCCGGGTGGGCTGCGGGCGGAGATGGAAGTCAGTCTGCCGGCGGTGTTGGGCATCCAATCTTCGGATACGCCGCCCCGCTACGTGCCGATCAGCAAAATCCGCCAGGTGATGAAGACCAGCAAAATCGACGAGGAAGACGCCGGCGAGTTGGACGAAAGCGGGTCGGTGCTCGTCTCCAACCTGCTCCAGCCGGAAAGCGGCGCCAGGGCGGAGATGCTCGAGGGCGACGTGGATGCGGTCGCCGCCCGGTTGGTTGAGATTCTAAAAGAACAGGGCGTTTTGTAAAGGGAGGCCGGCATGAACCAGGATATTTACGTGCTTGTTGAGCAGTTCAAGGGCAAAGTGACCGACATGGCGCTCATGGCACTGGCGCAGGCCAAAGAGCTGGCGGCTGCCAGCGGCGGTAAGGTGGTGGGGGTGCTGCTGGGGCACAACGTGGCCGGGCTGGCCAAAAATCTGGCCGCCGATAAGGTGCTGCTGTATGACGACCCGGCCCTGGCCGATTTCACCTGGGACGCCTATTTAACGGTGCTGGCCGGCCTGATCAAAGCCGAACTGCCGCGCCTGGTGCTGCTGGGCGAAACGACTATCGGCGCAGATACGGCTTCCGGGCTTTCGGCCCGCCTCGGCCTACCGCTGGTAGGTTACTGCACCCGCATCCAGGCCGCCGGGGGTACATTTAAATACACCAGCCAGGTGTGCGGCGGTAAACTGCTGGCGCAGGGTGACCTGCCAGATGGCACTGTGCTGGTGACCCTGGCGCCGGGAGCTTTCAAGGCCGAGCAGGGCCAGAGCGCTACCCCGCCGCAGGTGGTCAGCATGACGCCGCCGGCGCTTGCGGGCCTGCGGGTGAAGTTGACCCATTACATCGAGCCGGAAGGCGGCGATGTGGATATCACCAAAGAAACCCTGCTGGTTTCGGTGGGGCGCGGGGTGCAGAACCAGGACAACCTGGAAATGGCGCAAGAATTGGCGGACACCCTGGGCGCGGCGGTATCCGGCAGCCGCCCGGTTACTGACCAGGGCTGGCTGGCGACCTCACGCCTGGTGGGCAAATCTGGCAAGTCGGTGCATCCCAAGGTGTACCTGGCGCTGGGCATCAGCGGCGCCCCGGAGCACACCGAAGCCATCACCGGCAGTGAAACGATCATCGCCATCAACACCGACCCGGTGGCGCCGATTTTCAACCTGGCCAAATACGGGGCAGTGGTGGATATGCTTGACTTATTACCCGTGCTGACCGACCAGGTTCGCCTGGCTAAAGGAGGCTAGATGCCTACGCGTGTCGATTTCTGGGGTATTCCCGGCTGGGGGGCCTGGGCGGTGTATGGCATTTGCTTCGCAGCCAGCCTGTATTTCATCGTCCGTTTTGTCCAGGAGGCCGGCCTGTGGTTCCGGGTAGGACGCCGCCAGCGCCCTACCAGCAACCCGAAGCAGCAGTTGTGGAACGTGGCCAAGTACTACTTTGCCCAGGCCAGGGTGCTCAAACAGCCTTACGCCGGGATCATGCACGTGGCTATTTTCTGGTCGTTCATTGTCTTTTTCCTGGGCACCGCCCTGGCGACGATCAACGGCCATTTCTTCACCATCCTGGTCGGGCCGGTTTACCTGGCTTATAAACTGGTGCTGGACCTGTCGATCCTGGTCTTCCTGGTGGGGGTGGGCATGGCCGCCTACCGGCGCTACGTGCAAAAACCCAGCAAGCTGACCCTCGACAGCCGCTTCAACCAGTCCCTGCTGTTGATCTCGCTGATCGTCATTCTGGGGCCGTTCGTCGAATCGTTCCGCCTGGCGGTGGTCAGCCTGACCAACGAACAGCCGGCGCTTGCCGCGGCGCCCTGGTCGCCCATTGGCTGGGGACTGGCGCAGCTGTGGCTTTCAGGGGGGGCTTCGCAGGCCAGCCTGATGGCCTGGCACACCGGCACTTATGTGGCGCACCTGCTGCTGGTGGCGCTGTTCTTCGTCATGCTGCCTACCGGCACGCTGCTCCACATTATGACCTCCGGTTTTAATATCTACCTGTCGAAAATCGACCAGCCGCTGGGTAGGCTGGCTCCGGCGGCAACCGGGCCCTCCGGCGAGTATCTTTACGCCGATAAGCTGCGCAACTTGAGCTGGAAACAACTGCTCGACAGCGACAGCTGCACCGAGTGCGGGCGCTGCGAAGACGTTTGCCCGGCGCACGCCGCCGGCCGGCCGCTCAGCCCCAAGCAGGTGATGCTCAGCCTGCGCACCGCCTTCCGGACTGAGGCGCGGCGTGTGATGAAGGACCAGCCCGAGCTCAAACCGCTGGTAGGTGGCTACGTCACCGACGAGGTGCTGTGGTCGTGCACTACCTGTGGAGCGTGCGTCAACGAGTGCCCGGTGCTGGTCAACCACCTCGACACGATTGTGGACATGCGCCGCTACCTGGTGAGCGAAAGCCGGGTGGACGAACTGCTGCAGACTGCCCTGGCCAACCTGGGGCGTTACGGCAACTCCTTTGGCCAGTCGGACCGGGCGCGCGCCAAATGGGCGGCTCCGGCGCCGGGCGCGCCCAAGATCAAGGATGCCCGCAAGGAAGAGGTGGAGTACCTGTGGTTCGTGGGCGACTACGCTTCCTTCAACCCGACCGTGATCGAGACGACCAAACTGCTGGCGTCGGTCTTGCAGAAAGCCGGGGTGGATTTCGGCCTGCTGTACGAAGCCGAGCGCAACTCGGGCAACGACGTGCGCCGGGTGGGTGAAGAGGGCCTGTACGTAATGCTGGTGGAGTAAACCACGGC
>VFSW01008514.1_pt1 | contig 14720 bp, 22 predicted proteins | sample 5358111 | NCBI WGS metagenome assembly VFSW01 (sample SAMN11554181, study PRJNA540505) | mine drainage metagenome | isolation source: sediment from site ElyBrook_90M | place: USA: Ely Copper Mine, Vershire, VT | collected 2017 | reverse complement strand
GGCACGAGCTTCTTGGAGGGGATCTCCAGGGCGTAAGCCTGGAGGCCAGTGGTGGCCGAGCCGGGCTGCGTGAAGAACTTCGCGATGTCGTCGGGAAGGGGAGAAGCCTGCGAGGTCTTGATGGCGTCGAGCGCCTCCTGGCTGAGCTGGTTGAGGTTCGGGATGTCCATGTGATGTTCCTTGTCGGTTGAGGGTTGTGAGCGCTACTGAACAGGAGCGCCGCGATGAATTGCCTTGATGCTGGTGGCCACGTCGTCGACCGAGCCATCCCCCTTGCGGATGGGTTCGACTTCCTTCCTGGCCTCGCCGCCAGTGCCGAGGTCGGCACCTTTGGCCACTGCCATCACGGAACCCTTGGGAGCAGCGGGGAGCGCTTTGAACGCCTCGATGCTCTTCTTCAGTTCCGCGTTCTCAGAAGTGACCTTCGAGAGCTCCTCTTCCAAGGCGGCTGCCTTGGCGATGGTGTCCACGTTGGCCTTCTTCAGATCTTCGATCTCGTCTGCCTTGCCCTTGCCGCCGATGGGCTCTTCGTCCTTGGCGTCATCCTTCGGCTTCTTCTGTCCCTTGGGTTCGTCCTTCGTGCCATCTTCGGGCTCGTAGCCCAGCTTGTTGAGGTGCTCGTCGGCGTCCTTGATGGTCTTGTGCAGGGCCGACAGCTTGTCGGTGGTGCTCTTGCTGAACTTCTTGCCCTTCTTCGCGATGCCCTGCCACCACGTCTGGAACTTCTCGAGCTGCTCAGCGGGGAGTTCCACGCCTGCCTTCGAGAGATCGCCAGCGACGTCGCTCATGGCGAAGACATCCTGGGTAGGGTTCGCGTTGTCTTCCATCACCTCGCTCGCGATGAACGCCTTGAGGTTCGCCACGACGGCCTTGAGCGCCTCCACCTGTTCGGGCGGCTCGCCCATCTCGCTGCTCTCCTTCATGAGCAGGTAGAAGCAGTCATCCAGGCACTGCAGAGCGCAGCGTGCGTCGCTGATCTCCTCGCCTGCCCACTTGCTGATGATGTCCTCAGCCTCTTCGGCCTTGCCGATGGCGAACGTTGCGCTGGGATTGGCAGGCACGTCCACGAGGCTGATCTCGGTGAGTCGGAGCGCGTTGATGGTGTTCTTGTTCACCTCGTCGCGGCCCTTGACCTTGCCACCGATGCTGAATCCCTTGTAGACGTTCTCCCGGCACTTGAGCACTGCGACGGGGTCGACGATGTGTGCCTCGAGCTCGGTCTCGCCAGCGGCATTGACCTCGCACTTGAGCGCGGTGCCAGCCGCCATCGGCTGATGCATCTCGCGGATGGCCCCGAACTTCATGTAGTCACGGATGGCAGCTTCCATCGCCTTGGCGGTGACGACCTCGCCCTGACTGTCGACCACTTCGCTTGAAGCGATGCCCTTCACGATGATGGTGCCATCTTCGAGGTCTTCCATCTTGGTGATGGCGCCGAAGAGGCGGATGCGGTTCTTCATGCTCATGCCACTGCTACTGTGTTGAGGTTGCGCCAGTTGAACCCGTCCCAGATGACGGTGACGCCAAGCGAGGCATCGAAGAAGCGCATGTTCTTGGTTGGGGAAACGGGACGTGCAGAGGTCGTGCCGGAACCGTGCGGCTCCAAGATCTGCCATCCATTGGACCTCAGCACGAGCGCATCGAAGTCATCGATGTCCTGCGGTGTCCCCGGCACGTAGCGAAATGTTCGGCCGTTGATGATGGTCTGTGTCCCGCTGGGAGGCGGAAGCACACGGAGGGTTCCCATCACTCTTCTCCTTCAGATGCGTCCGACAGAATCGGAACAATGTCACACCGGCAGTTTGGATGTAGAGGCGGGAACTCACCATCGATGCCGTCGTCAATGGTGCCTACCTTGTCAAGCATGTCCATGCACTCGTCGCATGTATCTTCCTGCGATACCAGCCACTCGATCTTCTCTACCAGTCCTGGTCTCAGCCCTGGCATCGCTGAACGCATAGCTGTCAGCCAGCGTGTCGGCCAGTTCTGCCGTGCTCATACCCTCCTTGATGGCCTGCTCCACGTTGCCCTTGAGCATCTCTCGCGTGGTCTCGTCGATGCTGGTGACCAGCTTGCCAGCACGCTCTTCGGCCCAGGTGACAGCACGCTCGTTGACCATGCTGAGCATCTTGTCGTAGTCGACTGCATCCTTGGCGATGGACTGGAGCGCCTCGTAGCCTGCATCAGCGTTCAAAGCTTCCAGCATCTTCTGCGCAGTGTCGCGAATGACCGCAGGGTTCTTGAACCCCAAGCTCTTCAGCACTTCCTCCACGCGCTCTTCGTCAGTGAGCTTGGCCACCTTGCCCAGCGTCTCGGTGATCTGAGAAGCGATGGGGTTCACCTGCGAGCGGAACCACTTCTTGAAGGCAGCTCGCATCTTCTTTTCGGCCTTCTGCACTGCTTCACGGTCCATGCTCGTGGGCCCGACCTTCAAGCTGCCCTTGTGAATGTGAACCTTGCCGAACGGTGCCGGTGGGACCTTCTTCTTAGGAACCTCCCCAGGCTTGGCTCCAGGCGGTAGCTTCTTAGGCTGTGCATCAGTGGTGGACCCTGGCTGCACCTGGGGAGGTAGGACGGTAGGCGGTGGCTCTTTCGCCTCGATGGGGTTGATAATCTCGCCGATGGTCTTCGGGTCGATGTTGGGGAACGCTGCGGTGAGCAGTGCGATCGCGCTGGGCTTCGGCAGGCTGGTGTCGCCCACTGCGCTAGTCACCGCGAGCAGGGAGGTGATCTGCGTGCCATTGAGCGCGGTGTCCTGCACAGGCGCACCGCCTTCGCCCATCGGCTGGCCTGCTACGGGCTCGGCTGCCTTGGGCTGCGTGACCGGCGTGCCGTCTGGGTTGAGCTTCGGCTTGCCATCCTCGCCCATCACAGGCTCGTGGCCTTCCGGCAGTTCCGGCTTCTTGATGGGCTCCAGCTTGAGGTCGTCTTCACGAATCTCGTCCACAGTGCGGAGACCAGATGCAATCTGAATCTGGTGAACCTGCGCCTGCTCAAGCGGATCAATCGACTGCTCCTCGACCCAGGCAAACTCATAGTCCGTCTCCTTGAAGAAGCGGAGCAGAATGCCATCCATGAACAGACGAACCCACTTGGCCAGCGGTGCCAGACCTTCCTCGATGGCCTGCTGCTGAGCGGTCTCGGCAGTGGAGCGGTTCATCTGCTTGATGAAGGCCTGAGGGCTGACGCTGAAGGCATAGCAGATGACGCGTGCCAGCCATTCGTCGTATTCGTCCTTGAGCACGCGGTCCTTCGTGTCGATGACCTTCAGACCCTCGGGCACGAACCGCGTCTTGCGACGCTGCGTCTGGTCGTCGCTGCTGATCAGGCTGTTCCACCACTCCTGGAACTGCTTCACAGCCGCAGGCTGCCACTCCTTCGGCAGGCCAATGATGAGGTCAGGCGCGTTGCCGTGTGTGTAGTAGCCGAGCTGATTGATCTGGCGGCGGATGGCGATGTTCACCGTCATCAGCACTTGCTCCACAGGGCTGTATCCATAGAGCCGGTTCGTGCGCACGTTGCGCGGCATGTAGAGCAGCTCGTCACGCGTGTAGTCCACAGCCTTCACGCCTTTGAGGACCTGCTGATACGCTGGCCCTTCCATCGGCGCGCGACCATCGATGCTGATGATGCGCTGAATGGTGCTGCCATCAATGAGCTCGATGGCGTATGGCTTGCCTCCCAGCGTGGGATGGTTGTAGACGGTGGCGGCATCGATGACCAGCATGTCCTCGAGCAGTGCGCGAAGCCACTGCGACCACGAGTTCTGCTTGTCGGGCGACTGGAAGAACTCGGTCAGTTCTTGCGCTCGCTTGTCGTTGCCCCTGCCTTCCTTGCAGCGGACCGTCCACTCCATCTTGTCAAGCTGGTCCTTGCGCGTCTCGATGACCAGCCGCAGAAGATCGTAGTTATCAGCGAGCTGACGCATGGTGCCGAATGACACCGCCTCGTCGGCCCGAGGTCGCGACTGGATGTTGGCACCGAACGGATAATCGAAGGCACGGCCTTCAGCCTCCTGTGCGATGGGAGGCAGTGGCACGCCTGGGCCGAACCAGCCTGCCCACTGACTGCTGTCGCCCGTGACAACGACACGAGCAGCCGCAGCCGCTCGCTCGAGGAACCCAGGCTCGATGGGGATGACGCGACCTCCACGATCTTGCGCCATCACTTCACCCCGTCAGTGGGAGTCGACTGGTGGAGCAGCTCATCCTTGCGAGCGCTGTTCGCAGTGGTGCCGAAGAAGAACCCGAAGGCCATGCCGAGCAGTGCGTCCATGGTGCCAAGCACACGCATGATGAGCGGCGACATGTCCACCGGCAGGCTCTTCCCGCGATAGGCCATATACATGAGGACGCCGTTGAGCAGCGACCACACGAAGAGGCCCAGGTAGGCGAGGATCTGCGGTGTCTTGTCGCGCAGTTGGATCTGTCGGTTGCGTGCGCTGTCGCGGTCGGCTGCGACCAGCTTGTCTTCGCTCAGGCTGTATTCCAGGTTCATCTTCAGCAGAGTCGCCTGCATCTCGATCTCAGCCTGCTTGATCTTCGCCCAGTCCGCTCCGCTGAGTGTGCCGTCGGCCGCCTGCTGGGCGATCTTCTGTGCGTTCTCAGCGCTCGGCTCCAGGCCGAATGCCTTGCACAACGCACCGACAGCCATCCCAGCGACTGGCGAGCCGAACACTCCTGCGAGTGCCGGTGCGACGGTCCCTATGGTGGCCTTCCAATCAAAGCTCACTTGACTCCTCCAAGATAGTAGGCTGCCCACACGGGAACAGCACCGATGATGGCTGCGAAGATGTCCCACTTGTCAGCAGTGTGCGCTGGATGGGCTGCGTCGTAGATCTCCTTGACGACGCCTGCCACGCAAGGCGCTGCGATCATGCACGTGACACGCCAGTGGAAGTCGTAGTGGTGATGCAGGCCAGACGCGATGACCAGTGCCACGATGCTGATCCAGCATCCGTAGAACGAGTGGAACACCTTGTCTTGATTGGCCAGCGTGAACGCTGTGAACTTGCGCAGGTAGGCTTCGATCATTGGCCAGCTCGCTTCCAGCCGTGCTCGGCCTGCTGGAGCTGCACTTCTTCCAGCTTGGCGCGGAACGCTGCGTCTGCCAGTTGAAGCTGCTGATTCTGCGCATAGAGGATGGCGATCTGCTCCTTGAAGCTTGAACTGCGCTCCACCATGAGCACCATGGATTCGCGCATCATCATGGTTGAGTAGCACAGCCACGACACAAGGCCAGCGACCAGCCACATGACGATGCGATCCTTCGCACCGAGAAACGACAGTTGAGTGTCAGCCATGCGGCGTCCTATGCGTGTGTGGTGCTGGTGGAGGGTAGGAGTGCCCTTGGGAGGCGTGTCGTCGGTGTCTCGGTGCATGTTCATGGCTTCCTCTACGACGCGACAGGTTGAGGGTTTCGCTTGCGCTCTGCTTCGAGGATCTCGCCTCGCAGCCAGTCCAGCATTCCTAGATTGCCACCTCCTCGCGCCAAGTATTCCAGCGCTCCATCGAAGGCATCAACATCATCGTCGTGCTCGGCGTTGGGGAACGTGGCGAGCGTGTCGATGAAGTCCTGTGCCCAAGGTGCATTGACAGGGTAGAACACACGACCGGCCTCCAACAGAGGCGTGACAGCGTAGGCACGCGACACCTTGTCCTTGTCCACCTTGATGGGGTGAACAGGTAGCAGGCTGTCGCGCTGGAGTTCTTGGATCAGCGACTTGCCACTGGCAGCGTCCTCGATGAGCAGCGTGTGAGGCTGCCACTTCGCAGCGTGCGCGATGGCTGTGTTCTTCAGTTCAGGGAACTCAACCTTGCCCTTCCACCGATCCAGCACGTAGTATCGGTTCTCCGACTGGCCAAGCGTGATGCAGACGGAGTAGTCGTGCTCGGTCTTGGTCTTGAAGGCGGTGTCCCAGAACTGCACGACATGCGTGATGCCCAGCGCCAGGATCAATGCCTGTGGGTCGTCGGTGATTGGCGTGTAGACTTTCCACCACTCGCGCTTGAAGATGGCACCTTCGGCGGCTGCCGGTCGCTGCTGATAGAGCGAGGCCCACACGCGCGAGCCTACTGCTGTGCGAATGCGTGCCAGCGTCTCTAGAGGGTAGCGCTCAGGGTGCAGCGCCTCGCCTTCCTTGCGGTGCCTCTCATCCTTCTCGGCGATGGCAGGGAACGAGATGACCTTCCACTGCTCGCCGTCCTCTGCGGCTGCCTTGAGGATGCGACCCACCAAGTCGTCCTCATGCCAGCGCGTCATGATGATGAGGATGCCGCCACCGGGCATCAGGCGCGTGTAGAACGTGGACTGATACCACTCCCACACCTTGTCGCGGTAGGTCTGCGAGTATGCCTGCTCGGCGTCCTTGATGGGGTCATCAATCATGCCGATGTGCATACCGCGACCCGTGATGCCGCCTCCCACACCGCTGCTCTTGTAGACGCCTGTGTGATCCACGATCTCGAAGATGTCGGAGTTGCGCAGGTAGGAACCGGCTGAATCGCTGCGCACGTTGTCGCCGTTGAGCTGGACGTGGGGGAACAGGTCGCGATAGGCGTCGCTGTCGATGACTCGCTGGACGTCACGATTGTTGGAACTGGCCAGCTCTGCGCCATACGATGTCGCAATGAAGCTGAGGTCGGGATACTTGCCCAAGGCATAGGCGGGGAACTTGCGCGACACCAGCTCGGTCTTACCGCAGCGTGGGGGAGCTTCGAGGATGAGGCGTGGGCTCTTGCCTGCCACCACGTCTTCCAGGAACTGGTCCAGCGCAGCGCAGATCTCGATGTGGACCCAGCCCATCAAGTAGCCTGGGCCAACGGTGGCACGCACGAACGCCTCGAACTTGCGACGCGCCTGCTCATCGAGGAGCTCCAGCGTCTCTAGAAGCTTGGCACGATGCAGCTTGGCAGGCGAGCCGACGAGAGGCTTGGTCACTTGAGCCTCCGCTTCAGTTCCGCCTCGATCTCTTCATCTGTGAGTCTGGCGAAGCGACCGCCTGCTGGGGAGCCGTTCGTCGTCTCGACGCGGTCACGGAACTTGCCATCCGTGTTTCCTTTCATCAGGAACACAGCCAAGGTATCCGAGAACTTCTTTACCGTGGCGACCTTCCTGCCCTTGTAGAACACAGGCTCTTCGAAGCCGCTGAACGCACGACGCTGGCACTCTTCTTCCAAGGCCTCATAGCCTCGGCGATACGCCTCGTCGTAGCGTGCTGCAAACTCTGCGTCATCTCGCCTTCGGTTGTAGACGGACATGCGGCTGATGCCGCTGGCCTCACTGCTACGTGTGACGTTCGCAGTCTGTGCGAGCAGCTCGAGGAACTGCGTCCATCGCGCCTCAGTGATGGGGCGACCAGTCTTCCCTGAGTTATCAGGCTTCGATGATTTGCGTGGTCCCGCCATGTCCGGTAAACTCCGCCTAGAGTGGAAAGTGTAGGTCAGGGGATGGCTATCCCGCAGGACGTGCGAAAGTGACGATACTGCTTCGTCGCGACACTCTGGGAGGTGTAAACTCACGCCGGCACAGCGTCTGCGATCGGCGATCTGGGCGTGTGTAAAACATCCGTAAATTGGCGAAAGCTAGGACTGGCGCGGCTTTCCGCTTCACAATTTACACCTTTACACTTTTACACTTATTAAAACAATATAAGAGGAGTAGAAATAGAAAAGAAGTGTTTGTAAGTAAATAGTATGGGGACCGTGTAATTGTGTAGTGCTGTAACGAAGTCAACAACCATGCGAGTCTAGCGAAATACATCTTTACTTGTTGTTCACGCCTTTCGGGGCCACACTAGATAGCCTGGAGGCACTCATGGCATACCACGTCCAACCACCGCCCATTCTGGCCGAGCGCGTGGCTCGACTACTGCTCAAGCGCAGGGCCGAGCACGCAAGTCTTCCGCAGACCAAGGCCGACATCGCAGAGGCTGAGACCATTCGCAAGACAAAGGGCATCGCGGCTGCGAACACGTTTCTTCAAGGCCTCAACGCTGTATCCCGTTCAACTCGTCCCAGCACAGAGACCGTCGTTCTCGAGCTCATTGAAGCTGGCCTCAATGCGCTGGGTGAGTAGATGTCGAACATCAACGCGTTCAAGGCGAAGCTCTCAGAAAGTGCGCTCACAGATGCCGACGCCAAGAAGCTGGGGTTTCGGCTCATGTCTGCCGAAGAGTCAGCCACGTTGCAGCTTCCAATCAGGAAAGCTGGCTTCGTGCTTCCCTACTTTGATCTCGGAGGAAAGCCTACCAAGTTCTGGCGATACCGATACCTGGAGCCGACCAAGACCGGCTTTGATGCACTGACGGACAAGAAGGAACGGCGCTACACGCAAGCGAAGGCCACGGTCAACGAGCTATACCTGCCACCGCTGCTTCCGTGGGCCGACATCGCCAAGGATCCTAGCATCCCGCTGCTGATGACAGAGGGCGAACTCAAGGCAGCGTGCGCAGCGAAGAACGGTATGCCGTGCATCGGCCTGGGCGGAGTGTGGTGCTTCAAGAGCGTGGGAAGCAACCTTCCGCTTCTGCCCATGTTCAGCAAGTTCAACTGGGATCGCCGCGAGGTGATCATCTGCTACGACAGCGACGCGAGCACCAATGTCATGGTCATGCAGGCAGAGAACGCGCTGGCCAAGGAACTCACAGCCCTTGGTGCAGAGCCGAAGATTGCACGCCTGCCCAATCTGCCTGGAGCCAAGAAGACCGGCCTCGATGACTACTTGGTGGCGTGTGGCAAGGAGGCATTCGCCGCGGTCATTGACGCAGCCGAAGACTGGAAGACTGCGGCTGAGCTGTTCGAGTTGAATGGCGAGGTGGTCTACGTGGACGACCCAGGCATCATCCTGCGACTCGACACGTTGCAACGCATGGCACCACGCGCCTTCGTGGACCATGCTTATTCAACGAGGGTCTACCACGAGGCTGTCGCCACCGAGAAGGGAAGCAAGTTCGTGGAGAAGAGCGCAGCGCGCGAGTGGCTGAAGTGGCCTGGACGCGCGGCTGTGAACCGCATCACATACGCTCCAGGGCAGCCGAGGATCACTGAAGGCAACGAGCTGAACATCTGGAAGGGCTGGGCATGTGAGCCGAAGAAGGGCGATGTCCGCTTGTGGACGCAGCTCTTGGATTTCCTAGTGGATCCCAAGCGCGAGCCCGAAGGCAGGAAGTGGCTGGAGCAGTGGCTCGCGTATCCACTGATCCATCCAGGGACCAAGCTATACACAGCCGCAGTCATCTGGGGTCTGGTGCATGGCACAGGCAAGAGCACCGTGGGATACACGATGTTCCGCATCTACGGCGCGAATGGCACGGAGATCCAAGACAAGGACCTGCTGACGAATTACAACGAATGGGCTGAGAACAAGCAATTCGTTCTAGGTGACGAGATCACAGGCGGCGACAAGCGTGCCAGTGCAGACCGCATGAAGAGCATGATCACGCAGAAGCAGTTGAGGCTGAACCCGAAGTACATTCCGTCCTACACGGTGCCCGACTGCATCAACTACCTGTTCACGAGCAACCATCCGGACAGCTTCTTCCTTGAGGACACCGACAGGCGGTTCGCCATCTTCGAAGTTCTGGGCACGCCGATGTCCGACGAGTTCTACCAGAAATATCTACACTGGCTGGACCACGAGGGCGGGAAGGAGGCCATCTTCTACCACCTTCTGCACCTGGACGTGGAAGACTTCAAGCCGCATGGCCACGCGCCGAAGACACGCGCCAAGACCGACATGATCGACAGCGGTCGTAGTGACCTGGGCACCTGGGTCGCGCAGCTTCGCGAGGCACCGGCCTCAGTGCTCCAGTTGAACGGCATGAAGATCAAGCGGACGCTGTGGACCACGAGCGAGCTGCACGCGCTATACGACCCAGAGAAGCGGAGCAAGGTTACATCCAACGGCATGGGCAGGGAACTCAAGCGAGCTGGCATAGCGCGAGCCTACGATGGGATGCCGGTGCCTACCACGTCAGCCGGACCACAGCGGCTGTGGATCATTGGTGGCGATGTGGAACGCCTGTCCAAGCTGAAGAGCGCGGACCTGTGCAAGCTGTTCGAGAAGGAAAGGAGCGTGGCCAGTGGCCCGAAAACCGAAAAGTTCAAGTAGAACGTTCTACCAAGTGTTTGATCTAGCGCCTGGGGAAGACGAGGAGACGCTCAAGGCGCGATACCGCGAGCTGACGCGCAAGTATCACCCTGACCGGAAGAACGGCGCTCATGCGCGGTTCTGTGAGATCACAGAGGCCGGTGCCACGCTGCTCGACACCGACAGGCGCAAGGCATACGATGCCAAGCTGCGGTTCACGCGGAAGCCATGCCCGAAGTGCGACGGCGACGGCAGGCGGTTCATCCAGATCACCTTCACTCAACGCGTCTCGCGTCGTTGCGAGGCCTGCAATGGAGTTGGATATGAGGCTGACTTGGCCTGAACGTGTGGTCATGCTCATCGCTTGGGCGTTCCTGCTGCTCAACCTTGACATGGTGCCCAAGCAAGAAGGAAGGCTCGTGCTCGTCCTAGGTGCCACGATGCTAGGCATCACGGCGCTGCTCACCCCAACCGAACGTCGCTACACGCGGAGATAGAAGTGAACCAAGACGAATTCAACCTCTACATGCTGGGCAAGCTGGGCGAAGTGGAACGTGACCTGTTCCGCATGTCCACGAACATGACGCGCATCGTGGCCACTGCTACCGAGTGCCGCGAAAAGGTTGGCACGCTGCGCAGGGAGCTCAACGACCGCATTCTTGCGGTGAGCCACGAGCGTCCCGCTGTGCCCAAGGTCGTGCCCTTCACGAAGGAGCAGTGATGGCCAAGTGGCGCGAGTATGTCAAGACCGAAGTAGTGCAGGCGCACCGGACCGGCTGGCAGGGAGCGTGGGATGCCATCCGCGCAGCGTGGACAGGCAAGGCGCGTGTGACTGTGGACACGCCGATCACCATGAGCATATGGGCACGCATCAGCGGAGACGAGAAGATCGAGCTTCGGCTGACGCAGGCGGAAACCAAGGAGGCCGACCATGCCTGAGACTATGATGAAACTGCTGATGGCCATCGCCGTCCACATGATCCGCACGGAGCACGATGGACAATACACGGCGAACTGGCAGGAGATCTCCGACATCGCGCAGAACGAGGTGGACAACCTGTCCATCAGCATCGACCACGACGACAGTCTGGTTCATTTCAAGGTGGAGAAGTATCAGCGACCCACGCTGTTCTTCGACGACAAGCCATACCGCATGGACGACATGTTCGGCTTGATGCCGCGCAAGACCTACGGCACGCCGATGTTCCCGCCCATCTTTCCGCTGGGGAACTTCATCCCTCGCGAGATGTCCGGCGAGATGCAGCGCGAAATGAGTCAGCACTTCGCCAAGAAGGAAACCAAGCTTCCACTCAACCAGGAGGACGTTGACGTTCTCCGTTCTATGGGGATTCGCCATGACTAACTTCAAACGCGCCATCTGGACCGGCAGGGTCCTAGGCTTCATGGGGACCGCGTCGCTGGCCTGGGTTCTACTGGTCTGCGCTGCGTTCGTGTTCCTTGGGCACAGCACGCGCAACGGCATCGCACGCGTGCTCGTGGCCTTGGTGCTCACGGCACTGTTCTGGGGATGCGCTGCGTTCATCGGCGACAGCGTGGCCAAGAAGCAGAAGGCTGAGCAATGAAGGCCATGACCTACGATTCATGGATGGCGGCTGGGTTCCACGTGCGCAAGGGCGAGCGCAGCACGCAGCGCAACAAGAAGGGCGAAGCGGTGTTCACCCGTGACCAGGTTGAAGAGAACGGACCGCGCGCCCACGACGACCAGATCCTTTCACACGATGACCTCTACGGAGACTGACATGAAGCCGATGCGTGCCTGCAAGATCAAGAACATGAGCAAGCTGCGGTATCCCCTCTACGCGAGCTACAAGCTAGACGGGATTCGCGCAGTGGTGGACGGCGGTGCCCTGCTGAGCAAGAACATGAAGCGCATCCCCAATCTGCACTGCCAGAAACTGTTCGGCATGAAGGAGTTCAACGGCATGGATGGCGAGTTGGTCGTCGGGCCTCCCAACGTGCCGGGCGATGCAGGCGAAGACAGCACCATGCGCAAGACGACCAGCGGTGTCATGAGCCGCGATGGTCAACCCGACGTGTGCTTCTACCTGTTCGACGACTTCAGTGCTGACTACGGCTGGTTCGTGCGGTGGAAGCTGCTGAAGAAGCGCAGCGTGGCAGGCAGCCGCCACTTCAAGATCCTCGAGCAGCGCGTCATTCGCAACGAAGCCGAGCTGCTCGCGTTCGAGGAAGAGGCGCTCAACGCAGGCTACGAGGGCCTCATGCTGCGAGCCGGCGATGCACCCTACAAGCATGGGACCGCCACTGAGAACGAAGGCTACCTGCTGAAGATGAAGCGATTCGAGGATGCCGAGGCCACCATCCTTGGATACGAAGAGCTCATGCACAACGGCAACGACAAGGGAGCCGATGGCAAGCGTTCCAGTCACAAGGCAGGCCTCAAGCCGCTGGGCACGCTGGGCAGCTTGCGCGTCGTGGGCCTCAACGGTCGCTACGAGGGCATTGAGTTCACGGTGCCGGTGGCCAATCCCCGCGACCGCGACTACATCTGGTCGCATCGTCCGCAGTGCATGGGCAGCATCATCAAGTTCAAATACTTCCCCAGCGGTGCCAAGGCCAAGCCACGGTTCCCAACCTTCCTTGGGTTCAGGGATATTATAGACCTTTAACTTCAAACTTTCTGCGTGGTAGACTACACGTCCAAGCGTTCCAACGCTGCCATGGAGGTGTCTCATGCGTCTCAGTGCCTAAACGACGTGCGACAAGTGCAGTGACGGCGCGACGTGATGTAACGAGGCTTCACGTCGCGCCTGCCTTTCACCCTCGTAATCAACTTGGCCATGCACTTCGCAAGCATGGCGTTCAAGTCAAGGAGTTCTACATGCCCAAGGGCAACGAGTTCAAGTTCCCCAAGAAGCTGGCTCAGTGCGCTGACCTGCTCTACGAGACGCGTGAGGCGCGGCTCGCAATCGAGAAGCAGGCCGAAGAGCTGAAGAAGCGTGAAGCACTGCTCAAGGACCACCTCATCAACGAGCTGCCGAAGTCGCAGGCTGGCGGCATCGCTGGCAAGGTGGCACGCGTCACCATCACCCCGAAGCTGATTCCGCAGGTCAAAGACTGGGACAGCTTCCGTGCCTACATCAAGAAGACCGGCTCGTGGGACCTCATCCAGAAGCGCGTGAGCGACACTGCGGTGAAGGAGCGCTGGGAAGCTGGCAAGGAAATCCCCGGCGTCGAGGCGTTCCAGACGACCGGCGTCTCCATCAACAAGGTGTGATCATGGCTGCCATCTGTCGGAAGTGCGAGTGCGTCATCAAGGACGGCGAAAGCTTCAGGACAGAGAACCAGATCAAGGAACTGCATTCGTGGAACGGGCAGGTTCAGGCGTTCGCCACCGGACCCGTGCTGCACTATCACCTTCAGTGCCCTGTCACCGACGACTTCGACAAGTGGCTGGGCAGAATCATCGACCACACCTTTCCGAGTAAGGAGTCACACATGACTGACCTCCGCGATACCCTCACCAACATCGAGTTCCAGCAGCAGTGCATGATGTCGCGTATGCTGGTGGACACCGACAGGGAGTTCTTCACCCTGTGGAACCCCGACAGCGAGCGGCCTCCTCGCGTGGTGTATGCCACCGAAGAGGAAGCCTGGAAGATCGCTGACGTCATGGCCAAGCGTTGCGTCGGCCAGAAGTTCTTCGTGCTGCGCAGCATGGGCCACGCTGTCACCGCTCAGCCCATCGTCCACGTCAAGGCTGTCACCGCGCCTCCCATGCTCTTGCCTCGCCGAGCGAAGCCTGGGCCGAAGCCCACTGTGCAGGGACGCAAGCGGAAGGCGGTGAAGAAGTGAGCCGCGCCATGACCGCCCTCCTCGAAGTGCATGGCAGCATGACGCTCGGTAACATGATGGAAGAGCTGTGCCATCAGATGGCCGAGCGCGACTATGCCGCAGCGCGGAACAACCTCATGTCCATGTCCTTCATCGCGTCGTCCATCGCCCTCAGCACGTCCGGCGACGAGGCCCTGGTCAGCCCCGAGCACGTCATCGCCGACACGAAGGAAGCCTTCGACCGCGAGTGCGTTCTGCTGCGCAGCATTGAGCAGCAGGCACGCAAGCTCAACGCCGAACTTCTGGGAGACGACCATGACTCCCACTGAAATCGTGGCGAAGCAGGAAATTCGCAGCCTGCTGAGCAAGATCGAGGCCGAGCTCGATGACGTGAATTGGTGCAACGCTGAAGACTGCGCTCTGCAGGTTCTGCACACCATCCGCACTGTCATCAGCATCAAATCTAACGCCACGCAAGTTCGCGCTCGCCGCCTGGGCATCAGCCTCGACACCGCGGACTTCAAAGTTCAGCACCCTACCATCTTCGAGAAGTGCGGTGCCGACTGCGTTCATCCTGAGCACGCCAACGATTGACTTCACCACAGCACCGGCCGAGCTACCCTGCGTCGGCCGGTGTTCCCTTGTAGCAGGGCCATGTTTCAAGTGGAGGTTCTTGTGGCACAGCCCAAGACCAAGCCAAGTCCCAAGTCAGCAGGTAAGATGGGCCTCAACAAGTGGGACGCGCGTCTCGCTGAACTGGCACAGACGTCGGCCGTCGCCGAAGAGTCGGCCATCGGTGGCGGTGCGTTCCTCAGCAC
>VFSW01008513.1_pt1 | contig 14720 bp, 13 predicted proteins | sample 5358111 | NCBI WGS metagenome assembly VFSW01 (sample SAMN11554181, study PRJNA540505) | mine drainage metagenome | isolation source: sediment from site ElyBrook_90M | place: USA: Ely Copper Mine, Vershire, VT | collected 2017 | reverse complement strand
GAAGTGTGGCGTATCGACGACGATATGCGAGGCGAGCTGTTTCCACTGCGGCTTTTTCATATGCATCCTCGATACGCGACCGGGCTCCTAGCCCCTGGCGTCGAAACGCGAACCCCATGTCGGAATCTGTTATAGTCATTGGTGGCGGAACGATGGGCGCGGGAATTGCTGCGCTTATTGCGTCGCGCGGCCTACCCGTTGTCGTTATCGAGCCGAATGTCGGCGCGCGGGAACGTCTGCTCGAACTCCATCCGGAGCTCTCGGTCTTAGATGCGCTTCCGGGCAAGATCGATGCGACGCTCGTGATCGAGGCGGTTGTCGAACGCTTGGATATCAAGCGGTCGATTTTTTCCGAACTTATGGCGGCAACGTCACCGACGACAATGTTAGCCAGTAATACGTCGTCCTTATCGATCGCCGAAATTGCATCGGGGCTCGCCGATCCATCGCGCGTCTTGGGTCTCCACTTTTTTAACCCACCGCACGCGATGAAACTTATTGAAATTATTCGTACCGATAAGACGAACGATGAGGCCGTAGCACGTGCGCTAGCCTTTGTCGATCGACTTGGCAAAGAGGCTATTGTCTGCGCAGATACACCAGGCTTTGTGGTGAATCGTGTTGCTCGTCCCTATTATCTTCAAGCGATGCTCGCGTATGAGGTGGGAGTGGCGTCGTTTGCCCAAATCGATGCCATCGCTCGTGGCGTTGGATTCCGGATGGGACCGTTCGAACTGATGGATCTCATTGGTATCGATATCAATCTTGCGACGACGGAGTCCGTCTTCGAACGAACGCACGCCGCTCGTTTGGCTCCCGTTGCGCTACAGCAGCAGATGGTCGATGCGCAAACGCTCGGTCGCAAATCGGGCCGTGGCTTCTATCTCTACTCCGACGGAGCGCCCGAACGGTTAGAGTTGAGCGATGCCCTTGCCGGCCTTCCCGCCGATACGCGTATCGCCATTCTCGGCTTCGATCTCGCCGCCGACGAGCTTGCCAAAGCGTTCGAAGAAAAGGGGTTTGCACCGCAGTGCATCCTCAATGACGATCTTATTGAAGAGATCGATCCGGCGACGGACATTCTTCTCGACTGTGGCGATGGTGCGTCGGATCGCCTGGAGACGCTCGTGATGCTCGAAAGCGCTTTGCCGGACCATTGCACGCTGCTCGTTGATGCGTATACGACGGATGTGTCGGCTTTGCGCGAACGGTTGCGTGCGCCGCATCGGGTCGTTGGGTTCGGTTTGCTTTCGGGGATGGAGCGCCAGGATGTCGTGGAAATCGTCGATGCCGATGAGGTTGATGAGAACGCATTGATGCACGCTAGGGAAGCGTTTGCAACATTAGGTCGTCATACCGTTCTGGTCGAAGATCGTCCGGGACTCTATCTCGGGCGTACCGTCGCGTCGATCGTCAACGAAGCGGTATGCGCCGTTGCCGAAGGGGTCGCGTCGGTCGCCGATGTCGATCGAGCGATGCTCCTAGGGACGAACTATCCTCACGGACCGATCGCCTGGGGCCGCAAAATCGGAGGAGCCCGCGTTGCTCGTATTCTGGAGCGGCTTGCACATGCGTACGGAGCGCAGTTTGCGCCGCACCGCGCATTGTGGGTCCTCGATGTCGATCCCGATGCCGAACCGTATTCGGAGATGACGCTCGGAGAGCCGGTATTATGAAGACGGTCTATCTCGTCGATGCCGTTCGCACGCCGATAGGTCGCCACGGCGGAGCGCTTTCGAGTTTCCGGCCGGATGATCTCGCCGCGCGAGTGCTGCGCGCGCTCATGGTGCGAACGCACCTCGATCCGTTGCGCCTTGACGATGTTATGTTTGGCGCCGCAAATCAAGCTGGGGAAGATAATCGCAACGTTGCCCGGATGGCCGTTTTGCTTGCCGGGCTTCCCGTCGAAATACCCGGAACGACGGTGAACCGACTCTGCGGCTCTTCGCTCGATGCGATCATTCATGCCGCTCGGGCTATTGCATGCGGTGAAGCGCGAGCAATCATTGCCGGCGGTGTTGAATCGATGACGCGCGCTCCCTATGTTTTGCCGAAATCCGAGAAGCCGTTCGATCGTCAGGCACAACTGTACGATACGACGCTCGGTTGGCGAATGCTCAATCCGGCAATGCCGGATGCATGGACGATTTCACTTGGCGCAACGGCCGAAAACGTCGCTCGGCAGTATGCAATTACGCGAGAGAATCAGGATCGGTTCGCGTTCGAATCGCAACGGAAATGCGCGGAGGCTCTTCGTGAAGATCGCTTTCGCGACGAACTCGTCGATATCGATGACGTCACCATGGACGAGCATCCTCGACCTTCGACGACGATCGCATCACTGGCAAAGCTCAAGCCCGCGTTTGAAACGAACGGAACGGTCACGGCCGGCAATTCGTCGGGCATCAACGATGGTGCGGCGGCGGTCCTGCTGTGCGATGAAACCATCGTGCATGAACTCGGGCTTCAACCGATGGCACGGTATGTGAGTAGCGGGGTTGCCGGCGTTGACCCTTCAGTCATGGGGATAGGGCCCGTCCCAGCGACACAACGTGCTCTGCGAGCCGCGTCGCTCTCACTCGATGCCATCGATCTCATCGAACTGAACGAAGCGTTCGCCGCCCAAGCCCTCGCGTCGATGCAAGCGTTGGGCCTGCCCGAAGAGCGCGTCAATCCGAACGGTGGAGCGATCGCCCTCGGGCATCCACTTGGCGCATCGGGGGCACGCCTGGTAACGACGCTCGTCCATGAATTGCGTCGCCGGGGCGGTCGTTACGGTCTGGCGACCATGTGTATTGGCGTGGGGCAAGGAATCGCGGGAGTCTTCGAAAACCTCGGCACAACCCTATGATAACAACACCTGATATCGCGACGACGCAGCTGCTCATCGGTGGCGCGTGGAGGCCCGCAAGCGACGGCCGAACCTATAAGGACGAAAATCCGGCGACCGGTGAGCAGATCGCTGCTGTCGCCGAGGCATCGCGAGACGATCTCGACGCAGCCGTGCGAGCAGCGCGAACGGCGTTCGATGCCGGAAAATGGTCGGGGATGGCCGCATCGCGTCGTGCGAAAATTCTTTTTACGATGGCGCAACTGATCGCGAAACGCAGCGATGAGTTAATCGCAATCGAAGTTCGTGATAACGGCAAAGCAATTTCTACGGCTAAAGGCGAGTTGGGTGCGGTCGTCGATTGCTTTGAATTTTACGCGGGTGCCGCAACGAAAAATTACGGTCAGACGCTTGCACCGCCGATTCCGACGCTCCTCGCATCGACGTATCGTGAACCCGTCGGTGTCGTCGGAGCGATCGTGCCGTGGAATTTTCCGCTGCTGCTCACATCGTGGAAAATTGCGCCGGCGCTAGCCGCGGGTTGCACGGTCGTGCTCAAGCACGCACCGTCGACTCCGCTCACCGCAATCGAATTAGGGAAAATTGCTCTCGAAGCGGGTTTGCCCGAGGGTGTTCTCAATATCGTCACGGGTTCTGGAAGAGAGTTGGGACAATGGCTCGTCGAGCACCCCGACGTCGATAAAATCGCTTTCACCGGGAGCACTGCAACCGGACGTCTCGTTGCCGCGACGGCGTCGCAATCGTTAAAGCGCGTGACGCTCGAGCTCGGTGGAAAATCTCCGACGCTTGTCTTTGACGATGCCGATATCGACGCCGCGGTCGCGGCCGCCATTTACGGCATCTATTATAACGCTGGTCAGGCGTGCGAAGCACGTTCGCGCGTGCTGGTCCATGCGCCGGTGTACGACCGTTTCGTCGCTTCGTTTGTCGAACGGGCAAAAAATGTGCGCGTTGGCGATCCGATGGATCCCAAGACGCACGTGGGTGCCATTACCTTGCGCGAGCAATTTGAGAAAATTGCCATGTACTGTAAGAGTGCTGTCGATGAAGGGGCAACCACGTTGCTCGGCGGTCACGCGGCTCAGTGTGAGGGCGTGAACGCCGGCGGAATGTTTTGGCAGCCGACGGCAATCGAAGCTGACGTCCGGCACCGCATCGCACGTGAGGAAGTCTTTGGTCCGGTCGTTACGTTCACACGGTTTGACCATGAAGCCCAGGCCATTGCGCTTGCAAACGAGTCCGAGTATGGATTATCGGCATCGGTGTGGTCGCGCGATATCGGTCGGGCGAATCGTGTGATGCGGGCCCTGAGATCGGGAACGGTCGCGTTAAATTCTCCGTATGCCGTTTTCCCGGGAGTCCCGTTCGGGGGCTATAAATCGAGCGGCTATGGTCGCGAGCTCGGCATGGAAACAATGCAGCAATATAGCGAAACGAAATCGGTGCTCACCTATATCGGTGAGAAGCCGATGAATCCGTTTGGAGTATAGCGATCATCGACGCACTGCGAATCGGTCAGGACTACGATACGACGACGGGAACGCTATGGAAGGACGGCACGTACTTCCCGCGCGGCACAAAAGTGATGGTCGTTGGTATGCATCTCGATCAAGGGTTTTGTGTGCGATTCCCAGCGCAGGTCGACGGCGAACCGCTCGAAACATGGGAAGATTGGACCGAACGCGATTTTTTAGCCGAGGTTGGCAGTGTGCCGACGGCGGCCCCGCTTTCGCAAGAGACATTGGCCGAGGCGAGTGAAGTGCTTGGCGATGCAGATGACGGTTGTCATCTGCATCTGCACGAGGAATAACGTTAGCGCGATCTTAACCCCGCGATAAGGAATTTCTGGTATCTTTCCCGTACCTGGACGGTGACTTGTTACGAGTCCGTCGGCATTTCTATTTTGCTGGGCTTTAGAGGAGCTTATCTACGATGAAATTTCGCGTTGCGTTAGTCCTAGCGCTAACACTCGTTCAATTGCCCATCATTGCTCGAGCGCAAACCGCAGTCGGTCAAATTTCAGGCACCGTTAAAAGCACATCCGGACTGCCGATTGCCGCTGCGGCAATCGATCTCTCTGGTCCGCAGAGTGCGACGACTTCGAGTGACGCTAAAGGAACGTTTACCTTCTCGCAGCTTCCCGCCGGATTCTATCGCGTTACCGTTCGTAAAGGTGGCTTTTTATCGGCCTCGCTTTCCAACGTAACCGTATTTTCCGGGGAGACGCAGCAACTCGCCGTCGTTTTGGTTCGTCCTAGTCTTTCTTCGTTGCGCACCATCGCACGAATAACCGCATCGGGAGCGAGCCGGATCAACGTTGGTGCTGCTGCGAGCAGTTTTCAATCGCAACAGGCGATCATCGATCTCGCAAGCCCATCGATCAACGCCGTAGTCGCTCGTATTCCCGGTGCCGTCGTAACCCATGGAAGTTCATCGCCGAATACGTCGATTTCGCTAGCTGGTTCGCAAAATTACGAAACGCAGGTGTTACTCGACGGGCACCCGCTCTCTGCCGGACGATACGGCGTTTGGTTCTCGCAATTTTTTAATTCGTTCTTACTTTCCGGTATCGAAACGCAACAAGGCCCCGGGAATACGACTCCTTTTGCAGGGACGGCAGTCGGCGGAACGGCTAACCTCGTTACGCTTGGATTTCGTTCGAAACCCTCGTTTGAATATATGGAGGGCGTCGATTCGTACAACGCACAAAATGCCGGTACGATCTTTACCGGTCATGTCGGAAAATTCGATTATGCTTTGGGTGGGTATTACAATTCGTATAACGGTCCCTATAACGCCCGGTATGGATGCGTTGATAATCCGGCAACCAAAAATACCTGGGGAACCGCTTCCGCGACGGGTATTATCTCGTTTTGCGGGAGTCTCGCTGGCCCGCTCGGGTCGCGCGGAGAGATTGCTAAAGTACGCATTCATTTTTCGCCCGCTACCTCATTCGATGCCGGATTTATCGGCTCGCAAGGTGGCTATAATCCGCAAGGATCTTCGTACGGAGTGTACGGTGGGAGTGTTCCCGTGCAGGGATGCCTACCGTACAAGAGCGCCGGCATTAGCGGGCAAATTTGTACCGACCCGCAGTATTCATCGAGCGTCGGTTCGGCTAAAGATGCATATTTTTTCTATCCCGGATCATTTGTCAATAATAATCAGCCTATTTTCACCGGAGAATTTCGGACGGCGATCGGTAATGACACTCTATTGATTCGTCCGTATCTCGGCTCGATAACCCGATCGATCAACGGTTCCGGAGAGGCGAACTATTCGCAATTCTACTATCCAAGCACTTTGGGTAACGCATTTTGCACGGGAAATGCAAAAAATCCGGCCGCTACCAGCGGCGGAGGCGGTATCGTGGGGAGAATCGTCGTTCCCAGTCCTTACGCCGGAGTTCCGGGTACGTTAACCCAATGTTTGCAATCGCCATTTAGCTTACTCGAGCAAGATAAGCTTGGGGGCAACACTGTTTCGTATATAAAGACGCTGCGCAACGGTTCGCTGACGGCTACCTACGATTTCCACAATGATGAGACGTTCGCGTATTACGGAACGCCATCTTCCGTTGCCGTGCCCGATACGACCGCGCGGTTTACGACGCTTTCGCTGACCGGGCAACTCTCGCTTTCTCGGACGGTGACGCTCGATGCCGGGGGATACTATTCCATTTGGGGTTTGAACGGTTCGCAAACCGGTACGGTCGGAGCGACGAGTGCAACAACGGTTCCGCTTACGCGACACGTCGGCGTGTTCGATCCCCATGTCGCATTTACTTACGCGCCGAAATCCGGTCAGTCGTACCGCGTTTCGATTGGAACATCGACGACGTTCCCGTATGCCGCTCAGGTTAGCGGTAACTCGAGTTATACGCCGCCGTCGGGCAGCGGTTCGGGCGTCGGAGTCCTAACGCAGAAAAACGCTACGCTTGCGCCTGAGCGCGCAACCGAGTTCGATCTCGGTTTTGATCGGCGTCTGAGAGCAGGCGGCGTGATATCGCTGGATATCCTCTCCAATAACGTCAGCAACGTTTTTGAAACGATCACGTCGCCAGTTACCGGCAATCCGGCGTATGGATTCGTGAACCAGCCCGTCAATGCGGCATCGTTGAATTCGCTCTTTGCGATGCTAAGTTATTCGTATATGCCGCGAACCGGGTTTGGGGAGTTCGGTACGCTCACGGCAGCTCGTTCGATTGTGACCGGCCTTCCGCTGAATTTCTACCCGAGTGCGGGCTTTGCGTTGCCAGCTAACGGCGTCCAGCAGTGCAGCGACGGCGGTTCGAATGCCTGCGTTCCCTACCTCAAGGGGTACGGGCGCCTATCGTATTCTTGGAAGAATGGCGCTCGACTCGGTCTTGGTGCTGATTTCGAAGGGAAAAATAACACGTATTTTCAGCCGCCGTTTATGCTCTACGATTTCTCCGCGCGGTATCCCGTTAGCAAAAACATCGATCTGCTTTTAGGAGTCGAAAATCTTTTCGCTACCAATAGTTTTTCGGGGCTCGTGCAACCCAATGCCGGGGTGTCGCTCGTTGGTGAAAATGCGTCCGGACAATACGGGGCCTACGCAGGCGGAATACTTTTCCCACGGATTCCCGCGACGCCGCGAACGTTGCGCTTCCAGTTCCGATTTCATGTCGGTCGATAGGCCGAACCACTAACGCAAAAAAAGCGTCCCCTAGGGGGCGCTTTTTTCTTTTGGTATTTTGAGTACGCCGTCTCGGTTTAGGTCTGCAACAAAATGCCGACCGTGGTTGCCCAATTGTTGGTTGCGACGACGGCAGAATAGGTCACTCCACCTTGCACGAGTGAATAGGTGAAGCAATAGGCTGCGCCCGGAGTCAATCCGGTAAACGTGACTTGCCCCGACGCATTCGTGGTGAGCGTCTGTAGGAGCGTCGTACCGCAGCCGTAAGGGCCGGTTCCCGTTCCGTTGTACAAGAGCACGGCTTGATTATTGAGCGCGCCGCCGTTATGGGTGGCCGTAACGAGAGCGGTCGTCCCCGTTGGCACCGGCGAAGGCGCTGCCGTGGTGACGGCGTTGAGATTCGTCGTGCTGTTGCACGCTGGCATCGTGGCCGCCAATCCGATGGCGACGAGGATGGGAAGTATGAGGCGGGATCCTTTGAACATAGCCGCGGTTAGTTCGGACGGGCGCTGGCGCGACCTGCTTTGCTAGGCCTGAGTCGCCTTCGCGAAAAATCGTGTTGCCTTGCTGTGCAGGGCGCGATGGTATTCGCGAAACGTCGCAGCGGCGAACGTTCCTGGCCAACCGGCCGGGAGGAGCGTCGACGGCAGGCCCGGATCGATATAGGTGAACTTTCGGTAGTCGTGGACGAGCCATAGCCGCTCCACGAAGGCTTCTTCGTCGGAGAGTTGACGCTCCGCTCGTTCGCTCTCCACCCGGGGGCGATAGGCGCGATTGAACTCGTCGTAGGCTGACGCGATGGCGGGAAGATTCCAGCAACGCTCGACGAGCTCGCGATCGGAAAGTGGGCCGCGATAGTGCCCTTCGAACAGCGCGACGTCCTCGCCGAGGAGATTCGACTCGGCTGCCGCCCGAGCCGCCGAAAGCGAATTGCTCGGCGAGATCCAGAGAGACGCAGCCAAGCTCGCCCAACCTAGGACGGCAAGGTCTTTGCGCAGTCGATCTCGGCGCTCGCGTTGCCGTTCCGGCACCCCATAGGCTAAGAGGCGCCAGCGCCCGTCCCATTCGATGACGGGGCCGTAGATGCGTGGGCTGAGAGACGCGATGCGATCGGCACCTCGCTGGGTGACGTGGTAGTAGGCACGGGTACCGTGCCGCTCTGCCTCCAGCCAGCCTTGCCGCGTCATCCGGGAGACCGATTGACGGACCGCAGCGGGTGAGATGCTAAAAGCCGCCATGAGCCGGATAAGGCCGCCGATCCAAACGGCGGGACGGTCACCTTTGGCTTGCGCGGCCTCATATGCGAGATCTCCGAACATGGTGAAGATAAACGAGTTGGGTCGGGTCACCACTCGCGTCGGACTGGTTGACAGAAGTGCGTGATCGGTCATAGTATAACGGTATTCCACCAATCCGTGCAAAAACCGTTATATAGAGGAGACTGGCATGGCCCGAGTTTCAACGTTCGACGATTGGATCGATCTGCTGAAAGAATGGCAGAGCGATATCGGCTTAGATCAGGATCTCATTGAACGCTTCATGCCGGGATATCGCTTTGAGGCGAAGTACGGAACGTTGCCAACCTCGGAAATCTATTTTGGGAATTTTAAAGGCGAGCGCCGTTGGGAAACCGTGATGGAAATTCCCGATCAACGTATGCGCGACGCGGCGCTTTCGATGATCGTCTATCAGGGCGATACGGAATTCGCCTCCAATGAGCAGCAACGTTTTCTCGTGAACAACGCGCCAAGCGAATACGATCTCGCTTCGCTCGTACGCATCATGGTGGAAGAGACGCGCCACGGGTATCAGATGTGCCATTTGCTCGTCGATAAATTCGGTAGCGAAGGCAAAATCGAAGCGCAGAAAATGTTGGAACGGCGCGCCTTTGGGAAGAAGAATCGTCTCCTCAATGCGTTTAACGAAGACGTCGTTCATTGGTTGGATTTCTTCGCCTATACGAATTTCATGGATCGCGACGGTAAATTTCAGCTCACGATGCTTGGCCATTCGGGATTTGTCCCGCTAGCAGCCTCGATGGGCCCCATGCTCCGCGAAGAAGCATTTCATATGGGAACTGGCATTACGGGGTTGCGCCGCATTGCCAAAGCCGGCGTCATCCCTGTTGAAATGCAACAGAAATATTACAACAAATGGATCAGTGGATCGCTCGATCTCTTCGGGACGGATCATTCCGGTTCTGCCCAATGGTCCTATACGTGGGGTATTAAGGGCCGGGTCGATGAAGATACGACGACCGATGTTGTCGATAAAGAGGAGCTCAACGATCGCGCGCGGTCACAGTTTTACGCCGAAGTGATTGCGACCGTTGCTCGAATTAACGAAGTGAATGTTTCCGAGACGAAACTCTATGTTCCGGACATGCGCTTTAATCGCAAAATTGGCCAGTATTCAACCGAGAAATATGCGACGGATGGTCGTAAACTGAGCGATGCCGAGTGGGAGGTTTACGCCCCGACAGTGTTACCGACCGCTGGCGACGAAGCAGTTCTCGCCGGATACTTTGCAAACCCCGATTGGATCGCTCCCAAGTCCGCCACCTCAGCCGCGAATTAGCATCAGGCTACCAAGAATGGAAAAATCATGAGTACGAATGGAACTGCCACGCAAACCACTCCCTTTGGGCGAGAAGTACGCTCGTTTGAAGGCAAGCGGGTTGTCAATTTTTACAAAGATGGTCACGTCGGCTTTATCGAAATGGACGATCCGCCGGCCAATACGTATACGCATGAAATGATGCGTCAACTCGATGAAGCGTTTCTTGACGCTCGGTTCGATGAGGACGTTGAAGTGATCGTTCTGATCGGCAAAGGCGAGAAATTCTTCTCAGCTGGAGCGAACATTGCGATGCTCAACGCGGTGACGCCGGAGTTTAAATATATGTTCTGCTTGCATGCAAACGAGACACTCATTCGCCTCGAACAGACACCCAAGCTTGTCATTGCAGCGCTGAATGGACATTGCGTCGGCGGCGGTTTAGAGATTGCCATGGCGGCCGACATTCGCATTGCTCGCAAAGATGCGGGCAAGATCGGTTTACCCGAAGTAGCTCTCGGCGTTCTTCCCGGGACGGGCGGCACGCAGCGTCTCACGCGCTTGGTTGGAAAATCGCGGGCCATCGAATTGATGGTCACCGGCAAGACATTCTCCTTCGAGCAGGCTTTGGACTGGGGCATGATCTCGGATATTTATGAAGGAGATGCAGCATCGTTCCGAGCGCAGATCACGGCATTTGCCAAACAATTCTGCTCGCCGAACAAAGCGCCGATGGCCGTCGGCCACATCAAGCGTTGCGTACAGACCGGGGCGGAATTACCGTTACAAGATGCTCTCGGCTTGGAACGCGAATTGCAGTCATTGCTCTTTAAGAGCGCGGACGCAAAAGAAGGCATCGCTGCATACAATGAAAAGCGTATGCCGCACTTCACCGGGAAATAGCCGACGACTCGCATGCCTCGCTGGCAATTCTGGGCGCTGATCGCTGCTGTGGTCAGCGCCTCAGTCTCTGCGCTGAAGTTTCCACTGCACGAACTGTTCGTTGCAATCGCACTCTTACTGATGCTGCTCGTCGGCTACGTGCGCGTTCGGGCTTCGCTCGTTCGTAAGAGCAAGGCGCCGTCGGGCTATGATGCCGGTGCTCACGCTCGGGCGATTCGCCAGAGTCGCAACGATCGTTTCAAACGTTATTAAGATCGAGGAGGGCCCATGGTTACTGCTTTTATTCTCATGAACGTCGAACGCCAACGGTTAAAGTCCATTGCCGACGATCTCTTGGCAATCGACGGGATCGCGGAAGTCTATTCCGTTGCGGGTCCGTTCGATCTTGTGGCCGTAGTGCGGGTAAAAGAGCACGAACAACTCAGTGATCTGGTAACGGAACATATTGGTGCCCTCGACGGTATAGAGGGAACCGAAACTCTTATTGCATTCCGTTCATTTGCAAAGAAAGATCTTGGCCTGTTGTGGGATATTGGAAACGACTAGATGTAAAGGCATTTTTGCTTGGCGCTGGGCTGTGTCTCATCGCCGCGCATGCCCCCTCGGCTACCGAGCTAAACACCACCATAGCGAAACTCCATAGCGATGAGATTGCGTACCGAGCAAATATCGTAAAATTCGCTACGCTGCTCGGTCCGGATACGGTTTTCGATTACGAAAACCGTATTCAACTCGACGAAGTGAAGCTCAAACAGGATGATTCGGCTGCATGGCAGACGCACTTCATGACGCAAGCAAATCTCGATCTTTCGCTTATGTCCCAGATTTTACGCGGATCGTTCGCTCCGATTAGTCCACCGTCGCCGGGGTTAAGCGAACACTTCATTACGTCGACGGTCGATGGGACGAAACAGCCCTTTGCATTATACGTTCCTGCGACGTATCGTGCCGACAAGCCATCGTCGTTGGTCGTGATGCTTCATGGAAATGGCGAGGCCGAGAGTGAGTTTCTGGCCTACGATTTTCTTCAGCGCAATGCTGATGCAACGAACAGTATTCTTGTCGCGCCGTGGGCTCGCAACCTCTATAATTATCGTGGCATCGCATTCAACGATGTTGAAGACACCATTCGTGAAGTCGAAACGCACTTCTCGATCGACCAACGCCGCGTCTATTTGGTGGGTTATTCCATGGGTGGGTTTTCGGTGTATGAAATTGCGGCTCGCGATCCGCATCGGTGGCGTGCAATTATGTCGATTTCAGGCTCTCTACTCGGTGAAGACGTGCGCCCGTATATGCTGGCGCAAAAGCATACGAGACTCTACATTCTCACGGGTCAAAAAGACGAAGAAATTCCGACGGGCTTTCCGAGGCATACGGCCACATATCTCAGCGGAAAACTCTTGCCGGTTTCATTTTATAGCGAGCCCAACGGCACACATATTCTTGCGACGTTACAGCATATCGTCGATCGAGCATGGGCCGACATGTTCGCGGGAACGGTGAGAGCGATGGGACCCGTCGTCGATCCCGCCGACAATATTCCGCCGAGGCGCTAACGATCGTTGCGCACAATTTCAGAGGAGTGAGAGCTGATCGGGTTCGCCGAGGATGTTGGCTTCGATACCAAGGGAGCGGAGATGCTTCGCGAATCCGTGATTGCCATGAAAGAGCAGAACGCGCTTGGGTTCTGCTCTTTCGATATAGTGGACGAGCGCCGGAAAATCAGCATGATCCGAAAGGCTGAATCCTCGATGAGAGCGGTAACCTGCGTAACTTCTCTTGTCGGCCGTCCAACCGGTGAGCATCGCACCGACAACATTTTTTTGTGCAATCGTACGCGGAAGCGATTTTGAGGCGGGCGGCCAAACGAGTGCCGCTCCATCGGAGAAGGTTTCACCCGCAGTGAAGCGGCGATAGGCGGGAAGCGCAACGCCGCACTGCACGTAGACATCTGCGATGGTTGCAACGGCATCGTGGACGACGAGCGGAATTCCCGCGCTGCCGAGAATGGCCATGGCTTCCTGCGCTTTGCCGAGCGAGTACGCGAGGAACGTAGGAATCGCATTCGCGTCGTGGGTTTCGTTGGCAAACGAAATCATTTCCGCTTCAACGTCTTGCCGAGGCGGAAAGACGTATTTGGGTTCTCCGAACGTACATTCCATGAGTAGGGTATCGCATCGCGGAACGCGCGCTTCTTCGCACGTGCGCGAGGCGCCGAGTTTGAAATCGCCGGTGTACACAAAGCGTCCGCTTTCGCCCTCGATGAGCAACTGCGAACTTCCGAGAACGTGGCCGGCAGAGATGAGCGTCAAAGGATGATCGTCCGACTCCCATGGGCTCTCATAGGGATGCTCCTCAAAAAGTGTGGATCCTGAGAGGACTGCCTTGCGAGGGAAGCGTGCACGACATATGGCGGCCGTCTGTGGCGTTGCTAGGATGAGATCGTGGGGGCGGGCATGATCGGCGTGGCCATGCGAAATGTACGAGCGCTCCCGCCGCGTGAGACTATCGAGCCAAAGGTCAACGCCGGTCGCGTAGATCGATCTCCCCACTCGAGAAAACATAGGACTTACAGGGTTCTCCGCGCAAACGTCGCGGCCCTTAGGGTTGTTCTGGGGAGTGATCATGCGCATTTATGAAAATATCGCCGATACGTTCGGCAACACACCGTTGGTGAAAATTCCGCGTTTAAACGCCGGCCTCGCGGGCACGGTCTTGGTGAAAATGGAGTCGTTTAATCCGGCGGGATCGGTGAAAGACCGAATCGGCGTTGCCATGATCGAGGCGGGTGAGCACGACGGACGCTTGCTCCCCGGAATGACGATCCTTGAACCGACAAGCGGGAACACCGGCATCGCGCTGGCGTTTGTGGCTGCGGCGAAGGGCTATCCCTGTATTCTCGTTATGCCTGAGACGATGACCGTCGAACGCCGCAACCTTCTCAAAGCCTATGGAGCGCAGGTCGTGTTAACTCCCGGCCCCGAGGGGATGAAAGGCGCCATCGCCCGCGCCAAGGCGATCTTTGAAACGGCCCCGGCAAAATACTTCATGCCGCAACAATTCGATAATCCGGCCAATCCGGCGATACACCGACGCACAACGGGGCAAGAAATTTGGCGCGATACCGAGGGTTCCGTTGATTGTTTTGTTGCCGCCGTCGGACCGGGCGGTACGATTACCGGCGTTGGCGAGGCGCTACTCGAGCTCAAATCGACGATTTCCATCGTGGCCGTCGAGCCGGATGCTTCACCGGTGCTCTCGGGCGGTTCGCCCGGGCCGCACAAAATTCAAGGTGCCGGCGCCGGGTTTATTCCCTCGGTTCTGAACACCCAGATATACGACGAAGTCATTCGCGTCACCGATGCCGATGCGATTTCGACCGCACGCCGTGCGGCGCGAGAAGAAGGCATGCTTGTCGGCATCTCCGCAGGCGCCAATATCTTTGCTGCGCTGTCACTTGCAGCGCGACCGACATTCAAAGGCAAAACCATCGTCACCATTGGATGCGATACGGGCGAGCGGTATTTGAGCAATCCGGTCTTCGCCGATCAAGAAGCAAACGTCGTCGAAGCAGCTCTGCTTGCGTGATCGTCGAGGTCACTCGCGGCGATCTCGTTGAATCGCTGCATCGCGTCGATCGTTGTGCGCTCGATGAGCGCGGCCATGTCGTGGTCGATGATGGCGATATCGATTCCCCGGTATTTTTGCGTTCTTCGGCAAAGCCTTTCATCGCAGCGGCGATTCTGGC
>VFSW01008512.1_pt1 | contig 14721 bp, 11 predicted proteins | sample 5358111 | NCBI WGS metagenome assembly VFSW01 (sample SAMN11554181, study PRJNA540505) | mine drainage metagenome | isolation source: sediment from site ElyBrook_90M | place: USA: Ely Copper Mine, Vershire, VT | collected 2017 | reverse complement strand
GTCGATGCCGTGCAGGCCGATCGCTTCCGGCGTCGGGTCGCCGAGGAAATGGACCGGCTGTTCTCCAGGGTCGATCTGCTGCTCGTGCCGTCGCTGCGCGACGAGATGCTGACCATCGGCAATTTCACCGGCTACCCGTCGCTCACCCTGCGGGCCGGTTTCATCGAGGTCACGCAGGCCCGCAGCGACTGGGCTCCGGACCCGCGTCGGCCGCTGCCGCGCTTCGATCCGCCGCGCCGCGTGCCGCAGAGCGTCACTCTCGTGGGACGGCTGTTCGACGAGGGGACGATCGGGCGCGTCGGTCTCGCGCTGGAACACGTGCTGAAAGTCGAGGACGAGCGTCCACCCGGATTCGGTTGAAGGTCGGGGCGCGCCTGCCGTCGGAAGGCGCTCGATGCGGTGGCGCTGAGCCAGGGTCTGGTGACCCGGCAATCGGGCGATATCACGCTCGTCGGCGTGCGGCACTGAGCGCGACGGGCTGCGGTCGACCGCTCCCAAGCGACCGCCGCGCGGCCCCGGCACGACCATGGGTCGTGCGCTCAGCCGCCGTGCACCTCACGGCCGGCCGCCGCCATGGCGTCCTCGCTTGGATGGCCCCCGCCGGCCGTCATCAGCTGCGCCATCAGTTGCTTCGTCTCGCCGCGACTGTTGATCCGGGGAAACTCCATGTCCGGAACGGGCAGATCGAGAAACTCGCACAGCGGCCCCCAGCCCTCGCTCACCTGATAGACGAGCAGCCTGTCCGGGGCGATGGAGTCGATGATCTCCCGCGAGCGCCTGTTGAAAAACTCCACCATGTAGTCCCTGTCCTGCATGCGATTGTCCATCCTGTCCCACATCGTCTTCTGGATCATTTCTCCGAAGGGAGACTCCTTGATGAAACGGGCGAACTCGACGGAGTGGATGGTTTCATTCGTTGACTCGAACCATCCGCTGGCGTCGCGAACGCTCAGGATGACTTTCGCATCCGGATAATGGGCTGCGAGCTCCTTCCAATAGTTGCACCCGGGGTTGTCCACGGTCGCGGAATATCCGCTGAAGATCCGGTCCCAGTCGGCGTTGCCCGCCGCGGCGGCGATCCAGTCTTCGATGAAGGCGGGATTCTTGAGCACTTCCGTCATGTGATAGCAACGACCGACACCCAGCGCCTCGAGGGCGACTTTCAGGGAAGCCGTCCCCGTACGGCCCATTCCCGCCCCGATGATCTTCAATGCCATAAGTGATTTCCTCTGAACGGAAGGGCTTCGGCGAGCGTCGTGCGTGAGAGGGCCGGGCACGCCTACCTTATGACGATCGCGTCGGTCCAGTATGTTCCCGCGCGTCCTTCCGGCCGCACCTGGGCCACGCCGCTCCACCGATCGGTTCTGACCCGATCAACCCGCTCGCCGGCGTGCAGCTCGATGCAGCCGTGTCTCTTGCCGGTCGCCTCGGCCCGCGGCCAGGCGGCTTTGTCGATCAACGCAGCAACCAGGAACCTCTTGAGGTCCACCCTGCGGGGGCAGGCGGGGAAGTTCGACGTGACCTGCGCGTAGCGGATGGGCGTGCGCGGGGACGACGCGGGTGCCTCGCCGGAGGCCGCCGGGCGTTTGGCCGGCTCCGCAAGGCTCGCCGTGGCCGAAGACAGCGGACCGGTGCCCGCGTCCCGTGGATGGGGCCTGCTGCCATTCAGGGTCACGGCCGCGATCGAGCCGACACTTTCGGTCGCCAGCATATGGGGGGGTACCCCGAGCCTCGCATAGCGCGACTGGTGCAGGCCGTAGAATTTTGCGAGGCACGCGGCGCGCATTTCCTTGTCGGCCTTCCGGAACAACGCTCGCGGCAGGGACGGAGGGTGGCCGGCGTGCGCCCGGGCGATGATGCCGAGCTGAAACTCGTCCCGTCCGTATTGCGCAATGCTTTCCCCATAAGGCGCTCTCGCGCAGTCGACGTTCGCCATCGCGACGTGGCACGCGAGCACGAGACACCCGAGAAGCGCAATCCGCGTTTTCATGTCTGGCTCCTTTTCTTCGACCGGTGTCGGACGGGAAAGCGTGAGAGCCGCAACCGAGCGGGATCGGGTTTGGGCCCGGTAGGATTCGCAAATGCGACTGGAGTCATTGAGCCGCTTGCGCTGCGCTCGCGTCCGCCCGGTGCCTACCCCCGGCAGTACCCCCAACTGTGGATTCGTTCGCTTGCACTCTCGGTCCGGGATATGGGCGCGGTTTTGGGCGCGCCCATATGTGATTTGGACCGGCCCACATCTTTGAGCGGGCTCAGGGCTGGTCCCGCACACCCGAGCCGGCGCTTCCGTCAACCCCGCAGCCGCCCAAATCCTCCAGAAACTCGGACGCAGGCTCCACCGCAGATACGTGCAGGTGATCTCTCGCCCGCGTGCAGGCAACGTAGAGCAGATGCCTCTCGGAGTCGTAGACGTCCTGCAAGTCACCCTCCTCGCCGACGTGTTCGATTCGCTCCTGCAGCGGCAGCACTTCGTCGTCACAGGCCATGACGGCCACCGCGCGGAACTCCAGTCCCTTGGCAAGGTGCATGACGCCGATCGCGGCATAGCCACCGGTGACCTCCATCTGTACATCGAGCTCCCGGCGAGGAATCCCGGTCAATTCCATCGTGCGGCGCGCGCGCTCCATCTGCGCCTCCGAGCGGACGAAAACGCCGATTTCATGGGGCGCCACGCCCTCACCCGCCCGTTCGCGAAGCCACGCAGCCACGGCGTCGATCTCCTCTTCTGCGGTCGCAAAGGTTCTCACCTGGGGTGCCGGCCCATTGAATACGGAGACGGTTCCGCCGCGGTCCTCTCGCACCCCGTCCATGTCCGTGATTTCCGCATCGAGCAGGCGATCGGCGTGCTGACGAATCTGATGCGAGGTTCGGTAATTGACGCGCAGTGTCCGCGAGCGTCCACGCACATCGACGCCTTGCGAGAGCCATGAGAACGGCTGCTGGAAGATCCGTTGGCCCAGGTCGCCGGAGAAGAAGAGCGCATTGGGACGGTCGGCCCCCAGGGCGGCCAAGAAGCTCAATTGGGATGGTCCAAGGTCCTGGCATTCATCGATCACCGCGAAGTCATACGGAGGGTGCCGCGCATCCGTCAGTTTTCCGGCCAACGCGACATACAGGGCCGCAGACGTCGTCGATCCTCGCTCGCCCAGCGCCGCCCAGACGCGGGCGAAGATGTCCCAGAGCTGCGCGCGTTGCGGCTCCTTCAGCCGTGTTTTGCGGCCGAGGCGCGCCACGTCCCGGTAGGCCTCCCACGTGCGCAGCTGCCGGGCGTCGACGATATGAGTCCATTCGGACGAGAGAAATGATTGGCTGAAGCGATGCGCCGGTACCGCCGCCGAGGCCTCCCGAAGCAGCGCGCGCAGCGTCTGCTCTCCCGTCAGCGTCACCGGGCCGATCAGCGACTTGTGCAGGCGCGCCGCCACTGCATCCAGCGCGCCGACATCGATCCTCTCGGCGAGCCGGGGTTCGTGACTGACCAATCGGCGAAGCTGGCCTTGCAACGCTCGGGCGAGGGGCTCCGAAAACGTGGCGAGGAGCACTCGCGCCTCCGGATTGGCGCGCGCCAAGTGTGCTGCGCGGTGCAGCGCCACGATGGTCTTGCCCGTACCTGCGGATCCGGAAACCCGCGCAGGTCCGTTAAAAGCTCGCACCACGATCTGCCGCTGCTCGGGATGCAGGAACACGCTCCAGCGATCCCAGGGATATTCCAGGGCACGCGTCAGCTCCTCCACATTGCTCATGACGCGAAAGCGCCGCTGCGCGTCCGGATGGTCGAAGGGCGATGCGGCCGGGAGAATCGGCTCACGCGAACGTGGAGTGCCGCCGGTCGCAAGTTCCAGCAGGGCCTCCGCCGCCTCGCCAGGCAGATGATCAGAAAGCTGGAGAAGACTGTCCTCGTCCGCGGCGCGGACAGCGCCCAGCCATTCGGGCGGCACTCCGTAGCCGAGGAGTTCGTCGTCGGAGCGCAAGTTGAAGAGCTTCGGCTTTTTTGGCGCTCGCAAAGCGACGATAGGACGTTCTGCCCGCGCAGAATCCGGCGTCACGATGTCCTGTACCCGCTCCCGCAGCTCGACGAGCTGCGCGGCGCCGGTCTTGGGATGCGTCTCGAGCTTGCGCCCCTCCGCCCAGGCATACGCCTTATCGTGATGATCGACGTAGCAGGCCAATAGGCTGTGTGCCGTCTTGTGGACGATCAGACGAATGTCCGAACCCACCCGAACAGACCAGAAGTTGCGATCGCGGGCCCGATCGAGCTTGTGAAGCTGGTGGCCGGGATTCGCGGGATTGGCCTGCAGATCGAATATGGTGATCTTGATCTGCTTCTGCTCATCGCCGGTCAGGCGCGCGAGACTGACGAGCAACGAGTCGGCAATGCAAAATTCCACCCCAGTGGGCACCCCCAAGCTCCTATCGTTCGATATACCGGAACTCGGGTGCCATCCGTTTTGCGAGATTCATCCAATGATGCTTCATTTCACTGTCATCCCGATTCGGATGGTCGAACCAACCAATGATGTTCGCATGTTGAGCGTATGGAATACCGTCGGCTTCCACCTCGAGTCCTGCCTCCATCACGACTTGAGCCCTGGCCACCCCGCGACCGATGGCCGGATATCGGCTGCGCGGGTCGAAGTGCGCCGCGCAGATCGCAAACACTTCGGCATTGGACAAAGCCATCGACCGGCAGACGGACGGTTCGAGCCGTCGGCTCTGCGGATGCCTCCGAGGCATCAGCCGGCCGTACTTCACATGCGGCGCTCCGGACCTGCGCTCGACTTCTTCCCTCCTGCATACCCAGCTACTCAATTCCTCGTCAGGGACGACCGGTTGAGGCCGGCGAATTGACTTTTTGGATGTATCGCGCCACTTCCCGAAGATCCTCCTCGAGGCGGATCGCATTCGTGGTATCCACCGACTGCCAGGCATGTACTTCCCCCTCCTCGCCGAACTGCGCCGCAAAGTTGATCCTGCCGTGATCGCCGATGCTGATGCTGATCGTGCGAGCCAACCCCGCAGTCCAGTCGACAGAGATCTCCCCATCAGACTCGGCCAGAATTTCCGGCGGCGGAGTCGTCTGCGGCAGGAGAATCTGCAGCATCGCAAGGATGCGCCGGGTCTGGCTCAAAGTTCGCGTGCTGACCGCCTTGGCGCCCAGTCCGTCCCAGTTTGCGGTAGCGGCCGCGCTGCTAATCTCACCAAGACTGGCTGTAATGACCGGCTCCCATGCAATAGCGGTGTCGTGGAGGTAATTCCGCGCCTTTTTCGAAACTTCGCTCACGACCCGACTGCTCTCGCTGACAGGAGCATAATCATCATTCCAACTCACGCCGGAACTGTTCAATGCCAGTGCCACGCTCATTCGTATAGCTCCACTGCTGAGTCCGTCAACAAGCCGAAGAAGCTTTCGTTCTTTACCTCTCGAAGCTGCGACACGCGATCCCAGACCTCCGGGCTATCGGGGGACAGCTCGGCTTGACCGTGGCAGTCGATGTCGAGCACGACCGGTACCGGAGCGCCTCCGACGAGATACTGCGACTGCATCGCCAGTGTGAGATTGACATTCACGTTGCGCGAGGTATCCAGGAGCTCAAATCTCTGCAGGAATCTCGAAACTGCCTGCGGTATCCCCTCCGGAAGATCCACAAGCTTGTTCAAATACTTTTGATAGCTCTCACCCGCCTTCATCGGCAACTGCAGGTCGTTGATGAAGCGGGCGGCATAACGGACGACCGCTTGCGGATGCAGCGCCTCGCAGTAGATTGTCCATAAGCGCCGGGTTTAGGCGATCAGGTGGTTCCAGTCTTCGTAGGGAGGAAGCCTGCTCAGGGTGAATCCCTCGATCTGGCACTGGGCCACATAGCGCTCGTCCGCGGAGTGCAGTCGCAAGCCGACTTTCCGGGAATCGTGCGAGGTGCCATGGCTTTGGGCTTCCACGTCCATCCGCACCGCGAAAATCTGCTGGAAGATCGCCCCCTTGGTTTGATATCCGACGAACTTCCCCTCGATATCGGCCTGCAGTTGCTCAAAGGTCAGCCCCGACTTCGGCGTCACCCGAAAGTCGATCAGCGCTTCCCTGATCGGTGCATTCTTGAGGTGGTGCGGCTTAGCCATGGGCGCTCCGGGATTCGCATTCTACCCGCCGCTTTATGGGGACCATCGCAGGTACATGCAACCTCGCACGGCCGCAGCAGTCGAGCTTCGCGGAGCAGGACCACTCAGACACGGAACACCTTCATCACCTCATCCCCCAGGTGATTGATGACCTTCACCGCGAATCGGCCGGATTTCGGCTTAGGGAAAGGACGGGAGGTGTCGCTGTGGAGGCTCGTCCAGGCCTCCTCGTCGATTTCGGCCTTCAGCGTCGTCTTCAGCGCCTTGTAGGGATCGTTCTGGCCCAGGAAATAGGCATGCCGGACGAAGAAGCTCTCGCCGTTGTAATCGGTATCGACGAACCAGCAGGCGATCTTGTCCGTGTCATCGCTGCGCACCTCGCCGGTGGAGGGGTCGAACACGTCCACGCCGTGTACCTTGACACGGATACGCGGCTTCTCTGGATCCAGGATCTCGATGTCCGGCTCACCGAAGATGACGAAGAGGTTCCCCTTGCCGGTGGCCTTCAAGTCCGCGGCCATGTGCAAATCGGCGTTCATGCGCGCCTTGAGCACCGGGATGCGCCCGAGCTTGTGGAATTCGTTGGCATGCGCCTCGTAGTTGAAGGCACACGCTATCAGCACATCGAAACCGGCATCGCTCGCCTCGCGCGCGGCTTCCACCAGGTCCGGGCGGGACACGGTACCAAACTCCGGGCCGATGAAGATGCCAGCGCGCTTCTCCGTCCCGCCTTCCTGGTAGCGTCCCTCGGCACAGATGTAGCTGCCCGGCCAACCGGTCAGCTCCGTGAAGCGGATGCGGTCTTCCTTGTGGGCCTGCTGGACACCGGCGACCCTCAAGTTCTCGAGGATCATCTGCTCGAAGCTGGCGCCGACGCGCGCGCCGCCGGGACCCGACTGCAGCGGATCGATCAGCTCATCGTTCTCATCCACGCCCAGCATCCGGTGGGGACTCGAGGATTCCACCGTGAACGGACCGGCCACGCGCACAGTCTTGTTGTCGGTGAACGGCTTGTCGTATAGGTATTCGTACTCCGCCTTGGCGGCAATGGAAGCGTCAATCTCCGTCTGCCGCGCAATGCGCGCCCGCCACCAGTCGGCGTGGAGTTTCTTCGCGGCCGCGGACCAGCCGGGTTCGGCCTCGCGTGGGACCTCCCATTCGTGCCAGGACTTCTGTAGCGCCGCATTCAGTTGCTCCCGGAGTGGCTCGAGTGTCTTTTGCCAGTTCTCCCAAATGACGTCAATTTCGACGTTGTTGGCGATAGACCCCAGCATTATGTGTGGCACGCGCTCGTAGACGAAGCCGTGACGGATGTTACCGTAGGTGGGCTGCGAACTCGTCGCCGTATGGGTAACTTCCGCTTCCTTGATCTGGCCCTCGCGTGAGTCAGCCAGCAGGTAGAACGGATAGCGTGCGCCCATGATGCGCGCCCGAGCCAGCGCGAGCGCGACACGAGAGGTGTCGATGGTAATCCATCGGCGACCCCATTGCTCTGAAACGTGCGCAGTCGTCCCCGAACCGCAAGTCGGATCAAGGATCAAGTCTCCAGGATCACTCGTCATCAGTATGCAACGCTCGATAACGGAAGGTAACGTCTGAACAACATAGATTTGTGTCTGAAATCCCGGAGATGTATCGCGCCATGAATCCGTCAACTCGATTACCTGAAAGTCATTCAAGTATCGAACGTAGTAGATGCGATTCGGCGTTTCATGGAAGCGACCTGCCTTTCCAACTCTCTTCAGAAGGTCCGGATGCACTTTCCAATAGTACTTCTCACCAGGGTGATACACCTTGCCATTAAATGAAAACGCGACAGTAAGGGTATTCCTGAATCCACTGGATGTAAGCGGAGCAAATGAGAACACTTTCCCCTTTACTGAGGTCGGATCGTTCAATTCCTGATGAGTCAGCGGTCGCCTATTTCCGTTCTCATCCTCTACATTTTTGTACCCACTTCCCCCTCGTGTCGCAGACGACTTGGATTCGTAGAGCTTCCTGTATTTAATTGCCGCCCTATTCTTACCGTACCAGAGGATGTAGTCGGAGACGGACGGCAGAAGCTCAGAAGCTTGGCCCGCGGATTTTTGAAAATCAATCACGTTGCAGAAGTTATGCTCGCCGAAGACTTCATCAAGAACTGACCGCACTCGATGAAGGTTTTCGTCGCCAATCTGTACGAATATTGAGCCAGACTCGGTGAGCAGATCTCGCGCAGCAGTCAATCGATCCCGCAAATAGGCCAGGTAGGAATGGACGCCGTCGCGCCACGTGTCCCGGAACGCTTTGACCTGCTCTGGCTCTCTCGTGATATGTGCGGCGCTTCCCTCTTTCACCTCACGATTTGTCGTAGACCACTGAAAGTTACTGTTGAACCTGATCCCATACGGCGGATCGAAGTAGATGCACTGCACCTTGCCGCGCAGCCCCTCGCGCTCGGCGAGACTCGCCATCACCTGCAGTGAGTCCCCCAGGATCATCCGGTTCGTCCAGTTCTGGTCGTGCTGGTAGAACTCGGTCTTGTCGATTCCCTTCGGCATGCCGTTGAAGTCGGCGAACAGGTCGGGGGTGATCTGCCCTGACTGGTGCTGGCTCTCGCGGGTCTGGCGCAGCAGATCGTCAATCAGCGCCTTGGGGTGTACCTTCTCCTGGATGTAGATAGGTGGCGCGTGGACGACGAGGTCTTCTGCGTCCTGCTCGTCCTTGCCGCGCCAGACGAGCTGCGGGTCGAGATCGGTATTGCGCGGGTAGCGGAGCACCTTGGGGGCCTGCTGCGCCTTGTCCTGCACCGACTGGTACTCGGCCGTCGGGATGTTGCGACGCTTGGCTTCTCCGTGCTTCAAATCTTCGACCTGTTTGGACTGCGCGGGCTTGCGGGCCATGGTCAGACGCTCCCCGGTGAGGCCGTGGCGGCGCTGATCAGATGGTTGAACTGGGCTTTGAGCTTCGCCTCGAAGTCCTTCTCCATCGCGTAGACGTCGTCGAGCTCGGCGAAGGCCCAGCGGCCGTAAGTCTGAAGCTGGTTCACGCCCGGAATCCAGTAGCTATTCATGGTCAATTTCTTCATTTTTGCGTCTTCCCGGCGATAGCCCTTGACCTCGACCACCAGATACAGGAGATCATCCGCTCCCCGCCCGTCGTCCACGCGCAGGATGAAATCCGGCAGGTACCGGCGGGACTCGGACTCATGCCGGTAGGGCACCTCGAGCCCCAAGTTGTGGTTCTTGGTATAGGCCACCACCTTCGGGTGCGCCTCCGCGATGCGGCAGAGCTCCGCCTCCCAATCGCTGTCCAGCATGACCCAGTTCACGTGATTCTTTGGTGGCGGCCCGCGGGTATCCCAGCGCTCAGGGCGGGAGGTGTTGAAGCGCACGTGGGCCGTGCTGCCGGTGGGGTTGTACGGGTCGAGCAGCGCCCGGACGCCCTTCCCCTCCCCAGCCGCGGAATTGATGCCGGCGTGGATGTATTCGCAGGCCTGGTCCGCGAGCTGCCGGTACATCAGCATGGCCGGATAGGTGTCTCCCTTGCATATGAGACACGTGTCCAGCCACTGCTTGACGATGCGCTTCAGCTGGCCGAAGAGGTGCAACTTGGGCTCCTCGCCCGGATCGCGCCACTTGCTGTAGAGCAGATGGCGCGTCAGATTCATCAGCAGCGTGGAGGGACGCACTTGTGCCATGTGCCGCACATCGATGTTGGCCTGCTCGCCGATGATGCCGGAATTGGTCGTCGTGGTAGGTCCCACGGTCTCCGGCGTCAGCACGTACCTGGAATCCTCGTCGAACACGGCGGTCAGCCGTTCCTCGGGCAGCTCGATGCGGTAGCCCTCGACGCGCGGGAAGCGGATCTCCAGGAAATCGCGCTCGGGCCGCGCGGCTTTGACTTGCACGGTCTCACGCGGCGGCTGGGGCGGTGACACGACGGGCCTGGCCGTGAAGTCGAACGGCACTCCGAATATGTCGGCATATTCCGCGTTGAACCGCCCCTCATCGTTCAGATCGTAGCTCTGACGGCGGAGCGCCAGGCCGATGACCTGCTCGCATAGCAATTGGGTGCCGAACGCGCGGATACCGAGGATGTGCGTGACGTTGTTGGCATCCCACCCTTCGGTCAGCATGGCCACGGAGACGACGCAGCGGATCTGCGCGCCAAGCTGCCCCGTCTTGCCCACCGTGTTCATGACCTCTCGCAGCAGGTCCTGGTCGGTCAGGTTGTCAGCGGCGTGGGGATCGCCGGTGCGCTCCACCTTCTCGCGGCGGAACCGCTCGATCTCATCCCCGGCGATGGCGCGGAACCCCTCGTCCAGCTTCTCGCCCGATTCCAGCTGCTCGGAGTCGATGAGGAGCGTGTTCGGCCGCGGCCAGGGACTTAATGTCACCGGATCGAAGTTCTGGAAAAGTGCGAGGCGCCCGTTGTACTGCGTTGCCGTGCCGTCGGGGTTCGTGCGCGTGAAGCCCGACACGTAGTCGTACACCAGTTTCGAGATGGCCGTGTTCTGGCAGACGATGATGAAGCAGGGCGGCACGCCGATACCGCGCTGTTGCCAGAGACCATAGGTTTTCTCATAGTGGCCGTAGAGCGCCTGCAGCGCGGTCTGCAGCTTGATGGGCAGCTTCTCGGGGTCGAGCTCCTCGCCCTGGCCGCGTCCCTTCTTCGGCATGTCCTTGCGGATGTTCTCCCACAGATTCCGGTAGAGCGGCATCTCATCGCCCGGAATGTTCTCCGAGACCGGCACACGGGGAAGCTTGACGATCCCGCACTCGATAGCGTCCATCAGCGAGAAATCGCTCATCGTCCACGGGAAGAGCGTCCCCTCGGCATAGCCGGAGCCCGCGAGGAAGAACGGCGTGGCCGAGAGATCGAAAACGCGCGCGACGCCCGGTTGCCCCTCCTTCCCGAGCTTGCGATTCACGGCCTCGAGTCCCGAGATCCAGAGCCGCGCCGCCTTGCTGTTGCGCTCGGCCTCCTGCTTTTCCTCGCCCTTGAGCTCTTCGTCATCGGCCTCGGGCGGCTTCTCGCGATAGCAGTGATGCGCCTCGTCGTTGAGCACGACGATGTTCCGGAAGCCCATGAGCTCCGGGCACACGCGCTGAATCATCTGGCCTTCGGTTTCGGTCGTGACGAGCTCCTCGCCGGTGCGTCCCTGAAGGAGCGCTCGGCCGCCGGCCGAGAGCTCCATGCGCTCGCGCAGGCGAAAGGCGTGATAGTTCGTGATGACGATGCGCGCCTGCTGCATCTCGGGCAGCAGGTCATTCGGCACCAGCTCGCGCTCGCGGTAGTAGCTGTCCGGATCGTTCGGAAGTAGCACGCGCAGGCGGTCCTTGATCGTAAGGCCCGGCGTCACGATCAGAAAACCCCGGGTAAAGTGCCGGCTCGCCGGCCGGCGCACGGCGTTCAGGGTCTGCCAGGCGATGAGCATCGCCATGACGGTGGTCTTACCGGCGCCCGTGGCGAGTTTCAGCGCCAGGCGGTAGAGCTCCGGATTGGCGTCGCGGTTCGCCGCCGCCAGATGCTCGAGCAGCACCCTGCCGGCACTGACATGGGGCGCCACCTCGGTGAGCCAGATGGCCGTCTCGACCGCCTCCACCTGGCATAAAAACGGCCGCACACCCCCGAAGTCGTGATGGCGCCAATGCTTCAGGAGCCGCGCGGTTTCTGGCGTAACCGCCCAGGACGCCTCGGGGAGCTTCCGCCAGGCTTCCACCGCCCCACGCACCTGGTTGATGATGGACGTGAGGTCGTATTGCTGACTCGCGCTCGAGGGTCCCTGCTCGTCCGCGAGCCCGAGCTCACCCTGATGGGCCTTGCGCTTTTGGGGCTTGGGGATGGGGGTGACGAAGTCCGCCCGGCGCCGACTCTCGGCGATCTTCTGTGTCGGCTGGCCTGCGGAATCCAGCTCCCAGTGCCGCGAGGGATAGCCGTAGGGCGAATTGAGAATGGGCTGCCTGAAGAAGTCCTCGGACATGCGGGTGGTCTATCCCCCTGAACCGGCTTGCGTTATTCCGGTCGAGTTTGCAGCGATTGCGCACGCGAAGCCATGACTCGCTACCCGTCCCGTGACACCGCAAACGCCTGGTTTGTTCGAAAGAGCAGCCGGTTGCCTATCCTGCACCACGCCAAATTCGATCCTTCCTGTCACATGTGTTCCCGTGAGCTGGACGCGTATATCACAAGTAGCTCCCGTTGCCCGGCTGGCGGCCCCAAAGTATAGTGTTCACTCTAAGCCCGCCGGAGATAGCATCTCCGGCCCGACGCCTCCCTCGTTGAGGCGTCTCGTTTTCTGGGGTCCCTCTCAAGCCGCCCGCGCATCCAGCCGATCCGCCCACCATTGCATGATGCGGCGCCGCTCCGGCAGATACTCTGCGGCGTTGTAGACCGCCCGGATCTCGTCCTTCTCGGTGTGCGCGAGCTGCCGCTCGATGGCATCACGGTTCCAGAGCGAGGACTCGTTGAGGAGCGTCGAGGCCATGTGCCGGAAGCCGTGTCCCGTGATCTGGGCCTTGGAGTAACCGAGCGCACGCAGCGCCGCATTTACCGTATTGGCGCTCATCGGCCGCTGTCGGCTGCGCTCGCTGGGGAACACCCACTGCCAGCGGCCGGTAAGCGGTTGCAGCTCGCGAAGGATCGCCACCGCCTGGCGGCTCAGGGGCACGAAGTGCGGGCTTCGCATCTTCATCTTCTCAGCCGGGATGCGCCATTCGGCGGCATCCAGATCGAGCTCACTCCACTCCGCTCTGCGCAGCTCTCCGGGACGCACGAAGACGAGCGGCGCGAGCTTGAGGGCGCACTGGACGATGAGACTTCCCTGATAGGAGCGGATCGCCCGCATCAGTGCACCGACTGCCTTGTGGTCCGTGATGCTGGCGAAGTGGCGCTGCCTGGGCGCGGCCAGCACCTCGGGCCGCGGCGTCGGGTTGGCGTGCGCCCGGCCCGTGTCCATCGCATAGCGGAACACGGCGTCCACGTACTGGCGGATGCGGTGAGCGGTCTCGACGGCCCCACGCCGCTCGATGCGCTCGAGAACCCGCAGTAGGGAATCCTTGCCCACGGTGGCGATCGGCTCCTTGCCTACCCATGGGAAGACGTCCGCCTCGAGACGCCGGGTGATGATGCCGGTGTTCCCGGGATCCCAGCGGTGCGACTTCTTCCCGAGCCACTCCCGCGCGATGCGCTCGAGCGTGTTGTCGTGGTCTGCAATCCGCGCCGCACGGTCGGCCTTGCGCTTCGCGCTCGGGTCCGTACCCGTTTCCAGCAACCGGCGCGCATCGTCGCGGCGCCGGCGCGCGAGTCGCAGCGGCACCTGCGGATATGCCCCGAGCGCAAGCAGCTTCTCATGACCGGCATAGCGGTATTTCAACCGCCAGAGCCGCGCGCCCGCGGGGCTCACGAGGAGGAACAATCCGCCGCCATCGAAAAGCTTCCGCGGACCCGCCGCGGGCTTGAGCGCCCGTAGCGTGGCTTCGGTGAGCTTGTCGGAGAGCGGCATGGCAAATTGGGGGTATCGTGCAATCCTGGATGGATCATAACACAGGATACCCCCACGCTTACCCCCAAACAGCCCTGGCGGGCGGCGGATGCGGGTGGATGCGTAAAGACTGATTTTTGCGATATTTTTCTGCTTCTCCGGTCCGAGGAGAGCGGTAATCGCCCCTCGCACAAGGGGCGGAAAATGGGCCCGGTAGGATTCGAACCTACGACCAAGGGATTCACTCTGCCCCGACGTTTCCGCCGGGAGTGGACTATCTCTTCACCCGCGAACGGGGGTGTCGCCGGATGTCGGCGAGCCACTCCATCCGGTGGGGTGCGGGATGCTCGTGCCTGTCATTAAGGGCGCTCAAGCCCCCAGGTAGTCTCTGCACCTTCCGGCGGTGTACCGCCGGCTCGGCTCAGGATTGCCATGAGCTCGCCTGCCCGGCGCAGCTCGAAGGTTCCCCTGAATTCATCCCGTCCACTGCGCGGGTTTCCCCGCACAGGCACCTTCTCCCGATGAGTCCCCTGCACTAACCGCTGTGCTACAGGCCCATTGAGCGATCATTGTACCAGCGCGGCGGCACTTGACATGCAAGTATTTACTTGCCTATTATGCTTGAGATCGGACCCTCTGATGAATGACGCGGACCAGCTCTTCAAGGCACTGGCGGACCCCAGTCGCCGCAAGCTGCTCGATCTGCTGTATGCCCACGATGGACGGACACTCGGTGAGTTGTGCAAGCACCTGGACATGACCCGTCAAGCGGTCACGCAGCATCTCGGCGTGCTCGAAGCCGCCAACCTGGTGGCCACCGCGCGCCGCGGGCGGGAAAAGCTGCATTTCCTCAACCCGGTGCCGCTGCAGGAGATCTACGAGCGCTGGATCCGCAAATTCGAGAAGCCGCGCCTCAAGGCGCTGCACGAGCTCAAGCGACTTCTGGAAGGTAGTGGCGATGAATAGATCCACATTCATGTACGTGACCTACATTCGCACCACGCCGGAGAAGCTCTGGTCCGCCTTGACCGACCCGGCGACCATGGAGCGGTACTGGTACGGAATGCATCAGGAAAGCGACTGGCTGGCCGGAGCCGCCTGGAAGCTCGTCTTCCCCGACGGACGGACCGCCGACAGCGGCGAGG
>VFSW01008511.1_pt1 | contig 14722 bp, 9 predicted proteins | sample 5358111 | NCBI WGS metagenome assembly VFSW01 (sample SAMN11554181, study PRJNA540505) | mine drainage metagenome | isolation source: sediment from site ElyBrook_90M | place: USA: Ely Copper Mine, Vershire, VT | collected 2017 | reverse complement strand
ATGCAAGAGCCAACTTGAAATTTGGTGTTGACGCGAGTCCAGACCGTGAGGACAAAGTGGTAGCCAGGACGGGAAGGAAACCTAGGACGGGAACAGCGAGCCGGAGGGGGCGGGCAACGTGGTTACACGCGGGCGGCGGCGTGGCGGTTTCGGCTCCGGTGCTTCCAGAAGGCCGACGATCTCACGTAATTCAGCGCGGGCGTGGCCCACGGCCGCGGCAACCGAATCAAGGCGCTTGCTTTGTTCGCCGGGGGCGAGGGGCAACTGTGATTGCGGCTCGGGGCGTCGATGCCCCTGCGATAGAGCCTGGCGTGCACCCGCCAGAGTGTAGCCCTCGGCGTGGACCAGCCGCTTGATTTCAAGCGCCAGTTCGACGTCGCGCCTGCGGTAGAGTCGCTGGCCTGTTCCACCTTTGTTGGGTTTGAGCTGCGGAAACTGGGTCTCCCAAAACCGCAGCACGTAGGTTTCAACATTACAGATACGTGCCACGTCCCCAATCTTGAAATAGAGGCGGTCGGGAATCGCGGGCGAGTCGAGGTCGCGCTTCTGGGAGAGTTGCGTGGCCATAATCATTGCAAGAGAGCGCCTCCTTGCGGCGGAACTCACTCCTTAGACGCAGTATAGGCCAGTATTTGCACTCTTTGTGAAGCAAAATATCTGCGAAAGCCGCATCTTTGGTAGAAAGTGTAATTTTGCGCAGGCTGCAGGGTCCCAGTTCGGCGCGTTTGTCATGCGCCTTCAGGGGGGCCGAGCGGGAATCGCGCAGGCGAGTGATGGGGCGCGGCGCGGAGATACTGGACCGGCCAACTGGCCGGCTCTCCAAGCGTGGCCGCCGCATGAACCGGCCAATACGGATCGCGCAGCATCTCCCGCGCCAGCAGCACCAGGTCGGCATCCCCGTTCGCCACAATCGTCTCTGCCTGCGTGGGGTCGGTGATGAGGCCCACGGTCGCGGTGGGAATGTCTGCTTCATGACGGATCCGTGCGGCAAAGGGGATCTGGAAGCCGGGGCCTACCGGAATACGGGCATTGGGCACCAGTCCTCCTGAAGAAACATCCACAAGATCGACGCCATGCGTGCGGAAGTGGCGAGCGAGTTCGACCGACTCATCGGCGGACCAGCCACCCTCCGCCCAGTCCGTGGCAGAGATGCGGATAAAAAGCGGCAATTGGGCCGGCCACACGGCGCGAACAGCGTCCACCACCTCCAGTGACAGGCGGGTGCGATTCGTGAAGCTGCCACCGTAGGCATCGGTGCGGTGGTTGGCCAGCGGCGAGAGAAATTGATGGATCAGGTAGCCGTGGGCAGCGTGAATCTCAACGAAATCAAAGCCCGCCTCCAGAGCCCTTCGCGCAGCAAGGGCAAAGGCGTGGACTACGTCGGCAATTCCCGCCTGATCGGGCGCTTTGGGCACGGCGTAGTCGGGCGCAAAAGCCAGGGCGCTGGGCCCTACGGGTTGCCAGCCGCCTTCTTCGGGCAGCAGCAGGCGCTCGCCGGCAAACGGCACGGCCATGCTGCCCTTGCGTCCGGCGTGGGCCAGTTGGATTCCCGCACGCGTGCCCTGTGAGTGCAGGAATCGGACGATCTGCTCCAGCTTTGGGATGTGAGCGTCGTTCCATATACCCAGATCGCCGGAGGAGATGCGCCCCTCGGGAACCACGGCAGAGGCTTCAACGATCACCAATCCGGCGCCACCCTGGGCGCGGCTCCCCCGCTGGACAAGGTGCCAGTCATTGGCAAAGCCGTCCTGCGAGGAGTACTGGCACATGGGCGACACGCCAATGCGGTTGGCGAAGCTGACGGAGCGGAGTTGAAAGGGCGAAAAAAGAGGATGGCTCATGATGGGCTTGTCTGATCCGTGGCCTGAGATGGTGAGGCGGCCTGTATGAATGGATGATGGAAAGCTGAAAGGGATGCAACGTGGGTGGCCGCGGTGCCCGTAAGCCGGCTGGGAACGACGCGCATGCGGCGTTCCCAGCCAGATCCTTGTTGCAGATCACTGGGGAATCACAGCAGACACGGGCGCGGTGAGCCTGAAGCGGAGCTTGGACTCAGCGGGGATGAAGATCGGCTTGTTGCCGGTAAAGGCAGCGCCCACGGTTCCCGCGCCTCCGCCCAGAAGGCCGCCGAGCAGCGCTCCCTTGCCGCCGCCGGCGAGGCCGCCGATGAGCGCACCTCCGCCCGCGCCTCCGCCGATAAAGCCGGCGGTGCGTTTGCCTTTGCCTTTTGTCGTGATGGCGTACTCGCTGGTCCTCACGGATTCACCGCCGATCTGTCGCAGGCGCAGCGCCAGGATGCCCGCTCCTTTGAACCGTCCCTTGCTTTTGGACGCGACCACTGTGCCCACCACGGGGGTTCCTTGAGGAAAGGCCACCGCGCCGGATGGGTCCTGGAGCGGCGCATACAGCGTACCGGTGAAGGTTTCGCCCGCGGTTGCCGTCTTGGTGCTCAGGCTGTGGTTGATGCGCACCGGCACCAGCGTCCCGCTGGCAACCGTCACTCTGATTGGTGACGGCTTTGGAGGCGGAGCAGGTGCGGTTTGCGGATTGGACCCACCCGGCGTGGAGCCTGACTGGGCCGCGTCGGAGGCGTTGCCGCCGATGCCGGCGGGGTTGTTTGCACCCTGGGGATTGCTCTGGCTGGGATTGGTTGCTGAAGTCGATGTGCGGTTGCATCCGGCCGACACAAAAACAGCAATGCTCAGCACGGCTGCGGGAAAAATCCGAAGCAGCCGCAGGGGGAGGGGACTGCGCATGGGGGAATCCTCCAATCAAATTGGCCACCAGCCCGGCGTCGATTCTCAATCCAGGGCTTGCGGTGGAATGGGGTTCTACACGGCGATAACCGTCGCGCCGTGAGTGCGGAACGTGAGCGGAAACCAACAAGGCAAGTCAGTAAAATTGCGCGCTACGCCTATCTAAATGGATGCGGACCAGCGGCAAGGGGGTTGCCGGTCCGCGCCCCCTTACTTCTTCTTGAGGACAGCTACACTTTTTTCATCGGACAGGATGGCGCTCTCAAGCTGATGAAAAGAGATGGCCTTATCTGCCGGAATTTCGACCTGACGAACAATATATTCACTTTCGTAGTGCAGAACGTCGCCCTTGGCTGAGGCTGAAGCGTGATAGCTGGCAAAGTCCAGGTCGATGTCGACAGGGTTGGGAGTTTCGTCCACCACATAGCCGGCGGGGAGGACGACGTCGTAACTGTCGCGCCAGCGGCCGGGATGGCCAAGCTCGATGGGGTAGAGGCGCGGCTTGCCGCCCACGATCTCAGGGATCGCATAAACGTGGCTGCCCATCACGTGAGGCCGCAGCAGGAGCAGCGGACCGGCGGGGTGGGCGTATGTGGCTATCGCAAAGTGCAGGTCAAGGCGCAGAGGCTTGTCGAGATCGGATGCGCCGTGGAACTCAAACCCCTTAAAGGTCAGGCCGGGAAGGTCAGCCCCGATTCCCTGATCGAGTTTCTCGCGGATTTCTTTGGAGTCATTGTCCTTGAGAAACCAGCGCTCGTTGGTGGCATCGTCGCCCGTAAATACTTCCTGGATGTCGCCGGTGAGCGTGCCGTCGGCGGCGAGGGCAAAGGAGCCGGTGCGATTGAGGCCGGAGAAGTCCGGCGGGAGCACCGGCATGTGAAGAACCTGGCTGTCGGTACCGTTGGAGATGTTGCCCCACGCCCCCTGTAACTGGGCGCGAATGAGGCCGACCGGCGTTTCCTCGTCGGTGGGGTCAAAGATAAGCAGGGTCTTGCCGTTGGCGGCCTTCACGCGCGCCGCCAGGCGGGGATCGGCGTCGTCCGCAGGCATCTCGATGGCGGTAATCATGTGATTGCCGGCCAGCGATGGCGCGTTGGGATCGATGATGCCCCTGCGGCTATCCACGTGGAGGTAATAGGCGCGGACGCCGATCGCCTGCAGCATGGAGATGAGTAGCGTGGTCTTGTCTTTGCAGTCGCCGTAGCGGTTGCGATAGATGTCGGCGGCATAGTGCGCCTGCCAGCCGCCAATGCCTTTGGTGACGATGAAGTAACGGATGTTTTTCTGGATGTAACTGGTGATGCGGCTGAGCCGGGTGTAAAAGTCGGGCGCTCCTGCGATCAGTTCCTGAGCCTTGGCGGTGATCTCCGGGGTTGGATCGGGGCGATGTTCTTCAAGGTTCTGCTGCCAGAGGCCGATTGCGCGCCATTGGTTATCTACGCCTTTCACGGCGGAGTCGCCCCACTTGACCGACATGCGCGCCGCAAGAGCAGACCACGGCGGAGTGGCTAGCTGATCTTCGAGATCCAGGGCGGGCATATCCCTGATCTCCCAGCGCAGATGGTCGGCTGCAACCTCCACGGGCTTCACCGGGGCGAACTTGCTCCAGGATTCCGCGAAGTGGCCGCCGGGCGGAAGGTCCAGCTCCAGAGCTTCGTTCACCACCGGAATCGACAACTGAATCTGCCAGTCTTCCTCACTCATGTAGGGCCGGAGTTGCTGTTCAGTCTCGCACGCCACCACCGAGCCGGGGTCGCTGCCCGGCGGATCGACGGTGCGGATACGCTCAGTGAATTGGAGGACTGATGCCGCATACGCGCCCTGGTCCTCGAAGTCCGATTCCATGGCCTGAAGCTGGCGGCCGTCGGGCGTGATCGTCCAGGAGCGAAAGTAGTTCAGTTTCTCGTCGACGTCGTAGCCGACCGAGCAGTGCGTGTATCCGCGGCCTTGCGGCTTGAGGATGCGCATCGCCGAGCGCTCCCGTTCGACGGCGTGATTCTGCGCATCGACAGTGATGACGTACTCGTCGAAGAGCAGGACGGCGGGGGCATCCTTGGCGGAAGCCGGCGTGGGTGTCTTTGCCGCATCCGTGGCCCACTGCGGCGCAGGCTGGGGCTTCTGCCGGGCCGCGGCAGTGCGACCGGCCAGCGTCAGCGCAAAAAAGCAAGCCACCAGGGCAAAGACCGGAACACCGGTGCGGCGCAGGATCATTAGTTACCCTTCGCGGCGGGCGATGCTTCAAGAACCAACTGCTGCTGGTCCGTGGCTGCGATCTTCTGATAGAAGTCGCGCAGGCCCGGATAGTCTTCTGGCTTGACGAAGGTGAAGGCGCGCAGAAATTCGCGGACTTCCGTCACCTGGCCGGGCGCAACCTTCGTCCTGGCGGCAAGAATGGCCTGGCGCTGCCACGGGATATCCGCGTCCGCAGGGGATCCTTCCACTGCTAATCCGGCGGGAAGGTGATAGACGATCTGATCAGTAGTCTTCTCGCCATAGTGCATGTCCACGGCTTCAATGCGCTGGGCTTCTTCCACAAATGGCTGGTGGCCGCGCGCCTCAAAGAAGAATCCGGGCAGCAGCAGGCGCTTGGACGTCGAAGTGCCAAGAGCGCCGTGAACGTTGATAACGGCAACCAGGTTCGCGTCAGGATCGTTAAGTCCCAGAAAGTGACTGATATGAGCCTCAATACCCTCCGGCACCGTGGATTGCAGCCAGCGATCGAAGCTCTTTTTCACTTCGTCTTCGTCGTCTTTGAGGGCTGCCTGGCGCCAGCGCAGCGCTTCCTGCCCGATCATCACAAACGTGACGCTGCCCGTTGCGGAGCCGTGCTCGTCCAGCGTGATGTTGCCTGTGCGAACCAGCGAATTTCCCGTGTACGACAGCAGCGGGGTGGTGAACATGGAGTGGCCGTCGGCGCTCTCCCGAATGCCTGAAGCGCCTGAATGTTTCCAATGCACCGTCTCAAACGGGCACATCTTCTCTCCCGGATCGAGATAAATCTCCTTGCCGGCAATGTTCAAGATGATGATGTCGTCATCGAGTTGGTCAAAGTCGAGGTAGCCGGGAGCGAAGAGACTCCGGTTGCGATTGACCACCTTCATGTCATAAGCGGTGAGTCCGGCGGCGCGTAGCATGGCAAGATACAGCAGTGTAATGTCCTGGCGGGAGCCGCTCTTTTGGGACCACGTATCCTCGGCGCGCTTGGCCGTGTGCAGACCAAGCTGCTTCAACTCGGCCTGTCCTTTCGTGCGCGAGAAGTCCGTGTTATCCAGCGCCTGCACCGCTTTGTAGAGTTTTTGGGCCTTGTCCCGATCGCCGTCTGTGGCTGCAATCAGGCCAGACACCGCTTCACGAATGGGCTTTGTGGGCTCAGCAAAGTGGTCCACTTCCTTTGACCAGTGCTTGGTCTCGTTCGCCCAGAAGTCACTGGAATTGAAGGCGCTCTTGTAATAGAAGAGCAAATGGTAAAGAAGGGTCTGGGTGGGCGGCATCCACTCCTCGTCCGGGATGGGCGGGATGTCGGCCACGTCCAGCGTGTAGCGTCCGATCGCGTCGGTTCCTATCGCCACGCCCGGGGGAAGAATCGACCACCAGATCAATGAGTTCACTTGGTTGCCTTTGGCATCCAAAAGGTAATTGCTGGTGGCATTCTGTTTGCCGGCCAGGAACGCCTTGAACGGCGTAAAGGCATAGTGCGCCTTGTGAACGAAGTAGGGCCGCTGAATCTGCCAGGATGGCGAAGAGAAGTGGTTGTCATCGTATTCAAGCTGATAGCGGTATTCGAGGATGCTGCCCACTTCGACGCTCGGCAGGTTGAAGACCATCCGGCCAATCTGCATGTCGGCGCTTTTTGCGATCAGAAGGTCTTCCGGTTTGCCAGTCAGCGGAATCACGGTCCCGTCGGGGTGAATGGTGCGGCCCTGGATGAAGGTGACCTTGAAGCTGCCGCGCTGGTAGGGGATCTCGACCGTTGCAAGCCCCTTTCCCTTTTCCTGCAGCACCTTGATGCGCGCATAAAAGCTGTGGTGGTGCATAGGGTCGTCCGTAATCTCTTCAATATTGAGATAGACGGCTGCCGCGCCCGGAGCCTTGGGGTCGGATGTCATTTGCAGTTCTTCTTTGGTGGGCTCCTGAAACTGTGCGTGAAGCAACGCCGGAGCAGTGAACGCCATGGACAAAAGAGTGCTACACAAAAGTGCCCGAACTCGCATGAAACCGTCCTATGTTTGCGAACAGTGGGGAGCCTATCGCAGCAGTGTCGTGGAATGCACAGCGATTGTACTTTGAAAGAACGCATGTTGCGCAAGAGACAAAGATGGGCGGGAGCCGAAGTAACTCGGCTAGTAACTCTTCAATCAATATTGTTTCTGCTGCCGGAAAAGATCTAAAAGCGATAGGCCATGCAAAGCGTGGGCCGGTGCTATTGCTGCCCGGCTAGCCAGTTACCGGGTCGGCAGCAGCGGCGGCTGCAATGCTTCAAGCAAGGTCGCGACGGCAGCCAGCGGCAAGCCCACGACGTTGAAGTAGCAGCCCTCGATGCGGGGAATCCAGCGGGCGGCGTGGCCCTGGATGCCGTAGGCGCCGGCCTTGTCCATGGGCTCGCCCGTCTCGATGTACGCGGCAATCTCCTCTTCCGACAGGGTGAGGAAGTGGACGGCGGTCACTTCGGCGGCAACTTGCACGGTATTGGCGGTGACCGCGGCAATGCCGGTGATCACGCGGTGCGTGCGTCCTGAGAGCAGCCGCAACATGCGCGCCGCATCGGCCGCGTCTTCGGGCTTGCCCAGAATGTGGTTATCGAGAGTGACAGTGGTGTCCGCGCCCAGCACCACGGCTTTCGGGTCGCCTATCTCGTTGTAGACGGCCTGTGCTTTTTCGCGAGCCAGGCGCGTGACATAGGTGATGGGGTCTTCATCGGGCAGCGGGTCCTCCGGGATGTGCGCGGGGCACACCTGGAATGCGAAGCCGACTTGCGCCAGCAATTCGCGGCGGCGGGGCGAGGCGGAGGCCAGAATCAACATGGTCGCGCTAGACCGTGAGCCCGGTGTGCAGGCCGCTGGGAGTTGCAATGCCCCACGCCATGGCGGGCGTATTGTGAGCCAGGCCGAAGCGGCCATCGGGGCCCAGCAGGATGATGCCGCCGTGGCCGCCAAGCCGGTTGTAGAGATAGGCGATGGCTTCCCGGGCGGCAAGCTCGGGAGCTGTGCCGTCAGAGACGCGGTCCGTGGCCCACTTGCCCAGGACCAGCTTCATAATCGGTTCGCCCCAGCCTGTGAGCGAGACGGCGGCGGAAAGATTGTCAGCGTAGCAGCCGCAGCCGATCAGCGAGGAGTCGCCCACGCGGCCCGGCGTTTTGTTGAGCGTGCCGCCGGTAGAGGTGGCGGCGGCCAGGTTGCCGCGGGCGTCCAGAGCGACGGCGCCCACGGTGTCGTGCGACAGACCCCGCGGCGAAGACTCCTCATCGGACTTCGGATCGAGCGCCATTGCGGTCTCGGGGCTCTTGTCGTCAATGAGGCCGGAGAAGGTGTCGTCAGCCAATCCAGCGGCCTCACGGATCTTGGCCTGCGCCAGCCGCTCGCGTTCGCGGTCAAGAACCAGCTCGGCGTTGTCAATGAGGGCCATCCCGTGGGACAGCGCGAACTGTTCCGCGCCCGTGCCCACAAAGTAGACGTGAGGGCTCTGTTCAAGCACCAGCCGCGCGGCCTGGATGGGATTGCGAAGCCGCTCGACGCAGGCCACCCCGCCGGCCCTCATGCGGCCGCCATCCATGAGCAGCGCGTCCAGTTGCACGCGGCCATCGGAGGTGAGAAAGCTGCCGCGGCCAGCGTCGAACGTGGGGTCGTCTTCCAGCACGGTGACCGCCGCTTCGACTGCATCCAGTGCGCAACCGCCGCGCGCAAGAATTGCGTGCCCTGCTTCGAGGGCGTTGCGGACACCTTCTTCGTGCGCGGCTGCGGCATCCTGGGGGATGGCCCAGGCTCCGCCATGAACAAGGAGCGTGGGAACGTGCGTGGCTAGGGTTGTCACCTGGATATGGTAGTGCATTTGGCGCGTCAACCGCTTGGCGGGTGCCCTGGAGCACACCCCAGGTTTGAAGGCTTCAGCAGCGCTTTGTGTCAAGCAACCTGAGGGAGGGTGCGGCACTTAAATGGTTGAAAGAGTTTGAGCGGGAGCACGTGGGGACATTTGCAGGGAATTTCACGGTAATTGGTTATGCTTAGAACATTCAAAGCGAAATAATCCAACAGAGGAGAGCGGGAGAAGCTCTCCTCATAGGTTCGGACTCCTTCCGCGGACTCGGAGCCGCAGTGAAGAGATTGCAAGCAGACTCCGAACGCGGCGAGTTGCGCAGACGGCGGAGGCAACAACTTCCAGACGAGGAAGGCCTCCGATTGCAGCGGCTCCCGAAGAATGCAGACACGGCTCACAGTCAGCGGATGTGTCGGCGCACCGTGAGAGGCACTTTCAATGCGAATGTGTCGCAGGAAACACGTGGTGCGGAACCTCCGAAACTGATTAAGTGGCGGCGTTCGCGAGATGTAGCGGGGGGCGATTCCGAAACGGGTCGCCCCTTTTCACTTTCTGCGGAGCAGAGGGCACAATGGTGGAAGGCTGTCCGGGATTGGCGGACAGATGATCGAGGCAGAACGAAAACTCGTGGTGATGGAGTCACCACGCCGAGCGGAAACCCGGAAAAAGACGATTGGCCGGGGTGCCGCAGAACTGCGGGCAGCAGCAGACATGTTTCTCGATGCAAAGTGTATTGAGATTGCGGAATCGCTCGCTGAAAGTTCTTTGCAGGGACACATACAAAGCACTAAGTTCCTCTTTGAGCTTGCTGACGGACATCAGGAACTCGACGCGGAAGAGGTAAGCGGACAACTCCGCAGTCTGGCGACTGAGTGGGCGGCTGAACCGCAATGGATCGCCGAAATGAACGAGCAAATGGCGGAGACAACTGGAGGAAGCAGGGAACCGGAGGACTGATCGTGGAGTCCGGCTTTTGCTTCTCAAGGTGAATTGTAGGAACAGGAGCCGGCGAACAGGGGCTCAAGGCTTTCCACCCGCGCAGAATAGGACTGTGCGGGTGGGAAGCTATGGCAGACATAGAGGTCGGTGAGGATTTGCCAGCCTCAAAGTTATGTCCCGATGATGTCATCCATTGAGTTAGACAAGATAACTACAGGGAGTGAATTTGCGCTTTGCAGCGAGCGTCAGGAAGAAGGATGAGATACGCATGAAGTTCACAAGGAACGAGTGTTTTCGCGCCGGTAAATGGATAGGAATGTGCCTGCTTGCTATGGCAGTGGCGTGGATGGCCCACGCACAGACATTCACCACAACAACGGTGCAGGGGACGGTGTATCTGGCCAATGGCGCGCCAGGCGCAGGAACCCTGCAGTTGAGCTGGCCGGCATTTACAACGGCGAGTAACCAGACTGTGATGGCGGGCCGCACCACGGTGACAATTGGAACGGACGGCTTTGTCAGCGTGAATCTGGCTCCAAATCTGGGATCCACGCCGGCAGGGCTCTATTACACGGCGGTATTCAACATGAGTGACGGCACAACGAGCACCGAGTACTGGGTGGTGCCGGCCACAACTCAAGCAACACTGTCGCAAGTGCGGTCCCAACTGATGCCCTCGGTACAGGCCGTGCAGGCGGTGAACAAGGCATACGTGGACCAGGCCATCCAGTCGATTACGCAGAGCTCTCTAACCGGCACGGGCGGAACACTCAGCGGACCACTCTACCTGAGCGGCGATCCAACACAGTCGTTGCAGGCGGCGGACAAGCATTATGTGGATTCAGCGTTCAGCCAGGCTGTTCCCTTGACAGGAGGGCTGGCAGCGCTTGGCGGGGCCTCGCTCTCGACAACCAGCGCACAGACCTTTGCAGGCGCTGTAAATGCTCCTGCGGTGACCGCCAGTGTCAACACGCAGATCAACGTCATGGCGCCTCCCTACAACGCCAAGGGCGATTGCGTCACGGACGATCAGGCCGCAATTCAGGCGGCTGTCAACGCTGCTGGTGCCTACAATCCTCCCGCAGTGGTCTACTTCCCAAAGCCGTCGGGGGGCTGCTATCTCACCAGCACGATCCAGTGGAACGGTGCTCCTCTCAAAGGGCAGCCTCCTCCGCATGGATTGAATGGCGGTGGTGGCGGCGTAGGGATCAAAGGCAAGCCTGGGCAGGACATCCTTCATGTTCAAGACCCCACTACCGTTGGTAGTGTCGCTCCCTCGCGTGTATGGAGCATCGACAGCCTCGATTTCATGGTGGATAATTCCACGTCGCCCTCTTTCCCGCATCGGTGGCCGGGGCGCTGGGTAGCTGATGGTGCAATGACTTCGGGCAGTGCAACGCTGACCTCGACGCACGCCAACTTTACTTGTGGTGATATTGGACAGCCTGTACAGGTCAATGGCGCGGGCGCATCGGGCGCAAACCTTGTAACGACAATCAGCTCTGTGTCGTCCTGTTCACCTGTTAGTGGTTATGCGACCACGGCCACGCTGGCGGCTACGGCCTCGACTACCGTTACAGGCGCATCGACGTATATCTCCGTCAACAACATTCCCGTGACCACCACCATTGGCAACGCAGCGATAGCCTTTGACCAGTACGACGGCAACTCTGCTGACTACCACATGACAGGCTCTATTGGTTCCTTGGGTGATGCAATCAGGGACGTGGACGTGGTGGCGACCAACACCAATGCGTGCGCGTACCTCGACCAGTGTCCCAATGCGGCGGCGATTTACTTTCAAGGGTCATGGGCACCCTATGGCATCGACGCGAGGAATATCAACATCGGCCCCGGCCTGATGTTTGGCATCGTGGAAGGCGTAGGAGATACCAATCCCACGATGGGTTACATTGGTCAGGATTACCAAACGTGGGACATGGGAGGCTGGCACTCCGTCTATCCGTGGATCAGCTACAACGGCACGTTTACCAAGATCAGCCGTATCCAGCTTGCCGACAATTTCGGTCCTCAAGTGTTGTCGATCTACAGCGCATCTGAATACCAGCCGAACGCTTGGACCATTGATTCAAACCCTGAGTTTGAGCTGAATTGCTATCACTTGAGCACCGCTCCAACTACTTGCGTGCCGGGCATCGGCTGGAGGATCACGGGTGGCCAGCACTACATCAACATGACGAAACTGGCCAGCAACAATGCGACGGCTATCATCGACTCGTTCGCATCGAACTACACCAACGTGTCCACACTCGGCTATCTGCAAATGAACGGGTATGCGAACCACATCAGCATGAACGGAGATGCAGGCGCACTGTCACTTCTCGGCTGGACCGATAATGGCATAGGGAACTCTCTGAGCGGACAATACCTCGCCAGTCCTTTCAATCAGAAGCCGCAGACGCGGCCCGCAGCCCTCAACGCCACTCGCGGAAGAAATTTGGTGGGGCAAATCTCCACGGACTTCATCCGCAGCGGGAACGTGACAACGCCGTGGTTCAACGATCTGGACCTCTTCTTCTGGCCGAGCGATATCCTTTGGCACAACCCCACAAGCATCTACACTGACCTGACATCGCTGTCCGACCACTATGCCGCGGTTACAGCGACCGAAGGAATCAATGGCTTCGCGTTATTCAACACGCAGTCATCCAATATTGGCCAGGCGATCATCTCGAATGCACCTGCGGGTGGGCAGGTGCCGGCTTCAAAGGTGATCATCTATGTATCGGCCAAGTGCCCATCCATAACTTCCTACACGTTTGAGGCACAGGCAACCAACACCCTTGTGGCACAGTCTAACTTTAGTTGCACCACCAGCTACACAACACAATCGCTTGTTGCGGATTACTCCGCTTATGCTGGTAGCTTCTTAAAATTCTATCTAGTCACCACCGGCGAGGTGGATATCGCATGGGTTGCCGTGCGGCCGTTCCAGGCCGATTACAACGGGTACCAACCCGCGCCCACAAACAATGCCACCTTTACCGGCACAACGACCACAGCCGCGCTGAGTGCGACAGCACTGAATGCAACAACAGTAACCACCACCGGCAACATCTCCACCACGGGTTATACGCAATTGATGTATGAGGGCGACCCGAACACCAACCGAATTGATGATCCGGCTGGAACCTCTGGGAACGGACGCATTTTCTCCAGTAGCACAGAGACGATTCAGGGCAACACCAGTGTCGTGATCCAAGGCAGCACCGCGAATGCCTTGACAGTGAACAGCACAGGCGCGAGCCTCACCGCCGGCAAGACGTATCAGATCGGTGGCACGCAGATTGCCGCTTCGAATCTGAGCAATGGAACATTAGGATCAGGCGCAGTTGTACTAGCGGCCAACACAATGGGATGCCTGGATGGTTACGACCACTTACCCTGTGTGGTGGCAAAGAGCAACTTAACTGGACAAACCGCCGCATTGGGAGCACCCGGAACACAGTTCTACACAGTTACTGCAAGCGGTTTATATCGGATAGAAGAGGCCGCGACAGTATCTGCTGTTGGTACCAGTGGAACTTTGCAGACAAATGTACGCACTTATAACGGTGTTGGCACATCTTCAACCGATTGCAGTAGCGGTTCATTCTCGTTCACGGCTGTGGGACAGACGTGGCAGACCTGCGCAATCTATGCTACGTCGGGCGCCACGATGAATTACTGGGAATCCAATGCCCCAAACGGGGCTACATGGAACCTCTACATCACGGTTGAACGGCTGCAATAGTTTGAAGTGTCTCATTCAATCAGCAAGGCTCGCGGTGAGGGGCCTTGTTGATTGTGCTGAGTTACTGTCTTTCCTGGCGCCCTATTCTTTTCACGTCTCGTTCGGAGGGACTGGGGCGCACAAAGTTCGCGCCTTCATGCCGGATCCATCCGTGCGTCCGGTTCTTCTCCAACTCATTCAGGGAGCCGTGGGCACACCAGTGATATTAGGACTGGCTTGCCGAAATGTTCGAAGGCCGCGCTCACCTACAAACGATAGCGGAGGACGGGTGACAGGAGCAGGTAGGAAACGCGCAATTGAGGCGGGCGAGCGCACCTTGTGGCCGCTGATGCTGGATCGAGGCGAGCTGGAGCGATTCGGGAAAATTCTTGACCAGCGCCCTGCGAGCCTCCGCGGGAGGACAGTCGCAATGGCCCTGGCAGCGCAGTTTCTACGTGTGCGAACGCGCGAGGGACGGACTGCGCCGCTCAAAGCAAACGCAGTGCAGCAAGCCTTTGAGCGGCGGCGCGGCGAGCGGAACATCGTGCTAAAGGCACGGCAGATGGGGTTGACGACCTGGGCCGCGGCACGGTTCTTTTTGAAGACGATCACGCGGCCAGGGACGTTGACTCTGGAGGTGGCACATACGCAGGAGGCGGCAGAGGAGATTTTTCGGATCGTACATCGCTTCCTGAACTCGCTGCCGAGCACGTTGCGTGAAGGCCCGCTCAAAACCTCGCGTGCGAATGTGCGGCAGATTGCGTTTCCAGCGTTGGACTCGCAGTACCTTGTCGTGTCGGCCGGGGACCGGAACGCAGGACGGGGATTGACGGTGCAGAACCTGCATTGCTCTGAGCTGGCGCGATGGCCGGGTGATCCGGCAGAGACGCTCGCAGGACTGCGTGCGGCGCTCGCACCCGGAGGAGAGCTCATTCTGGAGTCGACGCCGGACGGGGTGGGCGGCGCCTTCCACGAGGAGTGGCAGAAGGCTGCGGAGACGGGAATGGTGCGGCACTTTTTCCCCTGGTGGATGGAGCGGCGCTACCGGGCCGAGGCTGTGGACGCAGCCAGCCTGACCGAAGAGGAGCGAGACCTGAGATCCCGGCAACATCTGGACCTGGAGCAGATCGGGTTCCGGCGGCGAGTGCGCTCCAACTTCCGCGGCCTCGCGCGGCAGGAGTATGCCGAGGACGACGAAAGCTGCTTCAGGGCCAGCGGCGATTCGGTCTTTGAGCTTGCGGCAATTGAAGACAGATTGGCGACC
>VFSW01008510.1_pt1 | contig 14723 bp, 15 predicted proteins | sample 5358111 | NCBI WGS metagenome assembly VFSW01 (sample SAMN11554181, study PRJNA540505) | mine drainage metagenome | isolation source: sediment from site ElyBrook_90M | place: USA: Ely Copper Mine, Vershire, VT | collected 2017 | reverse complement strand
CACCGGCGATGCTACCGGCTGTCTCTATAGACTGCTCGTCGTCCTATCCTTGGTCAGGCCTGCATCAACTCCCGAAAATCGCGCCGGAGTCTTTTGATGGGAAACTCGGAGCGCTTCTCGTCGTCATATTCCTGTGTGAAGTCTGGTTAGAGAAATGTGATGTGGCGCGTTGCCTTTTAGAATTCCATGTCCGATGAAACAACAGTTCGTGAGCTAAATCGGAAGGTTGACCGTCTGGAAGTTGAGCAGGAGCGCCTGAAACAGGAGCGGGACAAGAGCGGGCATTGCGGGGAGAACCTATCCGAGAAGAAGCCCGGGCAAGAAGGCAGCGCCGTCCAAAAGGTCCAGGAGCAGCCTGAGAAGCCAAAAAACCCGCAGCGAGCGTGCCGCTATGTAAGTACCCAGGTGGCCTCGTCGGTGGTGGCGGAAAGGCTGCCGGCGATGAACCTGGAAAATAGCTGCCTGGTATTGCGACTCAATCCCGATGCCGTTATCTTGGACCGAAAATACCCAAGTGTCGCGCTCCCTTTTGGCCGAAACGTGAATCTGTGGGGGCACGCCTTTGCGGCAATACCTGATCGCATTGCTCAGCAGATTCTGCGGGACGTGCTCGATCCTTGAATCGGCGATCGGCACGGGCAGAGGATCGTGCGTAATGGCCGCGCCACTTTCCTCAATGGCACCCAGGGAACTAATGGCGCCGGTGAAGACCATCTCGAGATCCAGCGGCCTGACATCGCTGCCGGCATGCGTGGACTGAGAGTAACGCAACAAATCGTCAATGAACGCGCGCATTCTGCGTACGCCATCCTGCAAAAATTGAAACGACTTCAAAGTGTTCGGATCGAGTGTTCCGGCGAGCCGATTCTCCAACAGTTGCCCACGCATCGTGATGGTACGCAAGGGTTCGTTTAGTTCATGAGTGACGCGATAGGCAAAGCGCTCCAGATCTTCGTTGGAGCGGCGCAACGCGGTTTCCGCCTGACGCACCCGCAAGTAGGCTTTGATGGTGGCTGTCAGAACCGCCCGATCCACGGGCTCGATCAAATAACCGTCCGCGCCGGTGTTCAAGCCATTCACCTGTTGCCGATCCTGGATACTGGACGCCGACTGGGATACGGCGCCGGCTGGCAAACTGCGTCCCTTGGAAATTGCCGTTCTTCGAATCGTGAAATCCTACGTGGCAAACGAGCCAAAGCTAGTTGACCTGCGGGGCTTCGCTGGGCGGTGGTAAAAGCTTGGCGAGGTGCTCCTTCGCGTTGAAGCGATGTTCGATCCCGCAGCCGCAGATGTTATTTTGCAGATCGAAGATGTCGTCGAGGGCCGCCACCAAATTACCGATGTCCTCCGGTGTCGCCCACTTCTCCTCGTGAAGTTGAACGATCCAGTCCAGCACTTCCGCTGAGTTGTTCATTTGCCCTAGCGAGAACCAATAGTCATGGGGCCCGCCGTAATAGATGGCTCTCCTGTCCCGGTCGAGCTTCCACTTACCCCATTTCTCCGGCAGCGGCTTACTAAGAAACGATCTATAAGTTCGATGATTGCGTGGAAGCCATTTTGATCGGACTCGGGCATGCTTTATCCCTGATGAGCCAGTCCTTCCGCGCAGCCGGAGTGGCCGCAGTTGCAGGACAGCTCCACCGTTCCACTCGCATCGTGGCAGTATTGGCTGCAATACTTGTCATCGCTGGGCGCGACGCAATTGCACGCTGGATGAGCGCATTTGTGAGTTTCCGACATAAGTTCAGTGACACCACCTCTCGTTACATCGACGGGTATGCGGTCGAATTGTTTCGTTGACAGCTACCTAGCAGGCTGCTGAAGCACTCGAAAACGCCGCTTCCTCTGGGCGCGGCTCAGAATCGGCTCTCCGTGCTCACAGCCACTTACACTACCGGCCCGTGGTAGAAATAGCTCGCTTCGGCGTGGGGCAAAACGGCCGGGACAACGCATTCCTGAGGCCCGGTTGAGGGTTTGGGTACCCCCGAAGCAGCTTCGAAATCGTACTTTCCTACGCGCTCGAATTGGACGTTGGCGATAGTCAATTGTTGCTCTCACTCACCGTGAGAGCGCCAGGCCTACAGCATTACTAACCCTCGGCGAATAGCTTGAGACACCGCCTCGGTCCGGCTGGAGGCGCCAAGTTTCGCGAAGATGGATGCCACGTGCGTCTTAACCGTGTGCTCCGAAATGTTAAGCCGGTGTGCGATTAATTTGTTGCTGAGCCCTTCAGCTAAAAGATCCAGCACCTCCAGTTCGCGGCTACTGAGAGGCTCGGCCAATTCCTCCACGAATGTTTGCGGTTCGGGCAAAAGCTCAGCCAGGAAAATTGGCGTAGTCACCACCAGGCCCGCGTTTACCGCATGGACCGCGCCTTCGATCTCCTGCGGAGTAACGTCTGACGGGATCGCCCCGCGAATGCCCGCTCGCAACGCCGATGTGACTAGCTCCGGGCTTGGCGAGTCCATCAGCACAAGGATAGGAATCGGCAGCTCGGCCAGGGCGCGCCAATCGTGTTCGCTCGGGTCTTCCACTTCGATGAGCAATACGTCGCCGGAGAGTTCCGAAGACAGCAGATGGGATGGATCGACCCGGCCAACAAACTCGATGGATGGGCTTGATCGAACAGCATGCTCCAGTTCGCTGGATCGCGATGCCACCAAGACACGAATCACGCAGCTCTCACTGAAACAGCCGCCATTTGAGCCGCTACCGTGCGGATGTTCGCGCTCGCGCCGCGGCGGAATTGAAGTTCGAGAATGCCCCCTCGGCTAGTGTGAATCGCGCGGCCGAGGTCCTCGACAGACTGGAATCGCTTCCCGAACGCGCCCACCAGAATATCGCCCTGCAGCAGCGAGGCGCGATCGGCGGGCGAGTGCGAATCACTTCCAGCACGAGGAGCCCTGCCTGCATTGGCCGGACCACGACGCCCAATCCGCTGTCGTCGAGTGGGGTCCTCAGAAATTGCGCCACCGATTTGGACGGAATTGCGAAGGCCAATCCGCCGGCGATCATCGTGTTAATGCCGACCACCTCGCCGCGAGCGTTCGCCAGCGGGCCGCCTGAGTTTCCTGGCGCCAATCGGAGCCGGCTGACCACCCATGAGCGATACTCGACGCGGTGAACCACGCCGGTGCTGGCGGCCCCGATAAATCCCATAGGATTGCCCACCGCGATCACCAATTCACCCACTCGGAGCGCATTCGAATCGCCAGATGCCGCCGCTGTTAATCCCGAAACATCCACTTCAAGCAGCGCGAGATCGCGCCGCCGGTCCTTCTTCCCGATCCGGGCCGCAAATCGCCCACCGTCCCAAAGCTCCACTTCGGCTGTGGCGGCTCCCTCCACGACGTGCGCGTTGGTTACGATCTGTCCGTCGGGCGACCAGACCACACCAGACCCACCGCTGTGGCGGCCAGCCTTCACTTGAACCGTGGATCGGCGCAGCTTTTCGATTACTTCTCCAAATCCGTCGCGCACGCAATTATCTCCTTCGGCTCGGCCGCTCTCCGATGCGCACGTCCAGATATTGCAATTCGCCCGCTCGCACCGCTCTGAACTTGACAATCTGGCCCGCCGGCGTCCGTTCCAAAAGCTCCGCCAGCGCTTCCGGCTGCGCGAGCGACTGACCGTCGCCAGACACCAGGACGTCTCCCATGATCAATCCTCCAACCGCGGCCGGACCGTCCGGCTCAATCCCGAGCAACATGATTCCAGTGTCCTGTCCGACCTTCTCTTTCACCTGCGGAGGCAGCGCTACCGGCTGAAGCGCAACTCCCAGGAATCCACGGCTGACGTAGCCTTGCTGGCTCAATTTTCCCGCGATTCTTTCGATGGTGCTGCGCGTAACGGCAAATACGGAGCTGCGCGACAGTCCGGTGGAGACCAGGCCAATCAAATTGCCGTCCGCGTTCAAAGCTGCGCCGCCTGAGAGCGTCGGATAGGCGGAGATATCCAGGCGAACAAACCGATCGAGCTTTCCGCCGCGCCAGGTTTTCCATTCTCCGGAAACACCGCTGACGATTCCGAATGAGGCGATCGGTCCAGTGTTGGCCGTGCGCCCCACCGCCAGTGCCAATTGGCCGGCCTTGAGCGCGGCATCGTCGGCGAAATCCAGGGTTCTTAGGCCGGTGGCGTCTGTTTCAAGAACGGCGAGGTCGGTGCCGGAATCGCGCCCACGCAATCGAGCGCTCGTTACGCGGCCGTCAGGGAGCACCACTTTGATGCTCTCCTCGGCGCGAACACCTTCGCTGGAGGTCAAGATCAGGTTGTCGCGCCAGGCGATGCCGCTTGATCCGACGCCGCGCCTGGCGTGTACGGCCACTATGCTCGCAGCGGCGCGCTCCACTGTTTCAGCCAATGTATTGGAGAGGTTTATAAGATCGGTTGCCATGCTTCCAGCATGCTCCCTGCGAGTGGGTGCGGGCATCGGAAGAAAGAGTGATTTCGAACCTGATAACCTGATTGCGAATGGCCAGCGAACTGAAAATTAAGGTGAACGAGCGGCCGTGGACCGTTTCGGCCGCACCCGATACGCCGCTGTTGTACGTCCTTGCCAACGAGTTACTCTTGCAGGGTCCACGTTTCGGTTGCGGACTCGCGCAGTGCGGCTCATGCTCGGTGCTGGTGAATGGCGTCGAGACCCGATCCTGCGTCACCCCGGTTTCGGCGGTCCAAGGGAAGTCGGTAACCACGCTCGAAGGCCTGCCCGCCTGGTACGCGGCGCAGAAGAAGCTGGCGCAAATTCCCCAGCTGCATCCCGTGCAACAGGCCATGCTCGACGAGCAGGCCGTGCAATGCGGCTATTGCTATAACGGGATGATCGTGAAAGCTTCTGAGCTGCTGGCGAAGAATCCCCACCCGTCGGAAGCGCAAATCCGTACAGCGATGAATGGCCACTTGTGCCGGTGCGGAACTTATCCACGCATCATTCAGGCGGTCCAACGGGGTTCGCGGGCCTTGTCGGAGGTGAAGGCATGACGTTACGCCGGGATTTGCTGACAGCGGGCGGATCGCTCGGTGTTGGCGTTCTGGGGCGTGAAGCACTGCTTGGACAGCCGGCGGCCGAGATCCGTGGGGCCGTGGCTGGTCCGCCGGATCCCAAACAGGTGGATACGTGGCTTGCCATTCACGCCGACAACACCGCGACCGTTTACATTGGCTTCGCCGAACTGGGACAAGGCAATTCCACTGCGCTGCTTCAGGTAGCCGCCGAAGAGCTCGATATGGATATGAGCCAGCTCAAAACCGTCCGGCTCGACACCAACATCACACCCAATCAAGGCGGAACGTATTCGAGCGCCTCCATTCAAAGGGGCGGCCCGCAGGTTCGCACGGCAGCCGCCGAGGCGCGGCAGGCTTTGCTGCAGATGGCGTCGAAGAAGCTGGATGCGCCGATCGATGGCCTTACGGTTTCCAAGGGAGTTGTTTCGGCGGCGGGTGGTTCGGTTAGGTACGGCGAACTGGTCGGCGACAAACCGTTCCATCTGGCGTTCACTGGCTCTGCGCCGGTGAAATCCTCCGCGTCCTATAAGATCGTCGGCACGCCAGTTCCCCGCAACGATCTGCCCGGCAAAGTGAGCGGCAAATATATCTACATGCAGCACGTGCGCGTGCCCGGAATGCTGCACGGCCGCGTGGTTCGTCCGCGAGGCCAGGGCGCTTATGGCGCGGGCGCGAAAGTGTTGGCGCTGGACGAGACGTCCATCGGCAACATTCCTGGCGCGCGTGTTTTGCGAAGAGGCGATTTTATTGGCGTCGTCGCTGAGAACGAATGGGACGCCGTGCGCGCCGCTCGCCAATTGAAGGTGACGTGGGACTCTTCGCCCTCGCTCACGGGCAGCGACAACATGTACGAAGCCATGCGCGCCGCCAAGACCGACGACCGCATCGTAGTGGAGCGCGGCAACGCGGCGGATGCCATCGGAGCCGCTCCCCACAAGGTGTCCTTCAACTGCCGCGCTCCATACCAGGCGCACGCTCCCTTCGGACCGAACTGCGCCCTGGCCGATGTGAAGCCGGATTCGGCGCTGGTGATGTGCTCCACGCAGGATGTCTATGGCACGCGCGGCACGCTGGCGCGCATTTTGGAATTGCCGGTGGACAAAGTCCGTGTGCAATATTACGAGGGCTCGGGCACCTACGGCCATAGTTGTTACGACGACGTGGCGCAGGCCGCCACGCTGCTCTCGCGATTAGCCGGCAAGCCGGTACGCCTTCAGTTCATGCGTTGGGACGAGCATGGCTGGGACAACTACGGCCCCGCGCACGTGGGCGAAGTTCGCGCCGCCGCCAATGCCGACGGAAAGATCGTTGGCTACGAGTATGACGGCTGGCAACATCATTGGAGCAACGTGGAAACGTCGGAGCAGCTCGCGCTCGGAAAACCAGCGGCTGAATGGCAGCCCAATCCCGCGATGCAAGTGAACCCGCTGTGTTGCGGCGGAATGTACGAGATCCCGCATATGCGCCTGGTGAATCATCACGTGCCGGGGCTCGGATACTTGAAAGGCGCATGGCTTCGCTCACCGCTGGATCTTTCGTTTTCGTTCACCTCTGAGCAGGCCATCGATCAATTGGCGTTTCTATTGAAGCTCGATCCATATGAGTTTCGGCGGCGCAATATAAAGAACGATCGTTGGCTGGGGGTTTTGGACGCTGCCGCGAAGGCGGCGAATTGGACCGCGCGGCCGGCGGCTTCGAACCTGTCGAAAAGCAAGACCGTGACCGGGCGCGGTATCGGAATGGGCACGCATCTGGCGTCCTACGGCGCGGCCGTCGCTGAAATCGAAATCGACAAAGAGACCGGCAAGGTGGTTGCCAAGCACCTCTATGGCGCGGTTGACGCTGGTCTGGTGGTCAATCCCGGAAACGTCGAGAGCCAGATTAGCGGACAGTTGGTTCAGACCGCGAGCCGCATGTTCCACGAGGAAGTGACGTTCACAAAAACCAATGTCACCAGCCTGGACTGGGCCAGCTACCCAATTCTGCGCTTCGAAGAATGTCCGCAGGTGACCCCGGTGGTGGTGCAGCGATTTAACGAGCGCTCCACAGGCGCGGGCGAAGAGGTGATGGCAGCGGCAGCCGGCGCGATCGCAAATGCTTTCTTCGACGCCACTGGCCGCCGTATGACCGAGTTCCCGTTAACACCGAAGCGCGTACTGGCTGCGTTGGCGCGTGGCTAATTCGGCGGGAAGGAAACAGTGATCGTCGTGACAACCTCTACAGGAGCGCCGTTCAGGTGCGTCGGCTTATACAGCCAGGTCTCGACCGCCTGCAATGCGGCCTCCACGAGTTGCGGAGGCCCACTAATCACTTGGAGGTTTTGAATGGTTCCGTCCCGGCCGATGATTGCCGTCATCTGCACTTGGCCCGTGATGCCGGCTTTTCGCGCGTCCTCGGGATATTGCGGTTGCGTTTGTCGAATTAAGTTCGCTGCCTGAACGTTTCCCCCGACTTTGATCCGGCTTTGGGCACTGGATGGCACGGAAGCCCCCGACGCTTCCTGTGCGGCGGCGAAATACTTGATCACCGGCATTGGACCCCGAATATCTGGATCGTCTGGGGCGAGCTTCCTGGCTCGATCGGATAGCTCGTTCGCAAGAGCGAAAATTTTCTCATCGACGACGCGGCCAGCGCTTGCGCGGACGGCCAGGTTCGGTAGCGCTGTCCCCGCCGCGGCCAGAACGATCGCGTTGGAACTTTGTTCCAGCTCGGCTGTAGCATGCGCTGCCAGATCACGTCCCAGAATTTCCTTCGCATAAAGGAAACCCAGGTTCGCCGCGATCTCCCGGTTCTGTGGATCCGCATCCAGGGCGCGCCGCAGCACTTGTTCGGCATCGTCGGGGTCTTCCCTCTCCAGGAACTTCACTGCGTTCATCGTGACTGCGATGTTTCCTGCATACCCCTGCACCGCCGCGAGCCACCGATCACGCACGTCCTCATGATCCGCCGCATTCGCGTAAGGGCCGCTGCTCCGATAGACGTATGCCGCCTGGGAGGCGCTCACCGCGGCTTCCGGATGATGCTCCACCAGATAAAGAATGTGTTGCAGCCGGACGGATCGGCGGCCGGAATCGACGCTGAGCGACGGCGGCGCGGTGTCGAGATACAACTGCAGCAGCTCGATGCGGGCGTCCAAATCTTCCGGAGTCTGCAGTACGTGCGATTCAAGATTCGCGATCTCCTGCGGTGAAGGCAAGGGCCGCGTGAGCATGCGAGGAACTACATCCTGACCGAAAATGGCTGCGTTCAGGATTCCAGCCAAGAGAACTACGCGAAGTGCCGGAGCTGCCATGCAATGCATCTTGCAAATAGTTAGCCAACTGTTTTAGGCCGCAACTCCAACACATTGCGGCGCTCCTGTGTGTCCTTCTGGCAACCGCAGTGTTCCACGGGACACGAATCTGTTCATGGCTACCCAAATCCGGCAATACAAAATCATTCCGCACCTCGTAAACTGAAGGGAATGGCCAATTTAGGTTTCGTCGGTTTGGGCGTCATGGGTAGCCGCATGGTGAGCCGGCTGCTGGACAAAGGACACACGGTCACCGGTTACAATCGCACGCGGGCTAAGGCCCAGTGGCTCATCGATCGTGGAATGAAATGGGCCGATTCGCCCCGCGCGGTCGCCGCAGCGGCCGACTTCACGCTTTCCATGGTGACGAATTCCGCCGCGCTTCAGGAAATCGCCGACGGCCCTAACGGAATCGTCGCCAGCCTCGGCAACGGCAAAATCTGGATCGAGATGAGCACCGTCAGCCCGGAGATCAGCAAGGCGCTGGCCGCTCGCGTCAGAGAAAAAGGCGCGGACATGCTGGATGCGCCGGTTTCGGGAAGCGTGATCACGCTCGAACAGGGGAAGCTTTCGGTGATGGTGGGCGGTCACGCGGAAACCTTCGAGCGGGCGAAAGCGGTGTTGCTCGATCTGGGGCCCAAAGTGACGCATGTCGGCGAGAACGGCTTGGCGCTGGTGATGAAGATCGCCACCAACCTCAATCTCGCGGTTCAAATGCTCGCGTTCTCCGAAGCCGTTCTGCTGGCCGAGAAGAGCGGCATCCAGCGCGAAACAGCAGTCGACGTCCTGACGCATAGCGCCATCGCATCGCCCATGGTGCAGTATCGCGGACCGTTTGTGCTTAAAATGCCTGAGGAGGCTTGGTTCAACGTAAACATGATGCAGAAGGATATGCTGCTTGCGCTGGAGCTAGGCCGTAAGGCCGACGTGCCTCTGCCCACCACCTCCACCGCGAACGAGTTTCTTACTGCCGCACGCGCCATGGGCTACGTGGAGCAGGATTTCGCAGTAGTATTTGAGGTACTGGCAAGAATGTCTGGAGTTTCAAAATGAGCACCCTCGTCAACCCCTCTAAACCAGATGCGCTAACAGGCGCCGAGTTGCATCTGCACATGTACCGGCGCATGATGATGATCCGCCTGTTTGAAGAGCAAGTCAACGATCTATATACGCGCGCGCTGATGCCCGGCTTGGCTCACCTTTATATCGGCGAGGAAGCCGTTGCCGTGGGCGTCTGCGAGGCGTTGCGGCCGGACGATTACATCACCAGCACGCATCGCGGACACGGCCATTGTCTGGCCAAAGGCGCGGCCGTGGACCTGATGTTCGCCGAACTGCTGGGCAAAGAAATCGGTTACTGCAAAGGAAAAGGCGGTTCGATGCACATCGCCGACCCGGCTACCGGCAACCTGGGAGCGAACGCCATCGTGGGCGGAAGCACCGGCATCGCCACGGGCGCGGCATTTTCGGCGCAGCGTTTGGGCACCGGGCAGGTAGCGGTGTGCTTCTTCGGAGAGGGCGCGCTCGGGCAAGGCGTGCTCTACGAAGTGATGAACATGGCGGCGCTCTGGAAGCTGCCGGTGATCTACGTTTGCGAAAACAATATGTACAACGAGTACACGCACTTTTCGGAAACCACGGCCGGCGATATTCTCGCGCGCGGCCCGGCGTTCGGAGTGCATTCAGAACAGGTGGATGGCCAGGACGTGCGCGGTGTCTACGCCGCGGCGAAGAAGCTGGTGGAACGCGCCCGCGCCGGCGAAGGTCCGTCGCTGCTGCTGGTGAACACCTACCGCTACCATGGGCACCATGTGGGTGATGTCAGCCGCGAATATTATCGCTCGAAAAAAGAAGAACAAGAGTGGAAAACGGATCGCGATCCACTGCGGATCATGGGCGATTGGTTGACGTCGCAAGGCTTGGCCGATCGCGCGGCACTCGACCAGATTCACGACGAAGTGAAGGCCGAGATCGATAGCGCGGTGCAGTTCGCTCTGGCCGCCCCTTATCCCAGTGTCGACAAGGTGGATCAAGACGTCTATGCCTGAGACAGCAACCGCCGTACGTGAACTGACGCTGGCGCAAGCCATCCGCGAAGCGCTCGCAGAAGAGATGCGCCGCGACCCGCGGGTCTTTATTCTGGGAGAAGACATCGCCGAAGCGGGCCATCCGTTCAAAGTGCTCACGGGTTTGGTGGAAGAGTTCGGCCCCAAGCGCGTGCTCGACACGCCGATTTCGGAAGCAGGCTTCACCGGCATCGCCGTGGGCGCCGCGATGACCGGCATGCGCCCCGTGATCGACATCATGTTCGGCGACTTCATCGGGCTGACCATGGACCAAATGGTGAATCAAGCTGCCAAGATCCATTACATGTCGGGCGGCAAATGGAAAGCGCCCCTGGTGATGCGCACCACGCTGGGCGCCACGCGACGCTCAGCCGCGCAGCATTCGCAATCGCTGCATGCGTGGTTCTGCCATATTCCCGGGCTGAAGGTGGTGATGCCTTCGACCCCCTACGACGCTAAGGGCCTGCTGAAATCGGCCATTCGCGACGACAATCCGGTGGTGTTTTTCGAAGACAAGATGATGTACCGGCTGAAGGGGGCGGTGCCGGAAGAAGATTACACGATTCCGCTCGGCGTCGCCGACATCAAGCGCGAAGGCAGCGACATCACCATCATCGCCACCAGCAGCATGGTGCAAGTGGCTTTGGGCGCGGCCAGCCTGCTAGAGGAAAATGGCATCAGCGCCGAAGTGGTGGACCCGCGCACGCTGTGGCCATTGGATGAAAAGACCCTCGTAGAATCCGCGAAAAAGACCTCTCGTGTGATTGTGGTCGACGAAGGCTACGGACGCTACGGTGTCACGGCCGAAATCGCATCGGTGATCCAGGAGAACGCGTTCTTCGATCTGGAAGCGCCGGTGAAACGCATGGGCGCAATGCACGTTCCCATCCCATTCTCGCCACCGCTTGAAGATGTGACCGTTCCCACCGAGAAGACCGTGGCGGACGCGGCGCGCGCCATGTGCGGAGCTGGTTAGGATCTCAAAATGAGCGCCCCTCCACACGGCCATGATCGCGATCATGACCATCAAGTAGTTCCGTCCGACCCCGCGTTGCGCGTGAAAGCGCTGGAATCGCTGCTGACGGAGAAGGGGCTCGTGGATCCGAAGGCGCTGGATGCACTGATCGACAAATACGAACGCGAGGTGGGTCCGCGCAACGGCGCGCGCGTGGTAGCGCGAGCCTGGGTGGATTCATCCTACAAGCGGCGGTTGATGCAGGACGCAACTTCCGCGATTGCAGAACTAGGCTACGGCGGGGCGCAGGGCGAGCACATGGTGGTGGTCGAGAATACGCCGCAGGTGCATAATGTCGTCGTTTGTACGTTATGCTCCTGTTATCCCTGGTCGGTTCTGGGACTGCCGCCGGTGTGGTACAAATCGGCGCCGTATCGTTCGCGCGCCGCCATCGATCCGCGCGGAGTGTTGCGCGAGTTCGGGCTGGAGCTGGCGGATGAAACGGAAATACGTGTATGGGACAGCACGGCCGAGATCCGCTATCTGGTGTTGCCGGAGCGCCCGGCCGGCAGTGAGGGCCTGGACGAAACCGAGCTAGCCGAGCTGGTCACACGAGACTCCATGATCGGCGTTGCGAAGGTGCCGGCGCCGTCGATAGGAGCAAGCGCGTGAACGGCGTGCATGACATGGGCGGAATGCACGGCCTGGGCCCGGTCCAATACGAGCGCAACGAGCCCGTGTTCCACGCGCCTTGGGAAGGGCGAACGTTCGCGATCAACCTCGCGGCGGCGGCCTGGCGCAAGTGGAGCCTCGACGCGCTCCGCCACCAAATCGAACTCATCCCGGCTGCCGAATATCTGCGCATGAGTTATTACGAAAAATGGCTCACTGCTGTCACGGAACGCTTGGTGCAAAGTGGCCTGATCACTCGCGCCGAGGTGGAGAGCGGTAAACCCGCGCATGGCTCGTTCAAGGCCACTCCGCCGCTGACAGCCGCCCAGGTTCCCGCCATGCTGCGCAGCGGAGCGCTCGCTAGTCGCGACGTGCCGGCGATGGCGCACTTTCATACTGGGCAGCGCGTGCGCGCCCGGAACATCCATCCAGTGGGCCACACGCGCCTGCCGCGCTATGCCCGCGGCAAGCTGGGAACCGTGGATCGCGATCGCGGCGTCTACGTCTTCCCCGACACAATCGCGCATGGCGCCGGCGAGAATCCGCAGCACGTTTATTCGGTTCATTTCACCGCGCAGGAGCTTTGGGGTTGCCAGGCTTCGCCGCGCTACTCGGTGTACCTCGATCTTTGGGACGATTATCTTGAGCCAGCCTGACTCCGAAACCGCATTCACCCGCCTGCCGCGCGATGCAGAGGGACCTGTTTTCGCCGAACCGTGGCAGGCCCAGGCCTTTGCACTCGCAGTGAAACTCTCCGAGCAAGGTTATTTCACGTGGAGTGAATGGGCCGCCGCGCTGGCCGCCGAATTGAAGACGACGCCGGACCGCGAGTATTACGAGAGTTGGTTGGCGGCATTGGAACACCTGGCGACGGCCAAGGGATTAACGGACTGGGCGGCGCTACTGAATCGCAAGGAAGCGTGGGCGGGAGCCTATCGCCACACACCGCATGGAAAGCCGGTGGAGCTGGCTGCGACAAATTCAAGGACTAGTTAGGGAGGCACAAAGTGGCACTGAAAACTTACGGCAGCATGGCAGTGGATTGGGAGCAGCGCATCGACATGGATCGCTTGCGCAAGGAGCGCCTGGCGCGCATCAAGGACCTGCTCGCTAAATCCGAACTCGGCGCGCTGCTGTGCTTCGACATGAACAACGTGCGCTACATCACGGCCACGCACATCGGCACGTGGGCGCAGGACAAGATCAGCCGCTTCACGCTGCTGCCGCAAAATGACGAGCCGATCCTGTGGGACTTTGGCTCGGCCGCGAAACACCACCAGCTCAATTGTCCGTGGCTGGGTGAGAGGTCGCGTCCCGGCATTTCTTTGTTGCGCGGAGCGATGTCGCCCGAAATGGGACGTGCCGAAAACGTCGCCAAGAAGATCAAGCTCGAACTCGAGATGCGCGGCCTGCTCAACGAACCACTCGGGATCGACGTGGTGGAGCCGCCCATCTTATTCGCCTTGCAGAAAGAAGGCATCAACGTCGTCGATGGCCAGCAACTCATGTCGGATGCGCGCGTGATCAAAACGCAGGATGAGATCTCGCTGCTCAATCATTCAGCCATGATGGTGGATGCTGCGTATCACGATCTTTACTGCGCGATGAAGCCCGGAATGAGCGAGAACCAGGCCGTGGGCTTGGTGAACAAGATCCTGTACGACCTCGGGTCCGAATACGTGGAAGGCGTGAACGCCATTTCCGGTGAGCGCTGCAATCCGCACCCGCACGTTTTTTCCGATCGCGTACTGCGCCCCGGCGATCCCGTGTACTACGACATTTTGCATTCGTACATGGGTTACCGTACCTGCTACTACCGCTGCTTCAGTATCGGCTACGCACCGCACACTTTGATCGACGCCTATTCGCGCTGCCGGGATTATTTGGACGCCGCGATTTCGCTGATTCGCCCCGGACGCACCACCGCCGAGATCGCCTCGGTGTGGCCGAAGGCGGAGGAGTTCGGCTTCCCCAATGAGGAAGCGGCATTCGCGCTGCAGTTCGGCCACGGAATCGGCCTCGCGATCTGGGAAAAGCCGGTCATCAGCCGCCTGGTGTCGCTGGAACATTCTTACGAGCTGCAGCCGGGCATGGTGGTTGCTCGCGAAACCTTCTGGCCCGCAAAAGACGGCTGGAGCGCCGCGCGTATCGAAGAAGAGATCGTCGTCACTGAAACCGGGCACGAGGTGATCACGCGATTCCCGGCTGAAAAACTGCTGGTGGCGGGCGCCCACTACTTCACCGTGGATGGTCCGTTGCCAACCACGCGCGAGCACGATCCCGAACCCAGCCAGCGCATAGTCGAAATGGTGGAAGCCAGCGCGCGAATTGAACAGGTGGTCTCCCGCTAGATGGCCATCAGCATCGTGATGCCGGCGCTCGAGATGGCGCAGGAAACCGGCAAAATCATCTCGTGGCTCAAGAAGGAAGGCGACTCGATCGCCAAGGGTGAGCCACTCGCGGAAATCGAAACCGACAAAGTGGTGTTGGAACTCGAAGCGTCGGCTGACGGCGTGCTCGCGGGCGTGACGGCAGGCCCCGGCGATGTGGTGCAAGTGGGGAAGACCATCGCGTGGATTGTCGCGCCGGGCGAGAAGCCGCCGGTAGAAGCCGCCAGTACCGGACCCGCCGCGCGAACCATGACTGGAACAGGCGGGATGCCCGCCGCTTCGCCGATTGCTGCGCCCGTCGCTCGTCAAGAGAACGTCGAAGTGAAAGTCTCGCCCAAAGCGCG
>VFSW01008509.1_pt1 | contig 14724 bp, 11 predicted proteins | sample 5358111 | NCBI WGS metagenome assembly VFSW01 (sample SAMN11554181, study PRJNA540505) | mine drainage metagenome | isolation source: sediment from site ElyBrook_90M | place: USA: Ely Copper Mine, Vershire, VT | collected 2017 | reverse complement strand
ATTATAAGTTTGCGCATTTTCGGCACAGGGCATCTTCCTGAGTAAAAATCGTAATCAGTTCGGAGGCTGCCATGAATTCCACCATCTGTTTCCATAGACGATTCATCTTTCGCGCCACCGCATTTGTGATTCTGCCCGCCATGTTTTCGTGGGCCGCCGTGCCGTCATCGGCTCAGAAGAAGACCACCGCCGGTAGTCGCATTTCCCATACCGAGAGAGTTCACGCCGAAGCAGGCATTCGCAATACTCTGAACGAGCAGGCAGCGGCCTGGAACCGCGGCGATGTGGACGCCTTTGTCACAGGCTATTACGACTCTGACGAGACGCTTTACATCGGCAAGCAGGTTGAGCACGGCTACGCGGCCATCGCCGCGCGCTATAAAACGGCGTACCCCACCAGCGAAAAGATGGGCAAGCTCGCTTTCACTGATCTTGAAGTGCATCAGCTCGATCAGGACTACGCCGCTGTGGTTGGCAAATATCACCTCGAACGCACACCGGCGGCTGGCGGCAATGCCGAGGGCATCTTCTCCCTCATCCTGGAGAACACAGCGCAAGGATGGAAGATCGTCCTCGACCATACAAGCTGAGGGGTCTATTGATAGAATTCAGTGTAGGGGAGGGCATTCATGATCTTTCACGTTACGATTGAACATGCTGAAGACGGCTGGATTGTCGCGGAATGTCCAGCATTGCCCGGTTGCGTCTCCCAGGGTCGCGACGAAGAAGAAGCCCTGAAGAACATTAAGGAAGCAATCACCGCATGGATGTGGGCCGAAGACCAGAAGGCGGCTAAAGGTATCTCTGCCGACCAGACGTCGCTCATGGTCGCCGTATAATTTCCCAAGTTTCCCACACCCAAAATCAATGATAAAAGCGCTCTGCGCCGTCGTACCATCTCTTTGTGGGAACACTCGCCAACATCTCCGGCAAAGAAGCAGCCAAGGCATTTGCTCGCGCCGGCTGGCAAACCATCGGGCAGGTTGGCAGCCATCTGGTGATGACAAAGGCAGGCGAGCGTGCAAACTTGTCGATACCTCAGCATAAAGAGCTATCAGTTGGAACTTTGCGTGCGCTCATCCGCAATGCAGGCATGACCGTCGATGAGTTCCTGAATCTTCTGTAACAGCAAAAAGGCCACCGGTCATCCCGGCGGCCTTTGCTCCTGCATCTGCATTTGCCGCGAAGCGGCTTATGCCCGTGCGGCCAGCACCGAAGCGGCCTACGCTCGTGCGGCTAGATCGTCAGACGGTGAGGACTTCTTTTTCTTTGGCTTTGCACATCTCATCCATGCGCTTGATCTCCGCGTCGGTAAGCTGCTGCACTTCTTCGATGGAGCGTTTCTCCTCGTCGGCGGAGATGGCCTTGTCCTTTGACGCTTTCTTGATCGACTCATTGCCATCGCGGCGAATGTTGCGGAGCGTTGTCTTGTGGTCTTCCAGCACCTTGTTCAGGTGCTTCACCACGTCCTTGCGGCGCTCCTCGGTCATCGGAGGCACGGGCAGGCGGATGATCTTGCCGTCGTTCTGCGGGTTCAGGCCAAGCTGTGCCTCGCGGATGGCCTTCTCGATTTCCTTGATCAGGCTTGGGTCCCACGGCTGCACGGTGATGAGCTGCGACTCGGGCGTGTTCACCTGCGCCACCTGGCTGAGTGCGGTTGGCGTGCCGTAGTAGTCGACGCGGACCTGATCGAGCATATGCACGGAGGCGCGTCCCGTGCGTGTGGAGACCAGGTTCGAGCGGAAGTCCTCGACTGTCTTCTCCATGCGTGTCTTCAGTTGCGAATGGGTGTCCTTCAATGCGGGAATGCCTGTCATTACTGATGCCATTGTTTTCTTGATCCTTCCTGATGAACCACCTGATACATCAACTTCCATATTTTACAGAGACGCCGGAGTGTTGTGCCGGTGAGTGCTCATGGGCTGTGCATCCCGTAACGGAAAAGAGGCAAGCCGTATTTTCCGTTACGCATCCCTTGTGCGAGGCTTTTGCTCAGGCCGACAAAGCAGAGATCAGCTCAGGCCATCAGTCCAGTGCTGGCAGCCTGCTCATGCGCATGGTAGCTGGAGCGCACCAGCGGGCCGGACTCCACATGGCGGAAGCCCATGCGAAGCGCCTCTTCCTTCAGGAAGGCAAACTCCTCCGGCGTGTAGTAGCGCGACATGGGCAGATGGTCGCGCGTTGGCCGCAGGTACTGGCCGATGGTCAGTATATCCACCTTCACACGGGCAAGGTCGCGGAATACGCTGAGCAACTCGTGCATCTACTCGCCCAGGCCCACGATGATGCCGGTCTTGGTAACCATCTTCGCGTCCAGTTCCTTGGCGAACTCAAGAAAGCGCACGCTGCGCTCATAGCGCCCACCGGACTTGGCCACGCGATACAGCCGCGGTACGGTCTCCGTGTTGTGGTTCAGAATCTCCGGCTTCGCCTCCACCACAATGCGGATCGATTCCTCGTTGCCCTGGAAGTCGGGCGTCAGCACCTCCACCTGACATCCCGGAGCCTGCTGGCGAATCTCGCGGATCACCTCGGCAAAGGCGCGCGCGGCGGCAAGGTTGTCATCATCCCTGTTCACGCTGGTGATGACGGCATGCTTCAGGCCGAGCTTGGCAACGGCTTCCGCCACGCGGCGCGGCTCGTCCAGGTCAATCGGCTCGGGCCGTCCAGAGGGCACGGCGCAGAAGCCACAGCGCCGCGTACACATGTTGCCCAGCATCATGAAGGTGGCTGTCTTATGGTTCCAGCAGTCGCCAATGTTGGGGCAGTTAGCGCTCTCGCAGACGGTGGGCAGCTTCAGGTCGCGGGCCAGTTTCTTGAGGGCGTGGAAGGTTTCGCCCATCGGAGCCTTGGCCTTCAGCCACTCCGGCTTCGGCTTGGGCTTGCGCGGCGAAAGATCAATCTGTATCAGGTCCGTCTGGTTCGGCAAGGGCTGGGCGGCTTGTGCGGGTGTGGCCATGGGTAAGCTACATTGTATCGCCGGAAGTGGAATTACTTCCGAAATAGGTCTGTTTCGGCGATGGGCCCGCCTGCGATAACGTCCCGGAACATAACTGCAGGCGTTCAGTATAAGGTCAGAGATGCGTGCGTTTTTTACCTGCGGGGGGTGCAGCCCAGAAGCCAGGCCGGCAGGTTCAGAGCCGTGGATTAATACAATCCTCAGCTTTTCTAAAATATTATTAATAATAGGCCACTTCTATTCACTTCAGCGGGGCTGACCATGTAGCTTGTTAGGCAGGGTCGCCGTGCCGCAGGTGAAAGGTGTCCAACTGCACGCTACTCAGCCCGCAAACGCACATAGCGTCCGACATTGTCCGACATGGAGAGAGTATTTTGGTGGAACAGAAGCTAGCGGATCCCGGCAGATTTTCATCACCCGTTTTGCGGGGAGTACTGGGCCTTTTGCTGGCGGGTTCGGCGTTGAGCCATGTTCTTGCGCAAAGCGTGGACGCGCCGATGGCAGTACCGCCCATCTCGCAGCAGCCTAGCTCGCCGCCCGGCGCCGCTGCCGCAGCAAACCAGCCCGCTGGTACGCAGGCCGATGCCGCCTCAACCCCGTCCATCATCACATTGGACGAGGCCATACGCCGTGCGCAGACCAACGACGCTACTTACATCAACGCGGTGGCCAGCCGTGGCCTCGCCGCGCAGGACCGCACCATCGCACGTTCGGCTCTGTTGCCCGGCGCGATTTTTCATACCCAGTATCTCTACACCCAGCCGCAGCAGTTGAGCGCATTGTCCCGCGCGCAGGCCACAGCATCCGCTCAGACGGCTGCACCTGTCATCTTCATCGCCAACAACGTGGTGCATGAATACATCAGCCAGGTTCAGGTGAACGAGACACTTGGCCTCAACCTGTTTGCCCAGTACAAGCGCGCCGGCGCAGCTTTCGCCCTGGCCACGGCGCAGCAGGAGATCGCCCGCCGCGACCTCACGGTGATGGTCGTCAATGCCTACTTCAGCGTGCTTGCCTCCGACGGAAAACTTGCCGTGGCGCAGCGCGCAGCGGACGAGGCGGAGCACTTCTCCAGCCTCACGCGCAAGCTGGAAGCTGGCCGCGAAGTGGCTCACGCCGATGTGGTGAAGGCCGACCTGCAGACGCAGCAGCGCCAGCGCGACCTGGCCGATGCCCAGCTAGCGGCGGAAAAGGCGCGTCTGGATCTTGGCGTGCTGCTTTTTCCGGATCCGCGCACCAGTTACGCGCTGGCCGACTCGCTTGTCACCAACCTGTCGCAACCACCTGTACTGCCGCTGCGCGCGGAAGTACAGGCGGCGGCCCAGCAGAACAACCCTGACCTGAGGGCTGCGCTGGAAGCGGTTCGTGTTGCTGACCAGGATGTGGCGGCGGCGCGCTTCGGCTACCTGCCGCAACTGTCGCTGAACTACTCCTACGGAATTGATGCGGCGCAGTTCTCAGTGAATGGGCCTGACGGCATCCGCAACCTGGGCTACTCGGCCTTTGCCACGCTGGACGTTCCCGTGTGGGACTGGTTCGCCACGCAGAGTCGTGTGCGCCAGGCAAACATTCGCCGCAACGTGGCCCGCACCGAACTGACCACTACACAGCGCCGGCTGCTCGCGGACTTTGAGGAGTTTTACAACGAGGCAAAGAGCTCCGGGGAGCAGTTGGCATCGCTGGATAATAGCGTTGCCGGTGCGCAAGACAGCCTGAAGCTGGTGAACCTTCGCTACACCAGCGGGGAGGCGACCGTGCTCGAAGTAGTGGACGCGCAGAACACGCTCACCACCACTGAGGCAATGCGCGCCGATGGCGTGTTGCGTTACCGTGTGGCGCTGGCCAACCTGCAAACCCTGACAGGAAAACTCCCATGAGGTACATCCGGCAGGCCACCCTGCACACATCCCCGCCAGCCCATGAATTCATTCCGACAAGCAAGGAAACCAGCATGATGCGTTCGCATAAGTCAGTAGCAGGCCAGCAGGCGTCAGCATGCCCTCACCGGTTGAGCGCCAACTTGAGCACCCGGTGGAGTACAGGAATAGCATCGGCCGCCATGGCTGTCGCCCTGCTGCTGGGTATGGGCTGCCAGAAGAAGGACGCAGCGCCAGCGACGATGGTTACGGTGCAGGCAGCCACTGCGGCGCTCCAGTCCATCACGGCGCACATCACGGGCGATGCCGTACTCAGTCCGCTGGCTCAGGCTGCGATTGCGCCCAAGATCACCGCTCCCGTGCGGACGTATTACGTGCAGCGAGGCAGCAAGGTGCGGCAGGGCGAGCTGTTGGCCGTGCTGGAGAACAAGGACCTTGCGGCGGCCAGAATGGACAACCAGGGCGGCTACACGCAGGCACAGGCCGTCTACCAGACGACCACCAAAGCGGCCGTGCCGGAGGAGCTTCAGAGAGCGCAACTAGACGTTTCGCAGGCCAAAGCCAACCTGGATTTGCAGCAGAAAATATTCGATGCCCGGCAGAAGCTGTTTTCAGAGGGCGCAATTCCAGGCCGTGATCTGGACACGGCGCGCGCGCAGCTTGTGCAGGCGAGGAGCGCCTATGACATTGCCGCCAGCCACCTGGCCGGTCTGCGTTCGGTGAGCAACAAGGCGGCGCTTGAGAGCGCCAAGGGACAGCTCCAGTCCGCTGAAGGAAAATTCAAAGGCGCTGAGGCGCAGTACAGCTACTCGGAGATCCGCAGCCCAATCAACGGTGTTGTTACAGACAGGCCGCTGTTCCCTGGCGAGACCGCGCAGGTGGGCATGCCTCTGCTTACCGTCATGGATACCTCGGCCCTGCTGGCCAAGACCCATCTGCCGCAGTCGCAGGTGCAGACGCTCAAGCTGGGAGCGGTCGCGGAGGTGAGTGTGCCCGGCATAGAAAAGCCTATCCCCGGCAAGGTTACCCTCATCAGCCCCGCGCTTGACCCCGGCAGCACCACGGTCGAGGTCTGGGTTCGCATCGAGAATCCCAAGGGAGAAATCAAGGCCGGCACGTCTGTGCGCGTTTCCATTGCGGCGCAGACCATTCCGGACGCATTGATTGCGCCCACTGAGGCAGTGGTCACCAGCACCACCGGCCAGAAGACCGTGATGGTGATTGGCGCGGACAGCATCGCCCATGCCCGTCCGATTGGCGTGGGCATCTCGGACGGAGACGACATCCAGATCATAACCGGCCTCAAAGCCGGCGAGCAGGTAGTCACGGTTGGCGCCTATGGAATGGATGACGGCACGCCGGTGAAGGTCGGTGTTGCCGGGGCGGATGAGGATGCCCCAGGCGCTAAGTCAGACGCTAAGCCCGACGCAGGCAAAACATCCAGCAAGGACGGCGACGAAAAATGAGGTCACCTGCCTGGCTCAGAAAACTTGCCGCCAACTTCCGCGCCGGCACAACTGGCGACGCCTCCTTCTGGCTGGTGCGCAACAGCCGCACTGTGATGTTTTTCGCAGTTGTCGCCGCTCTGGTCGGCATCTACCTGGCAACGCAGATTTCCATCTCTGTTTTTCCTGAGACGAACTTCCCCCGTGTCGTCATTGGAATTGACAATGGCGTGATGCCGGTCGAGCAGATGGAGGTGACCATCACCAAGCCGGTGGAGGCCGCGGTGAACGCCGTCCCCGGCCTGGTAACCGTGCGCTCTATCACCAGCCGCGGCTCGGCTGAGGTCAGCCTCTTTTTTGACTGGAATGTGGACATGTTCCAGACGCTGCAACTGGTCGATGCGGCCCTGTCAAAAGTCCAGCAGGAGTTGCCAACCACGGCGCGTATCACCAGCCACCGCCTCACCTTTGCCACGTTTCCGATCCTCGGTTATAGCCTCACCTCCGATACGGTTCCGCAGGACAAGCTGTGGGAGATTGCCACCTACCAGTTGCAGCCGCCGCTCAACCGGCTGCCCGGAGTCAGCACCGTTATAGTGCAGGGTGGCCAGGTACCGGAGTTCCACATTGTGCCCAACCCGGCCCGTCTGTTGGCTACAGGCACCACCATTACAGACATCCTGAACGCGGTCCAGAATACAAACCTGATCGACTCGCCGGGACTCTATGAGAGCAACCACGAGCTGATTCTCGGCCTGGTGGGCGGGCAGGTGCACTCGGCGGAGGAACTGGGCCAGGTGGTTGTAAAATCCACGCCCGCTGGCATTCCCGTGCGCGTTGGCGACGTGGCCGAAGTCTTGCCTGAGCCGATGCCTGTCTACACCATCGTGACCGCCGACGGGAAGCCCGCGGTGCTGCTCAACATCTCGCGCCAGCCCGCAAGCAATACCGTCGCAGTGGCAGACGAGGTCAGTGTCGAGGTTGAGCGGCTGAAGAAAATTCTGCCGCCTGGCATCGAGTTCAAGCCCTTTTACGACCAGTCGCACCTTGTCCGCGAATCCATCAAGAGTGTGCGCGACGCCATCCTCATCGGCCTCGTGCTCGCCTCTGTCATCATCATTCTCTTTCTTGGCGACTGGGGATCATCGCTGGTTGCCGGCCTGGTCATCCCTGTCACCATCCTGGTCACGTTCATCTTCCTCAAGGTGGTCGGCGAAAGCTTCAACCTGATGACCCTCGGTGGCCTCGCCGCTGCGGTCGGTCTTGTTATTGATGACGCCATTGTTGTCGTTGAAAACATCGTCATGCACCGCGACGCTGGAGAGGGCAGGGTAGAAGCCGTCCGCAAGGCGCTAAAGGAGATCACCGTCCCTCTGGTCTTCTCTACGCTCACGCCCATCGTCGTCTTCCTTCCTCTTGTGTCCGTCACCGGCGTCACCGGCAGCGTCTTCCGCGCGCTGGCCATCACCATGACGGTCTCCCTCTTGACGTCGCTCGTCCTCGCGCTCACCTGGACGCCCAGCCTCAGCCTCATCTTTCTTGGCGAGCGCAAGCGCAAGCAAGGCGACGACGCCACCATCATTTTTCCTTCCGTAGACACTCCTGCGGCGCATGCCGGGCATGAGGCGCAGGAGGACCAGGCGGCGGAAACGCTCAAGCTGATGCGTCACGAGCACGCTGAAAATGGCAAGGTCATGGAGCGCATCCTGCGCTGGCACAGCAGCGCCATACACTGGGCTCTTCGCCGTCCACTCCTGCTTCTGTTGAGTTGTGCGGTGCTTGTCGTAGCCACGTACTTCGGCTATGCGAGCCTTGGCTCTGACCTGTTGCCCGCCATGGATGAGGGCGGCTTCATCCTCGACTACGTCATGCCTGCTGGTAGCTCCCTCTCTGAAACCAACCGCGTCCTGCTGCACGTGGAGAAAATACTGAATGCCACGCCGGAGGTGGAAAGCATCTCCCGCCGCACCGGCCTGCAGATGGGTCTTGCGGCCGTCACTGAGGCCAACTACGGCGACATTACCGTGATGCTGAAGGACAAGCGCGACCGCGGCATAGACGATGTTATGGCCGATGTTCGCGCCAAAGTAAGGGCCAGCGAGCCGGAACTGGACATCGAGTTCACCCAGGTCCTGCAGGACATGATTGGCGACCTCTCCAACTCCCCTGAGCCAATCCAGATCAAGATGTTTACCGCAGATCCATCCATCCTTCCCGCCCTGGGTGAGAAGGTGGCCAACACCATCAAGAAGATTGACGGCGTTGTGGACGTGCAGAACGGAATCGAGAACACTATCAGCGGCCCGGCCACATCCTTCCAGGTGAACCCCGCCGTGGCCGCCCGTCTGGGCTTCACTCCACAGGAGATTTCTACCGACGCCACAGCCATCCTCGAAGGTGTCCAGTCCGCCAATCCGCTCATCATGAATGGACGCCCCTATGGCGTGCGTGTCCGCTACAGTGACGCGCACCGGGAGACATTCCAGGCCATCGAGGGGACCATCCTCAACAGCTCAACCGGCAAAACGGCGACGCTCAGCGCGCTCGCTGACGTGCAGCAACTGCCGCCACAGAATGAAATCCGCCGCGAAAACCTGCAACAGATGATCTCCGTCACGGGCCGGCTGGAAGGCTCCGACCTTGGCACCGCGATAGCCCGCGTGCAGGCCGCCGTCACCGCCCTGCACCTGCCGGCCAGCGTCCGGCTGGAGTATGGCGGAACCTATCAGGAGCAGCAGAAGTCCTTCAGCGAGCTGCTGCGCGTGCTGCTGATCGCACTCGTGCTGGTGTTTGGGGTGCTGCTGGCAGAGTTCCGCAACTTCTCCGCGCCCATTGCCATCCTCACGTCGTCGATCTTGTCCATGTCAGGCGTTGTGCTCGGCCTGCTCATTACGGCGACCACCTTCAACGTCGCGTCCTTCATGGGCCTTATCATGGTCATCGGCATCGTCGCAAAAAACGGCATCCTTCTACTGGACGCTGAGCACAAATTCCGCGAAGCCGGCCTGGACGCGCGCGAGGCCATGCTTCAAGCCGCGCAACGACGCCTGCGCCCCATCCTGATGACAGCGATTGCAGCCGTCAGCGGCATGCTCCCCCTGGCCTTCGCCCTCGGCGCAGGCTCGCAGATGCTGCAACCCCTCGCCATCTCCGTCATAGGCGGACTGGTCATCTCCATGGTGCTGTCCTTGATCGTCACGCCAACCGTCTACTACTATCTGACCCGCGGTCCGCAAGCGGCCACAACGTCTGGCGAGTAGCGCTTTGTGTGTGTGGGTCCATGACGAGCCAGCATGGGGCGATGAGTTTGCAGGTGAGCAAACAAGTTTCCCCACCCTTGCGAAGTGGCGAAGGGTGGGGAACATGACGAGACATTGAGCAACGATGATATAGAGCAGTGGAGTTCTTCTGGACTCTATGAGCGAAGGAATATGGGACGCGGCTACACGTCCAGATTCCGCACATCCAGAGCGTTTTCAACGATGAACTTGCGGCGCGCCTCAACATCTTCGCCCATCAGCGTGGTGAAGATCTCTTCCGTCGCGGCAATGTCCTCCAGCTTGACAGAGAGCAGTGTCCGCTTGTCGGGATCCATCGTCGTCTCCCACAGTTGGGCGGATGTCATCTCGCCCAGACCCTTGTAGCGCTGGACCTGATATTCCTTGCGCCCCTGCTCAATGACGTACTCGAAAAGTTCGCGCGCCGTCTTCTTCTCCACCGGCTCGTGCGCAGCTTTGCCCGACTTTTTTGCAGGCTTGGCGGCAATCTTTTCCACCGCGCCGTCCACTGCCGCACCTTCCTCCGCTGCGCCTTCGGCATCCTCAGCCTCGGCTGCGTCCTCGGCATCCTGAGCGGCCGTCTTCACTGCGTACTCGATCATGAACGGCGGCTCCAATTGGTCCTTCAGCAGGGCATACTTGGCCATCATCTGGCGGTACTCGGCAGATGAGGCCAGCGTCCAGTCAATGCGGCGATCCGAACCCTGCGCGTCGGTAAATGCGATAGAGAACGTTCGATGCTCCTCATCGAAGCGCGGCTCGCCGACAGCCTTGAACTGGAATGTCTTGGCCATCCCCAGCAACTCGGCATGCAGCTTCTTGATCTTTGCTGGAACTTCAGGAATCACCATCGCCACCGGCTCACCATCGGGAACCAGCAGCAGATCCGGCGCTCCGTCCTCCGCCTTCACTTCGCTGGCCTTTGCGGCGGCTGCCTCAGCCGCTGCAGTCTCGGCTGCAATCTGGGCCGCATCCCGCACGCCCTCAAAATCAGTGCGCTTCACCAGTTCCAGCTTGGCCAGCAGGGAAGTCACCTGTTCATTGCGCAGCCGCTTGTCCACCTTGTCAAAGAAGCCCAGGTAGTCGTTGAGCTGGCCCATGAACTTCGTCAGCGCCGGCCCCTCAATCTTTGTCGCTCCCTCGCCGTGGCGAACCACCATGCCATCGGAGGCGCGCTTCACCATCACCTGCACAAACTCGCGGTCGTCCTTGATGTACTGCTCAAAGCGCCCCTTCTTGATGCGATAGAGCGGTGGCTGTGCAATGTACACATGCCCGCGCTTGATCAGCTCCGTCATGTGGCGGAAGAAGAACGTGAGCAGCAGCGTGCGGATGTGCGAACCGTCCACGTCGGCATCTGTCATCAGGATCAGCTTGCCATAGCGCAGCTTCGCCGGGTCAAAGTCGTCCTTGCCAATGCCGCAGCCCAGCGCCGTAATCATGGCGCGGATTTCCTCGTGGCCCAGCATCTTGTCGTAGCGCGCCTTCTCCACGTTCAGAATCTTGCCCTTCAGCGGCAGGATTGCCTGGAAGCGCCGGTCGCGCCCCTGCTTTGCCGTTCCACCTGCCGACTCGCCCTCTACCAGGTACAGCTCGCAACGCTCAGGATTGCGCTCGCTGCAGTCGGCCAGTTTGCCGGGCAGTCCGCCACCGTCCAGCGCGCCCTTGCGGCGGGTCAGGTCGCGGGCCTTGCGCGCTGCCTCTCGAGCACGCGCAGCTTCAATCGCCTTGTTGATGATCCGCTTGGCCACCTGCGGGTTCTGCTCCATGAACATGCCCAGCTTCTCGTTCACAAACGCCTGCACGATGCCGGCAATGTCCGAGTTCAGCTTGCCCTTGGTCTGGCCTTCAAACTGCGGCTGTGGCAGCTTCACGCTGACAACGGCCACCAGCCCCTCGCGCACGTCGTCGCCAGACAGGTTCTCCTTCACGTCCTTGAACAGGCCCAGCGACTGCCCGGCGGAGTTGATCGTCCGGGTCAGGGAAGTGCGGAAGCCGGAAAGATGCGTTCCCCCATCCACCGTATTGATGTTGTTCGCAAAGCTGAAAACCGTCTCGGAGTAGCCGTCGTTGTACTGCAACGCGATCTCCATCACCACGTTCTCGCGCTCGGCTTCCATGTAGATCGGCTTGTCGTGCAGCACTGCCTTGCCCTTGTTCAAATGCTTGATGAATTCGGCAATGCCGCCCGCATATTTGAACTCCAGCCGCTTGGCCTCGCCCGTCTTCGGATCGGTGGTGCGCTCGTCGGTGAGGGAAATCTCCAGGCCCTTGTTCAGGTAGGCCAGTTGGCGAAGCCGCTGCGCCAGCGTGTCAGCGTTGTACTCGGTCACCGTGAAAATGCTCTTGTCCGGCAGGAAGTGGATCTTCGTCCCCTGCTTGCGCGTCACGCCCACTTCGCGCAACTTGGAGATCGGCGCGCCTTTGGAGTAGTCCTGCTCATAGGTGTGGGCGTCGCGCCATATCTCAACGTTGAACGCCTCGCTCAGCGCGTTCACGCAGGAAACACCTACGCCGTGCAGTCCGCCAGATACTTTGTAGTTTGAGGCGTCGAACTTGCCGCCAGCATGAAGCTTGGTCAGCACCACCTGCACCGCTGGCATCCGCTCGCCATTCGGTGTGTCCATCTCGTCCACCGGAATGCCGCGCCCGTCGTCCACTACCGTAATCGAGTTGTCCAGGTGGATCGTCACGTCCACGCGGCTGGCGTATCCGGCCAACGCCTCGTCCACTGAGTTGTCCACCACCTCATACACAAGATGGTGCAGACCCATCTCGCCCGTGCTGCCGATATACATCGCAGGACGCAAACGCACCGCCTCAAGACCCTCAAGGATCTTGATGTTGTCGCCGGTGTAGTTGGAGGAGGCCTCTTTGCGGGACTTGCTCTTTTCCGCAGTCAACTCGTTTTCGGCATCAGGCAGGGTGAGATCGAGAAGGGCGGACGCAGATGATTCTTTCGTTGTCATGAAACTCCGGTCGGGAGCCTGCGCTGCTGTTCCGAAAGCCTCCGCGGGTTCCGCAAGTGGGTGCGCCACCTGGAACCAGCGAACCGGAAGTACCTGTAAAGTCAATCACTTTACTCGGTTGCGAGGCAAGCTGCCTGGTAACTTTCGTTGCTCTAAGTGTACCACGCAGCGACTCTCCCTACCCAGTCACATACGCCCAGTATCAAACCCAGTCTCATGAGCCCGGAACACACTGAAAACACTCGTCACATTGGATGAAATCCTGTGCCGCTACCAGGCCTTATGCCAGCACGAAGCCTTGTGTCATCACGAATGCCCGTATGTCGCCATTAAGTTTTACGCCGCGATTAAGCCCTGTGTTGCCATCAAGTTTTACGCCGTCATCCTGAACGGAGTGAAGGACCCCTGCATTTCGCCGTTGCTGTTCTCTGAACGGCGGGTGTATCGACTGTGCTGCACGAGCGTCCGAAGTCTATACAAATGCGTCCCGGAGCGCAGTGCAGCAGAGCTGTGCCCTGAGCAAGGCAAAGCCAAATCGAAAAGGGGAACCCGTTTGTCGTTTGAGTGGTTGGGAAAAACAGAAAACACGCCAGCGAATAAGGGACTCACCACGACATGCATGTTTCATCAGTAGTTATGACAGTGATTTGTCATTCTGAGGCAACAGTCTGTCGTTTGGAGTGAAGCAAAGCATCTGATTTTCTTCACCCCGCAACAGCAAGGGAGGCTATACGCACAATCTTCCCCTGGGCCTAACTGAAGGTAACATTACCATGGTAACAACTTCTGTTGTATATTCTCGTATTTAGTTGATTCCATTGGACTTATCGATGATTACACTTTACCTTAGAAATGTCTGGTAAGCCAGAAAAATCTTTCGGAAAACAAAATTATTTTCAAGGAGCTTCAAAAATGAAAAACATCGTCCGCATCTTCGCTCTCGCCCTCGTCGCCACCGGAGCAGTCGCCAGCTACCACACCGCCCAGGCCTCCGCCAGCACCAAGACCACCACTGCCCAGGTTTCCCTGCGTAGCGCTGTTCCGCTGCCAGCCTGCGAGCCCGGAAGCGGTTCCTGCGGCTTCTAATGTTCGGCCAAGGCAACCTCAAGCAGCTCTCGCACCTGCAACTTTAGTGTTATGGCGGCCCCTAAATAATTGCTGCATCACCTGCGCACCAGTATTATTCTGGATAGGCGTCATGAGGTGGTGCAATATGTCGGTGGCCCACGCAGTTCAACTCACTTGGTATCTTCAGCCAGTTCTCGCGTTGGTTGGCTTGGTTATTCTGCATTATCGTCAGTCTTTGCGCAAGCATATGTTCTTCTCGTTGTTCCTGCTTGCCGAGCTTGTTGAGTTTGCTGTGCTCTTGCCTCTGTCAAAGAGGGTATTTGGCTTGCTGACAGGAACTCAAGCCTACAGTGTCTATTTCTATTCGTACTGGTCTTTCTATCTGATAGAAGCCGCCCTGATCTTCCTCTGTATTCAGGGCATGTTCAAGCAGGCGCTCGATCCTCTTCCTGGTCTACAGAAGATGGGGCTATTGGTATTCCGCTGGGCGACTGCTGTCTCGCTCGCTCTAGCCATTGCAACTTCAATCCTGCCGGGTAGCACAAGTGCCAAGTTTCTCGTTTCCGCAAGTGGAGAATTACAGCGTGGCGAAAGCATCCTGATTCTTTGCCTTTTGCTGTTTCTCACTCTCGCCATGAATCCTCTTGGCCTGAACCACAGGAGCCGGATCTTCGGTGTAAGCCTTGGCTTCGGCATCATGGCAGTAACGGACCTCGTCGATGCTGCTTGGATTAGTCGCTACAACACTACTACTTCCTGGGTCAGTTTACTCAACGGAGCGTCGCTTGTATTAGCGATGCTGGTATGGATCACTTACTTCGCTATGCCAGAACCCAAGCGCAAGATCATCACCCTCCCCCTGCGTTCGCCGCTGCTTCGCTGGAACGACATCTCCATCGCCCTAGGCAATCCCGAAGTTCATATCGCGATAGGCAATGGCCCGGAGATGTTTGCTCCCGCCGAACTGGAGATGATGACCCGCCGTTCAGCACAAGTCCAGCAGACCGCCAGTTAGCTAATAGCGCAACTCACAGATACCATCTCTTGATGCAACACAGAAAGGCCCCGCCAAGAGAGGCTGTTACGGAACTTGCTTTTTGAGGTTAGGATTTTGAAGCGATCGAAGAC
>VFSW01008508.1_pt1 | contig 14729 bp, 14 predicted proteins | sample 5358111 | NCBI WGS metagenome assembly VFSW01 (sample SAMN11554181, study PRJNA540505) | mine drainage metagenome | isolation source: sediment from site ElyBrook_90M | place: USA: Ely Copper Mine, Vershire, VT | collected 2017 | reverse complement strand
GGATATGGATTGTCGCACCCGCGCATGCGGTCATCAGCGCACAGAATTTTGTGAAATCGGCCTCGGTGGGCTGTGAAAACGCGACCGGGATCGCGGTGTAGGCCAGTCCCAGGGCGGCAACACTGGCCGCCTCGTCCGGCAGGGCGCGCGGGTGGCTGGGCAGGCCGAGATTGATGATATGGCGCACGCCGAGCCCTGCGATGAGCTTCAATTCGGCTTCGCTGGGCTGGCCGGAGCTGGTCAGGCGCTGATCGAGCCGGTGCCAGCCATCGATCGATGTTGGGTCCGTTGATGGTGGGGTGCCGATCATGGGATTACCTCAGTGAGATTGACGGTCAATCACGCGTTAAGCGCCGATTAGGCCAAGCTCGGGGCTGGAGGCTTCGGCGCGCAGGCGTTTGGGAATCCGCCCGGCGAGCCGCGCGTTGCGCCCGGCTTGCACCGCATCGCGCATCGCGCTTGCCATGCGCACCGGGTCATGCGCGCGGGCGATGGCGGTGTTGAGCAACACGGCATCGCAGCCGAGTTCCATCGCCAAGGCGGCGTCTGAGGCGGTGCCGATGCCAGCATCGAGCACCACCGGCACGGCGCTGTGGGCGCAAATCCGCTCGATATTATAGGGGTTGGCGATGCCGAGGCCCGAGCCAATCGGTGAGCCGAGCGGCATCACCGCGCTGGCGCCGAGATCGGCGAGTTTGCGGCAGAGGATCGGGTCATCGGTGCAATAGGGCAGCACCACGAAGCCGTCTTTGACCAGGATGGCGGTGGCTTCGAGCAGGAGTTCGGCGTCGGGGTAGAGGGTTTCGCGATCGCCGATGATTTCGAGCTTGATCCAGTCGGTGCCGAGGGCTTCGCGGGCGAGATTGGCGGTGAGCACCGCGTCGCGCACGCTGGCACAGCCGGCGGTGTTGGGCAGGAGCTGATAGCGGCCACCGAGCGCATCGAGCAGGGAGCCGCCATAGGCATCCAGGCTGATCCGCCGGATCGCCATGGTCACCAAAGACGGCTCACCGGCCTCAAGGGCGGCGAGCATGGTCGCCTGGTTCGGGTAGGCGGCGGTGCCCATGAACAGGCGCGAGGGCAGGGTTTGTCCGGCGATGCGGAACGGATCGGGGGGTGTTGCGGCTTGGGTCATGTCAGCCGCCGCCGACGGCCCGGACGATTTCGATCGCATCGCCGGGCACCAGCTTGGTGCTGGCCCAGGCGCTGGCAGGCACCACCTGGTCGTTCAGCGCCACGGCGAGACCCCGGGTTTCGGCGATGCCTTTGGCGGCGAGCAGGGCGGCGATGGTGGCGGCGATCGGCTCCAGACTGCCATTGACGCGGATATCTTCGCTCATGCGATTTTACGCTCCAAATGGGGATGTGGCTGTGCTTGGGTAAAGCGCGCCGGGTGAAACGGTGCGATGCGCGGGTCGGGCGTGTCGGTGAGGATGCTGGTGGCCATGGCCTCGGCGGTGATTGGCGTGAGCAGAATACCGTTGCGGTGATGGCCGGTGGCGAGGCTGAGACCGGGCAGCTCGCTCGGGCCGAGCAAAGGGGCGTCATCGCGCGAGCCGGGGCGAAACCCGACCCAGCTTTCGAGGATTGGCAGATCTTCGATGCCGGGTAGGGCGCGCCAGGCGCCATCGAGCAGGGAAAACAGGCCTCCTGCGGTGATGCGATCATCAAAGCCGCGCTCTTCGACGGTGGCGCCGATGATCAACCGGCCATCGGCGCGCGGCACCAGATAGGCGCGCGGCGCCCACACCACGTGGCGCAGCAGCGGATCCGCCGGGTCCATTTGCACGGCGAGCATCTGGCCTTTGACCGGGCGGATGGGCGGGCGGGGAATTGGCAAATCGAGCAGGGCGGACCATGCGCCTGCCGCCAGCACCACCAGATCCGCCGGATGGGTATTTCCCGCACTGATCACGCCGGTGGCGCGGCCATGGGCGGTGGCGATGCCGGTGATCGGTGTTTGGCTATGCAGCACACCGCCGGCGCGGGTGAAAGCGGTGACCAGGGCTTGGGTGAGGCGGCGATTATCGACCTGGATATCCTGTGGCGAGGAGATCGCCCCGGCGAGATTAGGGCCGAGGCGCGGCTCGCGCAGGCGGGTTTCCGCCGGGGTGAGCCATTCGAGCGTGATGCCTTGGCTTTGTTGGAACGCCATATCATGGCGTAATTTCTCCGCGTCATCGCGGTTGAGCGCCACTAACAGCGTGCCCTCGCGCCGCAGCCCGACCGATTGGCCGGAGGCGGCTTCGAGTTCGGCGGCGAAATCGGGCCAGAGCGCGAGCGAAGCGCGGCTCAGGGTGCCCAAGGCCGCCTCGCCCGGTTCGGCTTCGCAGGCGGCGGCGAGCATACCGGCGGCGGCGAAGCTGGCTCCTTGGCCCGGTTGATCGCGCTCGAAAATCGTCACCGCCGCGCCGCCTTGCGCAAGACGCCAGCCGAGAGCGAGGCCGATGACACCGGCGCCGATGATCGCGATTTGCATCGGGTTACTCTGCTGCGGGGGCCTCGAGATAGATTTTGCTGCCCGCCTCGCGGAACTCGGTGCTTTTTTGCTCCAGGCCTGCGATCCGTTCGGCATCGGCGCGAATATCCTGGGTGATTTTCATCGAGCAGAATTTCGGCCCGCACATGGAGCAAAAATGCGCCACCTTATGGGCGTCTTTGGGCAAGGTTTCATCGTGATAGGCGCGGGCGGTGTCGGGATCGAGGCCGAGATTGAACTGATCCTGCCAGCGGAAATCAAACCGCGCCCGGCTGACCGCGTCATCGCGCAGGCGAGCGGCGGGGTGGCCTTTGGCCAAATCAGCGGCGTGGGCGGCGAGGCGATAGGTGATCACGCCTACTTTCACATCATCGCGGTTGGGCAGGCCGAGATGCTCTTTCGGGGTAACATAGCAAAGCATGGCGGTGCCGAACCAGCCGATCATCGCAGCACCGATGGCGGAGGTGATGTGATCATAGCCGGGGGCAATGTCGGTTGTTAATGGCCCTAACGTATAGAACGGCGCTTCGTGGCAGACTTTGAGTTGCCGATCCATATTCTCCTTGATTTTATGCATCGCGACATGGCCGGGCCCTTCGATCATCACCTGGCAGCCTTTCGCCCAGGCGCGCTTGGTCAGTTCGCCCAATGTATCGAGCTCGGCGAATTGGGCGGCGTCATTCGCATCGGCGATCGAGCCGGGGCGCAAGCCATCACCGAGCGAGAAGGACACATCATATTTGCGCATAATGTCGCAAATTTCATCGAAATGCGTGTAGAGAAAGCTCTCTTGGTGGTGGGCGAGGCACCAGCGGGCCATGATCGAGCCGCCGCGCGAGACGATGCCGGTGACGCGCTTGGCGGTCAGCGGGATATAAGCGAGGCGCACGCCGGCATGGATGGTGAAATAATCAACGCCCTGTTCGGCTTGTTCGATCAACGTGTCGCGGAACACCGCCCAATCGAGCTTGTCGGGATCGCCGCCGACTTTTTCCAGCGCTTGATAGATTGGCACGGTGCCGATGGGCACCGGCGAATTGCGCATGATCCAGCTGCGAATATTATGGATGTTGCGGCCGGTGGAGAGGTCCATCACCGTGTCAGCGCCCCAGCGAATGGACCAGACCAGCTTTTCGACCTCTTCGGCGGCGCCGGAGGTGACGGCGGAATTGCCGATATTGGCGTTGATTTTGACCAGGAAATTACGCCCGATAATGACCGGTTCCAGCTCGGGATGGTTGATATTGGCTGGGATGATGGCGCGCCCGGCGGCGATTTCGGCGCGGACGAATTCGGGGGTGACGAAATTGGGGATGGCGGCGCCAAAATCCTCGCCATCGGCGCGGCGCTCGGCCACACCCTCGGCGGCTTCGGCGCGGCCGATATTTTCGCGGTGCGCGACATAGATCATTTCATCGGTGATGATGCCGGCTTGGGCGAACTCATATTGAGTGATCAATTGGCCCGGATTGCCGCTGTAAATGGTGCGTGTGGCGGGGCAGGGCGGCACCAGCCGGTCGGCGGGGGCAAATCCATTATCTTCGGGCTTGACCGCGCGCGGATCGATGGCGGCAAAGCCGCGGCGCGCGATCCAGGGGGCGCGGATTTGCGGCAGGCCGGCATCGAGATCGAGCTGGAAATTATGATCGGTGAACGGGCCGGACGTGTCATAGAGCGGAAATGGCGCTTCATGCGCGGTGCTGGCGAGATCGATCACGCGGAATGGCACCGCCATGTCGGGTCGGCCGGGCGGAGCGGAATAGATTTTCCGTGAACCGGTCACCGGGCCGGTGGTGACGATGGCGGGTTTGGTTTGCACAGTCATGACGCGCTCCTGGTTCGATCCTCAGTGTTGGTTCCGGGCGAACAGCGGGAGTTTCGGTGCGCGATGTCCGTCCCTCCGCCGGCGTGACCCGGATCAGGTTCAAAGGGTTGTCGCCTTTGCGACTCTCAGCGGACACGCGCTCCGCACCCCTCGGATGAGGCGAAATCTGATCGCCTCGACCGGTTCTGTCAAGCGCGGGGGCAAAATTATTCGATGCGCGTTCACCAATGATTCACTTTTATCGGTCATCAAAGGAGGGCGAATTGGCAAAATGGTGATCGGGATGACAAGCGTGACGCGTGTGCATGGCGGGCGGTCGGCACGACGGTGGAGGCGAGAATGTCTGATGCAACCGCGCGCGTAGGTCGCGAGGCGCCGGGCGGGCGGGAAGATTGTGCGATGTCGTTGCGGGTGTTGCAGCGCCGGGTGCGTGTTGGCGAGTGGCGTGCTCGGTGTGATGCGGCGGCGCCCGAGGCGCTCGCGGTGCGGTGGTCCGCAGACCTCAAGAGGCTGGTTGGTGGCAATGTGGCTGCGTTCAGCCCGACGATTGAGCGGGTCGTGGCGCTTTTGGCGTCGGAGGCGCCGGAGCGATTAATGGACGCGATACGGCAGGTGCTGACCACCGGCGCGGACGCGCAGCTGGAGACTATGGCGGTTGCGCATGATGGAACGCGGCGTTGGTGGTGGCATGATGTATCGGCGTTACGCGGTCGCGATGGCAAAATTATGGGCATCAGCGCGCTGTGCCAGGACGTGACGGCGCGGAAAATTGATGATGAGCAGCTGCGATTTCTAGCGCGGCATGATCCGCTGACCGGGCTTGCCAATCGGGCACAATTGGCTGAGCGGCTGGAGGCGCTCGTGCGTGAGGTGGCGCCGACTGGCGGTTCGGTTGCTGCGCTGCGGATTGATCTTGATAATTTCAAAATGGTTAATGATCTTTATGGTCACGCGGCGGGGGATGCGGTGCTGCGCGCGGTGGCCGGGCGATTGCAGCGCTATGCCCGCAGCACGGATATTTTGGCGCGTGTGGGCGGTGATGAATTTGTGGTGATTATGCCAGGGGCGTCGGCGGCGCAGGCCACCAAGCTGGCGACGCGCTTGCTGGAGGCGGTGATGGAGCCTCTGGTGCCGCCGGGTTTGCATGAAATTGCGCTGTCCGCCTCGATCGGGATTGGGCTGTATCCGCGCGATGCGGCGGATGCGGCGGGGTTATTGGCGCGGGCGGATCGGGCGTTGAATTGGGTCAAGCGGGAGGGGCGCAATAATTTTGCGGTCTATGCGACGACCATGGAGCGTGACGACCAGCGGCGCCAGCGCCTGGAGCATGATCTGCGGCTCGCGTTGCACCGGGGCGAATTATCGCTGGTCTATCAGCCGGTTGTTTGCGCGCATCGTCATGTCGTGAATGGTTTTGAGGCGTTATTGCGGTGGAATAGCGCCGAGCATGGCGCGGTGCCGCCGGCGCATTTTATCCCGATTGCCGAGTCGGTGGGGCTGATGGGGCAGATTGGCACTTGGGTGTTGCGCACGGCGTGCCGCGAGGCGGCTGGTTGGCAGAATAAGTTGAAAATTGCGGTCAATGTGTCGGTGGTGCAATTTCAACAGGGGCGGCTGCCGGATGTGATTGAGCAGGTTTTGCTGGAAACCGGGCTGGAGCCGGAGCGATTGGAGATTGAAATCACCGAATCATTATTGATTCGGGAAACCGACCGGACGTTGGAGGCGTTGCGACGGATCAAGGCGCTTGGGGTGCGGATCGCGATGGATGATTTCGGCACGGGCTATTCCTCGCTGGCGACGTTGCGGACTTTTCCGTTCGATAAACTCAAGGTTGACCGAAGTTTCGTGCAGGATTTAGCTGAGCCGCCGAATGGTGAGCCGGCGGGGCCGCTCGCGATTATCAATGCGATTTTGGGCCTGGGCCGTGGGTTGCGCCTGCCGGTTGTGGTCGAAGGGGTAGAAACCGAGGCCCAGGCTGAGATTTTGCGCCGCTGCGGGTGCGATCAGATGCAGGGTTATTTGCTTAGCCGACCTTTGCCAATTGAAAATTTCGCAGCGACGGTTGCTGGAACCGATGATCAGGCCATGCTCGGTGATATTGGCGCACGGCTGGGTGTTGCGGGGCGGTAAAAATCGCTTCAATTGAGTAGTTTCGCGCTGGCGCATTTCGCGGTAGAGTGCATGCGATGAATATGGTGGCGCCGCGTCAGACGAAGCTGGTGATCGAAGTCATTTTCGATTTCGTCTGCCCTTGGTGCTATTTGGGCGTGCATCGATTGAGCCAGTTGCGCGCACGGCGACCGGATCTGGCGATCCAGCCGGTATGGCGGCCATTTTTGTTGAATCCGGATATGCCGCGCATTGGCATGAGTCGCGTTGATTATGCGTTGCGGAAATTTGGGGGTGAGGAGCGTGCGCGGCGGCTTTATGCGGCGATTAGCGAAATTGGCGCGGCTGATGGGTTGGTGTTTGATTTTGCCCGGATCACCCGCACGCCGAGTAGCGTCGATGCGCATCGGTTGCTGCGTTTTGCGATGTCGGTTGCGGGTGGTGTGACGACGGAACGGCTGGTTTTGGCTATTTTTCAGGGTTATTTCCGCGAAGGGCTGGATATTGGCCGGCGCGAGATGTTGACCCACCTGGCCGCAGGCGTGGGGCTGGATGTCGAATTGACCCGTAATTTTCTCGCGCATGATGCGGTGACGGAGGATGTGCATGCGGATAATTTGCAGGCCCATCGGCTGGGTATTAATGGTGTGCCGTTTTTTGTGATCGAACAAAACAACGCCATCGCGGGCGCACAGGAACCTGAAGTGCTGGAACGGCTCTGCGATCTGGCGGCGTCGGGGTTAATGGTCGATCATTGGGCGTCGTGATCGGGCACTCGATGCGACCATCGTTCATTTCCCATAATTATTTTACTTGACAGGAATATATGATGAATCGTCGTTCTGTGATTGCTGCTGTTCCGCTCACTGTCGCCGCTGGTGCGGTGGCGCGATTTGGCTTGGGTGAGGCGCAGGCGGCGGAGAGTTTCGCCGCTTATGTAGCCGGGTTGGGGGCGCAGGCCCGCGCGCAAGGAATTCCGGCGGGGATTACGGCGGCGGCGCTGGGCGGTTTGTCGCCTGATCCGAAAGTGATTCATTTCGATCAGCACCAGCCCGAATTTACCCTAACCTGGGCGCAATACCGGGCTCGCACCGTGACCGCGACGCGGATTGCCACCGGTCGGGCGAAGGCGGCGGCGCAGCGCTCCGTGCTGGCGGCGGTGCGGGCGCGGTTTGGCGTCTCAGCGATGCCGATCATGGGGATTTGGGGCGGCGAGACCGATTTTGGCGCGGTGCAGGGCGATTTCCAGGTGATTAATTCGCTGGTGACTTTGGCTTGGTATCGCAATAGCGCCTATTTCGCGCACGAGGCGATTGCAGCGATGCGGATCGCGGCTCGTGGTCAGCGCCCATTGAGCGGTTTGCTGGGCTCATGGGCCGGGGCAATGGGGCAGCCGCAATTCATGCCGAGCGTTTATTTGACCACGGCGGTGGATTATGCTGGCACTGGGCGGCCGAATATCTGGACCGATGTGCCCGACACGCTCGCATCGATTGGGAATTATTTGCATAAAGCCGGATGGATTCCGGGTCTACCGTCGAGCGAGCCGGTGTTGATCCCGCCGGGATTTGATGTTGCTCTCGCGGGAAGGGCACATCATTTGCCGGTCTCGCGTTGGATGGCGATGGGGGTGCGGCGGTTTCCGGGTGCGCCACGTGTGGCAATGGCGACCGAGGCTTCGGTGCTGTTGCCCGATGGGAAGCAGGGCGAGGCGTTTTTGGTTTATGCGAATTTCGAGGCGATCCGCCGCTATAACCCGTCTGATTTGTACGCGCTGGCGATTGGCACGCTCGGCCACGCGATTATTGCGTGAGCGTGATGCGCCGCTTGATTATTCTGCTGCTGCCGCTGGCTTTGGCGGGTTGTGGTTTATTCGCCCATCAGCGCGGTGGGCCGCCGCCCGGTGCGGTGCACGCGGTGCTGGGCGCGCCGTATCAAGCGGATGGTCTTTGGCATTATCCGCGCGATTTTAGCCATTATCGGCGCACCGGGCTCGCAGTGGTCATTCCGCCCGGCCACGGGGCGGCGACGCTGGATGGTGAGGCGTTTCATCAGGACGGGTTGAGTGCGCAAAGCCAAGTGTTGAAATTACCGTCCCTGGTTCGGGTGACCAATCTGGCTAATGGGCGCAGCCTGACGGTGCGGGTGAATGATCGTGGTCCCGCCCAGCCGGGCCGGGTGCTGGCGGTGACGCGCAAAGTGGCGGCGTTGCTCGGCATCCACGCTAACGGTGTAGCCGAAGTGCGGGTGCGGCTATTGGCGGTGCGTTCAGCGGCGCTGCGGGCCAGTTTGGCGCAGGGGCACGGTGCGCCAGCCCATGCAGTGCCGGTTGGAGACGTGCAGGCGAGCAGCCTCGCGCCGCCGCCAGGGGCCGCGGGTCAGGCCGGGCCGGTGCAAGGTGCTGTGACGGCGACGAATGCGGGTCATTTGCCGAATGTAGCGACGGGCTTGTCGGGGATTGTGCGGCAGGGGCAACCGGATCCGGGTCCGCTTTATGTTGAAATTCCGGGCTTTGGCAGCGTTGATGGGGCGGCGGGCATTCGCGCACGGCTCGGCGCGATGGCCGGTGCGATCGTGCCGCAAACAAAGGGAGGGCAGACCTTGTTTGCGATCATGCTGGGTCCGTACGGGTCGGTGGCGGCGGCGGATGCGGCGTTGCAGGCGACCTCGGCGCAGGGTGTGGCCGATCCTGAAATCACCGTGCGTTAGGCGTGAGGCCAGCATGGCAGGGCTGTTCATCACCATGGAAGGCGGCGAAGGGGTTGGCAAATCAACCCAGATTGTCCGCCTCGCGGTAAAGCTGCGCGCGGTGCGGGGGGATCAGGTGCTGGTGACCCGTGAGCCGGGTGGCACACCAGGGGCGGAGGCGATCAGGGGGTTGATGTTGCAAGCGGGGCATGATTTTGCGCCGCTGACCGATACGCTTTTGGTTTATGCAGCACGGGCGGAGCATGCGCGGATGTTGCGGGCGGCGTTGCAGGCGGGACGGACGGTGCTGTGCGATCGATTTTTCGACAGCACGCTTGCGTATCAGGGTTATGGGTTGGGGGTTGATCGGGGCTTGATTGCGTCGTTGCGTGATCAAATTGGGTTGGAGCCGGATTTGACCCTGATTTTGGACGCGCCGCCCGCGATCACGGAGGCACGGCGGGCGGCAAGGTTGGCGGCCCGCCCGATGGATGATCGGTATGAGCGGTTCGATGCGGAGTTTGCTGCTCGTGTGGCGGCGGGGTTTCGCGCCATTGCGGCGGCTGAGCCCGGACGATGTGCGTTGATTGATGCGCGTGGCGCGACCGAGCAGGTGGCGGGTCTGATTGAGCGGGTGTTGGCCGAGCGGCTTAGTTTGTCATGCTAACGCCTGCGCAAAATCCTGAGCTGCGCGGGCAGGACCCGGCGGTGGCGACGCTGGTGGCGGCGGCGCGCAGTGGGCGGTTGCATCATGGCTGGCTGCTTTGCGGCAAGCCGGGGATTGGCAAAGCGACCTTGGCTTACCGATTTGCCCGTTGGCTGTTAGCGGGCGGGCAGAGCGATGATTTGCGTTTGGAGCCGAGTAACCCGATTTTTCGCCGGGTGGCGGCGGGTGCGCATGCCGATTTAAAGGTGCTGGAGCGCCGGGTCAATGAAAAGACCAAGCGGCTGCAAGGCGAAATCGTGATCGATACGATCCGCGAGGTGGGTGATTTTCTTCATTTGACGGCTGGAGAGGGTGGTTGGCGGGTGGTGCTGGTGGATGAGGCGGAAACGCTCAATCGCAATGCCGCCAATGCGATGCTAAAGCTGCTGGAAGATCCGCCACCGCGCTCGATCTGGTTACTGGTGTGCAATGCGCCGGGGCGGCTGCCGATTACCGTGCGCAGCCGGTGTCGACTGTTGGATTTATCGCTGCTGCCGGATGCGGTTGTCGATGATTTGGTCGCGCAAAATTTGCCGACGCTGACGCCCGCTGATCGCACGCGGTTGGTGGCTATTGCGGAGGGATCGATTGGGCGGGCGTTGATGTTGGCGGGGGCGAATGGTGGTGCGTTGGCCGATCATGTAGTCGAGGCGTTGGCCGCGCCGGTGCCGCCGTTCCGTGCGGCCGCGATTGCGGATGCGGTGGCCAAGGCCGAGGATGGCTTTGGGATTTTCATGGATTTGCTGCGCAGCGCGCTGGCGGCGGAGCTACGCCTGCGTGCGCGTGATGCGGCGCCGATGCCGCCCTCGCTTGCCGGGCGTGCGGCTCTCTGGCAGGAACTAGCGCGCACGGAGGCGATGGTCGATGGGCTGACGCTTGATCCGCGTGCTGCGATTTTAACGGTTTTGCACCAGCTCCAGGCACCATGACACAACGTTATTATATCACGACGCCGATTTTCTATGTCAATGGCGATCCACATATCGGTCACGCTTATACGGCGGTGGCGGCTGATGTGATGGCGCGGTTTCGTCGCTTGCAGGGCCGAGATGTTTGGTTTCTGACCGGCACCGATGAGCATGGCCAGAAGGTCGAGGCGGCGGCGCGGCTCGCGGGGCTCGATCCGCAGGCGTTTTCCGATGATATTTCGGCCCGGTTTCGCGCCATGGTGCGTTCGATGAATATTTCGCATGATGATTTCATTCGCACCACCGAGCCGCGTCATAAGGCGGCATGCGCGGCGCTGTGGCAAAGGCTGGAGGCGGCTGGGATGATTTATCTTGGTCATTATGAAGGCTGGTATGCGACACGCGATGAAGCATTTTATGGCGAGGATGAGCTGAGCATTGGTGCTGATGGCATCAAGCGTGCGCCCACCGGTGCGCCGGTGGAATGGATGCGTGAGCCGTCGTATTTTTTTCGTCTGAGCGCGTTCGCTGAGCGGCTTTTGGCGTTGTATGAGGAAAATCAGAGCTTTATTCAGCCGGCCTCCAGCCGCAATGAGGTGATGAGCTTTGTTCGGGGTGGTTTGCGCGATTTATCGGTGAGTCGCACCAGCTTCACCTGGGGGGTGAAGGTGCCGGGCGATCCCGCGCATGTGATGTATGTTTGGATCGATGCTTTAACGAACTATTTGACCGCGCTGGGCTATCCGGATGAGCAGGCGGAGCGGATGGCGTTTTGGCCTGCAGATGTGCATTTGGTTGGCAAGGAAATCACCCGGTTTCATGCGATTTATTGGCCGGCGATGCTGATGGCGGCGGGCTTGCCCTTACCGCGCCACGTATTCGGTCATGGCTGGTGGACGGTTGAGGGTGAGAAAATGAGCAAATCGCTCGGCAATGCGCTGGCGGTGCAGCCTTTGATCGATGAATTTGGCCTTGATCCGTTGCGGTTTTTTCTGCTGCGCGAGATGCCGTTTGGCAATGACGGTGATTTTTCGCGCCGGGCGCTGATCAACCGGCTGAATGTTGAATTGGCCAATGATCTGGGCAATCTCGCCCAACGCACCTTGTCGTTCATCGCTAAGAATGCGGGCGCCATCGTGCCGGTGCGCGGGGAGCCGCAGCCTGCGGATTGGGCGCTGCGCGATTTGGCGGCGGGCTTGCCCGAGCGGGTGGCGGCGGCGATGGACCGGATGGCGCTACAGGAGGCGCTGGAAGAAATTTGGAAATTGGTGCGCGCTTGCAACGCCTATATTGATCATCAAGCGCCCTGGACATTACGCAAAACCGATCCGGTGCGGATGGCGAGCGTGTTGCGTGACTTGATCGAGTGTTTGCGGGTGATTGGGATTTTGCTGCAACCTTTCATGCCTGATACGATGGCGAAACTGCTTGATCAGCTTGGTGTGGCCGCAACGGCGCGTGACTTTAGTGCGTTAACCCAAGGGTTGGTTGATAACGAGCCGTTACCACAGCCATCGGGCTTGTTTCCGCGCTTCGTTGAGCCGGTGTGATGGGTGTTACCACAGCACTTGCGGCGTTTAGCGTCGCGGCGCTGATCCTGACCATTACGCCGGGTTTGGATACGACCTTGGTGCTGCGCGCGGCACTCACCGGCCATCGGCGCGCCGCGATGCAGGCGGGGCTTGGCATTATCGCGGGGATGTCGGTTTGGGGTGTTGCGGCGGCGTTTGGGATTGGGTTGTTGCTGTCGCTATCGCTGGTGGCGGGGGCGATCATTCGGCTGGTGGGGGCGGCCTATTTATTCGCGCTGGGTGTGCAGTTTATTCGCCGCCCGCGTGAGCGGATCGACATTGCTGATCAAAACGGGCCGGGTGGCGCCTGGTTACGGCGTGGGTTTTTGAGCAATTTGCTCAACCCGAAAATCGGCGTGTTTTACGCGACGTTGCTGCCGCAATTTCTGCCGGTCGGCGTGGCACCAACGCCGTTTTTGCTTTTGCTGACCTTGATCCATATCATCGAGACGATTGGCTGGTTTGTGCTGCTCGGCTTGGCGGCGGACCGATTTGCTGCAGCACTGCGCCGCCCGGCGATGATCCGCGCGATGGACCGGGTGACGGGTATTGTGCTGTTCGGCTTTGGTGCGAAGCTGCTCTATGATTTTGCCTCTTCGCTGCGCGCGGCGCGCGCGGTATGAGTATGATTGAGCCGTTCTGGTCAGGATTTTGCGCGCGCACCGGCATCACCGGACCGGTGCCGCTGGTAACGGCTTTTGGCAATCCGGGAGCGCAGCAGGACGCTTTGGCGGCGCTGGTATTGGCTGGGCGCAAGCGGGCGACGGCGGGGCTATTGGCGGAGTATGAGGCTGAGCAGTTGCCATTGCCGCAGAAGGGCGATTTGGAGATTTTTACCGACGGGTCGGCCACGCCGTTGGGTGTCATTCGCACCACCGAGATGCGGGTGGGGCCGTTCATATCGGTGGATGCAGCGTTCGCGGCGGATGAGGGTGAGGGGGATGGTTCACTGGATTATTGGCGGGACGAACATCGGCGATTTTTTCAGGCGGTAGCTGATGCGCAAGGGTATGCGTTTTCCGAGCAGAGTTTGGTGGTGTTTGTGCGATTTGAGTTGATTGGTTGATTTTTAAGGGTGGATGTAGAGTGTATTGGTTTGGTGATCGATGAAAAGCTCGTGGCGGCGGATGAAATTTTCGCCGAGGATAACGAGGCCGAACGGCAGAACGGCATGGTTAAGCACGGTCACCACCGGATGTGTCAGCCGCACGCCACCGATGCTGAGGCTCTGCAATCGATATGCGGTGACTTTCGCGTGATGAGCGCCGATCCCGGTGGTGAAATGGATGCCAAGGCGGTGCGGACGCGGACCATGGCGGCTTATCCTTGCGAAGGTGCCCGGCGACAGCACGGTATTGGTTGCGCCGGTATCGAGCAGGGCGGTGACCGGGTGACCATTGATCTGCATGGCAAACTCGATGGCACTATTGCCTCGGGCAAGTTCGAAATGCACGGTGGCTGCCGGCCCAGACCATGGTTTCAGGGTGCTGCAATAGCCGGTTTTGAGCAAAAAAATCTGATCGGCGGGAAAATCGATATCCTCATCGTAATGAGCGAGAATATCATTGCCAATGGCGCCACTAACGGCGCTTTGGTCCGGATCGCTGTTGACCGGCGCACGCACGATCGGCATCCGCAAGCCGCCTGCTATAGCGCCGCCGAAAGCCAGCGTTTTCACTTGCGCCGTGGCGTTGCGCGCGGAACCACCGACGCCATTCAGGGTCAAGCGGCGGTCAAACACCACGGGCAGGTGGAATTGTTTCACGCCCGCGGGCGAGACGGAGGAGATAATCGCGCCGGTGTCAAACAGCATCGTGGCGGGTTGGCCGTTGATGCGGGCGGGGAATACCGGCTCGCCATGCCGGAACGATATTGTCAGGAGTGCGACTGGCTTCGGCTGGCACGTGGATTGGGCGGCGCAACCGGCCAGCGCCAAACCGAGGCTAACACCGAACAGGCAACGAAGAGCGTGCATAGCTGACATAACGCAGTGAAAGTACCGCTCTCCGATGCGCCTGTCAACGCCCGGCGATCGTGGCCTTGACCAGGGCGGGGGTGAGGATTTGTGGGAGAATCTGGCCGGGGCTGTGCGGCGGATAATAGACGTAAAGTGGCACGCCATCGCGGTGATGGGCGGCAAGATAGCGGGTGATTGCCGGGTTCCGGTTGGTCCAATCGCCTTGCATCAATATAATGTGATGACGGGCGAAATCGGCGCGCACGGCGGCGGGTTCGAGGGCGACGCGCTCATTCACCTGACAGGTGATGCACCAAGCCGCACTCATATCAACGAAAACCGGGGTGCCTGCCGCGCGCAGAGTGGCGAGTCGGGTGGTCGAGAAGGCGGTGGCGCCAGCGATTCCGATGCCGGTTTTCGTATGCGCAGCTGGGGTGAGCCGTGGCAGCAAAGCGATGGCGGCGATGACGGCAAGGAGCGAAA
>VFSW01008507.1_pt1 | contig 14729 bp, 12 predicted proteins | sample 5358111 | NCBI WGS metagenome assembly VFSW01 (sample SAMN11554181, study PRJNA540505) | mine drainage metagenome | isolation source: sediment from site ElyBrook_90M | place: USA: Ely Copper Mine, Vershire, VT | collected 2017 | reverse complement strand
ATATGACGTGCAAAATCTCATTGCACGGAAGCTGATATTCGCCAAGTATCGCAATTGTTAAGGGTTGTCGGATACCTGCCCTCAAACACAAGGCTGTCAGGATACAACAGAAGGCTGTGGGCAGGTGTCGGACAAGCCTTAACATGTCCGGACTTTAAAACGGATAATCCTTATCATCTCTCAAAGTTCCGCTTTTTGATTGACCGGCGGCATCACCAAATGGAATGTCAAAATCATTATCCTTCTGCGGTAATTTCTGCGATGCCGGTTGCGCCGCATCACTCGTCATCTTCACACCGAGTATTTGCATTTCGCTGACAATGATCTCCGTGGAGTAGCGATCCTGCCCTTCTTTGGTCTGCCACTTGCGGGTCTGCAATTTCCCCTCGACATAGATCTGTGAGCCTTTCTTCAGATACTCTCCCGCCATCTCGGCCAGGCGGCGGTAGAACACCAGATTGTGCCACTCTTTTTTGACTTGCTTGACACCAGATTTATCTTTCCAGTTTTCGGTTGTAGCAATCGTGACATTGGCCACGGATTCTCCATTAGTCATTTTCTTGATGTCTGGATCTTTGCCAAGATTGCCGACAAGTATCACCTTATTTACCGATGCCATTTAAACTCCCCTCGCGCTTATATTGAAATATGATGCATAAAAATGCCTATCAATATTTAATATGATGTGAATATTATTGACGTAATCTATATCAATATAATATATGATGCAACATATGTATAAATTTAAGTAGGCGGAATTAATATGATGCTAACAATAACCCCCGGGGACTTCAGAAGGCTATCTGAGTCGTGTCAAAAGGAGTTAATAGGGCTTCTTGGATTTATGGGTGGATCGGAGCATGACGAAAGTGATGAATCGATTCCTTACGAATTCACCCAGGAGCATTCCTTGCAGGGCGAACCGCACTTCTCTTTAAGTGAAGAGAGCAATCTCTCATCAGGCACAAAGCAAGTCATCGACATAAATTTCGATCAAGCTAAAGAGTTAATAGCCAATATCAGTGCAAAGAGTATTGCTACATTGAGCAAATTTACTGACGGTCAGTCAATTCCACTCAATGAGCTTATTGGAGCGCATCAGCCTTATGCCAACCTGTCTGATTTAAAGAGGAGCTTTGTAGGCGCAGTAAATCGACGCCTTAGAACTGTAACTGGTAACCGACGAGCTGTATTGTTTCTGACGGTCACGCCAAATTCAGAGGCAGATGCAATTAAAATTTCCGTTCGCAGCAGTACGGCCAATGCGCTAAAACAAGCACTGAATATTTGAATGAGTCTCTTCGATTCCGGAGAGTGTTTAAAAGCTAAGCTTCCATCCTTCCGATGGTCGAAACATTTTATGTTAGGACAATCGTGCAATCTAAATTTATCGTTTTATTGATTGGGTTGAGTCTGGGGCTGGTCAGTCTGGACTCGGTTGCCGATGAGGAAAATACCTTTCCAATTTCGTTTCAGAAAAACATCAGCACTTATACCGTCAATAAAGATGGCAGCTTCCAAGAGGTGCGAGAGACTGCAGAGCGTATTGAAAACGAGGATGGCGTTTCAAATCATGGAGAAAGAAAAATCTCTTACATCCCCGAGCTTGAAACCGTCAAAGTGTTAAGTGCCTATACCATCCTGCCCAATGGATCACGAATCAAAGTTCCTACGCAGAATATTCGCACCGCAAAAGGTGATATGGATACCGAGGCGGCAAGTTATAGCGATACTCAATACAGGGTGATCATTTATCCGAATGTGGTCGTGGGAAGTCAGCTATACGTGAAATATATCAAGCTTCGTCACGCCCCATTGTTCCCGGGTCAATTCGCTTTCAGGCAGACCATTTCTCCCTATATCAAAGAGGCAGATTTTGAGCTAAATATCAATTTCGATAAACGAATTGATGTCAAAGTTTATGCCTACGTTGTAGGGCAAGAGAAATTGCCCGATAGGGATGGCATGCACCGTTACCACTTCACTTTCAGGCAGGACAAAGCTATCCCTGTGGAGTCCGACCAGATTGAGAGTGCTGACTATGCGCCGTATGTCCAGGCAACCACCTTTGCTGACTATGGGGCGTTGGGAACGGCATATCAGGAAAAATCAAAACGACAGGTTAAGGTTACGCCAGTTATTCAGAAGCTGGCAGATGAACTGACCATCGGCATTGATGACAAAAAAGAGCAAGCACGAATCCTGTATAACTGGGTAAGCAAGAACATCCGATATGTTGGGTCATACATTGGCAATGGCGGATATGTTCCACATGATTCGCAAACCATTCTGGACAATCGATGGGGTGACTGCAAGGATCATGTAGTGATACTGGGTGCGTTACTTGCTGCGAAAGGCATAGACAGCAGCCCGACATTGATCAATACAGAACATACGTATGTGCTCCCTAAGCTTGCAGCACTGGTATTCGACCATGTCATTACTTATATTCCCAGTCTGGATTTGTATCTTGATTCGACTGCTCAGTTCGCACCTTTTGGAACGCTGCCTGCCTCAGATATGGATAAGCAAGTGGTGTTAACCGGGCTCAATAGATTAGGCAAAACGCCGCCTATGCTAGCCGCTCAGAATACAGCCAGATCGATGACTTTACTGAAGCTGATGGCTGATGGGACGATACAAGGATCAAGCAAACTTGTTACTTCGGGTGATACAGAAATTACGTATCGGAACAAGCAATTCTCAATTCAAGGAATGCCTCAAATCGAGGTTGTCAGAAGCATATTGAGAAAAAGCAATTTGACCGGTATTGGCGAGATACAGTCAAGCGACCCGAATGATCTCACTAAACCGTTTGTAGTAACTACAACGTTCACGTTGGATCCAGTATCGAATTTTCCGGGTCCAGCCGCCATGCCTATACCTGCTGGCATTGATTTTGGAGTGATCTCGGGCGATATGCTGCCCAAACCGAAGGATAAGCTTAGCCTGCCTGAGAATTGTGAGTCGTTTGCTTTCAGCAATCACTACGAGATAGAGTTTCCTTCCAATATCAAAATTACGCATATACCAAATAATGTAAGCTATCGCGATGATGCGACTCAATACACGGCAACATACACACTCACAGATAATAAGTTGGCAATTAACCGCGAGCTTGTTTCGGCACATCCGACAATGGTTTGCGGTGAAGCCGAAAATGAAATGGATAAAAAATTCTTCCCGATTTTCCAGCGAGACATGCGGGCGCAGGTAATTTACGAATAATTTAGCCATTTAATTCAACGGGTACGTCACTTGAAGGGAGTTGTATATGTGGGAAAAAATAAAAGGTGCTGGCACTTTTGTTCTTGGATTGGGTTTTATCGTCCTCATGGCTCTCATCGTCGGCCTGTTTATCCATGGCGGAGCATGGCTTGGTGCCAAAGTTTATCCTTGGCTTGTATCCATCTCATTGATCACATTAGTTGTTACCGTGCTTGTTCTATTCCCCCTCTCACTTATTCATCGCGCCCGTGGTTTCGCATCAGTAAGTCTCTTAATCGCGACCTATGTATTTGGGCTGTCGCTTTGGGTTTGGGGGCTGCTACTCACATATCACTTGTGGGGCGCAGGGGCGGTTTTTCTCGGCCTATTTCTTTTTGGCATCGGAGTTGTCCCCATTGCCATGCTAGCCACACTCTTCAATGGTATGTGGCCCCAGTTGGGTGAGCTTGTAATTCTCACAGTCCTCGTATTAGGAGTCCGCGCATACAGTATGTACGTCGCCCAAAAGGCAGACCGGGAGGCATATGGTGAATAGTTCACTAACCCTTATCAAGCTGTGCTGCACTTCAAACTTGAATCTACAGGAAAATACATGCCGATAGCCATTCTTTACCTTTGTATTGCATCCCTGTTTCTAGGTGCCGCACCTTTACCGTATGGATACTACTCGTTGCTTAGATGGTTTGCTTTTGGTGTTTTTGCCTATGCCGCCATAATTTCACATCATAGGAAATATCAAAGCCTTCCTTGGGTCTTCGGATTGGTAGCAATTATTTTCAATCCATTATTTAAAATCCACTTCACTAAAGAGATGTGGGTTCTAATCGACCTAGCAGCAGGCTTTCTGCTCTTGGTTACGTACAAGGATCTGATTAACAGCGAACCAACATTATCTAAGCTAAGCAGTCCGGAAATTTTGCCTACAGTGACACTTGACGGAAGTAACTACGAACATGCAATACCTGTTTCTTCTGTTGAAGAAGAATATGCATGGATCGAAGCCCATTTTCCTGGTGCTAAAAGGACTACTCAGGAGGTTCACTCAACCGATGGAGGATTGGTTGATGTACTTGAAATACAGACCGTCGATGGTTCAACTAGAAAAGTCTATTTCGATATGAACGGGATTCTTGCACAATGGGTTCTTGCAAGAAAATCCTCATCAGAAAACAAACGACTTTGAGCTTATTCGACAAAGGCATTGAATCAGTTTCAGGTTTGCTGAAAATCTTCGAATCATCTATAGGGATGCCCCAATGGTACGCGGCAGCACCTGTGGCATCGTTGCAGAACCTGGCATCCAGGCCGGTCAGGTCGATCTGGTGATCGAGCAGATAATTCAGTGCGTGTTCGATAGTTCCGGGTAAGAGTTGTCTTTGCAGGTCCACCGCAATGAAGCGTGGACTGGTGTCGATGTGTTTGTAGCGTGCCATTTATTTACCCGCAAATTCGTCAACCTGTTCGACCTTGATATTTAATTTGGTTCACGGCACGATGTGGGAATGATTAGAATTTTTCTACAGCTTCGTTAGCAGGCAAGGGGGACGTATGCGTTCATCAAAACTGAAGTTTCTATTGGTGCTTGCTGCCAGCCTCGTTTGTGGCCCGGCACTTGCAGACTTGCCAATCGCGCTCATCGACGAGTCAAGTCTCTCTTACAACTTGTCTCCGTCGAACTACGACAATTCTCCGAGTAACTATGACAACTCAATCAGCAATTACGACAACTCACCAAGCAACTACGACAACTCCGAGAGCAACTATGACAATAGTGCCTCAAACTATGACAACGGCCGCAGTGGAGACAGGCGCCTAATCGATAAGGACGGTGGCTCGCTGAAGTTCGCTGGTTACTACGTTGCCGCAAAGAACGGTACAACGAACTTCTATTCCCCGCGAGGAAAGCGAATGTTCTACAACCCAAAAAAGGGGCGCGGCATCTTTGGCGGGAAAGACGGAAGCTTCTGCGGGGTGCTCGCTCGAGTAAACGGCGAGCATGCTCTGGCGCTTACCGAGCGCGGTGCAAAAATTCTTCTGCTGTCCGAGTAGTAAATTCGAGAAGTCATTCCATGTCAACCAACCAAACGAACTCTCCGCTGTCTGACGCTCAAGCTGATGCAATTGCACAATTGCTGAATACGAGAAACCAACTGACTGTTCAGTACACCCGGGAGCGCGTACTCAAAGAGGCGGCAGATTACATTCTACGACTTTCAGAGGCTGGTGACGTTATCGCGTGCGTTCAAGTCAAGAAGGTTCAGTGGTATCAAGCCGAGGTTTTGCATCTCACTGTTGCTGAAGCATACGAGCACAAGGGGCACGCAAAAGTCCTTCTTTGCGAAGCTGAGCGCAAAGCCCGAGCGAAGGACGCTCGCATTCTTCAATGCACTATCCGTGCTGACAACGTCGCGAGCCGCGGCCTTTTTGAGGGCTTCGGCTTTGTGCATGCAAGCACGTTTCTCAATCAGGGTAGCGGCAAAAACGTGGGGGTCTTCCAGAAGGTTCTCGCGAATGCCTGCTAACCCGGCAGTCAGCTAACTCTTGTGTTGCCGCCAGGAGGCGCTCAGCGCAAATCCGCGATAGCGAATGACCGGTTGAGACCGCCGTTAAACGTGGTAGTTTGCAAATTTGGAAAGCGGACCTTCCCGCAGGCTGAGCCGATCGCCTTTTTAGCAAACCGTCACAGTCTGGTAAGGCCGACTTCCGGTCCTCGGCCTAAGCGGTCTGTGGGGATTTCCTAAAAAGGCGGTCGGTGTTGTCTGCCGGAAGGTCCGCTTTCGTCTTTTTCAAATCGACACTAAGTCGTGAGTTCGTACACCATGTCCCCGACAAAGCGCCTGAAAGACTCGTTCTCAACGAACTGCTTGTAGACTTGAGTGTCATCCTTGAGTAGCACCTGCATCACCTTGGCCAGCGCCTGGTCATGAGCCATGCGTGCTGTGTGCGGCGTGTTCTCCTTGGCATTCTGATAAGTCTTGTCGGAAGCGACCTTGGGGGCAATATCGTCGCGAATACGTTTCGCAACGTGATCTGCATCGGTGAACAGCGTGCCGAAGTGTTCGTTGAAAGTCTTGAGGATGTTGCTCAAACGGTCGAGCTCAGGCTCGCCTTTACCGCCCCCAGTATCCGTCGGGATGGGTTCAATCTCGGCATCTGCATCCGCCAACGCAATCTTCATAACCGCTTTTTTCTCGACGCGGTAACTATCCATATCAATGGCTTCCAAAATTCCCTTGGCGAGGTCTTCTTCCTTCGGCGCGGGTAATTTTGGCGTGAGCAGGTTGAGGAGTATCGAGAGTTTCTCCCACTCTGGGTTGGTGTAGGGGATTACCGATGCGAGGAAGTCGTAGGTGCGGCAGAAAACTTTGGCCTTGCCCTTGAATTCCACCTGCTGATCCTCGTCCAATGTGTCTTTGTAGACCGATACGCACGCATCAAGGATCGGGTCGAGCTTGTCGCGGTCGGCACCATCGAGGAACAACTTGACCAATTCTTGTACCTGCGCCGGTGAGTACACTTGCGCACCATCGAGTGCGGCCTTCAGATCATGCAGCTTGTTGGGGTCAGTCTCTTCCGCAAGCAGCGTCGTGCGGTAGTAATCCTGAAAGGCAAAGGTAATCGCGTCGCTATTGTTCTGGAAGTCCAAAACAAAGCAGTCATGCTTCTGCGGGTGCGCTCTGTTGATCCTCGACAGCGTCTGCACCGCCTTGATGCCTGAGAGTGGCTTGTCCACGTACATCGTGTGCAAAAGAGGTTCGTCGTAGCCTGTTTGGAACTTGTCGGCGCAGATCAGGAAGCGGTACGGGTCTTCTTGAATCTTGTCGGCGATGTCGCCGCTCGAAAACCCATTGATTGATTTCTCGCTCACCTTGATACCGCCGTACTCATACTCGCCGGAGAAGGCAACGATGGCCTGATATGGGCTCTTACGCTCAATGAGATAATCCTTGAAAGCGTGGTAATACTGGATCGCACGCTCGATGCCACTGGACACCACCATCGCCCGTGCCTGCCCGCCAATCTTCCCCGCCGCGAGCACCTGCTCGTGGAAGTGATCCACCATGATCTCGGCCTTGAGCCGGATCGCATGGTCGTGGCTCTCCACATATTTGCGCAGCTTTTTCTTCGCCTTTTTGGTATCGAACTCGGGATCGCTCTCGATCTTTTTAACCAGTTTGTAGTAGCTGTCCACTGGCGTGTAGGTTTTCAACACATCGAGGATGAAGCGCTCTTCGATAGCCTGTTTCATGGTGTAGCTATGGAATGGCTTGTGCTTGACCTTACCCACGGCATCCGGCGGCAGCGACTCGCCGAACATCTCCAATGTTTTGGGTTTGGGGGTGGCGGTAAATGCGAAGTAGCTGGCATTGGTCAGCATCTTGCGCGCCGCCATACGTTTCTCAAGTGCTTCGTTTACCGTATCTTCGGGGTCCACCTCGGCTTCCTCGCCCTCAGCCGCATCGCCTAGCGCCTTGCTCATCGCCGCCGAAGTCTTGCCGCCCTGGCTCGAATGCGCTTCGTCGATGACGATGGCGAAGGTCTTGCCGCCCTCAGTAGCAATCTCGTCAAGGATGAAAGGGAACTTCTGCACCGTCGAAACGATGATCTTTTTCCCCTCCTGAATAAACTTGCGGAGATCGCCCGAGTGCTCGGCATGTCCCACCGTCGCACCCACCTGCATGAACTGCTTAATGGTCTTCTGTATCTGGTCGTCGAGGATGCGCCGGTCGGTAACGACGATCACCGAGTCGAATATCTCCTTGCCGTCGCGCTTCACGCCGATGAGTTGATGCGAAAGCCAGGCGATGGAGTTGGACTTGCCACTACCCGCCGAGTGTTGCACGAGATAGCGCTTACCAGCACCATTGGTGCGTACATTGTCCAACGCCTGCCGCACCACTCCGAGCTGGTGGTAGCGGGGGAATACCTGGCTGCGCTTTTTCTTGCCCGTCTTCGCATTCTTCGTCTCAACGATCTGGGCGTAATTTTCGAGGATGTCGGTCAGCCCCGCCGGGGTGAGCACCATTTTCCAGAGATAGTCGGTCTTGAGACCCTGTGAGTTGGGCGGGTTACCCGCGCCGTCGTTGTAGCCCTTGTTGAAAGGCAGGAACCATGAGCCTTTGCCCTTAAGCTCGGTACACATTTTTACTTCGCTGTCGTCCACCGCGAAATGCACCACGCAGCGGCCAAACTCAAATAACTTCTCGCGCGGGTCGCGGTCGCGGCGGTACTGCTCCACCGCGTCCTCGACGGTTTGCTTGGTGAGGCTGTTCTTCAACTCGAAGGTAGCGATGGGCAGGCCGTTGATGAACAGGCCCAGATCGAGCGAACGGCGTGTTTCGTCGTTGCTGTAGGCGAGCTGGCGCGTGATCGAGAAGCGGTTCTGGGCGTGCAGTGCTTGCGCCTTGGCGTTGCCCTCCGATGGCGTACCGTAGAAGAGGTCAAAATGTCCGGCGGGATGGTGCTCGATTCCTTTGCGCAACACGTCGATGACGCCGCGATTATGAATCTCGGACGAGAGGCGCGAGAGGAACTTGAGGCGGCTGATGTCCTTGGTATCATTTGCATCGGCCATTGCCAGCTTCTTGAACGCTTCGGGCTGGGTGACGCGCAGGAAGGCGAAGAATTGCGGCACATCGAGCGCATGGGCGCGGTCGAAGTCCTTCGCGCAACCAGCGAAATAGCCGGTACCGCCATAAGGCGCTGGCGGCTCGGCGACCACGTTCGCCATGACGGAAAGGCCATCCACGCCGGTCATGTGGTGCATGATGAGAGTCTCTAAACCCTTCTCGCTGGTGTCAGTAGTCATGCGGTGGCTTCCTCGTCAGTAGATTCGGTCTCGTCGCTCATGTCGGCGGCGTCCTCTGCGGAATCGGGCGCTGATTCTTCGGGCAGTCGCGCTGCCGCCTCGCGCACATCGAGCTTGCCGGTGACTACATCGGCGATCAAGCGGGTGCGGTATTCGCGGAGAAGGTCGATTTCGCGTTCGATGCGACTAATGGTTCGATCAACAGGTAGCGACAAGCTCAAAAGGGACGAGGCAATCACCGTTTGCTCGGTGATAGGTGGCTTTGCTACTCGTTGAGATTTCACCACTCCCCCTGTTATTAGCGGCTGAGCATTTGCATTTGAAAGGCGGTTAAGGTTCATAACCCTAAGTTGCGCTGCCAGATACGATGTATCGAATCCTACAATACGAGTTATGCGGAGCGCGTTGTCGGTAATCCATGCGGCACCATTTACTTCATGAACATTTCCGCATAAGGCACCGACACGACCAATGACTACGGTTGAGTTGAGCGAGTTACTCTGATCAGTAAATCCCATGACACCATTGCCACCTATGACAGGCACAGCATGTGTTTCACTTGCCTCGCTCATTACGCGCGTTGGGTCAGCAAAATCTCCAGACCTTATCGAAATGCATCGCCGCAGTGGCCACACCTCCCAATGTGCAGGAATCTGTCCCAGCCAGGAAATGCCGGAATCCTTGAGCTGCACATCTGCATCGAGACCGCGCGTGACTGCGCGGTGAATGATTGCCTGCTTCTGTTCGTTCAACAGTGCGATGGTTTTACGCTTGGCCCGTATCGCCTTGTCTAGCCGATGCGTGGCGTGGTCGAGGAAGCGCACGATGGCGGCTTGTTCTTTGAGCGACGGAAGAAACACCGGCATTCTCTTAAAGTCCGTCCACGCCAAGTTCTGGCGAAGACCAGAACCCATGCCGTAAAGCACCTTGCATAAGTCGTATGTGTTCAGCAATTGATAACCGAACTCGGGGAGTACCACCCCCGTGATTTTCATGCAGATGTATGCTGAGGTGATGATTCCATGATCCCGCACTATGCCGATTCTCAAGCTGGTCTTGTCGTTCTGAAGATCAGTGGAGCGAATGATGATGTCACCCGGCTCGACGATTTGATAGGTTTCAAACGAATCGGGCATTAGCCCGCGTAGCCCTTCTGGCTTGACGACGATGCGACCATAGCTGAGGGACAGCACGCGCTTTTCCTTCAAGCCTATATTCTTGACCTGCTTCTCGCGAAATGCGGCAAAGCCAGGAGCGGTCTGCCAATGCCCCGGCACCCGTCCCAGCCAAGGCAAGCCGGAATCCTTGTATTCTGAATAAGGTTTCAGATTAGTAATTGCTGCGCGCGAATTCGCATAAGTCGGCGGCATTTGCTCATTTACTTCATGCATCGATACCGCAATCGTTTTTGCATCGGATAGTGCAGACTGGTCGAACAGGGAGGATTGCCCGACACTCTTCATGCTCACTTCAGCGCTTGGCGTTAGTCGCTTGCTATCCTGCGCCAATGCTTCAATGACCGGGATAGGCTGCCCCATCAAAAGGAAATCGGAAATTGGTAACGGATCAACTCTTAACAGAGCGTCACGCCGCTCACTCTTGAACTCTTCGCGCAGTTCCATCAGCAGGCGACCGAGCACATTCATCCCGACCAAGGTACGCTCATCCACTGGGTTGGCGCCCCAAAAATCATCTTTTCTGGATTCCTCGACGATGGGTTTATCGTCAGTAGCCAGCAAGAGATCACCGAATGCTTTCCAGTTCTGAACCAGCTTGACCCGCAGACACCAACGCATGATACGAACCCGAACTTGATCCCAATCAGGGCGAGAATCTTTACGATACGGCTTACTCTTCATCTTGGATGTCATCGGGCTTGGTTCGCCGAGGACGATACGCTGCACATCTGGCAGGTGTGGAAAACGACAAGCCTGATAAAGGGCTTCAGAGGTGAAAATGCGGATGCCATTCACACGCAATGGAAAACCGCCCGCCATATTGGAGAGGCCCCCGAAGGCTTCTTTAGTCTTCAGGAAGACAATGCAATTGTTGCGGTCATAAGTGCGGGTCTGCTCAGATCGCATCAAAACCATCCTCAGACAACATTTGCATGAAGCGCTTAAGGGCAGTGGCGCTATTGGTTGTTCGCGCAAACAAGGGATGCCACGGGTCACCTGTCCAAAGCGCTAAAGGTGCATTGTTCGGACAATTGCGGAAGGTCACTATGAGTGACCCAAAACCCAACGTTTCCAGTGTGCTGTGCCCCAATGGCCTCTGCGTGTCTCCTAGGTTGGGACACACACCTCTGATCTTTACTCCTGCCTTGAGAAACTCCTGCTCAAGAAGGTTCCGACCTTCTTCGCCAGAGAACAGAGCTTTCGTGCCAGCATTGCCAGGTACGCGCAGCTTCGGCTTGTGTGCCATCCCGTCAACGTGAAGTTTAACTTCCGGTTTGTCTGGAATGCTGGTTGGGCGTAAAACGTCAGACGAGTTGGTATTTATCAGCCTGTCTTCAAGCTCAACAGCACACCACCAAGTAATGCTAATCACTTTTCCGGCAGCTTTAGCAGCAGCTTGAATGCGGCCATTTGCGTAGTATTGCCCACCACTGTGCAATGCAATTGAAATGATATGAACCTTGGCGGAATCTGGAGCATCCGTCTGAATCCAAGTTTCTATGTCACGCCGAACCCGGTTTCCGGTAAAAATTGCATCATCCAAATAGATGTATGCCGCCGGTGTTTTTGTATTGCCACAATCTTTAACTTTTACTCCACAAACTTTCTCAAGAAATTGGCCAAAAATAGCTAACATCTCCCGCTGGCTATTGCCTCCACCTTGGTCATCAAAAAATTTTACTGAGCGCCAAAAATCACATGGGTTAGCTCCAGCCAACTTTTCATTTTTCAGAAGGCCTTTCAAAAAACGTGTAACTGTTTCCAGCGATAAATAAGTTGATTTGAGAACATGATCCATTTCGCGCAAGATTGGGAGTTGAACCTCAACACTGAACTGTTTAACCCAACGATCAACATGCTCTGGCGTAGGGGCAGCAAGATCACCCGCACGATAGTCCGCAGTAGTTGTAGCAATTGATTCGAGGAGTTGTTGTCGTTCTGTCATTTCAGCGCTCCCAAGCCCAGCAACTCATCAAGCAAACCTTCCGCCTCTTGCTCCACCGCCAGAATGTCAGCGCGAATTTCTTCCAGCGTGCGCAGCGGTTGCGGCTTGTAGAAGTGGCGGGTGAAGCTCACCTCGTAGCCGATCTTGGTGGCGTCCTGCTTAATCCACGCATCAGGTGTGTAGGGCAGAACCTCGCGGCGGATGAAGGCTTCGATGCCCCCCTCTTCGAGCAATGGCACCTGCTCGGTGTCGCGCAGATCAGTGTCTGGTTCATATTCAACGATCACAACCTTGCCGTCTACGGTCGCCTCGTACAGGCCGCTCAGCGGGTCAGCCTTGGCCTTGCCGGGTTTGTGTACCTTGGCAATGACCGGCGGCGCAGTCTCGACGCGCCAGCTCACGGCCTTCAGTATCTGCTTCAAGTCGGCAGCAGGGAGTTTAATGCTTGCCTTCTTAAGCGCGGCGTTTACACGATCGCGGAAGATGTTGTGATCCTCGAAGAGTTCTCCGCTCAGCTCATCACGTAGCTTTGTGGCAACTTCAACAAGACGGGCATCGCGTTCCCAGGTCTTTGCATCGAGCAGCTTCTTTTTCTTTTTCTCGGGCAAACCCTTCTTCGCGCTACCGCCTTCTTCTTCGTCGCTATCATCTTCATCACCGCCCCAGTCGGCAAGGCGCTTCTCCAGTGCGTCTGAGGCCTTGGCGAATTTGGTGAAGAGATCGTCGCCGAACTCATCAAAGAGTATGGTGCGCAGGTCTTCGTCGCCAGAGGCGAAGCGTAGTGTCTCGATGGCTTTGAGCGAAAGCTGGCTATGCAGGCGCAGCGGGCGCTCGACAGTAACCTTCCAGTAACCGAAGGCTGCGTTGGGAAATATCTTCGATTCTGGCGTTTCCTTGAAATCGAGGAAAGTACCGCCGATGCGTTCGATGTCGTCAGGCGCTAGTTCGCAATTTTTCTTGCCGAGGTTCTTGCGCAGTGGTTTGAACCACTGGCTCGCGTCGATGAGCTGCACCCGGCCTTTGCGGTGCGCGGGCTTTCTATTCGTCAGCACCCAGACGTAAGTGGCGATGCCGGTGTTGTAGAAGAGGTTGAGCGGCAGCGCGACGATGGCTTCAAGCCAGTCGTTCTCGATGAGCCAGCGGCGGATGTTGCTCTCGCCTTGGCCTGCATCGCCGGTGAACAACGAGCTGCCGTTATGCACCTCGGCAATGCGGCTGCCCAGCGCAGAGCGGTGGTTCATCTTCGATGCCATGTTGGCAAGGAACAGCATCTGGCCGTCGCTCGAACGGGTGACGAGCGAAAGTTCCTCGCCCTCATGCATCACCTTGAAGCGCGGGTCGCGCATTCCGTCTTTTCCGCCCATCGCCTCAAGGTCTTTCTTCCAGCCCTTGCCGTAGGGCGGGTTGGCGATCATGAAATCGAACTCTTGCGCCGGGAAGGCGTCATGTGACAGCGTAGACCATTCCGCACCGCCGACGATGTGGTCGGCGCTCTCGCCCTCACCTTTGATCAGCATGTCCGCCTTGCAGACAGCGTAGGTCTCGGGGTTAATCTCCTGACCGTAGAGCAGAGTAGTAATCTGCTGGTTGCGCTTCGCGGCGATCCCCATGAGCGTTTCTTCCGCCACGGTGAGCATGCCGCCGGTGCCGCAGGCGCAGTCATAGAGCAGATAGGTGCCGGATTTAAGCGCAGCCTCAATCGGCAGAAACACGAGGTTCGCCATCAGCCGCACAGCATCGCGCGGAGTCCAGTGTTCGCCCGCCTCTTCGTTGTTCTCCTCGTTGAACTTGCGTACCAGTTCCTCGAAGACCGTGCCCATCGAGTGATTGTCGATGCCCGCAGGCGACAGGTCAATTTCGGGATCAAGAAACTTGTTGATCAGCGTGCCAAGAGAGTCGGCCTTAGAAAGAGTGGTGAGCTGGTTGCGAAACTTGAAGTTCTCCAGGATGTCCTGGACGTTGGGCGAGAAGCCGTTGAGATAGTCCTCATAATCCGCGAGCAACTGCTGCTGACTGCCGCGCGACTTCAGATCGCGCAGGGTGAAGCGCGAGGTGTTATAGAAGGATTGCCCCGCAGCGGCGGCAAGCGCTGCGCGCTGCTCTGTGATGTGCGCCTCGTCGAGCATTTTCTTTGTGTCTAGCACCGCCTGCTTAGTCGGTTCGAGCACCGCATCCATGCGCCGAATGACAAACATGGGCAGGATTACATCGGGGTACTTGCCCCGCTTGAACAGGTCACGAAGCACATCGTCAGCTATGCCCCAGATGAAAGAGACAATTTTATTGTGAGTGGCTTGATCCATATTTGTTTTATTTTTATGCCCTGAATGAGCCATTATACGTGCTGCAAAATCGTTGCGGCGTTGTATAAATAGACTCTGGTCAGCGACCGTTGGCTCATTGTTGAAAGCAGACATCCCGGCAGGCCGCACCAACACTATTTTCATAAAATCGCCACAGTCCGCTCAGGCCGATAACCGGATGACCGCAGCACCTCCTCTGACGTTCTGTTTCTGTTAAGGGTTGTCGGATACCTGCCCTCAAACACAAGGCTGTCAGGATACAACAG